>Ga0208505_1000004_pt1 | contig 130609 bp, 123 predicted proteins | sample CryBogCBH15Jul08_FD_184607 | JGI IMG/M metagenome (GOLD analysis project Ga0208505, IMG submission 184607) | Freshwater microbial communities from Crystal Bog, Wisconsin, USA - CBH15Jul08 (SPAdes) | ecosystem: Environmental > Aquatic > Freshwater > Lake | place: Crystal Bog, Wisconsin, USA...
GTCTTGGGCGATACCTGCACCACTCCCTCTCTTACCGCATCTCCTGATAAAAAAAAAGAAATTCTAAAACGGGACAGATGTTCCGTTTTGTCTTAAATCAATACAGTCGGTGAACTTGTAATTCTCACGCTCAGAAAAAACTGCCGTAAAATAATTCCTTCAACTTGTTGTTTTAATGATAGAAACAGGCATCAGTTTGTGGTTATTTCAACTATGGTACACTATTTGATGTAAAACCAATAATGTGATTACAATAGAGTGCATCAATTAATCTTTTTTTACGTTTTTTTCTCATTCACAAACACGTGTTTTTAAAGTATTTTTAATGCAAAGATTAATATTTAATTTTATAATCATCATTTTTTTAATTTTAACATCTAATATAGATCTTTATGCTGCGATAAATGAGGACAATAATACTTTATTTAAAGATTATAATAGCAGAAAATTGTCTCTCAGATATTATGAAGGAGATAAAATAGAGGCGGGATGTTATAGTGATAACATATACCTAAATATTTACTTAAGTACAGATGACAGGTCATTCCAAATGCAAATATTAAATTTTGGTATGATTTTAAATATAGAAGATGAAAATACAAGAAAGAATATTGTCGGTATTGAATATCCCATTATCAGAATAATTCCACCACCACCTCCAAATATTGACGAACAAAGAGTTGAAGAAAATCAAAAAGAAGAAATGGAAAGAAGATTAAATAAAAGAACAAGTCATTTGATATTTATAGATAATAATGGCAATAGAACTATTTTGAATAAAGATAATGAAAAGGGTATATATGCAAACATAACCAATGAACCACAACGATTAGAATATAAAATCAAGGTACCGTTAAAATATTTTACAAAAAAAATAAGTATAGTTAACATATCATTAAAAACTCCAAATATAGACTACAAATCTTTAAAAGATAAATATGGAATACCAAAAGAAGACAGAAGCAATGGAAAAGTCCCTCCAGAAAACAGTCAATTTAAACCGACTAAAATGGAAATAAATATTTTAAATATAAAGATGACATGCTCATTAAAATAAATATAGAAAAGGCCAATGAATAATTTATTAAAAGCCAATTTTAAATTTATAACATATACAGTAATTCTTCTTTTGTTAGCAATAATTGCATTTCTATTAAAAGGAAAGGGTAGAAAAGATGAGTTTATTCAAGAAAAAATTAAATTCGGTAATATTGAAAATACAGTCACCTGTACAGGAATTATTAATGCAAAAGGAACAGTAGAGGTTGGCAGTCGTATATCAGGTACGATAAACAAGTTATATGCTGATTATAATGACTCTGTTTTTACGAATAAAGTCATGGGTATATTAGATACAGTGATTTTGTCAAAAGAATATTCCGAAATTAAAGCATTGACTGAAAGAATAAAAAACAAACTTATTTTATCAAGGAAAGAATTTAATAATGCAACAATTTTATATAATAAAAAACTAATATCAAACAGAGAATACCTTAATTATAAAACAAATTATATGATCGACAGTTCAGACTATAAAGCTGAACGTTCAAAATTAGAAAAATCAAGAGCAACAATTGCTTATGCATATATCAGATCTCCAATCAATGGAGTGGTAATAGATAGAAATGTTGAAGAGGGGCAAACTATTGCGGCTAATTTTATGACTCCAGTATTGTATGTGATCGCAAAGGATTTAAACAAAATGGAAATATTGGTTTCAGTTGATGAAAGCGATATAGGCTCTATAAAAGTTGGTCAGAAAGGAAGATTTACAGTAAATGCCTACCCAGACAGTACATTTTGGGGAATAGTACGGGAATTAAGAATGAAGCCAAAAATGGTTCAAAATGTTGTTACTTATATCGTGGTTATTGATACTGCTAATAAAAAACATCTTCTATTACCTGGTATGACAGCAACTATAGATTTTATAGTTGGTGAAAAGAAGAATGTATTAATGGTCCCAATATCTGCTATCCGGTTTAATCCATCAAAAGAATTACTGTTAGTATATAATGAACGAAATGGACGAAATGTAATTCCATTTTTTAATAAAAAAGATATGAATAACTCAAATAAAGAGGCAAATATCTGGTTTCTTGATAAAAATGGAGAGCTAACAATGGAGAAAGTTATTACAGGAGCGTCGGATGTTAAAAATGTTGAAATCATTAATGCGAAATATCTTAAACAAGGAATGGATGTTATAACATCAGTTAAAGAACAAGAAAACACCAAAGCTAAAGAAGCATCCGGGAAGAAATCAAATCAAATAATGGGGCCATCAAATTCTGCTCCTGGCGGAGGAGGTCCACCTCCAGGCTAATACTTGATAATTATCTTGATATACTTTTCATAGCCATAATAAATATTATTCAATGGCACAATGTGCAATTCAGATGACTGATCTGACAAAAGATTATATCATTGGTGATATAGTAATCCCAGCGTTAAGAGGCATCAACTTAACTGTTACAAAAGGAGAAATTATAGCAATTATGGGATCATCAGGGTCGGGAAAGTCAACATTAATGAATATTATAGGGTGTTTGGATAAAGCAAATTCAGGTGAATATTTTTTGGATGGCATTTCAGTGATGAGTTTAAATAAAAATGAAACTGCTGATATAAGAAATACACGAATAGGCTTTGTATTTCAATCATTTAACCTACTTTCAAGGTCATCCGCACTTGAAAATGTTGAATTACCATTAATATATAATAGAAATAAAAGCAAAATTGATTATAAAGAGATTGCATTTAATGCCTTAAAACGTGTTGGTCTTGAAGACAGAGTATATCATAAACCACAGCAATTATCTGGAGGACAACAACAACGTGTAGCAATAGCACGCGCATTAGTTAACAATCCATCAATATTACTAGCAGATGAACCGACAGGCAACCTCGACTCAATTACATCAACAGATATTATGAAACTATTTCTTGATTTGAATAAACAAAATATCACAATATTGCTGGTAACACATGATCCACAAATTGCAAAATATGCCAGTAGAGTATTGTATATGATCGATGGTTTGATTGCATCATAGATTTTTATTATTTAAATGTGAAATAATGCATTTTACACTTCTTATTGATATACTGAAATTTGCATTAAGCAGCATTCAAAGAAATAGAATGAGAAGTCTATTAACTTCCCTCGGAATTATAATAGGTGTAAGTTCAGTTATTATTCTTTCTGCAATAGGAAAAGGGTCACAAGCTTTGATAGAGGATCAAATAAATACACTTGGCACAAATTTACTCATAGTATTTCCAGGATCCAGTAATACAGGTGGTGTAAATATGGGCGCTGGAAGTTTGAATAGATTTACAATACATGATGTTGATGAAATAAAATCCAGAGCTTCATTAATAAGTTTGGTTTCACCTGTTGTAAGATCTGGTGGTCAAATAATAGGGGGAGGAAAGAACTGGAACAGTGAGATAAATGGAGTTTCTATTGATTATTTTTCAATAAAAAATACCGAATTAGAATATGGTACATTTTTTACAAATCAAGATATAAAAGGAAGAAAGAAAGTTGCATTATTAGGAAAAACTGTAGCTTACAAACTATTTTCTGATGATAATCCAACAGGTAAAAAAATAAGAATTAGAAATATTCCGTTTGTTGTTATTGGTGTCTTAAAAGAAAAAGGACAGAGTCAAGTAGGACAAGATCAAGATGATATAATTCTTGCTCCATGGACGACAGTCTTATATAGGTTGAAAGGTGACAGGTATATAGATATGATAAACGCCAGTTCATCAACAACAAATGATTTAAGTGCAGGTAAAAGTCAGTTGACTACAATTCTGAGAGAATCTCACAACTTGTCGGACTCAAAGGAAAATGATTTTACTATACATAATCAAACAGAAATTACAGACACAGTAACTCAAACTTCTAAAGTTATGACGTTACTTCTTGCTTCTATTGGAAGTATATCCTTGCTTGTCGGTGGGATTGGAATTATGAATATAATGCTCGTTTCAGTAACAGAAAGAACAAAGGAAATCGGTATTAGAATAGCTGTCGGAGCAAGATCATCTGATATTCTTATACAGTTTGTATCTGAAGCAATAGTTTTAAGTTTATTTGGAGGTATTTTAGGTGTTTTAATTGCATTTATTGTAACAATACTGTTAAACAGCTTTTCTTCTTTTTATGCGTTAATTTCATTTAACTCAATATTGATATCATTTATATTTGCAGGAATTGTTGGCATTTTTTTCGGATATTACCCTGCTTTAAAAGCATCAAGACTTAATCCTATAGATGCACTTAGAAACGAATAATTTTTACTCTTGCAATTTTATCAGATATTATTTAAAATTATTATGAGTACAAATATAATTGAAAGCTTAATCAATGGCGATTTTAGTCAACATAACCTTAGATCAGCACTTCTTCTAAACGGCACTGAATCTGCTGAGTTAGGTGAATTAGCAAGAGACACAAGAGATAAATTTTTTCCAAACAAGAAGGTTGAAGTAAGAAGCGTTATTGAAATATCAAACATATGCAGTCAAAATTGTATGTACTGTAATATGGGAAGAAATAAATTATTGAAACATTATGAATTAACAAAAGATGAAATAACAAATATCGTAGAATATATATATAAATTAGGAAGACGCTTTATTTTATTACAATCAGGTGAAAATAGTTCAGATATTTTTATTGGTAAGATTGCAAATACAGTATATGAACTTAAACAATTATACCCTGATATTATTATTATTCTTTGCATTGGAAGTCTCAGTTACCAACAATATAATCAATTAAAATCTGCTGGAGCTGATAGGTATATATTAAAATTTGAAACAAGTAATGAAAAATTGTTTTCATATATAAAACCAGGGGACACTTTATCACGCAGATTAAACTGTATTAATGACTTGATAAGCCTTGGCTTTAATGTTGGAAGCGGTAATATTACAGGTATTCCTGGACAGTCTCTCGATGATATTGTAGAAGATCTCCTTTTGATTCATAAACTTGATTTAAAAATGAATAGCACAACTGTATTTATTCCCGCAGAAAATTCAGCATTTTCTAATTACAAACCAGGTAATGTTAATATTGCTTTGAATATGATGGCAATAATGCGAATAATGAATCCTTTGCGTCTATTACCAACAACAAGCTCACTTGAAAAGGTTATGAAAGGTGGGCAATTAGCCGGATTAAATTATGGCGCGAATACTGTTACAATCCATGACGGAACGCCTACTAATTTAAAATTATTGTTTCCAATATATTCAACCATACGTGTTATGCCAGAATGTGAGTATTTCATAGATATCGTTAATAAAGCAAATATGATTTTTTAGCAGCCCATTATCGTAGTATCCTTTTTCTGTTTTATACACATATTTATATTTATTATTTTTTGTTATTTATTTCAAAATAATAGCACCAGATAAAATGAATACAAATAAACTAATCGAATCTTCGAGATATAGAATTGATGAGTTTAATGAATTACAGAAAATTGGTTTGATTCCTCTAAGCGGTGAGTTTTATCCAGCAGGGGTACATTATCCTCCGATTACTATGTATCCTAATGTAAATCAGCAATCATTTTTTGATACATATTCACCGCTTGAATACGGGGTATATGATATTTATGTGCATATACCATTCTGTAAAAAGAAATGCTGGTTTTGTCATTATCCTTCAAAATATAGTGCAAATGAAACTGAAAAAGATCAATATCTTGATGCATTGGAGCATGAAATGCTTCTGTATACAGATTTTTTAAATCAGGGACAAATCTCAGCGAGATCAGTTTTAATTGGCGGTGGCACACCAACAGATCTATCTCCAAAGCAATTGCATAGATTTCTTTCTTACTTTACAAAGATATTTAATCTCAGTAATACCCAACAATTTAATTACGATGTTGACCCTATAACCTTAGTCGGTAATGAGGGAATAGAAAAACTTAAAATATTAAAAGATTTTGGAGTAGATAGACTTACGATAGGGGTTCAATCTTTAGATGATTCTGTTCTCACTAAAATGAATCGATCTCATAGTTCTGAAATTGCATATAAGTCAATCGAAAACTCAAAACTATTTAAATTTCAAACCAATATAGAATTTATCTTTGGACATCCGGGTCAAACACTTGAAAACTGGATATCTGTTTTAGAAAATGCCATAAACACTGGAGTTGAAGAAATCCAGATGTATAGACTTAAGATATATCCATATGGAGACCAAGAAGGATCAGTTTATAAATATAAAGACAAGTTTTTCGATGAATTTGTTACTCCTGAAAATACTATTTTAATGAAGGAAATAGCAATCCAATTATTACATGATAATGGTTACAGTGAAAATCTAAGAAGGGTTTTTACAAAAAACAAAAAATATATTTCAAAATATGCTTTTAATCAATGTTGCCTGTTAAAAGAAGAAATTGGCTTCGGATTAACTGCCTTCAGTAGTTTAAAGGATAGATTTGGACTTAACACACAGGATTTTTCAGAATATTATTCAAATATAATTAACGCTAAACTTCCAATAAACAGAGGTTTAATAAGAGATGTTGACCAACAAATTAAATGGGCAATAATCTTGCCTTTAAAAAATTACTGGATTAATAAAAAGATATTTACTGATCGTACAGGTTATAATGTTAATGAAGTTTTTAAGAATAAATTTGAATTACTTCGTAAATATAAACTTATATCTGAAGAAACCAATCGCATACTTCTTACCGATAAGGGTGCATTTTTTGCAGATGAAGTTGCAACACAATTTGAAGATATAAAATATCTTCCTTTTTCTATGAGCGAATATTCCGATTCAGAATTGAATCCATATAAAAATATATTTTAATTATGAAAAAGCTTTTTCAGTTAATTTTAATCTTATTTATATATTTTTCATTATCATATAACAGATCATATTGCACCCCAATACAATTAAATATTAATACAAAGCACTCATTACTGAGAATTGGAGTTGATCCTTCAATTAGGACTGACAAAGGAAAGCAACTGGCTAATTCATTTTTCGATTCTTTGGACGCAAATGATATTAACCTATTAAAAATATCAAGTCGAAATTATTTAAATATACAAGTAATTGAAAAACAAACATTAGACTATAGCGCATTAAAGTGGTTATGCGATAGAGTTATAGAAGAAAAAACCAAAGGCAAACCTGATATTCATGATACCTTATCATTAGATTATTATAAATATTTTGTCAGTAATAATTATAAATTTCTTAAAGAATATTTACTTGGACATTATGGAATTAAAAATTATAAACCAGTAGAAGAAGCAGATATTGTAAAAAACAGGCAATCTTTTCTTGAAGACCTAATCTTATTTAACGACCCCTCACGAGTTAACTGGGATTCAGCCGATAAAATTATTAATTTAATAAATGTTATAAAAGGTGATAAAATCGTAGATATTGGTGCTGGATTTGGGTTTTATTCTAATAAACTTGCAGAAAAAGTTGGAAATACAGGTATAGTTTATTCTGTTGATACTAATAATTTGTATACAGGATATGTAAATAATTACACAAAAGCATATAATATTCCAAACATTATACCGATTCACTCTAAAGAGAATAATATTTCGGTAAATGATAAAGTTGATACAGTGTTTATGTGCTCGTTATATCATATCATTTACGGTTGGGCCCAGGAAGGTAACCGAAAAGCCTTTCTAAACAGCATTAAACAGGTATTAAAACCGGGCGGAAGGTTTTATATAATTGATAATTCCTTTTTTAATGGAAATGAACTTAATAACTGCTATATATACAAAGAATTGATAATATCTCAATTGCAAATGTATGGATTTAAATACATTAAGCACTATGACATTTCCAGTAAACGATATTTACTAGAGTTTGTTTATTTACCTGGATCCTTGAATTCTTTATCTGTGAAGAATAACAATACATCTGAATCTGATAAAAATATTTCAATATCCATTGAAGATGGCAGATCAATAATTCATATTGGTAGCCTAGATTCATATGACACAACCCCAAAAGGAATTTTAGGGGCGAGAATGGTATTAAACGTTTTAACCAAGAAAAATAAAAAAGACGCTGCTAATACTGTTTTATATTATGACAACTTAATACCAAATGAAAATTTTGGCGGAGAATATACCGCTCTGCAATGGTTTTGCAAGTATGAAGCAGCAACTATTTCTGAACAAAAATCAATTCTTAATGATCCATTAATAAAATCTTACTATGAATATCTAAGTAACGACAATTACAAAATATTAAAAAATTACATCTTGTATAAATATAAACTTATTGACAGATCTAAAGTTTCGATAAAGAACGATATTAACTCTGGAGATGATGACACAAAAGAGATTGGAAGGACAAAAAGAGCTTTTATCGAAGATTTTATTTTATTCAATAACCCACAAAGGGAGAACTGGGAAAAAACTTCTGATATTTTAAGTCATTTACCTATTAAACCAGGCAATAAAATAGTAGATTTGGGATCAGGTTCAGGTTATTATTCGTATAAATTTTCAAGGATAGTTGGTGATTCTGGAAGAGTGTATGCCGTAGATACAAAAAAAGCTCATTTAGATTTCATAAATAGTTTTACAAAGAAATATTTTATTAATAATATCACTACAGTTAAAGCTGGTGATGATCAAGGATATTATATACCAGAAAAAGCAGATTTTATCTTTTTATGTTCATTGTATCATATAGTATATGGTGTTTTTTCGCATAATGAAAGAGAAATCTTTATTAAGGCTATATTAAACTCATTACATAATAATGGGAAATTAATTATTGTTGACAATTGCCCTGTTCTTGATTCTACCCTTCCATACCACGGCCCATATATAACTAAAGAATTAATTATATCCCAACTTGCCCATTATGGGCTTGAATTATCTGAATATTATCAAACTATCCCTCAAAGATATATTCTGATTTTTAAGAGAAAACTTGATTGATATCATGAAACAAATTAGCTATATATTTGTTCTAGTTATATTTTATCTTTTGATTATTGTACTTGAAGTGTATTCAGCTGAACAACTTACTTTATCTCAATGTATTCAAATTGGAGTTTCAAATGCTTTCTCTATAAAAAAACATGAAAATATTCTTAAAATTTACAATGAACAGCTTCACTCTTCTTATGGAAACCTTTTACCTTCAATAGATGCCGGTTTTGATTATTTACCCTACAATAGATCATTTCAACAACTTGTTGATATGGGCGAACTGCTTAATCCACAAGCCACACGTACCTATAAATATTATACAGCTCAAACAACGAGTAATGATGCTAATTATTTTATAAGAGGAAGTTTAACTCTTTTTGATGGAATGTCAAATATTTATAAAATTAAATCATCGATCAGTCAAAATTTAGGTTACCAAAATTTACTAAAAAGAGAGAAAGAACAAATTGTTTACGATATTTTAAAATATTATTACCAGCTTATGCTTGATAAGGAGTTATTAACTATTGCCGATGAGAATCTTTTACTCTCAAATAAAACTTTAGATAAAATAACTGTAAAAGTTAAAACTGGAGATTTACCTGTTTCTGACCTATATCAGCAACAAGCCAAAGTCAGTGACTATAAACTACTTTCTTTACAAAGACAAAATGCAGTAACTATTGATAAAATTAATTTACTTAACAAAATTGGATATCCTGATATTGATGATTCAATTGTTTTTGAAAATATAACATTACCATCTTTTACCAACTTTCCCGAATTAGATAAAAATGAACTGATTAAAACAGCTTTATCAAACAGATCTGATTATTTGAGTAAACAATATTTTGCTGAAGCAAATAAATTCATTATCAATATTTCAAAATCTGAACTTTATCCAAAAGTAAATTTGATTACTCAACTGAGTGCTTTCGGAACTGAAGCATCATCATATAGATTAAATGATATTCCTTATTATATAGGTTCACAGACAAATGTATTTGATATGTTATTTAAAAATACAGCTTTATTATATGGCTTGCAGATCAAATGGAAAATTTTTGATGGCTTTACTACCAGTACAAACATACAAAAATCTAAACTTGAATATCTTAATTCAGTAATCGAACTGGATGAAATAAAAAGTCGTATTTCAACTGATATCTATATACTTATAGCAGATTATAATAGCTCTTTAAATAAAATTAAAGCCACTGATTCTGGTCTAATTGCCGCAAACCAGGCCTATTCAACAATTTCTGAACGATTTAATCTTGGCCTTGCTGATTTTACAGACCTTGCAGAGGCTCATGCATCTCTTGTTAAAGCAAAGTCAGAACGTGTTCAGGCGCTCTACAATATGGACTTTCAATCTAAAGTCATTTCATATTATACTGGATTATTGAATCAAGCTTCTTATACAAATAATTAATTATTTTATCACTTCATTTTCTAATATATATTGCTATATTAATACATAACTTTACCATCCACCACATTCTAGCGTGTTATTCAATCATTTACTCTCTATAGTGATCCCTTGCTTCAATGAAGAGGAAGCAATTCAGGAAACAATTTTGAGACTCCAATCTTTATGTTCCAATATCGTTGATTTTAATGTAGAACTCATTTTTGTTGATGATGGCAGTTCTGATAATACTCGACAACTTCTCTTGAACGCAGCAGCACAAGATCATCGCATGCGTTTAATTTTTTTTGCTCGTAATTTTGGTCATCAAATTGCAGTTACAGCTGGAATCGATGCTGCATCTGGTGATGCTGTTGTTTTAATCGATGCCGATTTACAAGACCCGCCTGAAGTTATTCATGAAATGATTATGAAATGGCGTGAAGGTTACGATGTTGTATATGGTACACGCACAGATCGACCTGGTGAATCACCTTTTAAGGTCATTACAGCTCATAGTTTCTACCGTTTTCTGAACTTTCTTTCTGATGTTCCTATCCCTCTTGACACTGGTGATTTCAGGCTTATGAGCCGACATGTAATCGATACATTCAGAGCTATGCCCGAACGAGACCGTTTTGTCAGAGGTATGGTGAGTTGGATAGGGTTCAAGCAGACCTCCATTCCATACAAAAGATCTGAACGATTTGCAGGTAAAAGCAAATATCCTTTCAGAAAAATGGTTCATTTTGCAACAGACGGAATATTGTCGTTCTCAACCAAGCCCTTACAAATCTCAATTACTTTCGGTATTTTGTGCAGTTCTCTAGCCTTTGCCGGCATCCTGTTTACGCTATTTTTTCGCATATTTACCAATACGTGGGTCGAGGGTTGGACCACTTTAATGATTGCCGTTCTTTTTATTGGTGGAGTTCAGCTTATTTGTGTTGGAATCCTGGGCGAATATATTGGACGAATTTATAGTGAAGTTAAAAATAGACCACTCTATATTGTGCAGGAATACGTGGGCTTTAATCCAGATGGACCGCCGATATCAAGAAGTCCCGTTACACACCATAAATAATTATACTTTTTATTTACATACTTATTTTCCATCTATTTTTTCAAGTTATATCATTAATTTTCGATGAAGGCAGTTGATTTCGACAGATTTGCGGATGAATATCAGTCAATTCATGCTCAGAATATCGGAATCTCAGGTGAAAGTCCTGACTATTTTGCTGAATACAAAGTAAAAGATCTTGGCACTGAGTTTCATGCTATTCGTAGTAGAGACATCGAATGCCCTAAAATATTAGATTTTGGTGCTGGTATTGGGACATCTCTACCATATTTCAGAAAATACTTATTAAACCCGTTTGTAACATGTTTAGATGTCTCGAAAAAGAGTCTTGATATCGGTAAAGTTCGATTCCCGGGTGAAGCTGATTTCATTCATTTTATTGGATCACGACTTCCTTTTTCAAATTCATGTTTTGATATCGCATTTGCTGCCTGTGTATTTCATCATATAGATCATTGCGAGCATACCTTATTCTTTAAAGAATTTCATAGAGTTTTGACACCTGATGGGCTTGCGTTGATTTTTGAACATAATCCTTATAATCCATTGACTGTCAAGGCTGTCAATACATGCCCTTTTGATGAATACGCTTGTCTCATAAAAGCATCTACTTTAAGGAGGCGGTTGATAGAAGCTGGCTTCAGTCGAGTTGAAATTCGCTATAGAATTTTTTTTCCCCACTTTCTTAGAATACTACGTCCTGCGGAGAGAATGATGATGTGGATACCATTTGGAGCCCAATATTATGCATTAGCGTTTAAGTAACAGTATTCTCTTTATTACAGGCCTTTTGATCATCTCATCATTATGCACCAAATAATACTTATTTATATCAGTGATAATCTACATGCAATAAAGACTGATAAATTTAAATAAAATAACTGGAGTTTTGATAGAGTTTATAAAGTATTCTATTGCAGGATTAATTAATGCTGCTACAGGTTATGGAGTTTTTTTTGCCATGATAAAATTGACCGATTTTAGTCCTGAAATAGCAAATGCAGTGTGCTATATAGTTTCTATATTTTTTGCATTTTTACTTAATCGATTTTTTGTGTTTAAAGGATCAAAGATTTCAAAGCATACGATTCTAAGATATATTTCTGCATTTACAAGTGCCTTTATAATCAATCAAGTAGTTTTTTTTATTTTATTTAGAATATTTTTTTTAAAACCAGAAATAGCTCAGATATTTTCTATGACATCATACTCAACAAGCTTTTTTTTGCTGAATAAATATTTTGTTTTTAAAAAGAATAAAAGGGTTATATTTAATTAAATATTATTATCATTTATAAATCAAAAATATATAAATGCATATTTTATCATCTCCAATACTTTATAATTTGCTGCAGCGTATAGTTGGAGCAATGAACGCTCGAAAAATTTTATTAAATGAGTATAGCAGTATAACAAATGGATATAAAATATTAGATATTGGTTGCGGGACAGGATACATAGTTAATTATTTACCAAAAGATGTAACATATATTGGATTTGACGTTAATTCCAAGTATATAAAGTATGCAAAAAAAAAATACAATAATCTAAATTATTCATTCAACTGTGAATACCTTTCAAAAGATGCCCTTATTAAATACGGACAATTCGATATAGTAATGATGAATGGATTAGTTCACCATTTAAATGATAATGATACAATTAATATTTTAATGCTTGCTAATAATTGCTTAAAGAAAAAAGGAGTTGTCGTTGGTATAGATGGGTGTTTTAAAGAAAATCTTGATTTTATTTCTATGTGGATGCTTAAGAATGACCGAGGGGTTTTTGTACGCAATAAGCAAGATTATGATTTACTTTTTAAGTCTGCCTTTAAAACTGTATTTTCAGAAATAAGAAATGACATTTCATATATTCCCTACAATTTTCTAATGTGGAAATTGACAAAGTAACAATTTTATATAATGATCAATAAAAACACTATTTTTCAACCTCCTTAAGCATTATGCTTTCAACATATACACCCAATTTTCTAGTATCATCACTCAACCCCAACTCCCAAGGAGACACTAAACCTTTTGCTCGAATTTTAACGACAATGTTTCCTTTATTCGAATTTATAATATCATTATTAACTCTAATTACTTGTATATTTTGCCCTATTTCACCTAGTGTATAATTTATTTTTTTTACAATAACCTCGTTAACTATTACTTCGATATATTGATTTTGATGTTTTTCATTAAGAAATGGGACAGCACTCATATACAAATTTATATCATATTTTGTTTCCGTATTTGGTCGAAGATATATATATATATATTCAGAACAAGTCCATGTTCCCTTCTTTTCTTGACCTGAAAACCCACCCAATACATAAAGAGAAGAATTTCCTCCTTTTCGAAAGTCGATTAGATCACCAAATAAATATTTTGATCCGACACCTCTATTCCATTTTTGTATACTGCCATTAATGTAATATTGATAATACATATCACTAACAGATGGCGAAGCATAACATAAAAGTATATATAAATGCCAAAACAATAAAAGAAATAGAGCATAATAGTATTTTAGATTATAATTCATAGGATTTAGCTTATATCATATATGAATAACCATTAATCCAAAAATAGACAAACATTATAAAAACATTTATCATACAAAATAGTCCAAATGTATAATATAATAAAGATAATTTTGAATATTGAAATATAAACAATATTATAACTGATAATGATAGAAATGAATATCTTGACATACCAGCTACATTACCAGTGTACAGTGTAAGTATCAATGGAACTATTGAAAATATTCCAATTCCTATCATTTTATTCTTTATTATCCAAATTGATGACAATATACCAACAAATAAAGCTATCAGGCAATATAATGTATAAGGTTCTGGATTTTGATATAAAGAAACAATAGTCTCTATTGGACTTTTACCCACAATGCGTCCATACCCTCGCTGAATATGAATAAAAGCTAATGCATCTCCTGTTTTAATGTATAAATACAAGCAATATAATTCAAATAGCACAGGAAAGGTCAATACTAAAAATGCAAAATTTAAAACTTCTTTAATTATTGATTTTTTTTCCGCAATTTCTTTAAAAAGAAATGGTATGTATTGACTAAATAATATTATGACAAAAAATACGCCTCCGTTTCTTGTAACAGAAAGAAGCATTCCACAAAATACCGCCTTCCAATATTTATGTTTATTTAAATATTTTAACGCAAGAAATAATAATGTCAAATAAAGCGATTCAGAATACGGTATTGACAAATAAATTGTAAATGGGAAAAAGCAAAATGCAGCTACACCCTTAAATGCATTGTCTTCCCCGATTAATGGATTTACATATTGATATAAAATAATAATAAAAACCAAAAATATTCCATTATTAAATAAAAGTGCAGAATTGATACTATTTAATGGCAGAATTAACTTAATTACTGAAATAAGAATTGGAAACAGTGGGAAAAAAGGCCAATTAGCAACATTACCTTCAGGGTAACCGTGAGGAACATTATCATACCCATTATTTATTATTGATAGATACCAGCCACAGTCCCACTGGCATAAACTATAGGGAAAGTTAACACCGTCAAGATAAATGTAAGCTGTAAAAAATATTACCAGTCTTGATAATACAGCTATAATCAGTAATAATATATACTTATTACTCATTATCTTCATTTTAACTTTACCCCTTTTTAAATTATTTTTCTAAAATAAATTTACTTTAATTTTAACATTGATAAAAAAAATAAAAAGTACAGGGTAACTGATTAATTTTCATCATATGTGAAGAAGCTATTACTTTCTATTCTAAAACACATAAAAACTCCATTATTAAATTATTACTTATGGCTTTCTGTACCTTATAGTAAATCTGATTTTATGTAAATATAATTAAGGCTTATCTTAAATAATTTAATAAATAGAAGGTGTAATGTGTATCAGTATTATTACATGATATTATCTAAAGCATATAACAAGTCTATTTACTTAAAACTCAAGACGGCTTTCCAGGAACTTTGCGCAATTAGTATATTATCTCTTATTAGATAGAATATATGGTCAAAAGAAAAACTCCAACAACTGTACAAATAGCGCCAAATATTTCAATCTTTTCTATTTTCTCTTTCATTATATAATATGCAAGAGGCAAAACAAACAATGGCTCTGTTGCATTTAATGCAGATGCAACTCCAATATTAACATATTTTATCGCCACAAGTGAAAGCCAAAAACCGCCAAACATTATAACAGTTACTGACATAATAAAAAAAGAAATCATTTTCATATTGCCTTTAAATGGCATTACCCAGTCTTTCATATTATTTCCAAATAATCCAAAAATTATCATACCGATAGTACCAGCCATTATCCTATAAAATGCAGCGCCAATAGTTGACACTTCAGACATTGCACTTTTTACAAGAACTAATGAAAGAGAAAATAAAATAATAGATAAAAAACCATAAATAACACCCCTAATACTTGTTGAAATATTTGATGAATATGATCTTATTTTTTTCCATAATACACTAGCTACTCCAATTAGTATCAATACAATACCAACATATTGAATTGTTGTAGGATATTCTTTAAATATTATCACACCGAATATCGCGGTAATAACCTGACCTAACATTAAGAGTATTACTTGCGTTTTTGCACCGAGATTTTTCAGTGACATAAAAAAAAGGGTATCACCTATAGAAATACCGATAATGCCACTAATAAAAAGAATAATTAACACGCGTGAAGATAACATTGAGATTCCTTCAAAATAATATACCAGCCCCAAAAGGAAAGTTCCGATTAATCCTTTTGCAAGGGTCATTCCTAATGGTGAGACATTTTCACTTATTTTCTTAAAAAGTATTGCACCTAATGCCCATGATGCAGCTGATAATAAGGCAGAATATATCCCGATATGCTCAGGTTGCATCATAATTGCAAAATAATTAGTATTTTAAATACAAAATTTTGATTTGTTATACAATTTTTTAATTAATCACTATCTTTTACGCATTTTACCGATAGTCCATTTTTAATAAAATCATAATCAACATATACTTTCGAATTTATATAATTAATATTTACATAAAAAGATTGACCTATATCTTTCTTTGTAGATGTCCAAAAATATCCGTTGTATCTTCTAAAACAAAACGCTCCTCCAAGATAACGTGAACCACCAAATACATTATCAAGTTCTGAATTTATAGTCTCTTCTGATAAAAGATACCCTAATCTAAAATAAAATTTAATTAAATCGCCGGCAACCATATCTCCACCCAAGTAATCAATAAGCTCTCGCCATTCTTTGAAAGATGCTATATGCCATCCTTTTGGAGCTAATCCTCGAGAATCATTTATTGCATACCAATTATATAACCGACCGTACGATTTTGAATATTTCTTATTATTTTCGTAAAATGCCCACGCACCAGTGGTAGCATTATCCCATAAATCATAATCAGTAATATTTTTTATAGGGTCGCCATTGCGATATTTTGACACATTTAAATTCTCTAACATCCAAACATAATTACCAATTTTTAGTGTATTATATACATTTCCATCGATATCGACAACAGTTTCCTTTAAATAAATTCTATTATCTGCATAACTATTACTATCTTTAAATGAGATAAGATATAGTATCAACAACCAGATAGCAAAAGATTTTAATACACCATAAACGCCATTTCTCATATATTATTAAAAAAAATTTGAGGTATTCAATAAATTTTTATTGTATTGTGCAGCAAAGTAAAATATAATATATCCAATAAGCATAGTCACAAAACCAATTGCAGACTCTATTGGCCTTTGATGAATTGTTTGAAATAATACTATTAAATTGAAAAATATAAATAACAATGGCGTAACTGGATAGAAAGGCACTTGAAAAGTTGTATATATTTTCTTTTTCCTTATAATAAAAACACATGCAACCGTTAACATAGAGAATATATTCAGAGTAAATCCAATGTAATATAACAACCGTTCATAATTCATTGTGACTATAAGAAGCGAAGTAATAATACACTGAAGGATTATTGCTTTTATCGGCGTATTTTGTGGCGATTTTTCAGATATTCTATTAAATATATGAAAGTCAGTTGCAATTTTAATATACAATCTAGGACCTGCCATTGTAAGGGCACTTATCATTGAAGCTAAAGCTAGTGCAATACCTGCTGAAAAATAATGACCAATTGAATTTCCATATAATTTTCTCATTGTAGTAAAACCAATCTCAAGAACGCCTTCCATTTCTTTAAATGAAAGGGCTTGTACATATATATAATTTATTGCAACATATAGCACTGAGACTACAAGTGTTCCTGATATCAGTGCAAGTGGAATATTTTTAGATGGCTTTTTTATTTCGCCGCTTATATAAACAACTGTATTCCAACCGGCATATGCATATGATATAAGCAAAAGCGAAGTCCAGAAATCAGGATTATATATATGGTCAAAATTTTTTGGCAAATCAAATATAATGATATTATTATTTACAACAAGATCTGAACCAAGCATTAAAAACAGTATTACAAGAAATATTTTCAATAACGTAAGTGCATTTTGTATATAACCACCGGTTCTGAGACCAATAATATGAATGATTGAAAAAAACAACACGATAAGTAATGCAGATGACATTTTAGAATTGAATCCGGTAATTGTAGCTGTATAAGCTCCAAATGCAGCTGCAGCTGCAGCACAAGGTGCAGAGAAGCCAACAATAAATGATACCCACCCTGACATAAAGCCAACAGAGGGATGAATTAATTTTGATAAAAATAAATATTCACCTCCATTTTCATGAAATACTGACGCTATTTCAGCGTAGGATAATGCTCCGCAAAGAGAAATAAATCCAACTATTATCCATGATGATATCATTAGTGACGGATCAGGTAAATATTTTACTACATAGCCAGTTAGCGTAAATATTCCCGTTCCCATCATTGCGGCTATGATAATCATAGTCGCTGAAAAGTATCCTAGTGTACGATTCTCTCTTTTTTTTTGTATAAGCATAAAGTCATTTATTACATAAATAAATAAGAACTTTTTACCAAAAATAATACACTGACAAATATTAATGTTGAATATACATTAATGCTTATTTCTTATTTACAGCAACAAAACGGTTTATGTTGATATAATCATCGAGCACTTTTATTATATCGGTTGAATTAAGCACATCTTCTTTTGATCTTTTCGTGCCTTTCATCAATCTCTGCATTGTGTGAGAGAGTCAACTGCCATAGCGCTTGACAGCCTTTTTATGGTATTCATAAAGTCCAACACAGGTTCAACCCTCTGCTACCTGTACCAAGACAAAATAACTTTCATTTTGCAGGAAACAGAATTTTTACAGTCTGCAGATTCCTCAAAATGATTTTATACTTACAGCTGAGATATAACCTTTTCCGCAATAAATTTTCCGATTGACAACGATGCCGTTGCTGCCGGTGATGGGGCGTTGCAAACATGGATTATGTTTCTGTTCACTCTTATGTCAAAATCGTCAAGCAGATAGCCTTCTCGATCGCAGGCTTGTGCACGAATACCGGTATTTCCAACTTCAAGATACTCTGGTTGAATTTCTGGAATAAGTTTCTGTAAGGCTTTGACGAAGGCATGTTTGCTGAAAGAACGTTGATATTCGCCCACTCCAGTGTGCCAATGTTTTGCTGCTACTCTGTGAAATCCTGGCCAGAAGAGGGATTCCCATGTATCGCGCATATTAAAACCGGTTTTCTGGTAGGCTTCACGGCCAAAGGCGAATACAGCATTGGGACCGCACTCTATGCCTCCGTTGATCATTCGGGTAAAGTGAACCCCAAGGAAGGGAAATGCGGGATCGGGTACTGGATAAATCAAATGATTGACGAGTTTTGGTGCATTTTCTGCCAGCTTATAATATTCCCCACGAAAAGGGAGAATTCGTATCGGCAAGTTGCGTTCAGTCATGCGGGCTACTCTGTCCGATTGCAGTCCTGCACAGGCAACCACTTTTTTTGCTTGAAATGTTCGTGATTCGCCAATGACTTCAATTCGATTTCTCTGATGCAGAATTTTTAGTACACGTTCACCGAGAACAAGTTCCGCGCCCATTGCCGTCAGCTTTTCCGCATACTTTTTTGATACTGCAGTGTAATCGACAATTCCCGCCTGTGGCACAAAAAGCCCCCGGATGCCTTGACAATGGGGTTCAATGTCAGGGATTTCACCCTGAGAGACATATCGAAGACCAAGAAGACCATTCGCCAATCCTCTGCGGTACAATTCTTCTAATCTTGGCAACTCTTCTTGAGTGGTTGCAACAACAATTTTGCCGCAGATTTCGTAAGGGACTTGTTCACGTTCACAGAATGCAAGTAACTGCTCACGCCCATTCCGACAATTAATGGCTTTCAATGAACCTGGCTTATAATATAAACCAGAGTGAATCACGCCACTGTTGTGACCTGTCTGGTGCAGGGCAATCGCCTTTTCTTTTTCAATAAGAACCAACCGGATGGAGGGATTCGACTGCAGTATTTGAAACGCCGTTGAAAGGCCAAGGATGCCACCACCAATAACTAAAACATTATTCGGCATTGAACAGGAGATTGTGTGGTGTAAAATTAAACGAATCGGGTTTAAAAAAAAGGCATACCATAAACACAATACCTAAGATTAAAAATGCCCATCGAGAACGGGTCGAGAGGCACAGAAAGACCATAATGCATACGGTGCAAACACCAGAAATATTCCTTCTTTACAATATATGCCATTCCCCCCCTTACAACCTATTAAACATCAAAAACCCAAATTCCAAATGAATACCGCTTAACGGGAATTGGTACTTCCGGGTTTTACTTTCTCACCTCTTTTTTTTGAAAAGTTCAGTACTTATCAGCCTACAAAAAGCACTGGGTTCACGGGCATCCAGTGGTGGGTAACTGTAAAAAAGAATTCTTTGTGTATCGTTTTTCTTTATCATAAGCATCTCATGCAATTGGCATTTACATCTTAACAAAAGAGATAAGTTTTTATACAATATATACCTCTTTATTTCACCAACCTCTCAGTCTGATCAGTTGTTCAACAAGCACACAGAATTCCCTTCTTCTGGGAACTCTTTTATTTCGATTTTTGGATCTCAAAATCTTTGTCATCCGATAATTTGAGACACATCTTGCCAAATACCAGAGATTTTCAAAATGGCAGCATAACAGGATTTATGTTATGACTACAATAAAGTTATTGTTTATAAAGGACTTATGGATATTATAAGCGAACGCATCACTATTTTGGCACAGTAGTTGTTAGAATACTTTTTGAGGCTTGAAACTTCTCAACCATTTGAGATTGGTTAGGTGTAATGGGAGGTGATCTAATCGCGCAAAAAGCGGTTGTGTATTATTGACACTGAAGATGGAATCAGTCCTTTTTTTCTTTATTAATCAAACAAGACCAATTATGAAAAAAGCATTATTAACCTTTGCCACCGTCTGTCTCTTCGCCACTCCAGCCATGGCAAACACTCCCTATGTGAGCTTTTCATCTGGTTTAGGGATACCATTCAACTCAAGCATATCTGCTGATGGTGTCACTTTTAATAATGCAATAACATACAAGACAGGTGTTCCTTATATTGCTGCACTTGGCAGTAATGGTGATGGTTATAGAGTTGAGGCAACTTACGGATATCTGTCCAGTCATGTTGATACTATAAATGGCCCAGGATCTTTTACGAGTTCAGTTTCAGGATTGAGCGTCTCTATGTCATCCTACATGGCGAATAGTTATTATGATATTACATCGGGGAATTCTAACATAACCCCTTACTTAATGGCTGGAATTGGAGCAGCAACTTTAAACGCGAGTTATGCAGGCATTTCTTCAGGAACTACAGTATTCGCCTGGCAGGTTGGCGCAGGCATTGATCTAAAGGCTTCGGATCACGTCACAATCGATCTTGGTTACCGTTACTTTAAGCCGTCTGCTGTAACAACTATTGTTGAGAACACTAACGTCTCTCTTTCATCGGCAATCAGCAATATATTGCTAGGTATCAGGTATAGTTTCTGAAATTTGCGGCATTCATCACTCTGACAAGATCGGCAAGACTTGCTGCGGATTTAGGGTGCAGGAGATGACCAAGCCACTCGGAGGCTGAAGATAGTGCGGCAATCAGGTCGACAAGCTCGGGCGCCAATGCCTCAGGCAGGCAAGGTTTCAAGGCGGTGCGGTATTTCAAATAAAAAATTTACAAAGAATAATCTGTAATTCTTGCCGATTATTTTGCCGATCTTCTTCTCACCCACCGTTTCTGGCGCGCCGCTCCATAAACTCCCGCTCATAAGAGTAGTACAATCCCAAAGTGCAGCCCTTGCTTTCTGGCGCATAGGCAATCATCAAGGCTTCAGCGAGGTTGGGAGACTTCGTTCCCTGTAGTGCTTTGTCAATGATTTAGCAACACAAATATGAACTACAAAAGACACTTAAAACCCGAAAACCCCTGATTTCTCAGGGGTTTTCGGACTTTTCGGAATGCTATTGGATTACTTGCCAGTGGAGATGGCGGGAGTCGAACCCGCGTCCAGAACATTGCTCAATAAAGCTCCCACACTCATCTCAGGTGTTTAGTGTTTCATGAATCGTTGCTACACCTGTAAAGTCCGATTCACTATCCCTGTTTGTATCACCCGCCTGCCTTTTCGGGCTAAAACAGAGGGGGCTTACTTGCGCGAACCGAAGCTCAAGCGCGGGTTATGCCATCCGTTGGCTTTAGAGTAAGCGCCTCCCCCAACGGACGATGGCTGATTAATTAACTTGTGCTAATCAGGCAGCCATTGCATACGAATAATCGTCTGCATGTATAGTTGCATAGACTTCTTTAACGAGTCCATCCATGCTGAAACTCGGAGTGCAACTCCATTTCACATCTACCCTGTCGAAAGCCTGTCATCCCCATACGTTAACAAAGAACAATACCTGTATGAAAGCAGTGTTATATATACTTTTCCCCTCAATAGAACAACATAAATTATCTCTTTATAATTCCAGAGGAGAACCTGTCAGTTCAACCCGGGAAGTTCAGGTGCGTTGGCGACAAGCTGATATTCTCCACCCTTTGATCGAACAGAGCGGCTCCACATCCGCTCGTAGGCATCACTGAATATCATGTCTCTGGAAGCTTCGGCGATATACCAGGAGCCCTCTTCAAATTCCGCTTCAAGCTGACCGGCAGTCCAACCGGCATAACCAAGGAAAAAGCGGATTTCCGATGGCATCATAACGCCAGTATTGAGCAGAAAACTCAGCTGATTTTTGTCGCCTCCCCAGAACAGTCCGGGTAAAATCTCAAGTGAATCTTCAATGAGATCGCCCCTTACATGCAGGAAATGTACTGTATCAACCTGAACTGGACCTCCCATATGAAGAGGTTCTTCTATGTCTTCAAAACCGGCTATGGCTTCGCATACCTTGAATTCCATAGGACGGTTCAGAATAAAACCTAAAGAGCCTTTTTCATTATGCTCACACATAATCAAAACTGTCCGTTTGAAATTAGATTCCAGCATATTGGCTGAGGCAAGCAGAAGTTTCCCGGCTTTTAGCCTGTTAAATTCGTTTACCATTGTCCTTGTATCATGTTTTTTGCTGCAGATAGTTGAGTAATTCTTCGGCATGTATGGCTGGATTGACTTTTGGCCACACTTTCTCAATTATTCCCTGCTCATTAATCAAATATGTCACCCTACCGGTACCCATATACTCTCGTCCCATAAACTTTTTTTGTCCCCAGACACCGTAAGCTTCAACAATATGCTTTTCCGGATCAGCAACAAGCCTGAACGGGAGGCTGAATTTTTCGGCAAACTTTTTATGCTTACTTTCATTATCGATACTGACGCCAAGAATTTCCACCCCTAATTTTTTAAAGTTAGGGAAATTATCTCGAAAAGCACAAGCTTCCTTGGTACATCCTGGGGTATCATCTTTCGGATAAAAATAAATTACGACTTTTCGACCGAGGTAGTCTTCAAGGGAAACTGACCTTCCATCCTGATCTTGTGCTGAAATTGCCGGTGCAGTTACACCTTCTTTTAATATTGACATTGACATGAATGAAACTTATTCTGTTTATATAACCTTACATCTTTTATAAATCAATCGCTTTTGCAAAAAGTTTCTTGATAGATCCATGAAATCTTATTCATTTTGTCCTATATGCACTAAAAAGCTTGAGAATGCCAGGATTGATGGACGTGAACGGATGTTTTGCCCATCATGCATGTGGGTGCATTATGTCAACCCTCTACCTGTTGCCGTTGCCTATACGGTTAACACAAACAATGAATTGCTGGTGATCCGGAGAGCTCATGAACCGGCATTCAATGAGTGGGCTCTTCCTGGAGGGTTTCTTGAAACCGGAGAAGAGCCTCATGAAGGATGTTTGCGTGAACTGATGGAGGAAACTTCACTCGAAGGGAAAGTAGACAGCCTCATAGGCGTTTATCATCGAGATGTTGAACTCTATGGTTCTCTGCTTGTCGTTGCTTACAAGGTTGTCGTTATTAATGATGCAATAACAATAAACCATGAGCTATTTGATGCCGGCTTTTATCCTCAACACCTCATTCCAGAGGTACGAATCCCTCTTCACATCCAGATTATCCTCGATGCGAACAAAAGTCAGAGACCGGCTTTCCAACAGGCGGTCTCATGACCGGACTCATAGCTGACAAGATCCGGCTGAACATGCCGGCAGTGAGCATCAGCAAGCGGGCATCTTCCCGCAAACCTGCACCCTTCGGGCAGATTAATCGCACTCGGCACGTTACCATCAATGACATGAAGCCGCTCTTTTGGCGAGCCTAAACGAGGAATGGACTTCAACAGCCCCCTTGTATAGGGATGAAGGGGGTTGCTGAAAAGCTGTTGAACCGAACCTTTCTCGACCACTCGTGAAGCATACATCACTATAACCTCTTCACAAAGCTCTGCGACAACTCCAAAATCATGCGTAATGAGCATGACGCTCATACCGGTATCGGATTTGAGTTTACTGATAAGATCAAGGATCTGAGCCTGAACGGTAACATCAAGGGCCGTGGTCGGTTCATCAGCTATGAGCAGGGCGGGATTACAGGAGAGCGCCATGGCAATCATTACCCGCTGCCGCATGCCACCTGAAAGTTCGTGGGGGTATGAGGAAAACCGTTCGGCAGGGTTCGGGATACCGACAAGATGCAAAAGCTCGATTGATCGTTTTTCAGCTTCAGCCTTCGTTACGTCACGGTGAATGAGAATCTGTTCCGAAATCTGGCTGCCACAGGTGAAGACAGGATTGAGAGAGCTCATAGGCTCCTGAAAAATCATAGCGATATCATCACCTCTTAACTCGCGCATTTTTTCTTCAGAAAGCTTTAAAAGGTCTTTGCCTTTCCAGAAAATCTCCCCTCCCGCAAAATAGCCCGGGGGCATGGGCACAAGACGCATTATGGAGAGTGCCGTCACCGACTTTCCGCATCCGGATTCCCCTACAACTCCGAGTGTACGGTTACGACCAAGAGAAAAGCTTACGCCATCTACAGCTTTGGCAATACCACTGTCGGTTGAGTAGTAAGTTCGGAGATTTTTCAGTTCAAGAATTTTTTCCATATATAACAGTCTTCCCAGACCATAAAGGGTTCACAGGGTTACCTGGCGTTTGCGGAATCAAGCATGAAAATATAGTTTGTAAGCTTCATATGAAAACGTTATCAGATTCAGTCTTGCAAAGCACGGCCGTTATTAAAAAAAATTCAAGTTTTCTTATTGAGACCGTTAAGCGATCAAGTCAGTACAGCCTGCTTAAACACTCTTTAGCTGAAAGAGCGACTGATAACAAGAACGCATATGCCCCAATCGATATCTCCGGCCTGCAGGGCTCTCTCTCTTCAATCCTTGCAGCAGCTCTTTTTACCGATCAGCCATCATCTCTCATGGTGGTTTGCGGTCAGAACAGTTTCGATTTGTATGATAATGATTTTGAGGTCCTCCTTCCTAAAGAGAGAATCTGCAATACTTCGGATGAGCTTTCGCTGTCAATCGAGGCTCTATCGAGGGGGAAGAAATCGATTATACTCTCCTTTTTTGATGATCTCGATGTCTCCCTTTGTAAGCCATCCGATGCAGCAAGCCGGATTTTCCGACTGAAAATTGACCAGAAAGCCGGCTATGAGAACCTGAAACAATTTCTTGCAGCTAATGGCTTTGAACAAAGGGAGTTTGTTGAGGATGAGGGGGAATTCTCTGTTCGGGGATCAATTATTGATGTCTTCCCTTTTGGAGCTAGAGAGCCATTTCGCGTAGAATATTTTGGAGATACCGTTACATCATTGCGTATTTTCGATATCAACAGCCAGCTTTCCGGAAAAACGCTGCAAGCTGCTGACCTTACTGCCAGTTTTACCGATTCGACATCAGTCCCTACTGAATCTGAAACAACAATTCTTGATTATCTGGATCCTTCGACCGTCATCCTCATCAATGATAGTACAGAATTTGCTTCTCGGGATAACCATGAAACCTTGACGGAGGCACTTTCACAGTTTCGCTGCATTCGAATCACTGATTTTTCATCTTCTGCAATTGAGTTCAAGTCAACCTTGCAAAAAAGACTTAACGCCAATTTCCGCATTCTCGCTACCCTGCTGCAAAAGGAAATCGGCTCAAATAAAAAACCGCTCTTTGCAACAAGTTCACGCCGGGAAATCGATGAGTTGACCGATTTTCTGACAGAAGAGATGATGCATTCGGAAGGCGGCGAGAGTGTTGAAGCAACATGGGTTCCGATCAACCTTCATACCGGTTTTATATTCGGCGATCTTGATCTCTATACTGAATCTGACATCTTCGGTAAACTGCATTCACATAAAACTCACCGTAAACGCAAAATAAGGGGAATTTCACTCAAGGATCTCCAGAAACTTAAAGTCGGCGATTATGTCGTTCATGAGGATTACGGCATAGGAATTTTCAAATCCCTGGAATCAATCACTGTAGGAAATTCTGAGCAGGAATCGGTGCTTATAGAATATGCCGGGGGAGATCAGCTTTTTGTTAATGTGCAGAATATAAACCTGCTCTCGAAATACGCTGCTTCGGAAAGTTCCCTTCCCTCGCTCTCGAAACTTGGAAGCTCTAAATGGGCGGCTAAAAAGGATAAGGTTCGCAAGAAGCTTCGTGATATTGCCATAAATCTGATAAAGGTTTATGCTCAACGGAAAATGCAGCCCGGTTTTGCCTTTGCCGCTGACTCTATTTTTATGCGGGAGTTTGAAGCCTCATTTATTTTCGATGAAACTCCTGATCAGCTGAAGGCGATTAATGATGTAAAAAAAGATATGCAGGAGCCTCATCCGATGGACAGGCTGATTTGCGGGGATGCGGGTTTTGGAAAAACCGAGATTGCCATGCGCTCGGCATTCAAGGCTGTAGAATCACAAAAGCAGGTTGCTGTACTGACGCCGACCACTATTCTTGCTCATCAGCATCTTGAATCGTTTACCAGAAGATTTGAGAATTTTCCGATTTCAATTGCAGTACTCAGTCGTTTTGTGCCACGCAAGGAACAACTGGAAATACTAAAAAAAATTGAACTGGGGCTGATTGATATTGTTATCGGCACTCATCGACTAGTATCGAAGGATGTTCATTTTAAGGAACTCGGTCTGCTCATTATTGATGAAGAGCAGCACTTCGGAGTGGAGGTGAAAGAGAAATTGCGGGAACAGTTCCCCGGGGTCGACACTCTTACCATGTCTGCAACGCCTATCCCGAGGACTTTGCAGTTTTCAATGCTTGGCGCCAGAGATCTTTCGATTGTATCGACACCTCCTAAAAACCGTCAACCGGTAGAAACCATCATTACTGATTATGACCCGGCACTTATTCAATCGGCTATTCGCAGGGAGATCAAACGGGAGGGGCAGGTATTTTTTCTGCATAACCGGATTTCTTCTCTTGAGGATATTCTGAATACGCTCAGAGAACTTGTTCCTTCAGCCAGAATTGTTTTCGCTCATGGCCAGTTACCAGCAAAGGAGCTCGAAAAAATCATGATGGATTTCATGCAGAAAGAGGTTGATGTGCTTATATCGACCACGATTATCGGCTCAGGTCTTGATATATCCAATGCCAATACTATCATCATCAACAGGGCTGATATGTTCGGACTTTCCGATCTTTACCAGTTACGGGGAAGAGTGGGACGTAGCGAAAGAAAAGCATACTGCTACCTGATCACGCCACCACTGCACACCCTGAAAAAAGATGCTGTTCAACGTCTCGCTGTGATTGAAAGCTTTACCGAACTCGGATCAGGCTTTAACATCGCCCTTCGTGACCTGGATATCCGCGGTGCAGGAAATCTGCTTGGTGCTGAGCAATCAGGATATATCCATGAGCTTGGCTTTGATCTCTATCAGAAAATGCTTGCTGAGACCGTTGCCGAACTGAAACTAACCGAATTCAGCCACATGTTTTCAGAAGAGGGCAAGACTCCAGCAAGACCATCGAAAGCCTGTGACCTTGTCTTTTTCTTTGATGCTCTCATCCCGGATTATTATGTCAATGCAACGCATGAGCGCTTTGCTTTTTATGATAAAATCTCAAAAGCGCCGTCAGCAGAGCATATCAATGCCCTTACACTCGAACTCAAGGACCGGTTCGGGCCTTTGCCCGAAGAGGTTTCAAACCTTCTGCTTCTGACAAAACTTAAAATCACAGGCTCATCTCTCGGGCTTGAAAAGCTTGATCTTCAAAAGCATAGTTTGACACTTTATTTACCTGATCAGCATGATGAACATCTTGGCAACAGGGATTTTTTGCAGTACCTGTTTGTTTCGGTTCAGGAACCATGGATGCAAAAGTATAAACCCGGATTCAAGATGGATAAAAAAATGAAACTGGTACTCCACCATCCTGCCGGTATTGATATAACCCCGGCTGCCTTGATAGATGAGTATTCAACACTGCTTAATAAACTTGATGTTTCTTCAAAAGAGCAGCCGGTAGAGTAATCCTGCCCTCACGGTGATCATGCCGGTTCACCGCTCAGGAATCCGGTCAGCATGACAGCCGTATAGTAACCATTCAACATTATTGACCAGAAAATCGCAACTATTGCGAGATTTTCTATGTTTCCAATAAGAGGATAAAAATAGTCTTATAAATACAAAACGCTACAATAATGAAGATCTCTATAAATAATCACTCATACGAAGCGAATAAGGGAGAGAGGTTACTTGATATAGCAAGAAGTAACCAAGAACATATCGGCTATTTCTGCGGAGGTAACAGTATATGTCAGACATGCTACGTAAAGGTTCTTGAAGGCAGTGAACTTCTTTCGCCTCTCAGTGTTGAGGAAAAAGCCCTTCTTTCGGAAACATTGATAAAGGAGGGAACAAGAATGGCCTGTTTGTCGACTGTTGAAAAAGAGGGCACTATCAGGGTTGTGTCGTTAGCAGAGGAGGTGAAGAGGGCCTTTGAAACCAATCCTCTTCAGTTGACTGAATATGCTGCAAAAATGGGATGGGAGTCGATCGTCAAGCTTCCTGATACAATGCGATTGCAGGCTGAAAGAGAATTTGATCTGTGGCAACTCCTTTCAGATGTCATCAGTGGCATCGGAGATGCTTTTCAGTTGCTGGCAAATGCGTTCTTGCAGGCATGGTCAGTAAGAACTGAGGGTGATGACACGAATACCGAAGTATGCAGGCCGGTTCATTTCAATGCCTTATGCAACAGCAACACAGAAAAAGATACCCGGCAAGTGAACAAACAAATCGCAGCATAGGTTATACTGATGAACTGAAACAGAGGCTGAAGAAATAAAACCTTGTTCTTCGAAAACAGGAGAACAAGGTTTCATTTAAGCTGGAGATATTTTTTTTATATCTTATAAAGGAGTAGTTGATGAAGAGGTTTGATTAATTCACCACTAATTGCATGAACCCATGATCATCTTTATTAACGATAAACCTTGCGAAGCAAAAATTGGTGATTTGCTTCTGAAGGTTGCCCAGCACCATAAGAGCCATATAGGGTGTGTTTGTGGCGGAAATGCTATATGTCAAAGTTGCTTTGTGTATGTAAAGGAGGGTGCTGAGTGCATGTCGGCACCAAGTGAAGAGGAGAAGGCATTTATTTCTGACAAGCTGTTTCAGGAAGGTGGACGACTTGCATGCCGGAGCGTTATTGTCAAAGAGGGTAACCTACGAGTGCTTACAAGGGCCGAATATGTCAGGCGCCTCGTTTTAGGCCTGAATGTTCCGGGATTTATTACTTATGCACAAACCATCGGGTATAATGTGGTTAACAAACTGCCCGATGGTGCAGGTAACCTTTTCAAACGGGTAAAAGATGGTAAAGTAAGCCCCGGTGATTCTCTAGGAAAAATCGGAAATGGGTTGGCTTATGGATCGCTTTTGGCATCGCATACGTTTATGGAGACATTCCCTTTCATGCAGTACCCGGTATCCGTGATTACTGAGAGTGCAAAAGGAGTGCTTAATAGCGCAGGCAATGTTGTCTGCAATGTTTCGGGAGGACGCCTGCATATACCGGGAACGACCGATTGCGGTTGCGGGACTAATAAAACTCCGGTTATTGAATCGGTAAAAATATCTGTAAAGTAGTTTTTCCCATTTTGTTGAAACGGGAAAAAACAGCAACCTTGAACTCCTGATGGGGTATTCTTCTGATATTGAAAATATTGAGTTTGAGCTTGGTGCGAAAACCCTTGAACGATGGTTGATCAGACCTGAGAAAACAATGAATGTCGTTCTTGGCATACCAAGAGAACGAGCTCAGGATGAAAGGCGGGTGGCTATTTCACCACCAGGAGTTCAAATACTGGTTGAGCATGGAATTAAAGTTAATATTGAACGATCTGCCGGCAATTTCTGCAATTTTACTGATATCGATTATACTGAAGCGGGGGCGACTATTGCTGAAACTCCTGAAGAGTTGTATGGGCTTTCAAACGTTATTGTAAAGGTTTCTCCTCCCCAGCCAGAAGAGCTTTCGCTTTTTATGCCCGGGCAAATGCTCATTTCGGCGCTGCATCTCGGATCGATTACACCCCATCTGATAAAAACCCTTATAGAAAAAAATATTACCGCACTTGGGTTTGAATTTATTGAAACAAGGGACGGAGAACTGCCGATAGTTAGAACACTCAGTGAAATTGCAGGTTCGCTTGCCATCCAGACAGCGGCCAAATACCTGGAAACCGGGTATGGAGGAAGCGGAATCCTGCTTGGAGGAATTGCAGGTGTTCCGCCGGCTCATGTGACCATTATCGGTGCAGGAACCGTAGGGCTTTTCGCTGCACAGGACGCACTCGGCCTTGGTGCGCAGGTCACGGTTATTGATAAGGAGATTAACCGGCTGAGAAGATTTGAAGCATTTTTCAACCGTCATCTGGTTACCGCAATAGCTAACGATCATTACATTGCGGAACTTTCAAAAATGTCGGATGTCGTAATCGGTGCTTTAAGCCCGAGACAGAAAATAAGCAAACCGCTGGTGAGTGAACCGGTGGTAAAGTCAATGAAATCAGGTTCAGTTATTATTGACGTCTCTATTGATCAAGGGGCCTGCTTTGCCACCAGTCGGCACACAACACACACTAATCCGATATATGTCAAACATGGCGTTACGCATTACTGTGTGCCTAACATTCCTTCCGCTGTAGCAAAAACAGCCTCTTTTGCACTGACCAATACACTGCTCCCCTTTTTGCTGAAACTTACTTCGCATGAGACTATTTCAGATATACTCTGGAAAAATCATAGCCTGAGATTAGGCACCTATATTTTCAAAAACTACGTCACAAAGAAAATTGTTGCTGAACTCACCGATCTTCCATTCAGGGAGATTGATATGCTGCTTGCAGTGAGCTGAAAGAAGAGTTAGCTCAACTCATCCAGCGGCATTCCAAATTGCCGTGCGATATAGGATGCGCATGATATGCCCGAATAGGTCACGGCAATAACTCCCTGACCAGGAAAGGTACTGTCGCCGGTTGCGAAAAGGTTTTTAATCGGGGTGGTATTCTGTGGTTTTTGAAGAATATTCTGACCAGGTTTCAAGAGCGGTCCGTACGATCCTTTGAAGCGGTTAAGATAGCGCTGATGCGTCAGTGGCGAGGCAAGAACTTTGAGCTCGATGGCATGTGATAAGCCAGGCAGAATTCTTTCCGTTCGTGATATGATATTTGCAGCCAAGGTTTCTTTTGCGTTACCATATGCACCATTTTCCTTGTCGTACTGCTGCCACTCATCGGCTTCTGCGGTTACAAAGGCATGGACAATATGCTGACCTGGAGGCGCCAGAGATGGGTCAAGAATCGTTGGAGCTGAAAAATAGATGGTTCCTCCGGGTTGCTTATAATCTTTCCAGTTATCGACAAGAACATGGTGAACATTAAAATCTTTGGGAATGACGGAGGCATCTACTCCTAAATAGAGCTGAAACCAGCTCGGTGCTTGCAAAAATCTGTTTTCATCGATACGGTAGCGCGATTCGCGAACAAGCCGGTTAAAGGTATCCCATACGGTTGCATTGCTTATCACTATTTTTGCAAAATGTTCACTTCCGTCAGCAAGTCTGACACCGCGAGTTTCTCCATTTTCAACAATAATAGAGGTAACCTCAGATTGATATCGGATTTTACCTCCTGACTTTTCAATACCCTGACATAACGCTTTGGGAATAGCACCGGAACCTCCGACTGGATAGTTGATACCTCCGCAATGCCGATCAGCAAGACAGATGCCGGCATTGACCAGCGGCGTTGCAATCGCGTCCTGCACAGCCCAGGAATAAGCTTCGATGTCGATAAATTGAAGCAGCTCTTCATCACGGATGTAGCGCCTTGCCGTTTTACCCATTGAACGAAAGGTCTTCAATGCAAGAGAAAAGGCTTTCGCCGGAGAGGTAACGCCTATTGAGAGGAGATGGATAATATCCTCAAGCGAACCGGCGGGAAGTGAACCAAGAATCTCATGGACAGACTCAAGTTCACTGTAAAACTTTTCTATTCCTTCACGTTCATGGGGAAAGCGTGCAGAGAGAGCATCAAGAAATGCATGGCGATCATAATAAGCCGGAACTGAAAAATCGTTTGGAAGATGATAGTGAATCTGCACAGGGTCGTGGACGGTCGGTACATCAATGCCCAGTTTTCTGAATATCCTCGTATGCAGATTAAGGGTACCACTTTTACTGTTTTCACCAAAGCCGTAAAAAACCGATGCACCGGCATCAAAAGTGTAGCCCTCGCGTTGAAAAGAGGAACAGCTGCCTCCAGGATAGCGATTCTTTTCAAAAACAAGCGTGGAAATACCTCGATCCTGAAGCAGTGCTGCGGCTGTCAATCCACCTATACCGGAGCCGATAACAATTACATCTGCGGTTTCATTCATTGAGATAATGGTTTCTGGTGTCATTATTTTGAGGAAATGTGGCCGTAGAAGGATTATTTGTTCATTTACCGAAAAGCTTACAACCTATTTCATCGCGAACACTTACTTGAAGCAATGTAACAAGGAATGCCGGAAAACAAAAGTGAGCGGAGAGGTGAAGATAGAGACTCATTGTCTTTGTTGACGCTGGGGTAAAACCATATAGTGCGTCATAGTCTCATTTATGCTACTTTTGTTGACTGAGACATAAACTAAAGGAATCGGCGGATCACAAAATAATGAACAGAAACAGTATTCAGTATTGTACGGCATTTGTTGACAGTTGCTGCATTGCATCAGTAGTTGCTTGACAGTCAACCAGGCGGAGCTTCAGTCGCTCTTCGTAAATGCCCCTTACTTTAAGACGAAATATGGGTAATTATGATACACAGTTGTTCTATATGTAGACAAAGCTGCTGCTTCTATTTCACATCATAATGAAGGAATTTCTGGCAGGATAAGAACTCCATATGCAGTGCTGGATCAACTTAACGAGTCCTTTATGGCTGCTCATAAAACACCTCGTCTCATCATTATGGCGCGATATTTGCAGTTAATAACATTTGATAGAATCATTGATCTTACAGAAACAATTCTCTGTATCAATACATGGGAATAATTAATGAGGTGATTCAGCTGATTACATGCACCCGCAATTAAAGGAGTGAACGATGTCGCAGGCCCAAGCTCAGGCTTTCCTTGAGAGAATGAAACGTGATGATGCTTTCAATGAAGCGGTGAACAGGATAGAGGACGTGGAAACAAAGATGGCCTATATCCATAGGGAGGGATACGATTTTACAACAGACGAACTTGAAATGGCGACAATGCAATTGATTTCCGTCACTTAAAGTCCACCCTCCGATTTACCCGCCAGATAGCAAAGAAGGCTTAGTGCTTCATCAAAATGTTTTAGACCTGTTATCCTACCCAGTTCTCATAACCACAGAGATTAAAGGGTTTTCGACTATAACCTAAAGAAGTCCGGCGCTCTTTCAGTTCCTCACATTCTGCTATCATAATCTCATTCAATGTAAATGAATACCCTTCGTTTACTATGAAAGCTTCAAAACGATACCTTAGCTCTTCATCTGATTCGAGATGATGAATGAATCTTTTTGCTTGTTCCAGTGCCATCACATACCGCCCTTTTTATAGTTTTATCAAGTATCTGAATCTATATACTTTTTATGTTTTTTAAAATAAAAATACACTTTTTGTATATATGAATATATTTTTTTCAGGCAGGCTTGAATGCGAAGCAGTGAAAGATACCTCGAAGAATGACCACCCGGCAAGCAGAAGAGCTTTTGGTAATTTCGGTGAAGCAAGTCTCAGATAGAATTATTCAGCAAGCGATAACATAGTGCCGAGTTTCTTAGTGATGAGGGTTGAGCGATATCTGTGGAAAGGGGGGGGATTGAACTTGCTTGTTCGATGACGCTCTATGGATGAAAATACTTATATTTAATCGGTTAAGGTTGTTTATTACTTATTTTTCTGTTTCAAGCTTCGAGAGACAAGATTACAATACAATTCGAACCTGGAAGATTTAAACTCATGGATAAACCTGATACAAGCCATAGCGTAAAAACAAGGACAAAAAAAGAATCGCTCTCCAGGGAGGAACGACAAAAGCAACTTGAGTTTCAAAAAGAAGCTGTTGTTCACCTCAATTCGCTTTATAATTACGCACTTCATTTAACCATGAATCCGAATGACGCCGAAGATTTGGTGCAGGAAACCTATCTTAAGGCTTATAGATTTTTTAATTCTTTCGAGCGGGGAACAAACTGTAAGGCATGGCTGTTTAAAATCCTGAAAAACAATTATATCAACCGGTTTCGTAAAAATTCGAAAGAGCCTGGAAAGGTTGATTATGATCTTATAAAGGATTTTTACCATTCTATAAAAGATGTGCAGAATGATACCAGTGAGGCAGAAAGCGATTATTTCCACTCATTGCTGCACGAAGAGGTCTATCAGGCGCTTCACTCGTTGCCGGAGGAGTTCAGGGAAGTGATTCAATTATGTGATATTGACGGTTTTACCTATGAAGAAATTGCAAATATGGTTGAAAGTCCTATCGGTACGGTAAGGTCAAGATTATACCGAGGCAGAAAACTGCTTCGTGAACAACTGGAAGGATATGCAAAAAAATACGGCTTTAACACCGAGAAAGACCAATAACCTCAACAAGCAAAAACTTTTTTACTATGAACTGCCAAAAAGCCCGCATCCTTATGAGTGCAGCTGTTGATTGTGAGCTTTCCATCAAGGAAGAAAAGGGTTTTCTCCAACACCTCTCGGAATGCAAAGAGTGCAAAAATGAGTTTGAAGAGGCAAAAAAAACAAAGATGATTATCAAAGAAAAAATTGTCCAGTTTAAAGCACCTCAAACCCTCATTAATTCAATTATGGAGCTGACGAGTATCGGTACCATTGAGCATGAAGATACTCTCCTTTTTGAATAACCAATCTCAGAAATTCATCGCAACAATCGTGTTGTCGCCATTTACGTATTTGGTATAGTATGACTTAATAGCTATATAAGCATATTGTCCGGATTACTAACATTATCGCTGTACAGTGGATACTCTCTATCCCTTCAGCAAAAAGGCTGTCATGAGCAAAACGGTTACCATTTCAGAAGAAGAAGTTAAAAAGTGGAATCTCAATATGCCTGACGAAATGCTTGAAGCCGTATCCAACCGATTTAAGCTGCTCGCTGAACCTATGAGACTTAAAATATTGCGTGTTCTCTGTGATGGAGAACATACCGTTCAGGAGATTGTCAATATGATCAATGCCACCCAGGCAAACATTTCAAAACATCTTGCCCTTTTACATGAGAATGGTATTGTTAATCGCAGAAAAGAGGGACTGAAATGTTATTACCGTATCGCTGATGACAGCATTATCTACTCATGTTACCTTAGTTCAAAAAGCGTTGTTGAAAACCTTCAGAACCGACTTAACTGGGTACAGAATGTCAATACTGATATATCCAACTGACAATACCTGCTGCGATTCAGGCGTTTAAACACAAGATCAGCATCACCCCGCACCAGTTCTTTTATGCTTTTTATTTTTTCACAGTCGCCCGGTGCTCCTTTCATGTACCCTCAACCTACTGTCAGTATTGACACAGTATGACATTATTTCATTTCCTCAAAGAAACAACCTGACATTTTTACCATTACTCCGCCATATTTATTTCCAAAAGAAAGAAAAAAATGATTTTCAGGCATTGGCACGCTTCTTGCAATCTATTTGTAGCAAGTCGTTAATAGCTTACAGTTAATCAAATAAAAAATACAAGAGTTAAAAGGAGAATACCATGCTCGTAAAACTATCTAAAGATCCAATGCGGTTGTTTGATGATATCCTTTCAAGTGCTCAAACACCTTCCATGCCAGCTTTCAACGTAGATATTTCGGAAGATGAAACGGGATTTCATATTGATGCTGAACTACCCGGTATAGCTAAAGAGGAAATTGCACTCAATGTTGAGGATGATGTGTTGACGATAAAGGCGGAAAGAAAACCAGCAAGCGAAGAAAACAAAAAAGGTTACCTGCGTATTGAGAGAACCTATGGCAGCTTGTCGAGGAAATTTAATCTTGGTGAAACCATTGATCAGGAAAACATTAATGCAGGCTTTGACAATGGAATACTTCATGTAACGCTGCCGAAAGCTCAAATGACAAAAAAAACAAAGCAAATTTCGATCAATTAACCAGACAGATTCCGGGATCTCCTTTCATAGAGAGTGATCCCGGGACTTATTATATCACCATCAAAAAAAGGAACATACTCTCATGGGTAAAATTATCGGCATCGATCTTGGCACAACGAACTCCTGCGTTGCAGTCATGCAGGGATCGCAGCCAACGGTTATTGAAAATTCAGAAGGCAGCCGTACTACACCGTCAATCATAGCTTTAACAAAAACAGGTGACCGTCTGGTAGGGCAGGCGGCAAAAAGACAGGCTATTACCAATCCTAAAAACACCATTTTTTCAATTAAACGGTTTATGGGGCGCAAATATGAAGAGGTCCCGAACGAAAAAAAGCTTGCGCCATATGAAATCATCAATGAAAATGGTGAAGCTCGTGTAAAAATCAATGATAAAGTATACTCACCGCAGGAAGTTTCCGCAATGGTCCTGCAGAAAATGAAGCAGACGGCTGAAGATTTTCTTGGTGAAAAGATTACTGAAGCAGTTATCACTGTTCCGGCATATTTCAATGATGCCCAGAGGCAGGCGACAAAAGACGCAGGTCGAATTGCAGGCCTTGATGTAAAGCGAATCATCAATGAACCTACCGCTGCAGCTCTTGCTTACGGCCTTGACAGAAAGCAGGAAAGCGAAAAAGTTGCGGTCTTTGATCTTGGTGGCGGAACGTTTGACATCTCAATTCTTGAGCTTGGTGATGGAGTTTTTGAAGTGAAATCCACTGATGGTGATACGCATCTCGGCGGCGATGACTTTGACCAGAAAATTATCGATTATATTGCCGAGGAGTTCAAAAAGCAGGAAGGCATAGATCTTCGCAAGGATGCGATTACTCTTCAACGCCTGAAAGAAGCGGCTGAAAAGGCAAAAATAGAACTCTCTTCAAGGACTGACACCGAGATTAACCTTCCCTTTATTACTGCGACACAGGAAGGGCCGAAGCACCTTGTGATTAATCTAACCCGTGCGAAATTCGAAGCATTATGTTCTGACCTGTTTGACAAAATTCTTGATCCTTGCCGCCGGGCCATCAAGAATTCGAAGGTTGAAATGAAGGAAATCGATGAGGTCGTGCTTGTCGGAGGCTCTACCCGCATTCCGAAGGTGCAGGCGCTTGTTAAGGATTTCTTTGGCAAGGAGCCTAACAGAAGTGTTAATCCGGATGAAGTTGTCGCTATCGGTGCAGCCATCCAGGGTGGTGTTCTGAAGGGAGATGTGACCGATGTATTGCTTCTTGATGTCACCCCCCTTTCTCTCGGAATCGAAACGCTTGGCGGTGTTATGACAAAGCTTATTGATGCAAACACCACGATTCCTACAAAAAAACAGGAAATATTTTCAACTGCGGCTGATAACCAGACCTCAGTAGAAGTGCATGTTCTTCAGGGAGAACGCCCAATGGCAGCCGATAACAAAACACTCGGTCGTTTTCATCTTGGTGATATTCCTCCTTCTCCAAGAGGTCTGCCACAAATCGAGGTCACTTTTGATATCGATTCAAACGGCATTCTGAACGTTTCAGCCAAGGATAAGGCAATTGGAAAAGAGCAGAGCATAAGAATTGAATCAAGCAGTAAACTTAGCGATGCCGAAATCAATAAAATGAAAGAGGATGCTAAAAATCATGCTGCTGAAGATCAGAAACGCAAGGAAGAGGTCGATACGAAAAACGTTGCTGACGGACTCATTTTCAGTACGGAAAAACAGCTGAAAGAGCTTGGAGATAAAATTCCGGCGGACAAACGACCTGCTTTGGAAGGATCGCTTGAAAAGCTTAAGGAAGCCTATAAAAACGGAACTATTGAGTCGATTAAATCGGCCATGGAAGAACTCAACAAAGAGTGGGGAGACATTGCCTCAAAGCTCTATGAGTCTCAAGGTGCTGAATCAGCTCAAGCTGAACCGGAAGCTCATGCAGGCGGCAACGAAAAAAGCGGAAAAGGCAGTGGCGGTGAAGTTGAAAATGCCGAATTCGAAGTAATCGACGACAACAAAAAATAGTCTCATTTACCGTTGCATGCGATTTAACAAAGGGATTCATTATGAATCCCTTTGTTATTTGACCTTGTTTTGCTAATTTATGTTTCATAGAAGGTAGAACACCAGAGTGTGTTATTTTTGCAAAATTTAACCGTGCAAACAATGCAACCTCAGCTAAGCCGTCCTAATACAGGCAAAAATCAGGTTAGAGTCAGTACATCAGGGCCTTGGTCAGGCAATGCGGTTCATAAAGCAGAAAAATATTTTATCACCTCTGCAAAAAGAGATTATAATGACAACCTGCATATCCAGATAAGCCCGGCCTCCGGACGGAGAAAGTTATCGCCTACGAAGGAGATTATCAATAAAGTGATAACAGGTGAAATCGAGCTTTTTGTGCTGACAACACAACCGGATATCGGTATTGATCTGCAGAAAAAAGTGCTTGACAATGAAAACCGTTATGTCATTGACTTTGACAACCGGGGAGTAAAATGGACGATGAGAGATATTCCTGTTTTTTATGATTCCCTGCAACAAAAGCTTTGTGTTGAAATTGACAGGCGCACCTACACATTGAATGAGTTTTTCAAATAAGCTCGGCACTTCGTAATCCGATAATGAGCGTAATGCAAAAAGCCCGGTTTATCCCGGGCTTTTTGCATTACGCTCATTTCCTTCAGCAGAAGAGCATGCAGACTACTGGATTTTCTTGCGTGCCAATGCAGCTTCAGGTGCTGTTGGATAAACGTTAACAAGTGTCTTAAACCTTGCTTTCGCATTAACCGCATCACCTATCTTCTCAAAGGAAAGTGCCTGTTTGAATAGTGCTGCGGGACGCTTGCTGCTTTTGGTATATTTAGCAATCACAACCTGATATTCAAGAATAGCTTTTTCATACCATTTTTCACTGAAGTAGCTTTCGGCAATATTAAACTGCGCCTGATCGGCAAGAGTGGACTTAGGGTATGCGGTCAAAAGGGCATTGAAACTCTCTCTTGCAGGAGCATATTTATTGTTACCAAGCCGTTCCAATCCTTCTTTGAGCAATGAGGCATCGTCGACAACCTCAGGTTTTGCACCATCAACAGCTGCATTGGTCTGAGGCTTAACTGAAGAAGCGGGCTTTGCCTTGTTGTCAATTCCAAGATACTGCTCGATTTTCTGAAGCCTAGATTCCAGTTCGTCAACCTTGTGCACCAGAAGAGAGTCTTCCATCGCCAGACGCCCGAAAGCCTGAGTGTTCTTATGAGATATCTCTTCAATACTACCCTGTAAACGAGAAATCTCATCATTAACCTTCTGAACGTCCGAATAGGACCCGGCAGATTGAGTTTTAATGGTTTCAGATTCCTTTTTCAGTTTTTGCAGATTATCTTCAACAACAATAAGATCCTGTTTTGAAGCGCAAGACGATAGAAGAAGAAACGGCAAGAAAAGAAAAGGTTTAATCTTATTATTCATAGACAGTAATTGGTTATGCATCATAAGCTGTATTTTGTATTACGATTTCTTTAATCACCGTTCCGGGAATAATAAACCTTACTTAACAATGAAGTGTGCCCGACGGTTTTTAGCCCATGCTTCTTCGTTCTGACCAACATCAAACGGCCGTTCTGATCCGAAACTAATAGTTTCAAAACGGGAGGTTGCTACTCCAAGCTTGACCAGATATTCCTTTGCGCTTTCAGCTCTGCGCTCTCCGAGAGCAAGATTGTACTCAGATGTGCCCCTTGAATCACAGTGGCCTTCAATAAGAGCTTTCTTGAGAGAATTGGCACCAAGCCATGCTGCATTCTGCTTCAACTGTCCCTGCGCATCGTCACTGAGAGCAGAGCTGTCAAATTCAAAAAATACATCACCAAGAGGCCCTGTCTGCCATTTGTCAAATCCATATCCTTTAGGTGATAGATCTTTTGATGATAAAGCTTTTGAGGCTTCCGGCTCCGGAGATGAAGTTACTGTTTTGCCTTCACTACTTTCAGAAGATTTAACAGCGCTTTTGGATGAACATCCCGCAGTCATCATCAAGGCAAGAATAAGTATGCCGTTTATTTGTTGTTTCATCAATTCAGTTCCAGATTAGCAATTAATAAAAAGAGGGCAAACGTTTGTTGCCTGCCCGACAAGTAATTTGCAAATTCCCAGTATTTCTTGTGAATATATTGTTTTCAGCACTATTTTCCCATGCTGCATATACATTTTCGCCAGATAAAGGATGCCAAAAAAGTAAGTATTATTGCGCTGAATGGACGTCAGTTTCAAAATAAACCGTCAATTTCTCACTCCATTTACAATACTGACAACTACTTCTCGATACCTTCAGGGGTAAACACAAATCCAATCCATACATCCCTGGTACCTTCTTCCTTCGGCAGAAGAGGAAGAGGTGATGATTTTTCAAGGGCTTTTTTTACTGAATTGTTAAGGTATTCACTTGGGGCTTTTTTATCAAAAACGATCTGGTTAATCGTTCCGTTCGCAAGAATATTTATACGAACATAGACTTCCATACCGTAGCTGCTTTTAAGCAGTAATTTGGAAAACTCCCAGTTCTGCATAATAATTGAGGCGATTTCCGCTTTGTATGGGGCAGATGTGCCGCCGCCGCCATACCCTTTTCCTGCACCGCCTCTTCCTGCCGGAGCATTTCCCCGTCCGCCGCCGCTTCCTGCTCCAGCCGGTCCGCTTTCTGATTTGACTTTTTGCTGCAGCTGAGCGAGCGCGTTATTTATACTATTGGCGGGCGGCTGTGAGGATGTAGCCGCTTTTTTGTCAACATTTTGTTTGAGACGCTCGATGGCTTTGCTGATATCAGGCTGCTTTTCAATAACCTTAGGCTTTACCTTTGGCTTCAACGGCTCTACTGAAACTTTCTTAGGAGTCACTGGTTCCACTTTCGGAACCGGCTCCTTAACCTTAACAGGCTTTTTAACTTTTTTTGGAGTAACTGCTGCCGGTTGCGGAACAGCCTCCTTGACCATAATTCTTTTTTTGGCAACAGGAGGATTAGGAGTCGCGTGGGAAGGAGCGGGAAGCGATTCTGCGCCTCCCTGCTTTTCAGAAAATTCATGAGATCCCCCTGACCCCGGAAGAGATATCAGACTGACGCTTACAATTTTCGGTTTAAGCTGTCTGCGTGAATCCAAAACCTGGAGATAGATTGCCAGGGAAATCACAAGGGCATGAATTGCTGTCGCAGCAAGGAGCCAAAGCGAAAACTTTTTTTCGGCATGGATGAGTTTATGACCTTTTTCCATACTCCTCACTTATCTCCCGCCTGCCTTGCGTACGGGTGCCGGCTCAGTCACCATACCGATCTTTTCAATCCCTGCATCCCTGATCTGGGCCATAACATCCATAACCAGCCCGTACGGAAGAGATTTGTCGGCTTTAAGATAGACATCCCCGGTTCGCTTTACATCCAGAAGCGTCGGCAACTTTTCGCGGACCTCTGAAATATTTAATTGATATTTGTTGATAAAAACATGTTGTGATGCGTCAATGCTTATCACAAGAGATTTCTCATCCACGGGCATCTGTTGATGGGTCGTTTGCGGCGTATCTACCTTAACACCATGAGTCATCATTGGAGCGGTTACCATGAAAATAATCAGCAGAACGAGCATGACATCAACGAACGGCGTTACATTAATGTCACTCATCAACCTGCCTTTGCCTGATGTTATCATATGCGGTGTGACCTCTATGGTTCGTTAATGAATGCTGCAACAAATTCAGGGGAAAACTCTTCAAGATCCCGCTCAATGATGCTGATCTGATGTGTAAAATAGTTATAGCCCATAACAGCAGGAATGGCTGCTGCAAGACCAGCCGCAGTGGCGATCAATGCTTCTGAAATACCGGGTGCGACAGCAGCAAGGGAGGCCGACTGGGTTGTGCCAATGTTATGAAATGATGTCATAATCCCCCATACGGTACCGAAAAGACCGATGAATGGAGCGGTATTACCGACTGTTGCAAGAAAAGGCACAAGGGATGACAACCTTTTGCTTTCTGCATTGGCTTCACGTTTAACGGCCCGTGCAATCCGAGACCTGACTTTGTGGGCATCAGCCTTATCGCCAAGAGCACGAAACTCGATATACGCTGATCGGAAAACCCTCGGAAGAGAGCCTTTCCGGTATTTTTCACTTTCAGAAAAAGCTTTGTCAATATGGTAGATGTCAAAAAAATAGTCCAGAAACGCTCTGGACTCACTCAAAGATTTCCGGATATAACCAAATTTGAATGCAATGATTGCCCACGATATAATTGAGAATGAGAGCAGTATGGAAAGCACAAACAATACAACAGGTCCGGCATCTGAAAGCAGGCCTAAAATTCCGAGTTTAGAATCAACCATATCGATAGAAACAATTAAAGTTCAATGAAACAAATGCACATTTTCAATCACAATGTACGCAAGGGCTGAGCCGGATAGTGCACAAAGCGTATTAACAAGGTCGTTATTGACAAAAGGCGTGCCTTTTATAAGGCGGTTTTCAACAAGTGAACCATCGGAGTCAAGACTGTGAGTCCTTTCGGTTACCTTTTCGCGAATTGGATCAAAATACTGAGCCTGAACCGTAGCGCCAAAAAAACTGTCAACCAGACTGGCCAGAAGTCCGGAAAAACCTATGAGAAGAAAGGATTGGAGCAGTCCAAAATCAGACATCCATTTGACATTGACAACCATAGCACTTGCACATATAAAAAGCGAACCGAGGAATGCCCCTGAAGTCCCCGGCACTGAAACGCCTCCAGAAGTCCCTACAGGAACTTCCTTGAAGGTTGTTACCAGCCAGGCTTTAGGATTTGGCCACATCGTCCCGATTTCGGTAGCCCAGGTATCTGCCTGCACTGCAGCCAGAGTTCCAAGGTAGGCAAAAAAGATAGCAGGATTGTTGGTCAGCGAAAATATAATCATCAATATCCATGCTATGCCCCCGTTGGCGTAGACCTGACCGGCATCCCGCTGTGAACCTTTTTCAAAAACAAGATCGAATTTTGCTTTACGTTTTTTTCCGAGCTTTGACAAGATTGATGACAAGAGATAAAAAGTCAAAAGCGGTACGGTCCAGGTTATCCCTCCAATGCCAAAAATAGTTGTCCCAAGTAAAAATGTTGCTGTTGCTCCACTGTTATTGAGAAACTTCACCTTGATCGAAAAAACTGCAAGGAGAAAGGCAAAAAGTCCTCCAATAAGAAACCGCTCAAGAAGGATGGTATGGTTCATTTCAAGAACATAGAGCACATAGGCAATCGACAATGGAATAAAAAAGTTATCGAGACCATGTGATAATAGCGCTTCGACAGCAGTTGCCACAAGAGAAAGAAGAAGAGCCAGAGCAAGAAGCATCAACACCGGTTTTCCGGCAAGACCGCCGGTAAAATCCTTGCTGAAAACCATAAGAGCTGCACTCAGCAGAATAAATCCACTGAAAAACATAGTCAAAGAGCCCTCAACGGTTTTAGGATTTTTTGTTAAATGCTCAATGTGTTTTTTCCCGACAGAACTGCCCACCAGGGCGGCTAAAGAGTCGCTGACACCCATGACAAGCATGGATGACTGCAGTATCCACTTATGAGAATCCCAGAGAAAAAGAATCTGAAGCAGAAAAATCAGGGGGAAAAAAAGCGACCCATAACTTTTTACAGCGGGTGACTGAACATTATTTGCTTCAGGTAAGGCAAGCAAAGAGCCAAACCATTTAAACCGTATATTCAAACCGTTTAAAAGCAGAAATACAAACGCTGTCAGTGCGGGATAAAATCCGGAATGGAAATATGCAGGCACAAAAAAAATCACTACACCCATACAAAGATGGATGATTTTTCTAACAACAAGACTGCTGATACTGAATTTTCTTGTCAGTAATTCTGCAAGGAGAAGAAACAGAAGAACGAGACTCATTGTCAAAAAAAAGGCTGGTAAATCTTGAGGCAATGGCGTTTGGAGGTTCAGCATGACTCTTTTGTATTATTAGTTAGTCCGTATAAATCGGCACTTAACAGCACTCTGACATCTTTAAAAATATAACTTTAACGCTACAGAATAAACAGTAAATTTCAGCCGGATTTTAACTTTTTTAATGTTTGCTTTAATAAAACATTAAATGTAATTTATTCCGATTTTTAGTTTAATACTGAAGAAACTTGTTCGCATCAATGCCTGCATTCAATTTATATACTTGCAGTATCTGCTCCGATTTTAAACAACGTGCGCAGAAAACATCAGCTTTTTTAGGCTGCAACACCAAGCCTTTACTGAATGCCCTCTATTTCCGGATCGGAATTTTAGCTACTGTGGTTACTTCTCAGCTGAGCATTGCCGTGCTCTGAACCCAACGTCGACCCCAAGTCCATTTTTTCTCTTTCAAACCTTTCATCAGTGTGGCTTCGGGAACGGTGGTCTAGGAGGTTTTCTTTTAAATTGCAATAAAAATATTTGAACTGTAATGAGATCTGATACTATCAAAACCGGGTTTGAAAAAGCACCTCACCGCAGCCTGCTTAAAGCCACTGGCTCTATTGTTTCAAACGATGACTTCAGAAAACCCTTTATAGGTATATGCAACTCCTATAATGAGCTTATCCCGGGTCATGCCCATCTTCAGGAACTTGGTAAAATAGCAAAGGAGGAGGTACGCAAAGCCGGTGGTGTTCCGTTTGAATTCAATACCATAGGGGTTTGTGATGGTATTGCAATGGGGCATATCGGGATGAGATATTCTTTGGCAAGCCGTGAACTTATTGCAGATAGTGTCGAGACCGTTGCTGAAGCACACCGACTTGATGGACTCGTCTGTATTCCAAACTGTGACAAGATCACTCCTGGCATGATGATGGCTGCGCTTCGCATCAATATCCCTGTTATTTTCGTGTCCGGAGGACCCATGAAGGCCGGACACACCCCTTCGGGAAAAACCATTGACCTGATTTCTGTCTTTGAGGCCGTAGGCCAGTACAGCACCGGAAAAATCAGTGACAGTGAACTGGAATCCATTGAAGATAATGCCTGCCCCGGTTGCGGTTCCTGTTCCGGCATGTTCACAGCCAACTCTATGAACTGCCTCAGCGAAGCTCTTGGCTTTGCCCTTCCAGGAAATGGAACAATACTTGCCATCGACCCCAGACGCAATGAGCTGGTTAAAGAAGCTTCTCACCGTATCATTGATCTGGTAAAGAGAAATATCAGACCGAGAGACATTTTGACACGCAAAGCACTATTGAATGCTTTTGCTCTTGATTTCGCGATGGGAGGCAGTACCAACACCATCCTGCATACCCTGGCCCTTGCAAATGAGGCTGAGCTTGAATTTGATTTTGCGGAGCTCAACGCCCTTTCAGCTAAAACACCTTATATCTGCAAGGTGAGCCCTGCAACAATGGCGGTTCATATCGAGGATGTTGACCGGGCAGGTGGCGTTTCGGCGATCCTTCTTGAACTCAGCAAGGTTGAAGGGCTTCTTGACCTTTCGGCGCTGACGGTAACCGGTAAGACACTCGGTGAAAATATACGCGATGCAGAAGTGATGGACCACTCTGTAATCAGAAGCGTTGAAGACCCCTACTCCTTTTCCGGTGGCCTGGCGGTTCTGTACGGCAATCTTGCTCCACTGGGAGCTGTTGTCAAAACCGGTGCGGTGTGTCCGGAAATGATGAAACATACAGGCCCTGCAAAGGTCTACGACTGTCAGGATGATGCCATCAAAGGCATTATGGAGGATGATGTCAAGGCAGGCGATGTTGTTGTCATTCGCTATGAAGGCCCAAAAGGTGGCCCTGGAATGCCGGAAATGCTCTCCCCTACCAGCGCCATTATGGGCCGTGGTCTTGGAGAATCAGTTGCACTCATTACCGATGGCCGATTCTCCGGAGGATCGAGAGGCGCCTGTATTGGACACATCTCTCCGGAAGCTGCAGAAAAAGGTCCGATTGCCGCATTGGAAAACGGCGATATAATCACAATCGATATTCCGAACAGAAGCATCTCAGTTGCCCTGCCAGAAAAAGTTATTGCTGAACGGCTGTCGCTATTGAAGCCGTTTGTGCCAAAAATAACAAAAGGCTACCTGGCAAGATATGCCCAACAGGTCACATCAGCCAATACCGGGGCAATACTGAAAAGTAAATTTTCCTGTGAACCTAAATAACAACGCTATGCATTCATCAAGCCAAACTCTTAATGGCTCAGAAATATTTTTCGAATGTCTACGACGAGAAAACGTTGAATATATTTTTGGGTATCCAGGCGGATCTCTTTTGAAGGTTTACGAGACGCTTTACGAGGTAAAAGATATCAAGCATATCCTTGTCCGACATGAACAGGGCGCTACGCACATGGCTGAGGGGTATGCACGCGCCACAGGCAAGCCGGGCATTGTTCTTGTCACCTCTGGACCTGGTGCCACAAATACCGTCACCGGTATTGCCAACGCCTATATGGACTCTTCACCGATGGTAGTCTTTACCGGACAGGTTCCGAGCTCACTCATCGGCAACGACGCTTTTCAGGAAGCGGATATTGTCGGCATAACCCGATCAATAACGAAACACAATTTTCTTGTCAAGGATGTCAAAGAGCTTGCCATCACCATCCGCAAGGCATTTTTTCTTGCTATGAATGGACGGCCGGGACCGGTTCTTATCGATATGCCAAAAGATATTCTGAATTCATCGTGCGCATTTCACTGGCCTGAAACAGTTGAAATCAGAGGGTTTAAACCAACAATCAAATGCCACATTAACCAGGTCGAAAAAGCTGCGCATAAAATTGCCAAGGCAAAGCGACCGCTTCTCTATGTCGGTGGCGGGGTCATCAGTGCTGAAGCCTCAGAAGAGCTGAGGGCATTTGCGATAAAACAGAATATACCGGTCACTATGACGCTGCAGGGGCTTGGGGCTTTTCCCGGCAACCATCCGCTAAGTATGGGCATGCTTGGCATGCACGGCACATACTGGTCCAATCAGGCTGTCAATGCCTGTGATGTCCTGATTGCTGTCGGTGCTCGCTTCGACGACCGTGTCACGGGAAAAATCGATACATTTGCTCCCCATGCTTACAAAATTCATAACGACATTGATCCGACCAATGTTGATAAAAATATCAAGGTCGACCTGCCGATTGTCGGCGATGCCAAAGACTTTCTGGCAACACTCCTTGAACAGATGCCGAACACGGTCGAAAACCGCGACCCCTGGCTTGCTGAAATTCAGTCGTGGCGTGAACAATGCCCGTTGACCTACAACATGGAAGATGGTGCACTGAGAACTGAATTTGTTATTGATGAGGTATCAAAACAAACAGAGGGCAATGCTGTCGTTGTCACTGATGTCGGCCAGCACCAGATGTGGACATCACAATATTATACGTTCCGGAATCCGCGTTCAATCATCACCAGCGGTGGACTCGGCACTATGGGGTTCGGCCTTCCTGCGGCTATCGGCGCTGCTTTCGGCATTAATGATCGTCCGGTTGTCCTGTTCTGTGGAGATGGCGGCATTATGATGAATATTCAGGAACTTGTCACTGCTGTCCACCATAAAATGCCAGTCAAGATATTCCTGATCAACAACAGCTTTCTCGGGATGGTCCGTCAATGGCAAGAGCTATTCCATAAAGAAAAATATTCATTTACAGATCTTGGCGACAGCAACCCAGACTTTGTAAAGCTTGCCGAAGCCTTCGGATGCAAGGCGTTTGCGGCCGAAACCCCTGATACTGCAAAAGCAGCGATTACTGAGGCTCTTGCCTATAATGAGGGACCTGTCCTTGTTGATTTCAGGGTTATGAAAAAAGATATGGTTTTTCCTATGGTCCCGGCAGGAGGTTCAATCTCAGATATGCTTCTGGCAAGGCTAAACCCTAAAACAATGGTTTGAATTTGACTTTGAAACACAATTGAAGAGCGGCTTAATAGAGTTGGCCGTCATTTCATGAACTCTATCAGGCGTTTGCCAGTTGTAGCATCGTCAAACAACATGAATCAGAGTTTTCCCCTATTGCTGATCGCAGGCATGATGCGGATATGCTCCCTGCAGGCATTAAGGTGTAGTTCCGAGGTTTTTCCTCCTCGGAGCATAGCCTCGAACTAAATTACCGTTCGGGGCTATGGCGGTTTCATCACCCCGGTAGATTTCAGCATACTCCGATTGCGATTTAGCCTCAACAATATTTTTATAATGACTGCTTCCATTCGGGGGCTTTTATTCTCTTGAAACTACACGATATGAATGTCGTCCCCTAAGTTGTACCATATTTATGGTATTTTTGGGGTAGATGTTTGGAGAGGTCGAAAAGATTGGGTTTTATTAACAATCGTTAATTAGTCGATAGCTGACTACCACTTTTGTACTACGGCCGGTTACTGAAAGTGCAGTGAACCGGCTTTTTTTTGTCTTTACATTTTATGACTGCTTAGTTCAATCAACAATAAATATGAAGGAGAAGAGGATGAATCTTCAAGGGATAAAAATACTAACGCTTGCGGCGACTATCATTCTGGCTTCAGGCATTCCGGGAGCCATTGCTGAAGCGGCGGGCAGTGCAACACTGCTTAATGTGTCGTACGACCCTACAAGGGAGCTTTATCAGAGCGAAAACACGGCATTTGCACAGTACTGGCAAAAGAAAAGCGGTCAGAGTGTGGTGATCAATCAGTCGCATGGCGGGTCGGGTAAGCAGGCTCGTGCGGTTATTGACGGATTGGAGGCTGATGTTGTGACGCTGGCTCTTGCTTATGATATTGATGCGATTGCTGACAGTAAACTGCTGGACATCAACTGGCAGAAGAGATTGGCAAGTAACAGTACACCATATACTTCTACGATTGTGTTTGTTGTGAGGAAGGGTAACCCCAAGCATATCAAAAACTGGGATGACCTTGTAAAGCCTGGTGTATCTGTGATAACGCCAAACCCGAAAACATCGGGAGGAGCACGGTGGAACTATCTGGCGGCATGGGGCTACAAGCAGAAACAGAGCGGTTCGGCTGAACAGGCTAAAACTTTTGTCAAGGCGTTGTACAAGAATGTCCCTGTGCTTGATACCGGTGCGCGTGGTTCAACTTTGAGCTTTGCTCAGCGTGGATTGGGGGATGTGCTTATTGCATGGGAAAATGAAGCTCATCTGATTCTTAAGGAGTTTGGTGCTGACAAGTATGAAATCGTCTCTCCGGCTGTAAGTATCCTGGCTGAACCGCCTGTAGCTATTGTTGATAAAAATGTTGCAAAGCACGGTACCCAGAAACTTGCAGAGGCCTATCTGAACTTCCTCTATACAACACAGGCGCAGGATATCATTGCACAGAATTATTACCGTCCGCGCAACCCTGAGGCATTGAAAAAATATGCGGCAAACTTCCCGTCGATCAAGCTCTTTACTCTGGGTGAGGTGTTTGGAAACTGGCGCAGCGCGCAGAAGACCCATTTTAACGATGGCGGCGTTTTCGATCAGATCTATACTCCTTGAAGCGAGGTTTTCAGCCACTGAACTGCAGTGCAATTTTTTGGAAAACAGGAGAATACCTTCTATCCTGTTTTTCACTGCAGTTCTCATTTAAAGCGAATATAATGGCCTTGTTTCAGAGAAAAAGACACAATATCCTACCCGGATTCGGACTGTCGATGGGGTACACGGTATTCTACCTTTCGGCGATTGTGATTGTGCCGTTGAGCATGATTTTTTTTAATACCATTCCGATGGGGTGGGAGCCATTTGTGAATGCTGTAACGGCTCCCCGTGTTCTTGCATCGTACAGGCTGAGTTTTTCAACGGCTTTTTTTGCGGCGCTTTTTGATGGTTTTGCCGGTCTCTTGACTGCATGGGTACTGGTGCGTTACCGTTTTCCCGGTAAAGATCTGCTTGACGCTCTTGTTGATTTGCCTTTTGCACTTCCTACAGCAGTTGCAGGTATCTGCTTTGCTACGCTCTATTCTCCAATCGGCTGGCTTGGACAACTGCTTGCAGGCTGGAACGTGCAGGTGATCAATTCTCCCATTGGAATTGTGATTGCGCTGATATTTATCGGGTTTCCTTTTATTGTCAGGACAATTCAGCCTGTGCTTGAGGAGATGGAACAGGAGATTGAAGAGGCTGCGCAGTGCCTTGGAGCAACGCGCTGGCAGACGTTCAGGAAAATTCTGTTTCCACATCTCTTCCCTGCCCTGCTGACGGGTGTTACGCTGGCTTTTGCCCGTGGCATCGGAGAGTACGGATCGGTGATTTTTATTGCCGGGAATCTGCCGATGAAAACTGAAATTGCGCCGTTGATGATTATGTCGAAACTTGATCAGTTTGACTATGCCGGAGCGTCGGCCGTTGCGCTGGTGCTTTTGTGCATCTCCTTTACCATGCTTCTGGCGCTGAATGCAGTGCAGGAGTGGCAACAGAAAGAATACCGTTCATAAGCTATGACACAAGCCGAAAAATCTATAGGAAACTCCCCAGTTGTCAAAAAAAGGATCTCTGATCCTCGTTCAGTGCAGGTATTGCTGATCGGTCTTACCTATCTGTTTTTTATCGGGTTCATTTTTTTACCGCTTGGACTGGTTTTTTCGCAGGCTTTCGAGAAAGGATGGGGCTTTTACCTTGATTCCATCCATGAGCCTTACGCCTTGGAGGCAGTAAAGCTGACGCTGCTGACTGTTGCTATTGTTGTGCCGGTGAATGCCGTTTTTGGCGTTTCAGCAGCCTGGGCCATCACAAAATTTAATTTTAAGGGAAAGAGTGCGCTTAAAAGCCTGCTTGACCTTCCTTTTGCTGTCTCTCCGGTTATTGCCGGTCTCATTTTTGTTCTGCTTGTCGGCAGCCGAACACCTTTTGGTTCATGGCTGGGGGAACTGGGTATTAAAATTATTTTTTCAACCCCGGGTATCGTCATTGCGACGATCTTTGTAACGTTTCCGTTCATTGCCCGAGAGCTGATTCCTTTGATGGAGGCCCAGGGAAGGGATGAAGAGGAAGCCGCATTGACACTTGGTGCAAAGGGGTGGCAGATTTTTGGACAAATCACCCTTCCTAACATACGATGGGGGCTTTTATACGGCATGATTCTTTGCGGAGCTCGCTCTATTGGTGAGTTTGGTGCCGTGTCTGTTGTTTCGGGCCATATCCGTGGACAGACTAACACGATTCCGTTGCATGTTGAAATTCTTTACAGCGAGTACAACTTTACGGCTTCGTTTGCCGTTGCATCACTTCTTGTTTTTCTTGCTCTGCTTACGGTTGTTCTTAAAAGAGGAATTGAAAAACACTTTCAGAAAAACAGCTTTCACCATTAGGATCTGTCATGGGTATAGAATTACAGAACATTACCAAGCAGTTTGGCGAGTACAAGGCGATTGACAACCTGAGCCTGAATATTGCGTCCGGAGATCTGATTGCTCTATTGGGTCCGTCGGGCTGCGGTAAAACCACCCTGTTGCGCATCATTGCAGGCCTGGAGCTGGCTGACTCAGGGAAAATAATTCTGGAAAACAAGGATACGACCAATCTGCCTCCAAGGAAGAAGAATGTCGGGTTTGTTTTTCAGCATTATGCTCTTTTCCGGCGTCTGAACGTTCTTGAGAATGTAGCCTTTGGGCTTAACGTTCTCCCTTTTAAAGAACGTCCTTCGCGTAGTGAAATTCGTGACCGGGTTGAGCATCTCCTGAAACTTGTGCAGATGGATTGGGCGCAGAAACGTTACCCTTCGCAGCTTTCTGGTGGACAACGTCAGCGTGTTGCCCTTGCAAGAGCGTTAGCCGTGAACCCCAGAGTACTGCTTCTTGATGAGCCGTTTTCAGCATTGGATGCCAAGGTTCGGCAGGAACTTCGCCGCTGGCTTAGAAAACTGCATGATGAAATCCATGTCACCAGTATTTTTGTTACTCACGACCAGGAGGAAGCTCTTGAATTGGCGGATAAAATTGTGGTGATCAACAAGGGGCGGATTGAACAGCAGGGAACCCCGCAGGAGGTGTACGATCACCCTGCGAATGCTTTTGTGTATAACTTTCTTGGAAATGTGAACGTTTTCCACGGACGTGTCCACAACGGGAAGGTAAGCCTTGGAGCTCACAATGTCGATGCGCCGGACGATCTTAAAGACATTGAAGAAAAACCAAGTCAGACCTTTGTACGGCCTCATGAAATAGGTATCAGCAGAATACGCAGTAACGAAAACGATTTTGCCGGGACGATACGCGAGGTACGTCTGCTTGGGGGGCAGATAGGGCTGAACATAGAGTGCGAAGGTCTTGATGGTCCTGTTGAGGCGGAGGTACCGAGAGAGCTTTTCATGAATCTTCAGCTTGCCAAAGGGGTACAGGTTTTTGTTAGCCTTAACCGTGTGAGGATATTTACCGGTGATTATGAGATTTAGAGGTAGAATTAAATAATAGGACTGATGGGACTAATAGGCCAAATAGGACTTATATTGCTTTCTTGTAATACCTTACGATGCCTGCACAAACAGAGGCACTGTTAGTTTTGCGGGTCAAGCTCCTGTACAGTTGCACTGTAACTATTTTTGCGGAGTTTTTCTGCTGTTGTTTTGCCGTAGGCGTAGAGGACGAGGTGGGAGGATATTTGGGGGAATGTTTCAAGAAAAGAGTCAACCTGTTCGGGGGTTGTGAATGCAATGCCTGAAAAGGGAGAGAGATCGATGTCGTTATTGCTGTTTGCCTGGGTTTTCAGGGAGATGAGGGAGAGTATTTTTCCCGGCAGGAGGCATCGATAGGGTTCAGTGCCAGTATAGAGAATCTTGGGGCGCATTCTGTAGAGAGATGCGGTTGGGCCGATAATGGCCAGCAAAGGTGAGGTGAGTTGCGGCAAATGCAGGGAACCAACCGAAGTCAAGGTGATTGATTCATCAGCAAAACCGGCCTTGTAGACCAAAGCTACAGGCATTTGCGGAGTTGTCCCATTGTCGATGAGCGTGCATTGGAGTTCCTTCAGTCGACTGGCGCACATATAGTAGGCAAGGGTGGGGTCAGTGGATCCGGCAAGAGCATTATGGGCGCTGAGCAGTGTGACTCCCCCGCTGACCGCTCTCAGGGTGAGGGGAATTCCGGCTGAAGCCGCTGCGTTCTGCACGGCTGAAACTCCTGCTACTATCTCCACATCAATATGGCGATCGAGCAGATAGGCCAGTTCTTCTCCTCCCCTGCCGAAAATAAGCGGATCGCCTCCCTTAAGGCGGACAACAACCTGTTTTTTTTTTGCGGCAAGGAAGAGTTGGCTGTTGATAGCTTCCTGGTCTGCATGGTGGCGACCTTTGCGTTTTCCTACAAATATTTTTTCTGCTTCATAACAATCGAGCATCCCGGTGTCGATAAGATCATCATAAAAAATAACGTCTGCATTGCGCAGAAGCGCGTCGGCGCGAAGGGTCAGGTAGTCGCGACCTCCTGCGCCGGCGCCCGTTAAATAGACCTTACCGTAACTCTGGCGGATGTCGATAGGACTGAAGAGTACTTTTAGGTCAGCCCGCTCCTTTTTGGCAACAATCGCACTCATATTGCGGAGTGGATGGGAGGAATCAATTTCCTGAATGAGGTTTTGGGATACCAGCGCTACTATGTCCAACCCTGCGGGAAAACGATCGGGCAAATCGGGGCCCGCAATAATGACTGCATCGCCTTTTCCTTCAAGAAGAGCTTGCAGGGGATCACCATGAACCGACAACCATCTACAGGGAAACGAAAAGAGAGAATCACTGTCGGGAAAAGGGTGCATGAGATGCCCGATAACGATTTGAAGGGGATCAGAGTTTGAGGCCATTATCAGTAAAGAGTTGTTTAATCCTGTTCCTCCACAGTATGGTTTTAGGCACATCGGTTCCGCCGGATGAAACAGCGACCATCATCGAGCCTTCGGTGAAGAGCGCGGGGGTTAGAAAATCGCAGAGTTCAGGATCATCCGGAGTATTGACCAGAATGCCAAGAGCATTGGCTTCCTTCTTAATAATGCGGTTGATCTCCCTGTCACTGCTGCAGGCATAGACAAGCAACACCCCAGCAAGATCTTCCCGACGAAACGGGCGCAAGTGGTACACGAGGCCACGTTGAGTTCTCTGAGCTGTGATCTCAGGAGGAAAATCTTCTCCGACAAGAGTAATCTGGCAGCTGAACTTTTGAAGCATCTGCAATTTTTCGAGCGCTGCTTTGCCTCCGCCGGCAATAAGCACATGCTTCTGCTCTATATTCAGGCTTACCGGCAGATAGTTCATATCTGGTACTCGATGATGATTTCTTTTGTTTTCAGCATATCGGTCACCTCTTTGACGGCGTCAGCAACACTTCCGCCGGCCGGGATCTGCAGATCGGGATGGTATCGGGAGAAGCTGTTTTCACCAAGATTGACGACAAGAATATCACTGGGTTCGTTTAACTGCTTGAGGGTTTCGATATCGTAATCGTCGGCATCATCGATGGTTGTGATGAAAATAAGACCGGCGTCAGTGAGTATGCGGGCAAGCTCACCGATTCTTCTCAGCCTCTCTCCAGCGTTATCGACATGGCAGCCCAAATCTGCATCGAGACCTCGGTCAATATTGGCAACCCCAAGGTAATAAGCGTTAAAGCGGTTTCTGAACAGGCCTTGTTCAAGAGCTTTGGCCACCGATCGCTTGCCTGTGCCGGGAACTCCGGTAAAGACAATGAACTTTGCCCGGTGCCGGTTGGCAACTTCCCTTTCTGCCGATTTGATAAGACCTTTTTCCCAGTTGTTTTCACGCTCCCGGATATGACGTTGGAGCAGGGTTTCATCTGTGGAAAGGTTCTCAATCACAATACCGCCACCGGCAATTTCATAGTTATCGACAATCACGAAGCGTCCGGTAGTCTCACTTGCTGCAGCTGAATCAAACGCAATAGGGCGGGAGGTTTCGAGAATGCACTCGCCTACATCGCGACAATCAAGCTGATGTTTATTTTTACTGTAACTCAAGTCAGATGCGTCGAGCGTATTGCAGATTTCGGCGAGTTTCACGGAGGCGCGTGCTGATCCGATTTTAAGCTTGTACTCCTTCTGCATGATCATCGGTGCTCTGCCTACCCAGAATATATTCGCCCTGAAACGAGTGCCGACTTCAGGCAACGGTTCAGAGGGTTTTACCATAAGTTCACCGGGACGTATATAGATCTGGGTGGTAAGGGTAAACCCTAAAGCCAACCCTGTTTCGGCGACTTGTTTTGGAGTGGTGTTGAATGACTCCACTGATTGTATGGCAGACCGTTTGCCTGAAGGAAGAAAAAGCACCTCATCACCCACACTCACTGAACCTGCAGCAACGGTGCCTGCTACAATTCTGCGGTCGTCATTCCGGCGGGTAAACTTGTAGATATCCTGCACGGGAAAACGGAAGGGCTTTTCCTCGAGCTGCTTGTCGGAGGCGAACCGGTCAAGCTGCTGGAGAACGGTTGCACCACTGTACCAGGGCATGCGTTCGGAAAGCGTTGCGATGTTGTCGCCCTCGCGGGCACTGACCGGAATAAAGCTGACTGGATTGACCTTGATTTGCGCAAGAAACTCCGAATAGTCGGCTTTGAGCTTTTCAAAAACTTCTTCGCTAAAATCAACAAGGTCCATTTTGTTGACCAGCACCGTAACCTGCTTGACACCGAGCATGGAGACCATCTGTCCATGCCGCTTTGAGTTTTCTTTGATGCCTTCGTCAACGTCGATAACAAGCAGGGCCGATTCTGCCCTGGATGCGCCGGTGATCATATTTTTCAGAAACTCAATGTGACCGGGAGCATCGATGATGATATAGTCGCGCTCGGCTGTTTTAAAGAAACAGCGTGCCATGTCGATGGTGATGCCCTGTGACTGTTCATCCTTGAGTGCATCAAGGAGAAAGGCATATTCGAAGGGTTTTGAGTTCTTTCTGCAGTTCTCTTTGACAGATTCAAGCTTGCCTTTCGGCAGTGCTCCCGTGTCGGCAAGGAGTCGGCCAATCACCGTGCTTTTACCGTGATCAACGTGACCGACAATAACTATATTCATTTGCGCTCGTCCATTCATCATACCAATAGGGAAATAAATTTTCTGATTATCCGGGCTTCAACCTTTCACTCTACATGTAGCCGTCACGACGCAGGGTTTCAAGCCCGCCATCTTCACTGTCCTGAGCACGCCCTGAGCGTTCAGCGATATTGGAAAGCCTCCCGCTTTTGAGCTCGTCGATGATTTCAGGGACAGTTTTCGAAACCGAATCAACAGGATTGGTGCAGGGATAACAGCCAAGTGAGCGATACCTTGTGCCTTTGCCCTGATTGAAATAGAGTGAAACAACCGGAATCTTTTCTCTCTCGATATATTCCCAGATGTTCAGCTCGGTCCAGTCAAGAAGTGGGTGGATGCGTACATGGGTTCCAGGTGCAAAATCGGTCTTGAACTGGTTCCAGAACTCGGGGGGCTGGTCGCCTACATCCCAGACATTATCTTTGTCACGCGGGGAGAAATACCTTTCCTTGGATCGACTTCCCTCCTCGTCTGCCCTGACACCAACAATAACGCCGGTATAGGGCTCTTTACCTTCATCGGGCACGTAGTGCTTAAGCTCGTGATCCATGAGGTAACGGGGCCACTCACCGGAAAGCGTGTGTTTCAACGCTTCGCTTTTCAGGTACTTGCAGCAGGTGATGCGATCGGTATTGCCGTCTGGAAAGGTGAGCTTGCTTTGAAGCGCTTCGCGGTTTTCGCCGTAGATCATGTTGAGGTTCCACTCGAGAGCAATACGGTCGCGATACGAAATCATTTCAGGGATTTTGTAGTGCGTATCGATGTGCACAAGCGGAATCGGCACATGACCGAAAAAGGCTTTGCGTGCAAGCCAGAGCATGACGGTACTGTCTTTGCCGATTGACCAGAGCATGCAGAGGCTTTTAAATTCGCGGTAGGCTTCCCGGAGGATATAGACGCTTTGAGCTTCGAGCTTATCGAGATGATCCATTCTTTCTAAATAAAGTTACTTATGTTCACGGTGCAGGCCACACTCGCGATGTTCGGCAATTTCCCACCACCAGCGACCAGCCCTGATATCTTCTCCCGGTTTTATGGCCCTGGTGCAGGGCGCGCAACCTATGCTTGGATAGCCACGGTCGTGAAGAACATTACAAGGTACTGAGTGTGTTTTAATATAATCCCAAACCCAGGCTTCCGAGAGTTCGGCTAAAGGATTTATTTTGTAGAGCCCGAACGCGGCGTCCCACTCAACGGGGGCAATGGCGGTTCTGGTGACTGACTGCTCACGGCGAAGACCACAGATCCAGGCTTTGAGTGTCGAAAGTTTTCTCGTAAGCGGCTCTACTTTGCGTATGCGGCAGCACTCCTTGCGAAGTTCAATGCTTTCATAAAAAAGGTTTGCCCCGTGGTTGGTAACCATTCTTTCGAGTGCGGAGGTTTCGGGAAAAAGCACCTCTATCTGCAAACCGTAGCGCTTCCTTGTTGCATCAAGAACATCATAGGTCTCCTGCGGCAATCTTCCCGTATCCAGCGTAAAAAGGGGTACCTGCAGCTTTTGGTGGTACAGAATATCGGTAATGACTTGATCTTCGGCACCAAAACTGGATGCAAATGCGGTTGAAGATTCACCAAAATAGTCGACAGCTCGACGAATGATCTCTTCAGGTGGTTTGCCAGAGAGTTCCAAACTCATTTTTTCAACTGTTTCCCTGCTCATACTCTTGTGTTGTTATGGGATAAAACTGTTCGGGGTATCAGAGACTATGATTTGCTGACAATAAGACTCAATCCCTGGTCACGGGTTTCAACCTTGACGATCCGGTAACCGGAATCCTTGAGCGTTCTTGCTACGCGGAGAATGGCCTCGCCTTCGTCAACGAGCACCTCAAGCAGTTCGCCCTCTTTCAGCAATGCAACTGCAGCCTTGACGCGGACAGCGTTGACAGGACATGAAATTCCCTGCACATCAAGGACATGAGCAATTTCAAGGTTTGCCAAGAAGTTCCTCCTTTACTTTTTCAAGCCCGATGCGGTCGATGCAGTGACCGAATCGCTCTTTTTTGCGTCCATGTTCCCTGTAATAGGCCACTGCCTTGTCGATCAACTGATAGAGTTCATCCTCACTTTCCACCACTCGTTTAAGGATAGAGGCAAAGCGGGGGATTCTACCCATGGTGCCTCCGATAAAAAGAGTAGAGCCTGTTTTGCCGGCAACCCAGGCATTGGTTGTACAGAGTGAAGTACAGATAGTGCAGTTGATGCATGTTTCCTGATCGGTGGTATAAGAATATCCTTCGTCAGTTTCCTTTCGTTCAATAGCGTGTACCGGACAGAGTGGAATACACAAGCCGCAATCGGTGCAGAGATCTTGCACCCAATGAGGCTCTATGGCACCCCTGATGCCTATATCGTTTTCGTTTGCTTTGGTGCAGTTATTGGCACAACCCGTCACTGCGAATTTAAACTTTGAAGGGGTTTCCTGCTTGAAATACAGGGAATCCAGCTTTCCGGCAATCTTCTTTGTATTGATAACACCCCAGCGACAGCTGTCATCACCCGGACAGGCAATAATCACTCGAACCCGGGGACCGCAGGCTCCCATCTCAATACCGGCCTCGTGGAGCTCAAGACGCGCTTTTTCCAGATTATCACGATGCACGTAATGGATTTCAACCCCCTGGCGGGTGGAAAGGTGAACAAACCCCCTGCCATATTTTTCGGCAACTGATGCTATGCATGAAAGCTCCGATGCTGTAAGGTCGCCTCCGACAGCCTTAAGACGCATAACATAATAGTCGGGCTGCTTCTGGCGCATCATCCCTACTCTGCTCAATGCAGCCAAATCAAGCTCATGTTCAGCCATGCTCTCGGGTATTCAAATTTTTTAAAAGAATAAGATTTTCGACAGTGATACTAACGAAAAGAGTTATGTTTTTTAATAAAGCCCTATAGAAGCCACATCTCCAAACCATTCTCCCGGAAATACCATAAATATGGTATATGGGCAAAGATTTTTTCGTAGCAAAAAGGCTGTCGATGAAAGCTGAACTTTCATCGACAAGCGGATAGGTTAGAAGATATTGTCAGAGGTATGTTTTTCTTATGGCAGCCAGCTTACTTGAGGGCAAACCCGAACTTACCGAGAACCGATTTAGCCTCATCTCCCTGCAGGAACGCATGGAAAGCTTTTACCTCGTCGTTCTTTGCCCCTTTGTTGGTGATCGCCATCGGATAGACAACTCTTGGATAGAGCTCCTGCGGCACTGTAAAGAGAAGCCTGGATTTTTGAGCCTGCAAAGCATCTGTTTTGTAGACAAAGGCACCATCAACTTCACCCAGTTCAGCATACATAAGGCACTCACGGACATCTTTGGCCATAACAAGCTTGCCGGCAAGCTGAGAAGCGACACCAGCTTTTGTCATTGCAACCATTGCATAATCGCCTGCAGGAACACTTTTGGGGCTCCCTATAGCAATCTTATCCAGTTTTGTAAGGTCCTTAATCGAGGTAACTTTTTTACTCGTGGTCCCTGCAAAGACAAGCGAGTTGTAGGTAAACGTCTTGATACTTGAGGCATCAACAAGTTTTTTGCTGTTCAGATAATCCACCCATTCGGTATTTGCTGAAATAAACAGGTCGGCAGGGCCGCCGTTTTCTATCTGTCCTGCAAGTGTTCCTGACGGGCCAAAGTTTTTCAGAAAAACTGTGCTCGGATGTTTAGCAGTATAGCTTGCGGTCAGCTCATTGATCACCTCTTTAAGACTTGCGGCAACCGAAAGGTTCAGCTCGCCGGCCGTTGCTGTCGTGGCCAGCATAAAAAGTGCAAAACATAAAACGGTGATTTTTTTCATTGCTTGAGTTGTTGTTGTGTTTATGGATTTTTGTGCTTTAATGCTTTGCTCTTAATTAGCAAAAAAGTGTTCTTGATTGTTATACAATATTCGTTATGTAATAAAATACATAACGATAGAAAAAACCAAGACATTTATTAAAAAATTATCCCCTGCGGCCACTAAGCCGCAGGGGATCTCACAACAAACCCCTATTCAAAATCAAGAGTATCAATCAGCTCCATAATCCCCGTCAGTCTCACATAAAGCCACAATGATTTTCTGGCAGTGCCGTACATCTTCAAAGGTGAGCGCCTTGCCGTTTCTATCTTTCAACCACTTTTGAGCCGGCTGGGACCCTCCAATGTAAAACTCCCATACCACAAGAGGAACCCCATCGAAAGAGAGCGGTGCAGCACTCTTTGATCCATGGAACTCACTTTATGAGTGATTTCTATCGGTTTGCTCGTGCAGCATTGCAATGTTTGGCCGTACAATTTTGAGGATAAAAAAACATTCGGGCAGCGCTGAAGAAAAATGCACCCGACAACATTTTTTATCGGCAGCCCGGACTTAAGGAGGAACATCAATGGATAATAAATACTGAGGCGATGACAAGATTCGAACTTGTGAAAAAGAGTTTTGCAGACCCTTGGCTTAGACCACTCACCCACATCGCCATAAAAAAAATACATCCGGACGCCCCTGGATTAGATGCACACACACACCCGTAAAGCCCCCACATGACTTTACACCGACGCCCGGATCGGAGGAGAAATATTAGAACTTCACTGTAGCCCAAAGCTCTGAACGGAGACGACTCGTATTATTTGTCGGAGTCACAGCATCAGCTGTTGTCAAGTAGCGCAAGGTAGGCTGAATGGTAAAACTGCCTTTAGCTGCCTGATAAACCTTGAACTGGTACTGAGCCCAGACAAAGTTGTTGGTATAGGTCTGAGTTGTGCTCGTTGATTTGTCGGTAGTCGCGCTATAATCATACCATGCGAGGAACGGACCATACTCGGCTTTAACTCTTAAGAGATAAGCGGTGTAATCGACATTTTTATTTGCATTGGCACCATAAATAGCACTTGATGGGGTTGTACCATTACCGATGTTGTATAATCCGCTGAAACCAAGTTTCACGTCACCGGCAGGCACCGAAACGTTCGCACCAAAAGTAACAGGCCTGATACCCTGATGCCAGGGTTTTCCGAAATCAGAACTGGTGGTTGAAAACGTCTGCTGAGTAATCGAGTCAAACTTGGTCAATGCGGTTAAAACCTCCGGCTCAATGGTAACACTTCCGATGGTGGTTTTGTAGCTCACGAATGCGGCATAACCGTCATTCAGAAGGCCATCACCTGTTCCGGCGGTATCACTTGCCGAGATATTATCAAACACCCCGACGACCACATTCAAGTCACCAGGGCCGATTTTTGTCCCGTAGTTTGCACCGAAAAGCCTGTCGTTATTGAACGTCGCTGTTGGAATGTCAAGCGGATTTTTCGGATAAAGTGTAAGATCAAAAATAGGATTGTTTGTGGAGTTTAGCGGAAGACGACCGAGCAGGTAGTGGCTATCACCGAAAAAACGACCGAAATAGAGCTGGGAAGCACCAAGAGTGTAAACTTCAGTATTTCCATATCCCACAGTCTGCCAGCCACCGCCGCCACCAAATGACCCTGGCTGTTCATCGGTAAGCTGGGCCTTGAAAATATAACCATCACCAAGATCAGCTGCTGCATTCAGGCGAAGCCTGTACTGGAAATACAAATCATCTTTAGCTTTTTGTGAAGCATTAAGAGATGTTTCTCTGACACGAACTGAGGCATCACCATCAAAGTTAAGCTCTGCTGAAGCTGGTGTCGCGTATGAGAGAACTGCGAACATCGCAGCAAGTGAAAACATCTTTTTCATTGAATCGTTACTCCTTATTTATTTATTGTTGTGTTGCGTGTTATGGTTCACCTAAAAAAAAGTCATAAAAAAAGCCGGCTCTGATATGGAAAGCCGGCTTTGTGATCATCTGCCCTAATCAACCGGGCAATTAAGTCACTAATACGGTATTCGATATATCAGCGTCCATCAAGAGACAACAACAGCGGGAAAAGCTGTCATTAAAGACCTTATTGCATGAGCTTGAATATTTCATACACGTGTTATTTTGTTAACGATTGTGATCAATTAGGTATTTATCTTATTTATTTGCAAGCATATACCATAAAAATACCATAAAGATGGTAGAGAAATCGGTCTCTTGCCAATCAGTTCAAGTGAAAAAGAGAGGATAGGTGGTTGACGAATCGGTTGAATGCAGTGCCGGCAGCGGAATCAGGGAATCTGTATGGCAATGATGAGGGAAAAACTATACTTGCCAAGATAACCCAGAAAGAGCGTTACTCAATGTTGAAGCTTCGAGCATGATCACGTAAGGTCATCAAACGTTTGCCGGCAGCATTGAGAGTATCGGGCTGTTTGGCAAAATGAAATCTGATAAGATGATGTATCGGCTCTCGAAAAAAACTTGATCCCGGAACTGCTGCAACTCCAACCTGGCGTGCCAGCCATTCACAGAAGGCGAGATCATCGGTTACTCCATACTCGCTGACGTCGACCATAACATAGTAAGCGCCCTGAGGTCTCGTAAAGGAGAGGCCTGCCTGGTCGAGCCAGCATAGAAAAATATCCCTTTTTGCGGTGTAACTGGCCTGGAGTTCATCATAATAAGAGTCGGCAAACTCCAGTGCAGTTACTGCTGCTTCCTGAAGAGGAGCAGCTGCACCCACGGTCAAAAAGTCGTGCACCTTACGAATTGCATCAATAATTTTTGGCGCTGCTACAACCGTACCAAGCCGCCATCCGGTGATTGAATAGGTTTTTGAAAGCGAACTACAGGTAATTGTCCGTTCAAACATTCCGGGCAACGTTGCCATGCTTATATGCACGTTCGGAGCGTAAACAATATGCTCATAAACCTCGTCTGTAATGACAAATGCATCAAATTCACAAGCGAGAGCGGCAATAAGCTCCAGTTCACTCTTTGTAAACACTTTGCCTGTCGGATTACCCGGATTGCAGAGAATCAATGCTTTTGGGCGATACTCTTCAAATGCCTGGCGGAGTTCAAGCGGATCAAAGGTAAAGTCTGGTGGATGCAGTGGCACATAGACTGGAACAGCCCCGGTCAGAATGGTATCGGCAGTATAATTTTCGTAGAAGGGAGAGAAGATCACAACTTTGTCGCCAGGATTGCAGGCGGTCATCATTGCGGCCATCATAGCTTCCGTACTGCCGCAGGTGACTACCACGTTGGTTTCGGGGTCAATGGGAATTCCCATGAATCGTGATTGTTTGCGGGCAAAGGCCTGGCGGAAATTCGGCGCACCCCATGTTACGGCATACTGGTGTGGGCCTTCCCTGCCAGCACGTTCGGCGGCTGCAAGCAGTGCTTCAGGTGGATTAAAATCAGGAAACCCCTGAGAGAGATTGACAGCGTCACAGGAGTTCGCCACACGGGTCATCCTTCGTATGATGGATTCTGTAAAATAGCTGGTGCGCTGGCTGGTTTCGGGCATGACTCTGTTATAAATTACGGCCTTCCGTGAATAACCTTTTGTAATAAAATCCACTCGTATAGAGTGCTGCTGCAGGATTGTGCCCGAGCAGCCTGTCCTTGGCAATGAGCGTTGTTACGGGAGCATCAGAATATTTGATAAAAAGCGAATCGTGACCGACACATAAGCCAATAATAACATTCAAATCCGTTTTTTCTGCATTCAGCAGTCGGGCCTGCAGGATTGGATTACACATGGATTCATGACTTCCCTTCTGTATTTTAAGGTCATCTTCAATGCCGATTTCGCTCTTATCGACGGCTCCAATTTTGCAGATAACAGAGTATGGTTCGAGTCCGTTTATTTTCAGAACTTTTACAAAAATCCTGGCTTCTTCTGAAAGACCGATACAGGTGGCAAGTCCGATTTTTTTTGCTCCTATACGATTGGCAAAGGCAATAGTCTCCTCAACACGGGTCAACTTGCCATAATATTTCCCCTCCACTTCGGCAGAAGCCCTTGCTATTCTGGCATCAATACCTTCACCGCGGTATTGGCTTGTAATACCATCCAGATCAGAGGAATCTACCGCTGCTGTCAAGCAGAAATCTGGATATTTCTTCTCCTCTCTGTAACAGTTGGGGATACCGCAATCTGAACAACTAAGTTTTTTCTGTTCAGTATTTTTTTGATGCTTCTTCGATGCCATAGAGATTGTCTGTTAGTGTTTCGCCGAATAGTTTCAAAACTGTAACGCTACAAAAAAAAGCAGCTATTTTCAATACAAGGGATAGTTCTTTTGGGTTAATCTCGATATCAATTATGAAATGACGTCAAGAAATGCCATACTGATACCGTTACAATGAATGACGTTTTTTTTGCATAAACCCTTTTTATTAATACTTCTAACCAGAATCAGATAGTTATGGCACATCGCATTACCGATACCTGTATTTTTTGTGGGGCCTGCGAACCAGAATGCCCGGTAAACGCTATTTCTCCAGGTGAGGACAGCTATACCATTGATGAAACTCTCTGTGTCGACTGCGTCGGCCATCATAGTGAAGCTGCATGTGCTGCTGTATGCCCTGGAGAGAGCATTATAAAGGTATAAATCGATATAATAAACGGCAGGAATACCACCACATTGAAGCAGCAGTGTTGTCGGCCTCAATAGAGAGAGATAAACCCCGACAGCACTGCTGCTTTATCGCAATTTCAGAATAAAAGGAGAGAGTGCGGTAACTTTTTTCAGCATGAAATCTTTTGCTTTTTTATAAAACTCAAAATGCATTTCTGCAACCTTCGATCATTGCGCCGAAATTCGAAAGCACCCTTTGGGCAAAAGGGGTTTTTGTAACCTTGATGAGCAAATCCTCCACATTTCCACCATTTTTTCTGAGGCTATCAGCTTGGGCTGTTATGTATGCCTTCATGATTTCCGTTGAGTACTCCGGGTGAAACTGAACACCCCAGGCACAGGTGCCGCTACGGAAGGCGTGATGGGGTTCGTGGGGATTACCTGCAAGGAGGAGAGCGTCTGAAGGAAGCTTCAGGACACTTTGGGCATGGGTGGCGTGAGCTTGAAAAATGACTGGAATTCCATTAAAAAGCGGATCATTGTTTGATTCATCAGTGAGTGAGATGGCAACTGTCCCGATTTCCTTACCATGCGGATTATACCCTACTTCTCCACCCATGGCACGTCCGAGAAGTTGATGACCATAGCAAATACCAAGAAAGGGCACTTCTGCAGCAACCAATGAGGGAATCCATGATTCGATTCGTAGACTCCAGGGCAGATTATCGGTAACCATGGCATGCGATCCGGTTACAATAACTCCACTGCACTCTTCCGGTGAGGGAAGAGGGTAACCCCGCACCACATCCATAATGATTACAGAAAGCTCAGGCTTTTCAAGCGCCTTTATGATCCAGTCGTCAAAATCGCCGAGAACATGGAGTGTTGAGGAAAATGTTGTTCCTGCCTTTATGATGTACAGCTTTTTCATTCCTTTTTTAAAACGTGTTACTGCTTCTTTGGAGCAGAAGCTATGATTTTCATTGCACTATATCGATGTCAATTACTTCCTGTCAGATAATAATCTCCGGGGAACATTGCTTATGAGTTCAAACTGCAGAAGAACAATGCTTTTATTGTATATATTTTCTGCAATAAGGAGAGTTTGCCTGCATTTATACTGCAAATAAAACGTTATATCTTTTCTGACAGATAAATATCCAATAATCAAATTCCTACTCATTGATATTTTATATCAAAATCTTTTTATTATTAGGGAATGTTGCCATTAAGATATTGCATAAATGATTACTATTGAACTCAACGGTAAAGAACAGCGACTAAAAGCCGGGTCGTCAGTAAGCAATCTTTTTTCGATTGTCGGCTGTGATGACAAAAACGTAGCGATAGTGGTTAACGAAAAGATTATTCGACCTGAAAATCGCTCAATACTTCTGCTTGAAGAAGGAGACCGCGTTGAAATTCTGGTTTTTGCCGGCGGCGGCTGATTTAAGACTGACTATCCCCTAATGAGCTTATTAAAAATAGGATCTTATACCTTTGTTTCACGTCTGATTCTTGGAACAGGAAAATTCAGCAGTAGTACGGTCATGCTTGATGCTATCAAGGCTTCCGGCACTCAACTTGTTACGGTGGCTTTGCGTCGTTTTAACCGTGAACAGATGGAAGATGACCTGTTTGGCCCGCTATCGACATTGAAGGGTATCACCCTCATGCCTAACACTTCTGGCGCATCGACAGCTGCAGAGGCTATCAGAGCTGCCCATATCGCCCGTGAACTTTCGGGGAGCCCTTTTATCAAGGTGGAAATTCACCCTAACCCTCAGCATCTGATGCCTGATCCGATTGAAACCTATGAAGCCTCAAGAATTTTAGCCAAGGAAGGATTTTTGGTAATGCCTTACATTGCGGCTGACCCAGTTTTGGCTAAACGCCTTGAGGACATCGGCTGTGCATCGGTAATGCCGCTTGGTTCGGCAATAGGAAGCGGTCAGGGAGTTGGTTCGGCCGACATGATTAGCATTATCATACGCGAAAGCAGGATACCGGTTATTATTGACGCTGGATTGCGCTCGCCTTCCGAAGCAGCAGCTGCTATGGAAATGGGTTGCGAGGCCGTTCTTGTGAATAGCGCCGTGGCCGTGGCCGGAGATCCGCAAGAGATGGCCAGTGCTTTTGCGGGAGCTGTGGATGCCGGAAGAAAAGCTTTCAGGGCGGGATTGATGCAGAAAAGCGGTTATGCGGTTGCAACGAGTCCCCTGACATTGTTTCTTGGAACACCATCATGAGCATTTTGCCTGAATGGCTTACAGCCGACATCGAATCAGGGAAACTTGCAAGCATGCTTTCGTCGTCTTCAACTTTCCCTCTGGAAACCCTTGCTGCTGAATCGAAGTTTATGACCCTCCGCCGTTTTGGCAGGACGATGTCGCTTTATGCTCCACTTTATCTGTCAAACTATTGTTCGAATGGGTGTACTTATTGTGGCTTTGCATCCGACAGAAGCACTATTCGACGCCGACTTGAATCAGAGGAGCTTGACAGAGAGCTTTTGGCTATGAAAAAAATCGGCATCAGCGATATTCTACTATTGACTGGTGAACGAACAAGCCATGCGGGATTCGATTACCTGCAGCGAAGCGTTGAGAGAGCAGCCAAGAGCATGCAAAAAGTATCGGTAGAAGCTTTTCCGATGAGCGTCGGAGAATACCGTGATCTGGCTAACTGCGGATGCACAGGTGTTACGATTTATCAGGAAACATACAACCGGAAACGTTATGAAGCACTGCACCGATGGGGCCCGAAAAAGGATTTTATTGAGCGGTTGGAAACACCAGCAAGGGCACTTGAAGGAGGTATTAAAAACGTGGGACTCGGAGTCCTGTTAGGACTTTCTGATCCAGTGGAAGATGCATTGATGCTCTATCGCCATGTCCGCCATATGGAACGAACATGGTGGCGTGCGGGTATGTCCGTTTCGTTTCCGCGTTTGAGACCACAGACTGGAGATTATGAACCTCCATTTCCTGTTAACAATCACTTGCTGGCCCGTATGATATTTTCGTTCCGTATTGCACTGCCCAATGTGGAACTTGTGCTTTCGACGAGAGAAAGCGCTGCTTATCGGGACGGTATGGCCGGACTCGGAATAACACGCATGAGCATTGCGAGCAAAACGACTGTGGGTGGTTATGACAACCCTTCTTTTCCTGAAAAAGGACAGTTTGATGTTTCTGACAATCGAACTGCTGAAGAGTTCTGCAAAGCATTGCGTGCACAAAATATTGACCCTGTCTTTAAAAACTGGGAGCCTGTTTACAACCGCCCGTCTGAAGGGAATTGTGCAATTGATTCTGACAAGGAAATAGAGTGATGCCATTGAATAACCTTCAGCAGCAACGATATGCCCGCCACCTTTCGCTGCAGGAAATCGGGCATAAGGGACAAGAAAAACTGATTCAGTCAAAGGTTTTGGTGGTGGGCATGGGAGGACTTGGATCGCCTGCTGCGTTTTATCTTGCGGCTGCCGGGGTCGGAACTATAGGACTTATGGATGGAGACGTCGTAGAACTGAGTAATCTGCAACGCCAGATTCTGCACACTACCGGGTCGATGGGAGAGATGAAAGTCGGCTCTGCGGCAGCAAGGATCAAGGAGCTTGATCCAGTGCTTGAACTTATACCTTATCCTTATCGGCTAACTGCCGGAAACGCCCCAGAAATCCTTGGCGGTTATGACTTTATAATAGATGCCACTGATAACTTTGAATCGAAATTTTTGATAGCCAAAGCTTGCCACGCATCAGCTAAACCTTACTCGCATGCAGGAATACGACAGTTTTTCGGACAGACGATAACTGTTCATCCTGCAAAAACAGCTTGTTACTGCTGTATTTTCCATGAAGAGGGAGTTCCTGCTCCAAAGTTTCCAGCTGGTCCGATTGGGGCACTTCCAGGAGTTATCGGCTCGATTCAGGCTATTGAGGCAATAAAATTTCTGCTGTCGATCGGAACACCTCTTACAAATACTCTTTTGACCTTTGACGCGCTCTCAATGGATACCAGAAAAGTGCATGTCCAACGCGATCCATTCTGCTCCCTTTGTGGAAAGAAATAAACTTAGACATTGAATAATTTATTAGATGGATTCCATGGAGTTAAATAAATCACACTCTTTCTTTTTGCCTCGGCTTTATATACTGAGTAGTGGCGAAAGTGAAAAAGATAAGGGTGCGTTGCTTCTTGAACAACTGAAACGACTTCCTTATGACCGCCCTTGCATGGTACAGATTCGGGAGAAAAGTCTTGGGATGCAGGAACTTCTTGCTCTTGCAGTAAAAGCGGCAAGCCTTGCGCTTCCTGCTGGAACCCTGCTACTGATAAACAAGCATAAGGATATTGCACTTGCCGCTGGTCTGCATGGTGTGCATCTGCCCGAAATCGAATCACTTGCTGAAAGGATGACTGATGTTACCTCAGGATTGCTCAAAGGGTGCAGCGTTCACTCTCTGTCGGCTGCAAAAATTGCTGAGAATGCTGGTGCAGATTACCTTCTTTATGGCCCGGTATTCGACACGCCTTCTAAAAGAATATTCGGGCTTCCACAAGGCACGGAAAATCTTCAAAGCATTTGTTCGGCAACCACTTTACCAGTCTATGCAATTGGAGGAATAACACATAACAACGTTGCGGAGTGCTTAGATGCGGGGGCCTATGGTATTGCGGGGATATCCGCTTTCAGTGAATATTCACAACTTGCTGAAAACATTGAACATTTTTATCGGGTTCTTTCTCAGTAATTTACAGTTTGCAGTAGGGAGATCGCGTCCGTTCAAAGTAAAAGTCAACAAAGCTTTTTTTACTTTATTGTCTATATTTGCCGCAATAAAGAAACCAAAAGGTGCAGATTTTGTTTTGTGAAACTTCACATGACTCGCAAATTTACAGCAGAGGTAACAGGAAAGTTTTAACAATCAACCGTGGCGAAGCATCATTCACTGATTTTTTTAACCGGGTTCAGCGGATCTGGTAAATCGACGATAGGGCCGTTGCTTGCCAACTCGCTCGGTTATGAATTTATTGACCTTGATCAGGCGATTGAAAAATATGCTGGCAAAGCCATTACCCGAATTTTTGCTGAGAATGGAGAGGAGTACTTCAGGAATCTTGAACATCAATCCATCAAGGAAGTTGTTGCACAAAAAAACCTGGTAATTTCACTCGGAGGAGGCGTCCTGGAAAACGACCGTTGTTATGACCTCATTAAGGAGTCCGGCACTCTGGTCTATTTGAAATCCCCTTCCAGAATCCTTGCGCGGAGGCTGTACAACAAAACCGATCGACCACTGTTGAAGGGTGAAAAAGGACGAAAGCTGTCGCGTGAAGAGATTGAGGAAAAAATTTCAATAATCCTTTCAAAACGTGAGCCACGGTATGAAAGTGCCGATATCACCGTTCAAACGGATATTAACCGCATCGGGTCAACTGTAGAGGAACTGACCCGGAAAATAGAACGGTATGTCCGGAAAGCCTCATCCAAAACAATGGATTAATATTTTAACCATGAAAATGTGAGCAAAATAATTGTAGGTACACCTGTTACTGCCGGACTTGGTGAATTGTTCACGACCCATGGCCTTTCAAAAAAAACCGTTGTACTCTTTGATGAACACACCCGCGAGCTTTTCGGCGATGAGCTTTTCAAGACGCTGAGTTACCAAGGTTTTCAGCTGAAAGAGCTGGTTGTGCCTGCTCGGGAAGCTTCGAAAAGTTTCAGTACCGCGTACCGTCTTTATGGCCGTATGATTGAGACCGATGTTGACCGGAGCTGGAACCTGCTTGCAGTTGGGGGCGGTGTTGTGGGTGATCTCGGTGGATTCATAGCGGCAAGTTACTACAGGGGTATACCGGTAATTCAGCTTCCTACGACGCTGCTGGCCATGACTGACAGCTCCATTGGCGGAAAGGTAGCCATTAATCACCCTCTCGGTAAAAACCTGATCGGTTTTTTTCATCTGCCGGAACTGGTGTTGATTGATCCTTCATACCTTAAAACCCTGCCGGAGAGGGAAATTTATTCCGGAATGGCGGAGGTGATCAAGTACGGTTTTATTGCCGACAAGGCATTTCTTTCATTCCTTGACCTTCATTTCAAAGATATTACTGAACTGCAGGAACCATGGCTGAGTGAAGCAGTCAAAAAAAGCGCTTTCATCAAGGACGATGTTGTTAAAAAGGATTTCAGGGAAACGAATGGAGTGAGAGCAACTCTGAATTTCGGACATACCTTTGCACATGGGCTCGAAAAACTTGCGGAGTACCGTCATTTGCGTCACGGCGAGGCAGTCACGATCGGTATGGCATGCGCTCTCTTTTTATCGCACAATCTCGACTATCTTGACAAGGTATCGCTTGAAAGAGGGCTCGCTATACTGAATAAATTCCGTTTTCCAAAAGGGGTGCTCAAGCGCAGATTTCTTGATATCGAGAGCGAAATTCTGCTTGAAAACATGTTTTCTGACAAGAAGAAACTGGATAAGAAGCTCCGCTTTGTACTGCTGAAAACTTTGGGAGAGGCCTTTCTGCTTGAGGAAAACGTTGAAAACAGGCCTGTACTGAAGTCTATTGACGATGCCAGGACATTCTTCAACGGGAAAGGAGTGAATTAAGCGTATAGAGATATCTGGTACCTTTGAGTACGGCATGCTCATCGAGCACTGTTGAGCATTCAAGCATGCCGGCAATGAGCGGCGCGCTGCCGCCGGTCGCAAGCACCCTGATGGCTTGCTCTTTATCCGCCTCATGATACAAGGCTTTAATCTTTACAAGAAGCCCTTCAATGCCGGAAACACAACTCAGAATAATCCCGTTCCTGATGCACTCGGCTGTCGAATTTCCAATAAGCTTATGAGGACGATCAATAGTGACGAGGGGCAACCGGGCGGTATGCTCATGCAACGCCTTTGCCATAAGGTCAAGTCCCGGCATAATAAGACCTCCGAGATACTTCCTGTCAGAACTGAGCACATCAATAGTTATAGCTGTACCGATATCAAGGGCAATAACAGGCTCTTCGGGATAGAGCCGGCTGCTCTGGGCGCAGATCGCAATCCGGTCGGCACCAAAGGAATCGGGCGACTCGTACTGCAACAGAAAAGGCAGATGCATTGATGCAGTAACCTCCAGCACCTGACCGGTCAGATGACGGCTAAGAGAGGCGATGACAGCTGAACCTAGAGAAGGCACAACACTGCAAAGCGCAGCATCACGAAGAGTGGGATACTTCTTAAGAATCGGGACTATTTGAGCAGCTATTTCTTCATATCCTGAGAGTAGTTTTGCAGGTACTTTTTGCACTTCAAGGCATTCATTACCTTTGAAAACCGCAAATGAAGCGGTGGTATTGCCTATTTCAACAACAAAAAGCATCGCTTCTTGAAAAGCTTGTTCACCGGTATGAAACATGTTCGGATATCCTTGAAAAAAAGTACTCAGCGCAGCTTTGCTTCAATACCTGTTCTTTTAGACAGGTCTGAAAGAAAGCGCTTGTAGTCAGGAAGGTTTGTGGTTACAAACAGTGAATCCCTTACCGAGGCTTTTCCAGCGACAATAAAAATTTTCGGAGGAGGGTTATAGGTTATGCTCTCCTGGTAAATAGAGGTAATATCTGTCAGATTGATTTTTTTTTCATTGCCTTTTCGATCAAGATAAAGAAGCTTGTCGCCGGAAATTTTGATAGCATCGCCATCCTGACCGTGCTCTCCTACAAAACGGGTATTGTAGTAATTGGGGCCGCCGAGCGATATGGTCGTAAGTACGAGAAGAAGTGTTGTTTTCCAAAAGCAGCCAAGATCCACGCCGTAGGTAAACTTACCGTATCGAAAAAAAACAGCCCATCCCGCACCAAGGAAAAGCATACCAATACACCAGGTGAGAAGAAAATAGGAATCCATCCACCATGCGGGATAGGTTATAGGATAATGAAAAACCTCAGGCATGTCGGCAGTGTTTGTTTTTCCGGGAAAATGAGAACAGGTTGATAAAAATAAGGGATAAGTTTACGTTTGCAATAAAAATATTTTCTTACTTCTATGAAATTTAGTGGGCTGGGGGCCGGGAGATTAATCACTTTCAGTTCGAAATGACAGAGGGGGAGGAATATGAGGGGAAAAAATGAATGAGCTTTTCTAATCCTTGAATAACGTGAGATATGAAATCGTACCATAAAGAGCTTTGGATGCTGGTGCCGGCAAGAATGGATTTTGTAAACATTACCGGCGATGTTGAACATGCGCTTCGGGAAAGCGGCATACAGGAAGGGCTTTGCCTGGTTAATGCCATGCACATTACAGCATCGGTCTTTATTAATGATGATGAGTCAGGGTTGCAGCATGACTACAAGAAATGGCTTGAGGAACTTGCCCCACATGAACCTGTCAGCCGATACCGGCACAACCTCTCTGGAGAGGATAATGGCGATGCGCATCATAAGCGGCAGATTATGGGACGGGAAGTTGTTGTGGCTGTGACCAAAGGGAAACTGCATTTCGGGCCGTGGGAGCAAATCTTTTACGGGGAATTTGACGGGATGAGGAAAAAGCGTGTGCTTGTGAAGATTATTGGGGAATGAAAACAGTGGGCAGTGGGCAAAAAAAAAGGCCCGCTGTGCGGGCCTTTTTTTTGTTGGATTAATGCTCAAAGAGCATTTCCGAGTAGGTCGGGAGCTGCCAGCGACTGCGGTCGACTACCTGTTCGAGTCTGTCGGCCACAACACGCACTTTGCTCATGAACGGAAGGAGTTCATCGGCGCAATAGTCAGCTTTTTCAAACTCGGTGTTCAGTGACTCGATTTTTTCAATGGCCTCATCGAGCTCAGCAGTCATTTCGATAAGTGTTGAAAGGTTTTCGGCCACCATTTTAAGGTTATCAGCCTGGCTCTTGAGAGCCTTATCGGAAAGACCGATAGCATCAGCTGCAGAAAGCAGGTTATTGAAAGAGTTACCGAGATCACCCTGGTATTCTGAAACATCAGGAATGACAAAGGTCTTCAACATAAGCTGAAGGGTACGGGCTTCGATATCAATACCCTTTACATAACGTTCGAGACGGATATGCAGACGTGCATCTATCTCTGGAACACTCAAGACAGCATATTTAACAAACATATCCTGTACATCTTTCTTAAGCAGGGCTCTGAGTGCCTCTGGAGTGTTTTTCAGGTTCGGCAATCCTCTCTCCTTAGCTGCCTGCTGAAGGGCTTCAGCATAGTTGTCGCCCTGGTAACGGATAGCCTTAGTGGCGGTAATCTGCTCGCGAAGAGTTTCAAGAATTGCAGATTCCTTTTCCTTGCCTGCTTTGAGCTTTGCCTGAATAGCATCTGATATTTCGTCAAGAGCTTCAGCCATAAGAGTGTTGAGCACCATATTCGGTACAGATGCAGCTTGAGAAGAACCTACAGCTCTGAACTCAAACTTGTTACCTGTGAATGCAAACGGTGATGTACGGTTACGGTCGGTATAGTCCTTATTTACCTCGGGAACCTGAGATAGACCGAGATTCAGCACCTGTTTCTCTGTTTTCAGGTCAACCTTGCCACTTTCGATTGCATCAAGCACTCTTTCAAGCAGTTCACCAAGGAAGACGGTGACAACAGCTGGAGGAGCCTCGTTGGCACCAAGACGGTGATCGTTGCCCATGCTGGCTATAGACATTCTCAAAACATCAGATCTCTTGTGAACGCCTTTGAGGACAGCAACAAGGAAGACAAGGAACTGAATGTTCTTTTCAGGAGTATCACCTGGATCAAGCAGATTTATACCGGTATTGGTGCCGATCGACCAGTTGTTGTGCTTGCCTGAACCGTTGATGCCGGCAAACGGTTTTTCAGCCAGAAGCAGTGCAAACCCTTTTTTGTCGGCAATCTTTCTCATCACCTCCATGACAAGAAGGTTGTGATCAACAGCGATGTTGGCCTCTTCGAAAATCGGAGCTATTTCAAACTGATGAGGTGCAACTTCGTTGTGACGGGTCTTGGCTGGAATACCGAGCAGATAGAGCTCATGCTCAACATCCTGCATGAATTCAAGCACACGATCAGGAATCGATCCAAAATAGTGGTCTTCAAGCTGCTGACCTTTTGGTGGAAGAGTTCCAAGAAGAGTACGACCGCACATGACAAGGTCAGGACGCTCGGTATAGAATTTTTTGTCGATAAGGAAGTATTCCTGCTCACATCCTGCGAAGGTTTTTACTCGTGTTACACCGGTCACGCCAAGTACATCAAGAAGACGAATGGCGGATTTGCTGACTGCTTCCATTGAACGCAGCAGCGGAGTCTTGGCATCGAGTGCTTCGCCGTGATATGAAATGAATACGGTTGGAATACAAAGAGTCAGATCTTTTCCACCCTTCATGAGAAACGCCGGGCTGGAAGGATCCCATGCGGTGTAACCTCGAGCTTCAAAGGTAGTACGCATACCGCCTGACGGGAAGCTTGAGGCATCTGGCTCACCCTGAATAAGCTGTTCACCGGAAAAACGCTCGATGGGTGTGCCATCGCGGTCAATCGATAAAAAAGCATCGTGTTTTTCTGCCGTGGAACCGGTCATAGGCTGGAACCAGTGGGTGTAATGAGTGGCTCCCTGCTCCATTGCCCACTCTTTCATGCCATGCGCAACTACACCGGCAATTTCAGAAGATATTTTTTTACCTGCTTTGATGGTATCCTGCAATGCTGCAAATTCCTCTTTAGGAAGTTTTGCACGCATGGCCTTGTGATCAAATGTCAACGATCCAAAGTAGGTAGAAACCGGAATTTTACTATCGCTCTTCAAACGAACCTCCTTGTTGATTTGCATGATATTGGTGTGTGTTGTCTCCGAAAAAATTGAACGCCTCTTGTTTTTTTATTTCCTTGATTTTTTTTCATCGAACGTTATCAGTACCTGGCGGTCCTGAAGATTGGCGCGAACAATTTCCGCACTGATCTTTTTATTTTTCTTTAACTGGGAAAGCACAAAGCTGGTATTGGTTGACAGCACACCTGGCCAACTTTGTATTCGCGAAAGAAACATTTCAAGGGATGCGGTGTTATGGGTCATAACTTTTAATATATGAGAGCCTTCACCGGTCACGGAAAAGCACTCCATTATCTCATCCTCTTTCATTACATGTTCCATAAATGACTTGTAATGCTTGGATGAGTCAATCCTGACCCTTATAAAAGCATGAATATCAAAACCAAGCTGCCGCTCATCAACCTCCATGGAAAAGCCTTTGATAATGCCATTCTTCTGCAGCTTATCAAGCCGCTCACTGACAGACGGGATTGAAAGACCAACAACTTCAGCCAGTTCGCTCAATCGAACTCTCCCGTTTTCACCAAGAGACTCAATAATTTTAAGGTCGATCAGATCAAGATGGCCCGACATATAGCATGATTTTGTTTAATTCAATTTTGTAGGAAATTAACTAATAATAAGAAAAAAACAATCGGTTTCTTTAGAATTCACATCTTTTTAAGTAATTATCTTAAATAATTTAGGAGCAGCATCTTTTAAAGACTGTAACCTGCGACAGTGATGACAATGATACAATCGCCATCATTCTTATTATGTTTACACGGTTTATCGAAATCGTGCAGAAAAAGCCCGGTGCATGCGTTATGTTTTTTTTTAATACAAAAATCCAGACTAACCTGCACTTTTCTAAATGCTGATGGCTTTCCTTACAGGATTATAATTCCTTATATTACCGCCTTGATTCAGGGCAATCCACATCTTTTGTAATTACAAATCATAGGTAAGGGTGAAAATAGCAATTTTCGGCGCAGGAGTTGCGGGACTCAGCGCAGCGATAGATCTTGTGGATCGAGGGCACACTGTTGAGATTTATGAGAAACGCAAAATACTTGGCGGCAAGGTTTCGGTATGGAAAGATAGTGACGGCGATTCCATTGAGTCGGGACTTCATATTGTTTTCGGGGGTTACGAACAACTTCAGAAATACCTTAAACGAGTCGGGGCAGAAGATAATTATCAGTGGAAAGATCACTCTCTCGTCTATGCAGAACCTGACGGCAAAAAGACCTGCTTTAAAAAGGCAAAACTGCCTAGCCCATGGGCAGAGGTTATTGGTGGGCTAAAGACCGATTTTCTTACGATGTGGGATAAAATCTCACTGATCAAGGGTCTTTACCCTGCCATTTTTGGCAATGAGGAGTACTTCCGCAGTCAGGATCATATGACCTACTCGGAATGGCACCGACTGAGAGGAGCTTCTGAACATTCATTACAGAAGTTGTGGCGCGCCATTGCACTGGCCATGAATTTTATTGAGCCTAACATCATCAGCGCGCGGCCGATGCTCACTATTTTCAAATATTTCGGGACAGATTATACGGCAACAAAGTTTGCTTTCTTTCGCAAAAACCCTGGCGACTCAATGATTGAGCCAATGCGACAATATATACAGAGCAAGGGCGGACGTATTTTTGTTGATGCCAGACTAAACAAGTTTGAACTGAACAGTGATGAAACCATTAAGCATGCGGTACTGCAGGACGGCCATAACATTGAGGCCGACGCTTATATTTCCGCACTGCCAGTACATAACATTAAAAAAATAGTCCCCATAGAGTGGCTTGCCCATAAATATTTCCGCAACCTCCATGAATTTGTCGGCAGTCCGGTTGCAAACTGTCAGCTCTGGTTTGACAGAAAAATAACTGACACCGATAATCTCATGTTTTCGCAGGGCACGATTTTCGCGACCTTTGCTGATGTATCAATCACCTGTCCTGAAGATTTCCAGAACACAATGGGAACGGCTAATGGAGGCAGCGTCATGAGCCTTGTTCTTGCACCAGCGCACCAACTCATGACTATGCCTAACGAGGTTATCACGGGACTGGTCATGAAAGATATTCATGAACGATTTCCTAAATCCCGCCAGGCAAAACTTCTGAAATCGACCATTGTCAAAATTCCTCAGTCTGTTTACAAGGCAGTACCTGATGTCGATCAATTTCGGCCTGACCAGATCAGCCCGATAAAAAACTTTTTCCTTGCCGGCGATTATACCTATCAACGTTATCTCGCCTCTATGGAAGGCGCCGCTCTTAGTGGAAAGCTGGCTGCCGAAAAACTGCTGAGCAGGTTTGGCTGTTGAATGAAATTAGCCCATTTTTGTCATGCAAAAAAAACAGTCAGGACACCGAAAGAACACGATGTTTGCAACAACTGGTGCTCAGGTAAAGCTCCTTGAAGAGACTGATTGCGGTATCCTGCCCTTCAGTGACATTCTTGACGAATCCGGAAGCGCACCACTCTCTGCCATGAGTGTTGATGTTTTGCAGATCAACACAGGCTATACCTGCAATCTTTTCTGCCGCCATTGTCATGTCGATGCCGGCCCAGACCGCAAGGAGATGATGACACGTATAACAATGCAGCAATGCCTTGATGCTCTTGATAGAAACTCCATAAAAACAGTCGATATTACCGGGGGAGCGCCGGAAATGAATCCGAATTTTCACTGGTTCATTGAACGTATAAGAGCCCGGCTGCCGGATGCGTCAATCCTTGTTCGTTCGAACCTGACCCTTTTCACCACCAATGAAAAATACCGTGATATTCCGGAGTTTCTCAAGCGACACAGAGTAACCCTTATTGCCTCGCTTCCCTGCTACACAAGGGTGAACGTAGATACTATGCGAGGACAAGGGGTTTTTGACCGCTCTATTGAGGCATTGAAACTGCTCAACAACCTTGGATACGGTAAAGCGGAAAACGACCTCGAACTTAACCTTGTCTATAATCCGGGCGGACCATCACTCCCACAGGAACAGCATCAGCTTGAAATGGATTACAGAAAGCTGCTTATCGATGAACACGGGATTGTCTTCAACCATCTCTACACCATCACCAATATGCCGATCAACCGCTTTCTAAATGATCTGCTTGAAAATGGTCACTACTGCCAGTATATGACGCTTCTTGCAAAAAGCTTCAATCCCCTTGCTATAAAAAACCTCATGTGTCGAACAACAGTTTCGGTAGGGTGGGATGGAACACTCTACGATTGTGATTTCAATCAGATGCTCAATCTGCCATTAGAGAACAGGGCTCCGCAACATATCAGTCTGTTCAACGAGGAAAAGCTACGAAATCGCCTTATTTCAGTCGGTCAGCACTGTTACGGATGTACGGCCGGTGCCGGCTCAAGCTGTCAAGGGTCTCTGGTATGAAAAATGACTCATTGCTGATCATTTTTACGAAAAACCCGGAACGGGGATTGGTAAAAACACGTTTAGCAAGCTCTATAGGTGATGAAAAAGCGCTTGAAGTATACGAAACACTCCGGCGTCATACTGCCTGTGTCGTCGAAAAGGTTGATGTGAACCGGACAGTATTTTATTCTCATTTTCTCCCTGCCGAAGACATTTTTAAACCGGAATATTATCATGTTCAACTTCAGATTGGTGAAGATCTTGGCGAGCGTATGCTGTATGCAATGAGTAACGGGTTTGACGCAGGTTTCCGCCATATTGTGCTTATTGGAACAGATTGTTATGAGTTGAGTACAGCTATCCTTGATTCAGCATTCGCGACTCTTGAACGTTCAGATGCAGTCGTCGGGCCTGCAAGTGATGGTGGCTTTTACCTTATCGGCCTTAACATGGCCATACCGGAACTTTTCCTCGGACGACAATGGAGCACAAAGGAGGTACTAAGCGAAACTATTGGAATACTGAGTCGACTTGCCATTCAATACGAACTGCTTGCTGAACTGTCGGATATCGATACGTTGGATGACCTGAAAAAAAGTGGATTATGGGCACACAAAGAATAAGCATCATTATTCCGACCTATAACGAAGAGAAAATCATCGCAGAGTCGCTAACGGCTCTACTTTCAATAACGGAACAATCCGAAGGGGTCGACATCATAGTCAGTGATGCGAGCACCGATGGCACCCCGAACATCCTTTCACACTTTCCGGTAACCGTGTGCCGCAGCGCAAAAGGACGTGCCAGACAAATGAATACCGGAGCGCATCATGCAAATGGCGATATCCTCTATTTTCTGCATGCTGATACTTTGCCACCGAAAACTTTTATTGCAAATATCCGTTCTGCGTCGTCCGATGGGAAAAAAGCCGGGTGTTTCAGAATGGATTTTAACGACAGCGATCCCATCATGAGCCTGTATGGATGGTTCACACAGTTTCCGCTTATTGTATGCCGGGGAGGGGACCAGTCGCTCTTTATTGATAACGTACTCTTTCATGAGATTGGTGGATTTGACGAAACCCTTGTCGTTATGGAGGATATCAATATCATCACTCGCATCGAACAGCACGAGCAGTTCCACATTCTCGAAAACCGGGTCACCACATCGGCCAGGAGGTATCACCAAAACGGTGTCATCCGGCTCCAGTTAATTTTTGGAGCCATTCATTTCATGTATGCTGCCGGATATGATCAGGAGACAATTATCCGGTTCTACAGGGATAATATCAGCAGCGACTGAAGGAATACCCCATACGACGGTAACAACAGTACTGAGAATTACAACTGAGCAAAATACCTTTGAAGAGGTGAAAAACTTAGTAAATAGATTGTTATATTGAAAAAAATATTTTTAATTACTTACCCTTAACTTTCTACAACTATGGCATCAGAAGAGCTCAACAAACCGGCTACTCCGACAAAACCGGAAAACAATGTCGGCAATGGTGATATGGCTAATTTAATTGGTAATGTGGGTCTCTTGATTGATTCAACCATTGAGTCAGTTCAGGGAATAATAAGCTCCGTTGGTTCCGCTACCGGGCAACTTATTGAAGGAGTTACCACAACCATCAATTCCGAGCCGGTCAAGGGTATCATCAGCAATGTCAATACTGTTTCAGGACAGCTGTTTGAAGGTGTCACCTCCACAACAGGGCAACTTATAGAGGGCGTTACGGCCACCATCAATTCGGAACAGGTTCAAAGTTCTTTTCAGGAACTTGGCAAATTATGGAAAAACCTGCTTGAAAACCTGAACTCCACTGTCAGTTCCGGTCAAGTCCAGAATCTGTTCAACAATGTCAGTGCAGGACTTGGACAGCTTGTCAATAATATCGTTTCGCCAGGAATGCCGACGGGTCAGGACCGGCAAAGAAAAGAGGTCACACAAATCCCCTTTTCCCAGAAAGAGATTGTTATGGAAACTAAAAATCCTGTACCTGTTCTGAAACAAAATAACTAGCGACCTTTTAGATCAAGCAGTACCTGAATAACTGGTTCTATATAAGAGCTTATGATAATCCCTGGCGGTTTGCATAACCAGGGGTTTTCATGTATTTTGCTGCTGTAACCCCAACCCCTTCAAGAGAAAACTGTATGGTTGAGTTGGAAGAGGAAAGTCATAAGAAAGATTATACAGGCAAAAATAGGGACGCTCTCCGCAAGAGAGTTGTGCTTATAGCTGACGATGATAATACCGCCCGTCGGATTCTTGCCCACTATGTCCAGAAAATGGGGTTTACGGCGGTAATGGCAGAAAACGGTGATGAGTGCATACGTTGCCTTTCTGAACAATCTTTTGACCTTATTCTGCTTGATATCAATATGCCAATGAAGGATGGGTTTGAGGTGATGCTCCACTTAAAAGCACACAAGATTTCTGCCCCCGTCATTATGATTACTGCCTCTTATGAGGTTCCTCATGCTGTAAAATGCATTAAACTTGGTGCATACGAGTACTTGACCAAGCCTTTGGACGTCGAACGGCTTGAGATTGTCATGCGTAATGCGCTTTCCGAATCTGCTCTGAAAAACCAGGTCCAGCAACTGAAGAATGAGCTGAATAACAAGGAGCTGTTTCATAGTATTATAGGGAAAAGCTCTGCCCTAAAACAAACCATGGAACAGGTCAGGCAGGTTATGGATACTGACCTGAACGTGCTTATTCTTGGAGAAAGCGGTACGGGCAAGGAGTTGTTTGCACAGGCAATTCACAACGGCAGTAAAAGAAAAAACGAACCGTTTGTATCAGTGAATTGTGCTGCGATTTCAAACAATCTGGCTGACAGCCTTCTTTTTGGTCATGTCAAAGGCTCGTTCACCGGAGCCGATAAAGATCATACAGGTTTTTTTGAACAAGCTGACAACGGCACACTGTTTCTTGACGAAATCGGCGACATGGATTCTGATGTGCAGGCTAAAATTTTGCGAGTCCTGCAGGAAAGAAAGATCAGGAAGGTCGGAGAAAAAAAGGAAAGAAACGTTAACATTCGCATCATTTCGGCCACCAACCGAAATTTTTCTCAAGCAATTAAAGACAATCAGTTTAGAGAAGATCTTTACTACCGTCTTGAAGAATTTCTGCTTTTCATACCGGCTCTTCGCGACAGGGCTGATGATATACCGCTTCTTGCCAAGCATTTTTTAGATCAATTTTCGAAAGCCCACAATATCGAAACTCTCCAGTTTGACCCTGAGGCGTTAAAGTTTCTTGAAAACTATCAATGGCCTGGAAACATCCGGGAACTGAAAAATGCCGTACAACGATCGGCAGTAACCCGAAAGGGGAACATCATTGAAACCCTGCAAACTGCTTTTGTTGCGGGATCAAAACGTACAAATTTTCATGATAAAACCGGACAGGAAACGATCACTGAGTCCATTGTCCCGCCGGAGAATAACGGGCAACTGATATCCTACTCGCTTGAATCGCACGAACGCGATGCAATTATCACCGCATATAAAGCTTCCCGTGGCAATCTCACCAAAACAGCACGTATGCTGGGAATTGGCAGAGCAACGCTCTACAGAAAACTGGATAAATTCGGGCTTGAGTATCTGAAAACAGGATAACCCTTTGTTCATTTCGGCAATCTGGTCATTTCATTTTTTTCACCGAAGACCGGTTCCTGTATGCCCAAACCCCCCATCTCCCCGTCCTGTTTTACTGATTTCTCCAACTTCTTCAAAGCAAACCTGCTCGACTTTTGCTACCACCATTTGAGCTATGCGATCGCCGTGTTGAACCATAAAGGACTCTTTGCCGTAGTTTACAAGAATCACCTTAACCTCCCCCCGATAATCGGCATCAATAGTTGCCGGGGTGTTCGGAAGTGATATTAATGAGCGCAAAGCAAGACCGCTTCTGGGACGAAGCTGCGCCTCATACCCTACAGGAAGCTCAAGAGCAAACCCGGAGGGGATCAATGCTGTTGTAAACGGCTCGATAGTTACCGGACCATCAAGGCATGCGGAAATATCCATTCCCGCTGCATGAGCAGTTGCATAAACGGGAAGAACCGCTTTTTTGTCAAGACGTACAATCTTTACTTTCAGCATTGGCAAGAAATGTGATATTATTACTGGCTTACAGGTTTAAATATAACACGATTAATGACAAGGCAATTGGAAAGTTCTGTTGGAAAAGTCTATGCGTTAGCATTTGGCGCTCATCCGGATGATGTTGAACTGGCATGTGGAGCAACGCTCCTGCAACTCATGAGTGAAGGCCGCCCCGTTGCCGTTTGCGACCTGACAAGGGGAGAGATGGGGACACTCGGTACTCCTGAAACAAGGAAAACCGAATCCGAGACTGCGTCGACAGTTATGGGATACCGATGTCGCAAGACCCTTGACCTTGGCGATTCAAAATTATTCTATACCGAAGAAAACCTCAGAGAAATCATCAAGGTCATAAGGCTCTTCAAACCAGATGTGGTTTTTTCCACCCCCCCTGATGAACGCCATCCGGATCACTCAAAAGCCTCTACGCTGGTAACCGATGCCTGTTATTATGCCGGGCTGCAACAGCTGCATACTACTATGAACGGGATAGTACAGGAGCCTCACAGACCAAAACATCTGCTTTATTATATCCAGTTCAAACACCTTGAACCAGACTTTATCGTTGATGTTTCGGCAACCTTTGATATATCCAGAAAAGGAGTGCTTGCTTTCACTTCACAATTTTATCGGGAAGGCACATCAGATGAGCCAAAAACGTTGATCAAACGCAAGGAGTTTCTTACCGGACTTGAAGCGCGCGCGAGATATTTCGGCGAACAGATCGGCGTGATGTACGGTGAAGGATTTCTTGTGTCAGGAACCTTGGGGATTAAATCTTTCAGTGCTCTATTTTCTTGACAAAAACGGAGAGTTGTCGGTGGGCAGTGGGAGATGGACTGGGGTTCCTTGTAGGGGAATCAGTTTGTTGTTAACAATTGTAAAAAAAGGTTATCTTTTGGACCGTTTATTGTAATTTCCGGAATATCAAGATGAAGTTATGAGTACAACAACCCGATTCATCGCAGTTATGATGCTTGTCGGGATGCTTGTCCAGATAAACTGCGTTTTCGTTTGTTATGGACTCTTTTTTTTAAATCAAAAAGCAATTGTTGAAACTGTCTGCGAAAAGAAGACGATGGATTGCTGCGGACACTGTTTTCTGGACAAAAAAATTGCAGCCAATAGCGATATCAAGCCAGCCTCATCGGAGAGGCAAGTTCCGACGAAAACCCTTGAAGAGTTACTCGACGTGATGCCCTGCCTTCTGCCTGTTCTTCATCACGCTCCCCTTACCGCCACCACCGGACATATATTTACTTCGGATCACTCTGCTTTTTTACTCGACGGTGTATTGCGCCAAATCGACCACCCCCCGAACACTTAGCCTTTCCATACAGATTTAAACGCTTCATTCCCTTAAGCGGAATTTAAACTTAGCGCTCGATTTTTTTAGATGCATATGCGTTGGGGCATGTACTTGACCTTTCGTATTCGAGCTTTTTGCTCTTTGCTTTTAAAGTATGTCGTGCTTAACTCCAAATAATACTTAGTTATGAAAACTATAAAATTTCTTGCCCCTTTAATTCTTTCTCTTGGAATCGTTATGAGTTCAGCGGATAGCACTGCATGCGGAACTTGCGGTTGCTCTCTCAATACAGACTGGACGAATCAGGGCTACTCCTATGGAACAGGGCTCCATGCTGATTTGCGCTTCGATTACTTTAATCAAAACCAGTTACGTGAGGGTTTGAATACAGTCGACAGAGGCAGTATAAGCTTCCCTAACGATCGTGAAATCCAGGAAAAAACGATCAACCGCAATACAATTCTGACCCTTGCCTACAGCCCTGACTCGAACTGGGGTATTGAAGTTGTGGTTCCTGCCTGCGACAGAACCCATAGCACCATTGCCGGAGGAGATGATTCGGTTTCTTCATCCGAGAGTACAGGGATCGGGGATGTCCGAGTAATCGGACGCTACCAGGGGTTTAGCGATGATCACTCGTTTGGCTTGCAGTTGGGAGCAAAACTTCCCACAGGTCGAACCGATGATAAATTCGCTACCGGCCCTCAAGCGGGTAACCTCATAGACCGAGGATTACAGCTTGGCACAGGAACAACAGATGTCATGATCGGAATATATAAATACGGCTCTCTATCACCCACATGGGGATACTTCACGCATGCTCTGGCTCAATCTGCTCTGAACAGTTATGATGAATTTCGGCCTGGCAATGCATTAAATCTTGGTGCCGGGGTCCGTTATACCGGGTTTAACTCTTTTATCCCTAATCTTCAGCTAAACTTCCGGGCAGAAAATCATGAGAGCGGTGCGAATGCTGATGTCGAAAACAGCGGTGCTACGCTTATCTACATCAGCCCCGGTCTTATCGGCAATATAAGCCATGATCTCCAGGCCTTTGCATTCGTTCAAGTACCTGTATATCAAAGGGTATCGGGGTACCAGTTAGAACCACAATATCTGATTTCCATAGGTATGCATTACAGCTTATAGGAAGAAGACGAATTCAGCCAAGCCATCCAACACTAAGTTAAAACCAGTTATTTACTAATCGACATGAGAACATTACAACATATTTTTATAAAGCCGCTTGCGCTTCTGCTGATAGCTTCAGCACTTCCATTGCCGTCATTTTGTCAGGAAGCAATAAGCCCGGAAACCGTTGTTACCGGAACTTCAGAAAAGCCAGAGGCACCACTGACATCAAGGCGATTGAAAACAAGTGATACCGCCTCGCTTCTCAAAGATGAACCGGGAGTTACTCTTGCTACGGGAGGCGGGGTTTCGAGCCTTCCGATTGTTCACGGACTGGGAGACGACCGCTTAATCATATACGTTGACGGCATGTGTCTGACATCGGCCTGTGCCAACCACATGAATCCGCCGTTGTCTTATATAGCACCTTCAAACGTGAGCAGTATCGGTGTTAAAGCCGGTGTGACACCTGTAAGTAACGGCGGTGACAATATCGCGGGCACCATCACCGTTGAATCGGATCAGCCGGTTTTCGCCAATCCAGGAGATGGAGTCAAAGGTTCGGGCAGTGTTTCGACCTATTACAGAAGCGTCAACAGCAGCATCGGTGCGGCGTTTTCAGGTGCAGTCGCTAACAGCAGCCTCAGTTTTGGAGTGACCGGGTCGATCGATCACGCCAATGATTACAAGGATGGCAATGGCAATTCCATAACATCGACCTATTACGAATCCCGAAATATCGGTGGCACCTTTTCCCTCAAAGGCGACAGCTGTCTGCTGACACTGAAGGCCGGCCATCAATCAATTCCTGAACAAGGATTTGTCAACCAGTGGATGGATATGGTCGGCAACGATGCCTCGTTTGTCAATCTTGGCTATAAGAGCAGCGTTAGCTGGGGCAATTTCGATGCCAAAGCTTTTTGGGAGAATACCTATCACAGGATGGATTCCGGCAAAGATAAACTGGCAATCCCCGCCGTTCAGACGGGCATGACATATATGCCGATGGAGACGAGGGGTATTGACCTGGGCTATTTGTTAAAGGCGGATATTCCTTTTGCCGAAATAAACATTTTGCGCCTCGGAAACGAGTTTCACCGCTTTACTCTTAACGACTCATGGCCGCCGGTTGCCGGTTCATCAACGATGTCGCCGAACACATTCATCAATATCAATGATGGTCGCCGTGACCGCTACAGTCTGTTTGCTGAATGGGAATCAAAAGTGAGCACAGAGGTAACAACGGTTCTCGGTTTACGCGATGAACTGGTACAGATGAATACCGGTAATGTGCAGGGGTATAATACCGGCATGATGTATGCTGCTGATGCTAAAGCCTTTAATGCTCAGGACCACGCCCGTAACGACAATAATCTGGATATCTCCGCTCTCTTAAAATTTGAGCCCACATCGATTGCAACCTTTGAGCTCGGTTATGCCCGCAAGACACGCTCTCCTAACCTTTACGAGCGCTATGCATGGTCTAAAAGCTTTATGTGCAGCGGGATGGTCAACTGGTTCGGTGATGGGAATGGTTATGTAGGCAATCTCGACCTCAAGCCTGAAACTGCCAATACCCTGAGTCTCTCGGCAAATTGGCACGACAGTGAACGCAAGAGCTGGGAACTGAAGGTAACTCCCTACTACACCTATGTCAATGATTATATTGATGTAGATGTGCTGACCATGAAGTCAACGGGCAATACCTTGCAGTTTGCCAATCATAATGCAAGGATTTATGGCGTGGATCTGTCGGGTAAAGTTGGCATCTGGGATAACAGCAGTTTTGGACACGGCCTGCTTAGCGGATATCTGGGATATGTGAACGGCAGGAATCTGGATACCGGAAACAGCCTTTATCATATGATGCCGCTGAATGGCTCGCTTACGATGGAACAAAGAATCAATAGATGGACCAACTCGGTTGCACTGCAACTTGTCGGCGGAAAAACAGAGGTTGATCCACAACGAAAAGAGCCAACAACTCCAGGGTATGCACTGCTTAACATCAGCACGGCATACCAGTGGAAAAATCTGCGTGTGGACGTTGGAATCACGAACCTTTTCGACAGATTCTATTATCTTCCGCTTGGGGGTATCAACTATGACCAAAACCTTGCCAACAAACGACTCGCTCCATTCGAGTCAGTTGCGGGACAGGGCCGTTCGTTTAATGTGGGTTTAACTCAGACTTTTTAACTTCAAGACATCGTCATCATGGATGGGGCATAAACTCTGCCTTGTCCATTTTGATTTTTTTTCATTCACCATATTAATCATACCAATGAAACAATTTTTTCGATTTCTTTTTATAGCCGTAATCGCTTTAGTATTTACAGCTCATATGGCTTGCGCTAACACGGCAGATGATGCCAAAACATTTTTTTCGAGTGGCGAAGTAAAATTCGGAAAGAGTGATTTCAAAGGTGCCATAACTGACTTCACAAAAGCCATTGAGCTGAATCCAAAATTGGTTGATGCCTATAACAGCCGGGCAGCGGCGAAATTCAGCTCCGGAGACAAACAAGGCGCTTTAGCAGACTTCACAAAAGCCATTGAACTTAATCCGAAATCTGCAGATACATACAATAACCGTGGCAGTGTAAAATCTGATTCGGGAGATAATCAAGGGGCAATGATTGATTTTAGCAAGGCTATTGCAATCAATCATTCATTTGTTCCGGCTTACCTCAACCGAGCAGCCATTAAACTTGACAATGAAGATAAGCAGGGTGCTATTGCTGACTTATTGCAGGCAGCAAAACTTGGCAGTGTGGAGGCTCAACAATGGCTTAAGAGTAATGGAATTTCGAAGTGGTAATTGTAGCGGAAGTTTCTTCATCGCAGTGCCACTCTCCTTTTGAGGAGAGCTGGCAAGGGGATGGATCCATCATAGAAGTTTAGAATGTCAATGATGAGCTGGAGTCGGAATGACTATGGAAAGACATTCAGGCCAGCAGCACAGCGCAGATCCGCTCGATCTCCTCATCCTTCAAGTAGGGGTGCATCGGTAATGCAAATATTCTGCTGCTCAAATCCTCAGATACCGGAAAATCGCCTGCTTTATACCCTAAAGAGGAATAGGCTTTCTGCAGGTGGAGCGGAATTTTGTAATAGATCATCGATGGAATGCCCTCTTTCTGCAATGCCTGCATGAGTTGCTCCCTTTCCCGAAAAGATGCGGCAAGTACAGAGTATTGTGCCCATGCTGAAGTATGGTGCTCCTGAATCAGGGGAACTACAACTCTATTCTGCAATCTGCTGCTATAGAAATCTGCAATACGTTGACGCACTTCAAGCTCTTCGTCAAAAATGGCAAGTTTTTCAAGAAGAACGGCTGCCTGGATTGAATCAAGTCGTCCGTTTATTCCGATACGATCGTTACTGTACTTGTCGACCCCGCTGCCATGAACTCTTATTGACCTCAGTTTCGCGTCAAGCTCTTCATCGTCAGTAAATATCGCACCGCCATCGCCATAACAGCCAAGCGGTTTGGCGGGGAAAAAGGAGGTCGCTCCAACAAGACCAAAACTTCCGGCTTTCTTTCCATTGAAGCTGCCACCGAAACTCTGCGCTGCATCCTCAAGAATCCATAGTCTGTATGCGTCAGCAACAGCCTGGATCTGGGTATAATCGGCCGGCTGACCGAACAGATCAACAGGAATAATAGCTTTAGGCTTCAACCCTTGTGCTACCGCCTCTTCAATAGCTCGGCCTATAAGCTCGGGATTAATATTGAAGGTATCAGGACAAACATCAACAAAAAAAGGAGTTGCTCCGGCAAGGCTTATAACTTCAGCTGTAGCAACAAAGGTAAAGGGTGTTGTTATAACTGCATCTCCGTGACCAATACCCTTTGCCATAAGAGGCATAAGCAAAGCGTCAGTTCCTGATGAGCAGGAAACACAGCAGCGCGAACCAACATAGGTGGCAAGACGTGACTCAAGCTCTGTGACTTCCGGTCCCATAATAAAATGGCCACTATCCAGAATGCTTTCGATGCGATGAAGGAGTGATGTGCGAATCCGGTCTTTCTGAGAAAGCAGATCTATAAATTGCATAACTGTAATGGTTGAAATCTATTAAAACTGTAGTGGCTAAAATACAGATTCATTTTATTTCTTTTTGCACTGCGGCATAATTCTTTGGAGAAAAGAGAAATCATCAGCACTCTTTATTTATCACCTGTGGTGATAAGGCGGCCGTGTCAGAGTTGCGGTCTATTCAATTTTTATGTATATAAACCCAGTACGCAACATCGGGCACTCCATTCAATCTGAAGACTATCTCTTTCAAGATGAGTTCCATCTACTTTCTCGGTATAGGCGGCACTGCAATGGCATCGGTGGCCGTAGCCTTATCACATGCCGGTCATGCAATTACCGGCTCAGACACACAGCTCTATCCTCCAATGAGCACTTATCTTGATGATCATAATATCCGGTACTTCAATGGCTTTGCTGCCAACAACCTTCTGCATGCCTCTCCGGACGCAGTCGTTGTCGGCAATGCAATAAGCCGGGGAAATCCGGAACTTGAATATGCCCTTAATCATCATATTGAGCTCGTTTCCATGCCGGACCTTGTTCGACAGCATCTGATCGCCAATAATACCTCACTCGTGGTAACCGGCACTCATGGCAAAACAACTACTACCTCGCTCATCGCCTGGCTGCTCGAACATGGCGGACTAAAACCGGGATTTCTTGTAGGTGGTATTCCTGAAAATTTCTCCATTGGGTGCAGGGCATCAGGACGCAGCGAAGAGGGCTTTTTTGTTTCTGAAGGGGATGAGTATGATACCTCATTTTTTGATAAGCGAAGCAAATTTCTTCTCTACCGCCCTGACATCGCCATTATTAATAATATTGAGTTTGACCACGCAGACATATTCAACTCTCTGGATGATATCAAACGCAGTTTCAGACTGCTTGTGAATTTAATTCCCGAAAACGGAGCTCTTTTTGTAAATGGGGATGATCCTGTTGCTGTTGACATTGCATCCAGAGCATTCTGCACGGTTGAACGTTTCGGACTGAATAGTGAATCGGAATGGAGTGCCCAAAACATATCGTTAGTGGAGGATGCCTCATCCTTTGATGTCTTTTATAAAGGCACTCTTCTCGGAAATATTTGCGTTCCGCTTTTTGGTAATTACAATATTATGAATGCCCTTGCGGCTGTAGCTGCTGCAACCCGCACCGGACTTCCATTCGAATCCATAAGGCAAGGAATGGCTCTTTTCAAACGTCCGAAACGCAGGATGGAAATCATCGGGTCTTTCCCCGGAAACATAACCCTTATAGAGGATTTTGCTCACCATCCTACTGCCGTGAGGGTAACTCTTGAAGCTATTGAACAACTCTATGCCGGGAGGCGAATTGTAACCTGTTTCGAACCTCGTTCAAACACAACCACTCGAAACATTTTTCAACAGGAACTCTCAGATTGTTTTGAGCCGGCTTCCATTGTTGTTATTGGCAAGGTTCACCGCCCTGACCGTTATCGGCCGGAAGAGTCGCTCAATATCACACTATTAAGGGACTCACTGCAAAAAAAGGGGAAAACGGTTTTTCTGGCCGGCCAGCATTCAGCCGATTATCCTAATGATATTCTTGATTTTCTTAATGGCCACCTGATGGGTGGTGATGTTGTTATCCTCCTGAGTAATGGCAGTTTCAGCAACCTGAAAAACCTTCTATCAGAAAGTTTTCAAAAAAATTGCTGAGTATTTCAAGTTTGAAATTATATCTTGTTAGACGTTTTTAGCTTTGAAAAATGATTTTTTTTTACACAATCAACACGAACACTAATTTCAATACTACATCAGGATCACATTATGGCAAAAGTGAAAGTCGGCATTAACGGATTTGGCCGCATCGGGCGTCTGGTTTTTCGCCAGGCATTGAACAACCCAAATTATGAAATTGTTGCAATCAACGATCTATGCGACCCTAAAACCCTCGCACATCTGCTCAAGTACGATTCCACCCACAAAAAGTTCAATGGTACCGTTACTGTTGATGGCAGTAATCTCGTCGTGAACGGCAAGGTTATTTCCATTCTGGCACAACGCGACCCAGCATCACTTCCATGGAAAGAACTTGGATGTGATCTTGTTGTTGAATCAACCGGATTGTTCACTTCAAGAGAAGCTGCATCGAAGCATATTACTGCCGGTGCAAAAAAAGTGATCATTTCAGCTCCTGCTAAAGACAAAATCGACGCCACCATTGTTCTCGGTGTCAATGGCGACGCAATTACCGGTAAGGAAGAGATCATTTCCAATGCAAGCTGCACAACCAACTGCCTCGCCCCGATGGTGAAGGTACTTCAGGACAGCTTCGGGATCGAAAAGGGATTCATGACAACAGTTCATGCCTACACCAATGATCAGAACATCCTTGATCTTCCCCACTCTGATCTCCGCCGTGCCCGTTCTGCTGCGCTCTCAATTATTCCAACCAGCACCGGTGCAGCAAAAGCTATCGGCGAGGTTATTCCTGAGCTCATCGGCCGTCTTGATGGTTTTGCGATGAGAGTACCGGTACCAGACGGTTCCGTGACTGACGTTACTGCCATTCTGAGCCGCCCTGCAACAAAAGCTGAAATCAATGCAGCAATTAAAACCGCAGCAGACGGACCGATGAAGGGATTTCTGGAATACTGTGAAGATCCTATTGTTTCACAGGACATCGTAGGTAACTCACACTCCTGTATTTTTGACTCTCTGCTTACCATGAGTTCAGGCAACATGGTTAAGGTTGTCGGCTGGTATGACAATGAGCTTGGATACTCTACAAGAGTAACCGACCTTCTTGACATCTACTCGAAGTTTGTATAATCAGCTCTTGAAAAAGAGATAGTTACATTAAGGGCGCTCCATCAGGGCGCCTTTTTTTGTTTTAAAGGAAAAATTCGTTTTTCATTTTTTTACCTTATTTTATTATAAGTACTTCTATTTCTCATCTGCTCCGTTTCACAGAAACCCTTTTTTTCCTATGATACATACCGCAGCAAATCCCATGAGAGCAATTATCCTGTTCGACAGTAAAACTTCAGGCGGATCAACCGAGCAACTCATTGATTCGATTGGCCTGGAGCTCGCAAAATCAGGCGCTTATGTAGAAAAAGCAAAATGTAAAACAACCGGAGATTACAGTTTCGTAAAGGATTTTGATGTTGTGATCATGGGGGCTCCTATTTATTATCTGCTTGTATCATCACAGCTGCTTGGAGCTTTATTGCAAAGCAACCTTAAAAAGTACCTGGCGGACAAAAAAGTTGCGCTTTTTCTCACCTGCGGCAGTCCTGAACTGATGGCAAACATGCTCTATCTGCCTCAACTGAAAATGAACCTGGTAAACAATACAATACTTGTTGAAAAGATTTTTGCACCTGACCAGCTTTCAGACCAGAAGGTTATAGAAAAATATGTCCATGAACTGAACGAAGCCTATAAGGCAGAATAATAATCCTGACATTTAACGCTTTTCAATAGCTGACAAAGCACAAAAACGTCGTTAGGGCAGTACTGCCTCAGCATATTTTACGCTCATTTCAAGAACGAAAATATTATTCCGCACTTTATTTGTCTTAATTTACAAGTAATCCTGATTATAAAGCTTATATTGGGCCGCTATATGATAGCCTTGTCTTTCTGTGTGTTTTTTTTGAAATATATGCATACGTTAAGCGACATATTCAGTACGGCAAGCTAATTTACTTTATAACTATAAAGACAATAACAAGGGAGTTATTCAATACATGGGTTATTCAAAACAATCAATAGAATTACATCTCCAGACACGTGGTAAAATTGAAATCAGGTCTAAGGTTAGCGTAAAAACTAAAAACGACCTTTCTTTAGCTTATACCCCTGGCGTTGCGGCCGTCTGTACAGAAATCGGCCTGGATCAAGAAAAGTCGTATACATTAACTAATAGAGCCAATCAGGTCGCCGTTGTTTCTGACGGAACAGCCATTCTTGGACTGGGTGATCTCGGCCCTGAGGCTGCAATGCCGGTAATGGAGGGTAAGGCAATAATTTTCAAGGAATTCGCTGATATTGACGCTATTCCCCTCTGTATCAATTCAACTGATGTCGAGGATATCATTAAATTCTGCAAGCTGATCGAACCAAGCTTTGCGGGCATCAACCTTGAAGATATTTCGGCTCCAAGATGTTTTGAAATTTTTGAGCGCCTCGAAAACGAACTGTCAATTCCAGTTTTTCATGATGATCAGGACGGAACTGCTATTGTAACACTTTCAGCGATCATCAATGCTTGTCGTGTAACTGGACGAGATATCAAGGATTTGCATGTGGTCATTAATGGTGCTGGTGCAGCAGGTATTGCTATTGCCAGGCTGTTACTTAATGCCAAGGCAAAAGAGGTTGTTCTCGTTGATACCCAGGGAGCAATTTATGAAGGACGCCCCGGTATGAATTCGACCAAACAGCAAATTGCTGAAATAACTAATAAAGCGAAGCACACCGGCGATTTGGCAAGTACATTAATCGGCGCGGATGTCTTTGTCGGTGTCTCTATCGGGAACATCGTTACTCAGGAAATGGTTAAAGGAATGAATAAAGCGCCATTTATTTTTGCCATGGCTAACCCTACTCCTGAAATTATGCCTGATCTTGCCTATGAAGCGGGCGCCAGTATTGTCGGGACAGGACGATCAGATCTGCTTAATCAGGTTAATAATGCCCTTGTATTTCCCGGACTTTTCAAGGGACTGTTTACCTCAAGCATCAGGAAAGTTACCTCTGAAATCAAGATGGCCGTTGCGTTTGCAATCGCCCAATCCATAGAACCGACACGCGACAACTTAATGCCATCAGTTTTCAATACGGATGTGGTACCAAATATCATAGCAAGTATAGCAAGGCTGCAAGAAGAATCAGTTGAATGTGAAGAGGAAAAATTGGTTGGCGAACTTGCAGACTAACAAGCAAGAGCAGTTATTGAGTCACAGAACGAGAAAAGGCCGGTAAAACACCCGGCCTTTTCTGTTCTAAAGACACCACGTCTGCTTTATGAGAAAATATCCCGTGCTTTCTCAAAAAAGCCCTTGGCATTTTTGTCATTATGCGCCGTCGGCGAAATACCGGTGGATTTCTTCAGTTCCTTCAGAATTTCCTTATCCTGGTGTGAAAGATCTTTAGGGACATAGACATTGACTTTTACATACTGGTCTCCTCTCGAAGAACCGCGTAAATGACCTATTCCGTGGCCCGCAATACGAAGCATGGTTTCAGGCTGCGTTGAGGGAGGAATAGTCAGCTTGACTGCACCATCAAGTGTAGGCACCTCAACTTTCGTACCAAGCACAAGGTCAGGAAAACTTACTGCAAGGGAATAAACCACATCATCTCCGTGGCGTGAAAACAGTTCGTGAGGTATTTCTTCAATCACCACAAGCAGATCTCCGGGGGCGCCACCTCTCGGACCGGCATTGCCCTGTCCACGCAAGGTCAGGTAATTTCCATCCTCCACACCTGAAGGAACGGTAACCTTGACGGTCACCTCACCAAGCTTGATTCCTTCGCCGTAACACGAGGGACAACGATCTTTGATTATCCTGCCTTCACCACCGCATGTCGGACATGCAACAACATTGACAAACTGGCCAAACATCGTTTTTGATGCCTGTCGAACCTCACCGGCACCATGGCATGTCTGACAGTTTTCTGTTGCTCCTGATTTTGAACCGCTGCCTTTACATTCCTGGCAGGCGACCTGTTTTTTTATTTTCAGTGTTTTTTCAACCCCTTTGGCAATCTCTTCAAGGGTCAGCTTGAGGCGAATTTTAAGATCAGTTCCTGGAATGCCGCTGGACGCCCTGCCTCTTCTGCCGCCACCTCCACCGAAAACCTCTTCAAATCCAAAAGGAGCACCGCCACCACGTGTTTTGCCCCCACTGAACATATCGTTGAATGCACTGAAAATATCGTTTAAATCTGTAGCCCCTCCACCATACTGACCGCCACCACCGGAAGCAGCAGAAGAACCGACACCAGCATGGCCGAACTGGTCATACCGACGTCGTTTGTCATCATTGCTAAGTACTTCGTAAGCTTCATTCACCTCTTTAAAATGCTCTTCAGCATCCTTGTTGCCAGGATTTTTATCGGGATGAAACTGTAGTGCCAGCTTTCTGTATGCCTTTTTTATTTCGTCCTTGGTGGCTGTACGACTGACACCAAGAACCTCGTAATATTCTTTCTTCATAAGACCACCAACAAATTTGCATATCTATTGTTCACAAAAAAAACGTACCTCGCTACCTCGCTACAATGACCTTCGCATGCCTGATAACCTTGTCTCCAAGCAGGTACCCGGTCTGGTACTCTTCGATGATAGTGTCGGGCTCTGCATCAGGCTGATCGATCTGTGAAATTGCTTCATGGAAATTCACATCAAGCTTCAGTCCTTTTGATTCAATTGCTTTAACCCCTTTGTAATCAAGCCATTTTTCAAGATTTTTCTTTACCAGCTCGACTCCTTCAATATACAATCGGGCTTCACCTGATGTTTCCGAATTAAGCGGGGCATGCTGCAAAACCCTTTTGACATCATCAACAACAGGAAGCAGTTCCCTGATAATATTCTCAAGAGCCCTTGAAGAGGCCATCATTGCCTCTCGTTCCTTCTGTTTTCTGAAATTTTCAAAATCCGCAGCTCTTCGCATCAACTCATCACGATACTTGTCAGACTGCTCTTTCTGCTTGCTCAGTTCGGCTTCAAGCTCGGCTATTCTCGCAATAAACGACTCATCATTTTGAGATGACTGTTCCTGAACTGCTGAGGTTTCCGATAGATCCTTTTTCTCTCTTTCCTCAAAATGTTCTGTACAATTCTCCTTTCCATCCAACACTTTCTTTGTCATAAATACATTTTCTGTTTAGTTAACATCCGACAGCGTTGCAGATAGGCTATCGGCCATATAGTTGAGAACGCGGACAGCGTACTCGTAATCCATTCTTTTCGGTCCAAAAATCCCGATTTTCCCTACCATGTTTCCAACATAGTACGGTGTTGAAACAATGGTCAGATCCTCAGCCTGCCTTTCACTGTTCTCCTTGCCAATATTGATGGTAATATCCCTGCCGGCAGACCTGACGGTTTCATCAGACAATGTTCCGCTATGCCCAACAAGCTTGGCCATACTGAACTTGTCCTCAATCATGGTGATAAGATCACGAACCTTGTCGGGTTGCTTGAACTCAGGCTGATCAACAATGTACTCTGTACCGGATATATAAAGACGTTCAAAAATAGGCGATTCATCAAAAAGATTTCCTGCAGATCGTACAATAAGATTTTTCAACGCATTGTCGCAAACGCTGTCAGAAAGGCGCCTGCTTATTGTCCGGCGAATTTCAGAAAGCGTTAATCCCGATAGTCGCTGATTGAGAAGATCAACAACTTCATCAACTGTCTGGCGGGAAACCTCAATATCAAGCTCCATAACAATAGTCTTGACAAACAACGACTGTATGGAAAGAATAACCATCATCCTTGTTGAACTCAACAGAACTATGTCAAGCTTTTCAAAAATCGCATTCGACAGCGTCGGGGACAAGACAACACTCAGCTGCCGTGAAATTGTACCAAGAACTTTTGCCGCTGACAGCAGGACATCCGATGAAGTGCCCTTACGATCTATGGTGATTTGACCAATATTTGCCTCAATCCTTTTTTTCTCTTTATCATCAAGAGATTGGAAGGTCATAATAAGATCGACATAATAACGGTACCCCTTGTCTGTAGGAGTTCTTCCCGCCGAAGTATGTGGCTGGCTGATATAGCCTTCATCTTCCAGTACGGCCATGACATTTCTGATTGTGGCGTCAGAAAGGCCAAGATTATAATTTTGGGCTATATACCTTGATCCAACCGGAGCAGCAGTGACGACATATGACTGGATAATGATACCCAATACCTGCCGTTCTCTTAAGGTAAGATCACGATAATCCATCAACATCCATCATAGCGATTATAATAAATAACACCAGAAAGCAAATAGGTGAATTTAAAAAACTTCCAAACCTTTTTATATAAACAAAACCGAAAGCAAGTTAATTTCCAATCAGAAATACTCCTGAAATAACCCTGTCATGACCGGAATAATCTTTGGCAACTACTATCTCCGAAAAACCATGAGCGGTCATAAGCTCCGAGACAGCTGCGGCCGCATCAGCATGCAGTTCAAAACAGAGCTTTCCACCCGGAACAAGAAGCTTTTCAGCTTTTATTACAATCGCCTCATAACATTCAACCCCCTGAGGTATCGTCAGCGCAATCCTGGGCTCAAATTGCCGAACCTCTCGCTGAAGCCCCTTCCACTCACCCTCCGGGATATAAGGGGGGTTAGAGATAATCAGATCATAAGATTTCTCAGGCAGTGTCTCTGTAAACAGCTCATCAAACATATCGGCGGCAATGAATGCCACCCTGGATTCCACATCATGGCATACCGCGTTCATGCGTGCGACATCGAGAGCATCAAGAGAGCAATCAACAGCAGTGATCGTTAGCAAAGGACAAAACTTAGCCATAGTAACTGCAATGCAGCCGCTTCCTGTACCAATGTCAAGAATCTTTGCATCACTGGATCCACCGCGACCTGTCATTCCAAGTGATTCAAATGCATGCTCAACAAGGAGTTCGGTTTCCGGACGGGGAATAAGCACCCTTTCATCAACCGTAAACTTCAACCCGTAAAAGTACTGTTCGCCGATAATGTACTGAACCGGACGTCCATCAAGCCTTTGACGGCAAAGCCCTCTGAAACGGTCAAGCTCATCCTTATACACCGGCCTGTTATGATGCAGATAGAGCTGGAGCCTCGTTTTGGCTAGAACATGTCCCAAGAGAAGTTCCGAGCATATTCGAGGTTCATCAACTTCTTTCTCTTCAAAATAACCGGCAGTAGTCTTGAGGAGTTCAACAACCTGCCATTCTTTCTGTTCTTGCATTACTCTCAGTTAAAACCAGCGTTCACCTTGCACCCCTCAGTCCAGGAAACTGCAAAAGTCAGAAATGTACCATACGGACTAAATTGTAAATAAATCGGTATACGCAACTTTACAAATAGTACATTAAAATTTGACCATGATAAGTGGTTAACAGCAAATCAACCACCATTACGACATTTCAAAAGCAAAACGTCACAATGAACAAAGTCCTGCTTACTCTCTTCATGCTACTCTCTGTTGCTGCATCGAAACCTGCTTCAGCAGCATCGAAATTCACCGGTATTATGGCAATGATGATGAAGATGCCAAATGGTTCCGCTGAAATAACCTACTACTTCGGAAACAATGTACAACGGATGGATATGGCCATGCAAATGGATAAAATACCTGAACCGTTAAAAACAACCGTCATCACAAAAGCTTCACAACCAGATCAGGCTTATCTGATCAATCATCAGGCAAAAAATTACAGTATGCTCAATCTCAAAACCGCTGCTGAAAATGCCACTCTGCTTAATTTCGACAGCAATTATAAGCTTGCAAAACTCGGTAAGCAAACCATAAAAGGTTATACCTGCGAGCACATCAGCCTGACCAGCAGCACTGAAAAACTTGAACTCTGGGTCACCAGAGATCTTGGAGATTTCTCGACATTCAGAATACTTCAGTCCCAAAATCCTCATCTCTCAAATACCTCACTCTCTAAAACACTCAGGAGTGCCGGCATTGAAGGATTTCCCGTCAAGATAGTGCAATATAACGATAACGGACAGTACGTCATGGAAATCATGCAAATCTGGCCAAAAGCACTTCCTTCATCAGATTTTAATATCCCGCCAGGATATGAAAAAGTCACTAACAACCAGAAACCACTTGGAAATCAGGAAAAAGAACACCTGAAAATCTTAATGGAAAAAATGAAAAATATCGAAAAGTAGGTTGTATATTTTGCCAACCTAATCTCTTTTAATAACAGTCTTTTACACAGAAACGTGGCAGATAAAATCACTTCTCGAAAAGAGGATTATTCCCAATGGTATATTGACCTTGTACGCTCAGCGAAACTTGCAGATTATGCGGATGTTCGGGGCTGCATGGTTATACGGCCAAACGGTTATGCAATATGGGAAAAAATGCAGGCCGCCCTTGACCGGATGTTTAAGGACACGGGTCACGTTAATGCGTACTTCCCTCTCTTCATTCCTGAAAGCTTTATTGCCAAGGAAGCGGAACACATCGAAGGGTTTGCTCCTGAGTGTGCTGTTGTAACCCACGGAGGAGGAGAGGAGCTTGCCGAAAAACTTTATGTCCGCCCTACTTCTGAAACCATCATCTGGTCTTCCTATAAAAAGTGGATTCAGTCCTATCGCGATCTTCCGATTCTGATCAACCAGTGGGCAAATGTCGTGCGGTGGGAAATGCGAACACGCCTCTTTTTAAGAACCACTGAGTTTCTTTGGCAGGAAGGACATACTGCTCATGAAACCCCTGAAGAGTCGCAGGAGGAAGTGCTTCGCATGATCAATGTCTACAAGACATTTGCTGAAGAGTATATGGCTATGCCGGTTATTATGGGTAAAAAAACCGACAGTGAAAAATTCGCCGGAGCCGTTGAAACCTACTGCATTGAAGCTATGATGCAGGATACCAAAGCCCTTCAGGCAGGAACTTCCCATAATCTCGGACAGAACTTTGCCAAGGCGTTTGACTGTCAATTCCAGACAAAAGAGGGAAAGCTTGATTATGTCTGGGCTACAAGCTGGGGGGTTTCGACAAGACTGATTGGTGCCTTGATTATGGCCCATTCGGACGATCGCGGCCTGGTTCTGCCGCCAAAACTTGCTTCGCGCCAGGTTGTCATTATCCCGATTCTCAGGGGCGATAAAGCCGCTGTCATTGCCAGGGCGGATGCAATTGCAGACTCCTTGAAGAAAAGTGGAATACCGGCCTTTGTTGACAGCAGCGAACAGAACTCACCGGGATGGAAGTTTGCCGAATATGAACTGCAGGGCATACCGATCCGTATTGAACTGGGACCAAGGGATATCGAAAACGGCATCTGTATTGCTGCACGTCGTGATACACTCGAAAAAACTGAACTTGCGCTTGACGAAACCCTGACAGTGAATATTCAGGAAATCCTGAACGCTATTCAGCAGAGCATGTTTGACAAAGCACTGCAGTTCCGCAATGACAATACGTTCGAAGTCAAGAGTTATGAGGAGTTCAAGACAGCCGTTGAAAAAGGATTTGTTATCGCCCACTGGGACGGCACGGCAGAAACAGAGGAGAAAATCAAGCAAGAGACAAAGGCCACCATCAGGGTACTGCCTGAGGAACCCGATTTTATAACACGGTACAGCATTGATAAACCCGGCATCTGTATCTATTCCGGTAAACCAGCTCTACGTAAAGCTGTTTTTGCCAAAGCTTACTGAGACCTTTTTAAACCTTTCCCCCGCTTCTTTTATGAAGAGCGGGGGAAAGGTCATCCTTAAAACAATAAGCGATCAGTTTTCCTTGAAAAACTCTTTAAGGCCCTCATCGGTTGGTTTCATGGTCTTATCACCCTTGTTCCAGTTTGCAGGGCAAACCTCACCATACTGCTCGGTAAACTGAAGAGCATCAACCAGTCGCAGTACTTCATCCACATTACGGCCCAACGGAAGATCATTGACAACCTGATGGCGGACAAAGCCCTCTTTATCAATAAGGAACAAGCCTCTCAACGCAATACCTGCACCTTCAAGAAGCACATCATAATCAGCCGAGACTGTTTTATTAATATCAGAAAGAAGCGTATAGGTGACTCCCTCTATACCCCCACGGTTTCGTGGAGTGGTGAGCCATGCAAAATGAGAAAATTTGGAATCTACTGAACAACCCAGCAACTCAACATTTCTTTTACTGAATTCGTCAAGTTTATCCTGAAATGCATGAAGTTCAGTCGGGCAGACAAAGGTAAAATCAAGCGGATAAAAAAACAGCACGACATACTTACCTTTAAAATCTGACAGTTTTACTGAATCAACAAACTGCGATCCCTTAACAACCGCTGCCACATCAAAATCCGGTGCCTTCTGGCCAACTAAAACACTCATGGTACCCTCCTTGTTATAATATTTGAGTTAAGACAGTATATAGAAATAAGATTATATTTATCCAATATACAGGAATTCACGAATTTCCGCAATAAAATAATCATCTCTGCCAGGAAGCCCTATTTCAAGACACTCCGTGCAATAAAACAGAATTTCGTTCAATCTTCCATTCGATTATAGCCACCATTGATCGTGATACTGCTATACTCAACCGGCGAGACTTCAATGATATTACCCTTGTATTTTTTCTTCAGGTTCTCATTATCGGCATGATTTACCGCATCGTTTAAGTCTCAAAAAAAAAGGAACCCTTCGCCCCTCCTTTATACCAGGTTTAAGGTAGTTGCTTTTTCCTTTTGTCTGGAAAATACCGCTTCCTTTGAACGTGATTACATCACTCGGATGAAAAGCAGCTTAATCGGCTTGATGGATGACGTTGAACATTTTTAGTTTTGGTTTCGACATAAAATAACGAATATATTACTTCAATAAAAAAACAGCCAGAAGAGACTCTATCCAGTGCATCCCCATCCATCCTCAACCTTTTAATTTATAGCTCCCCAATTTCACTCTTTATGCTTATTTTGTTATTCAGGAGCCAGTTATCACAACACGCCAACATTATGCAATCCTACTTTAACTTTGAAAAACACGGCACCAGTTTTAGGCAGGAAACATTGGCCGGCATAACGACGTTCTTCACTCTTTCATATATCATTATTGTTAATCCTGCCATTCTGGCTGCGGCTGGTATTCCCAAAGATGCCTCAATGACGGCGACCATTCTAACGGCGATCTTCGGATCTCTGTTAATGGGGGTTTATGCAAAACGACCTTTTGCTGTTGCTCCATACATGGGCGAAAATGCATTTATTGCTTATACGGTTGTTCATACGCTCGGCTATTCATGGCAGACTGCCATGGCTGCCATTTTTATCAGCGGCGTTCTTTTCACCCTTATCACTCTTGGCGGAGTGCGTCAATGGCTTGCCAAAGCCATTCCGGGAACGCTTAAACACAGCTTTTCAGTCGGCATCGGGCTTTTTCTGGCTTTTCTCGGGCTCAACGATATGGGACTTATCACTATCGGCGTTCCCGGTGCACCTGTTCAATTGGCCAATATTGCAAAACTTCCGGTTCTTATGAGCCTCGGCGGACTTCTCATCACCGCGATTCTTCTGATTCAAGGAGTTACTGGAGCCATTCTTGCAGGGATGGCCGTCACCACTACAGCTTTTCTTCTGACCGGCCTTATTCCACTTCCTGCAACCGTGTTCAGTATGCCTCCGTCTATTGAGCCGATCTTTATGAAAATCAATGTTCAGGGAGCACTGACATGGGGATTTGCCGGCGTCATAACCAGTGTTCTTGTAATGGATTTTGTTGATACCATGGGAACTCTTTATGGTTTGTCATCACGGGCAAATCTTCTCGATGAAGAGGACAACCTGCCCGAGATGGAAAAACCGATGCTGGTCGATGCGCTTACAACCATTGCAGCATCGCTTTTCGGAACTACAACAGCCGGCGTCTATATTGAGTCTGCAGCCGGTATTGAACAAGGCGGTAAAACCGGATTTACCGCACTTGTCATTGCGGCTCTTTTTGCTCTAGCACTCTTTCTTGCACCCATTCTCACGATTGTTCCTCCCTATGCCTACGGCCCTGCATTGGTTGTTGTGGGCATGTTTATGATGCAGTCTGTAACGAAATTCAATTTTGATGACTACAGTGAACTTCTACCTGCGTTTCTTACTATTGTTCTCATGATATTCACCTTCAATATTGGTGTCGGAATAACTGCAGGATTTATTGCCTATGTTATCCTGAAGCTTTTTACAGGAAAAGCGAGCGAGGTACGCTCAGGAATGTGGATTCTGGCGCTCCTTTCATTTACCTTTTATTTTTTCTACCCTTATCATTAAACAGGATAAAAGATGCTGACCGCAAAACTGCGAATAGCTCAGATCGATTGCACACTTGCCAATTTCGATGAAAATCTTGCACAGCATTGCTCCCTTATCGAACAGGCTGTCAGGGAAGGAGCTGATGCTATTGCTTTCCCTGAACTCTCTCTGACAGGATACAATGTTCAGGATGCAGCGCAGGATATAGCCATGCATATCGAAGACGCAAGGCTTAATCCCCTTCGCGAGCTCAGCCGGAAAATCTGCATTATCTGTGGCGGCATAGAATTGAGCGATGATTACGGAGTGTATAATGCTGCATTTATGTTTGAAGATGGAATTGGCCGCAGTATCCATCGTAAAATCTACCTGCCGACCTATGGCATGTTTGAAGAGCTGCGTTACTTTTCTGCGGGTCAGGAGATCAAGGCTGTAAATTCAAAAAAGCTTGGCAGAATCGGCGTGGCCATCTGTGAGGATTTCTGGCATGTATCTGTGCCTTATCTTCTTGCCCACCAGGGCGCAAAGCTCCTCTTCGCACTCATGTCCAGCCCTCTTCGTATGTCGCCAGGAAGCGGCAACCCGGCAATTGTAACCCAGTGGCAAACAATTGCTACAACGTATGCATTTTTATTCAGCAGTTATGTCGCCTGTGTGAACCGGGTGGGTAATGAAGACAGTTTTACCTACTGGGGCAATTCATCACTTACCGGGCCTGATGGCACCCTTCTTTGCGCTGCCCCCCTGTTCAAGCCGCACATCATGGATTCCGTAATCGATGTTGCAGATGTCAAACGTTCCAGACTTCAATCCTCCCATTTTCTTGATGAAGATCTCCGTCTTATAGGTGCAGAACTAAACAATATCATCTCACAATTGCGACAATCCTGACCATTAAATGCTACTGTTCCATCGAAAAGCCCGGAGGTGTCAGACTCATTCGGAAGGCTTCCGGCAGCAGCTTCATAGCAGCTAACGCCTCACCCTCCCTTTCGAACAATCCGAAAACTGCAGAGCCACTTCCAGAAAGAGATGCAAATACAGACCCTGCATTGAGGAGGGCTGACTTGACAAGTCGCACAGCAGGAAAATGATCAAAAACAGCAGCCTCAAAGTCATTTTCAAAAACCGGCAAAACTTCTTTTTTTCCGGAAAGACATAACTCTGTCGCACATTTTTTCAGATCAGGAAGCTCACGATCAAAACGTGGATAGAAATTTTTGTAGGCCCATACTGTTGAAATATGTTCTTCCGGAAAAACTGTTACCACATAATATGGAAGAGTAAAACCAAGATCATTGAGATCATCTCCAATACCTCTGGCATAAGCAAGCCCTTTTATTTCAAGAAAATAAGGCACATCTGCGCCAAGAGCTACAGCAATTGCATGCAAATCGCCTGAAGAGGCCTTTACTTGCCAGATATCGTTGAGAACCCTGAGTACCGTTGCTGCATCGCTGCTTCCGCCACCAAGCCCTGCGCCAAAAGGTACCTGTTTATTGAGCTTCATAGTCACCCCATGACTGATCCCGGCAAACTGCTTCAGGGATTTTGCCGCCCTGATGCAGAGATTATTGTCATCAACCGGCAGGGTTACATTGGAACAGCTCATCAATACAGCCTCAGATTCTGAGAATTCGATTACATCATACCAGTTGATTGGAGCAAAAATAGTCTCAAGAGTATGGTACCCATCAGCCCGTTTTCCGGTGATGAGAAGTCCAAGATTGATTTTTGCGAAGGATTTAACCGAAAAAGGAAGCATAGAATGCAATTAATTTAATAGAGAAATATTTGGGATACTGACTGCTAACCAGAAATAAAACGCAAAGTTTAATCGCTAACCATTGTCTAAAAAACAAACTATGAACATGAGATCAAGAACTGAAGATACGACTTTACATCTGATTTTCAGGGAGTGACTCAATTGCCCTGAGTATTATCAAGCTGAGGCAGAAAGAAAAATTCAGAGTGACGGAGTCATCAGAACAGATTGTTTAAATGACCAGAAAGCGCTGGTCGAGCAGATGAAGAAAAAAAGTTGGGGACACCAAGCTTTCTTCTAATAGAAAATTGCTTCATGTCCCCAATCAAAAAATGACTAACCCTGCGCTTGCGAAATTTCAACCCGTATACGGTTGATAGATAATCCCGTTCGAAATAACACCAGCCACATTCGCGATATTTTCTGCTGATTCGGAAAAGTGAGCAAGTACCTGCGCTCGTGTCTCAACCTGCAGGTCATTAAGCCAGAAATCGTATCCACCCTGATCAGGAGTTCGACCAAGCACGTGTTGGTATAAAAGAGTGACAAAGGTAGTGTCGGTAGGGTTGTTTCCGTACATAGCCCTAAATTCAGAGCTATTAATAAATCCTGCAGCAACATCGGTTAATAACGAGCCATGATTAATGGAATTATACCAGAAACCTAATCCCCCATAATCTGGTGTACGATCAAATGCTGCCTTGTAGATGCGGTATGATTCTAAAAGATTAAAACCGGGATGTGAATCAATGATTAGAGTATGGTCAGCGAATTGAAGCTTTTCTATATTGACAACAGTGTCGGTACCATCAGACCCGACATTATCTTTGACTGAAAACCCTGATCCTGACTTGGTGATTGTGTAGTTAGCTTCATTTCCTGTAAAAAGAACAGTTTCAACACCGGTACCATTGAAAATGTCGTTACCTGATGTACCGGTAAGAATTGTTGGTGTTGGAGTGACCGGAGTTTGGTATGACAAGGAAACGGTTTTGTCTTTGAAGATTATAGTTTCAACACTAGTCAGATTGAAGGTAAATTTATCACCCCCAGCACTAGCGCCTGAAATTACTATGAGTCCGTTAGCGTCAGCTGTACCTATTGTAAAATTTGTGCTGACAAATCTGGATGCATAGGAATTGCCAGTAACTAGATCAAAAATATCGGTACCGGTCAGGCCATTTAAGGTATACGTATTTGCTGAACCAGGCTGGCCATAAGCAGCTAATCTTATGGTGTCATTCCCGGTAGTCCCCGTGTAGTTAATTGTCGACATATTTCCCTCCTTTGAACATCAATAAAGTATTTTCAGTATAAATAAAGAGAGTTGTAAAACTTTATATGAGAACTTGTTAACGGATATCCCAGCATAAGACCTGATGTAGATTGAGAGAACGCATCTTTGACATTGAAATAAATTAACCTAAAGCGTAATCCTTTTGAAATTATACTTGAGAGACGAATAAAAACAGATCTTGTCTTTAGAAATCAGATGGGCATCTCTATGAAACGTTATTTTGATTATTCTGAAGATGCATAAATCATCTCCGACCCACTTAGATAATTTTAGCATATCCAGCTTAAAAAGAAGCTAATCAAATCTTAAAAAACGCTAAAAAAATAAAAAGATTTCAGTATTTAGCCTCAATATGAACCGGCGTTCTGGATTATAGACCAAAGCGTTATTTTTTAAGAGCTCAATGAATACATAGAGGGAAGTGTGAAAAGCATATCTTATTTTATGATAAAGTCTTTTCTTTAGAGAATTTTCTTTCAAATTCAGGAATTAAAACAAACCGCAAGCACATGTTTTCTGACAAAACGATTTACCTGATACGCAAAAACACTGCACCATTGCTCGTTGCGTTTTCTGTTGCACTTTCATACCCTCAGGTTTTGCAAGCTGCTGATGAACACTCCTATGCTCAAGAGATACAGCAGGATGTTGCTGAAGATAAGGTTTATTTGCTGGAAAATATTCGTCAAAAAGCCACCATTCCGGCTGAAAAAACAATTCTGGAAGCACTTTTTTGTGAAGACGCTCCACAGGCAGTTATGCTCTTCCAAAAACAGTTACGGGAATATCCTGATCCAGCACTCGACAAGCTCAGTTCGTCACGAATAGCTGCGTACAACCTTGCACTTAATCGTACAACAACACCCCTAAAGACCTCACGCCCTTTAACTGCAACAAAAGCTCAACCCATAGCTGTCAAGGAGGACTCAACACGTCAGTCCTCAAAACTGCGATCAAGTGCTTTGCTGCCATCTTTAGAGGCATCGAAAGAGAGCAAAATCGTTGCGGGCCCGACGACCTGTACTCTGCAGTTTGGAAGTTTCGAGAACCGCAAGAATGCGGAAAAACTTGCCAGTAAAATCTCGCAATATGTCACTGTAGATATTGTCAAAAAAGGGCAGGTGTATAAAGTGCTACTGAATAATAATTATGCATCAAAAGAGGATGCCTCTACTGCAGCAAAAAAACTGCCGGTCAAGGCAATTGTTGTTCCATCCATATAATCTGAAATAAGCTTGAATCCAAGGCAGAAAACCCCGATGAAACGAGAGATTAACATTATCGGACAATCCGTCCTGATCTTACAGCTCAAACAACTGGCTCTCCAGGTTGCTGAAACCGATATTACAGTGCTGATCATCGGAGAAACGGGATCCGGCAAAGAGGTGCTGGCCCGCTACATACATAATAACAGCCTCCGGGCTGACAAAAGCTTTATCCCTGTCAATTGTGGCGCCATTCCTGCAGGCATTCTGGAATCCGAACTGTTCGGCCATGAAAAAGGAGCCTTTACCGGAGCTGTACAAAGCAGAAAAGGGTACTTTGAATCTGCTGATAGAGGTACAATTTTTCTTGATGAAATCGGCGAGATGCCTCTTGAGACTCAGGTAAAATTTCTCAGGGTTATTGAAACCGGAGAATTTCAAAGGGTCGGATCATCGGAGACCATCTATTCCGATGCGCGCATCATTGCTGCTACAAACAAAAATATGTATCAGGCTGTCGCTGAAAAAAACTTCAGGGAAGACCTTTTTTACCGACTTCGCAGTGTTGAGCTACAGATTCCCCCTCTCAGGGAAAGAGGTAAAGACATTCTCCTGCTTGCCGAAAATTTTGTTCATGAGTTTGAGCGCAAACATAAAATTATCTTTGAGGGTTTCAGCCCTGAAGCCGGAGAAATGCTGATGAGCTATTCCTGGCCCGGGAATGTAAGAGAGCTCAGAAATCTTATGGAATCACTGCTTGTACTGGAAAAAGGAACGTATATCACTCCTGAAATTCTTGAAAAACATCTGGTTCAGCGCAACCGCTATAAAAGCCTTGTCCATGACCCTTCAAAATCTGAAAAAAACGAACTGCAGGTCATCTACAGCAGTATTATCCAGCTTCGACAGGAAATAAGCGATATCCGTCAGCTTCTGCAGCATCTTATTCAAACAAGGCCTCACGTCCCGCTTCTTCTGCCCGATACGTCAGTATCCTCTCCTCCAGTAGTGAGCCGTATGAATACGGCAGAAGAAGAAAACGGCAAAAAAAACGAAGCCGCAACGTTTCTTTCACTTGACGATATAGAAAAAAAATCTATTGCTGATGCACTGGAAATATGCCATAGAAATAAAAGGAAAACCGCCAAGGCACTCGGCATTACCGAACGCACACTCTATAGAAAAATCAAGGCTTACGGACTTTAATAACAGTAGGGGACGTGCCCCCGTCTATAAGACCACTTCTGCTTGGTATAAATTCTTTTGCTGAACCAGAAATTCTTCCGGTGTCAGCTTCCCTAAAGAACTGTGCGGGCGGATCGAACTGTAATCCTCCTGCCATTTCCCGATGATATCCCGGGCATGATCAAGACTCAAAAACCAGTTCACATTCAGGCATTCGTCCCTGAGCCTGCCATTAAAGCTTTCGATGTAGGTGTTGTCGACCGGCTTGCCAGGGCGACTGAACACCAGTTTGACTCCATGACGATGCGCCCATGCATCAAGTGCTTTGCCGATGAATTCCGGGCCATTGTCGACCGTGATTATTTCTGGCATACCTTTGAACCAAGCAATCCTTTCCAGAACACCGCATACCCTATTGCCATTGATTGATGTGTCGACTTCAAATCCAAGATAATCCCTGCTGTAACTGTCCAGAACGTTGAGAACCCTGAAACGACGGCCATTATAGAGGTTATCGCTCATGAAGTCCATTGCCCAGCATTGATTCCTGCGTTCTGGCTTCGGTGGCGCTACCCGAGTATCTGCAGCTGTCTTTTTGCGTCGTTTAACCCGCAGCATAAGATTCTCTTCACGGTAAAGCCGCTCAGTTCGCTTATGGTTGATGTCAAATCCCTCTCGCCTTAAAAGGTAATGCAATCGCCGATAACCCCAGCGTTTTCGCTCGTCGGCCATTTCCTTCAACCGCTTGCGAATCGGTTCATTGGTATCAGGTTTTGGCTGGTAATGCCAACTCGTTCGGCTCAGGCCAACCAGAACACAAAGCTTTCTGAGACTCTGCCCGAAGTGTTCATGCAAGTGCTTGACAGCGTTGCGCTTGACCTCGGGCGTTACCATTTTTTTGAGTTGATCTCCTTAAGCATCTGGATGTCAAGGGCATAGTCAGCAACCAGCTTTTTCAGGCGACGGTTCTCTTCTTCAAGATCCTTTAGTCGCCTTGCCTCGCTGACCGACATGCTGCCATACTTCGATTTCCAGTTGTAAATCGTCGCATCACTGATGCCGTATTTGCGGCATAACTCCTTGACGGGAATGCCGCCATCAGCTTCCTTCAAGATGCTGATAATCTGTTCTGTGCTGTAACGCTTGGTTTTCATGCGTGTAACCTCCTTGGTTGATTTTAATCATTTTTTCCACAACCAAGTGGTCCCGTTTTTCGGGCTCACGTCCAATACACATCAAAGCTACGAGGCATTAAGAAAAGGGATCTCGGAAATTGATCCCGAATTTAAGTTGTGGTATTCAATTCCAATCGACGTTAATGAAACTATTTCAAAAAGACTGTTTAGAATTCGGACTGAAGCCAAAATTCTATCCGATAAAAAAGAATTGTTTCATATTCCGTTTCAGCTTCGTCATTTGGTAAAAACGCAGAGATACAGTATTCCTGGACTTCCTTGCTTGTATTTTGGATCTTCCTCATATATTTCTTGGAAAGAAATGGGAGCGCCAGCACTAAATTCCATTTATATTTCAAGATTTGAAACGAGGGAGCCTATTAAGGTTTTAAATCTTGGTTATAACCATTGTGCGATTCAAAATTTAATCACTGAGCTGGAAGTTGATGGAAATCCTACAGCTCTTATTGATTTGCCTTTCGTTCCTCCCGATAACCCATTAGTCATGCAAGTTGTTTCCTGGTTTGCCCTTCTCCCATTACTAATTGCAACATCAATTAGACGTAAAAATCCAGGTTCTGATTTTTGTGATGCGTACATCCTTCCGCAAAATCTGATGCAATTCATACGAAACGACAAGCTGCACGATATTGACGGAGTTCGCTATATCTCCACAATGTTTAAAGATGAAATATTGTCATTAACAATACCGCATTGCTGGGCTTTCCCCGTTAAAACCATAGAAAACGAAGGGCATTGTCCTAAACTAAAAAGTCTTTTCAGCAATACAGAGATTCAATCATGGCAATTTAGCGATCAATTCGATAATGTAGATACTAAAGATATTACTAAAGCCAATATAGAATATATGCCTGGCCACATCCAGCCATACAATGAAACGATATGGGGAAGATCGGAGGCTGCTCTATTGAAATTTAGAGCTACCTCGATTTAGGAAAGTTATTAGGTTGGAGGTGGAGTCAACCCCCTGCCGTTTTCCTGCATCATTGGACGTAAGGTTCAGCATCCGGCGGTTCAGCATATTTTCATGATTGATACTGAAGCCTTCGCACGTTGTCAAGTATATAAATCAAACAAAGCTTATCAAAGTAGGACTTCTGGCATCCAGGTATCACCTTGGTGCATTCCTCATCACCCTCTCTCTCGCCTGACAAGGCACTTCACGAACATCAAACGCTTGTTCGGTACTTGAATACTCTTCTCCATTCAATTTGATAAGGGAGTACGGCAACTATCTATTGTCTTCTTTTTGTCAATTTGCGGAAAAATAGATAAGATTTATCTAAAAATAGGATAAAATATTTTGTAATACATGTAAAAAAAAGTAACATAATTTCTATTATGTTGAATAAAATTGTTTCCGGGTTATGGAGAACCTCACGAATCAAAGACGGATAGCTTCACTGCACAGCGCGGTTGCTCCTTTACGGCATTTGCTTGAAAATGACTCCGTCACCGAGATTATGCTCAACGCTGACGGCCGTGTGTGGATCGATGAAATCGGGTGCGGCATGTCCTGCACCGATGTTTTCATGAGCACTGAAGAGGCTGAACGGATGATTCGCCTTGTCGCTGCAACTTCGAATACGGAAATCAATGAACGCAACCCATCCCTCGCTGCAAAACTTCCGGGATGGGGAGCACGGCTTCAGGCCTCTGTTCCCCCCATTGTTGATCGCCCTGTTTTCGCTTTGCGCAAGCCTGCCAGAATGGTGTATACGCTTGATGATTACGTGCAGCGGGGCATTATCAGTCCGGAACCTGCACGCTTGCTTGAGCTTGCCGTTAAATCAAGAAAAAACATACTGATCGGTGGTGGTACGGCATCCGGAAAAACAACTTTTGCCAATGCCTTACTGCAGATTGTCGCCGGTACGCAAGACCGGGTTTACATCGTTGAAGACAACCCCGAGCTGCAGTGTTCAGCAGAAAACATGCTCCAGATTCTTGTGCAGGCTTCGTCATATACCCATCAGAGAGCAATCAAGGATGCCTTGCGTTACCGCCCGGACCGGATTATCGTTGGGGAAGTAAGGGACGGCGCAGCACTTGATCTCCTGAAAGCATGGAACACCGGTCATCCCGGTGGTCTGGCAACCATACATGCTAATGACCCGGCAGGCATGCTTGATCGTCTGGTTCAACTTGTCGAAGAGGTTGTCCCGAAAGCGCCCCGGTACCTTATCGCTGAATCCGTGGATATCTGCGTGCATATCAAGCGTGACAGGAGCCACCCTGCAGGGCGATGTATCAGTGGTATTGTCAGGGTAAACGGTCTTGATGAGCGGGGGCAGTGGGTACTTGAACCTTTACAGGCCAGCTCGCAAACGACGTTTCATGTACAGGGGCTTAGCCAATATGGTTTATATGACACGGATGAAATAATTCCGGTCTGAAAGGGGTGTTATTCCATTGAATCAACCAATCACTTGAAATGATAAGAGCATGAACAAGAGACTTCTTCTATTCGGTCTGCTGTTTTTTGCAGCCAATACCGCACTTGCTACTTCCACCGGAATGCCCTGGGAGACACCTTTGAATCAGGCGCTCGATTCCCTGACCGGTCCGGTCAGCCGGGTGTTCGGTGCCGTTGCATTTATCGCATTGGGTTTCGGCCTTGCCTTCAGTGACGGCGGCGGGGTCATGAAAAAAGCGCTCTGGGTGCTGTTCGGTCTTTCCATTGCTTTCAATGCTGTGTCATGGGGGCTGAGCTTCATGGGGTTCAGTGGGGGACTGACGGTATGATTGAAGGTTACGAGGTACCCGTTCATCGTTCACTGAGCGATGTCATTCTGCTAGGTGGTGTGCCGAGAACTCCGGCCATCCTGCTCTGGACCACGGCAACTGCTCTCGGGTTCGGGATGCAGCAGATATGGGTTGTGCCGATTGCCATGGCACTGCATATGCTGCTTGCTACGCTGACCCGCAAAGACCCATTTTTTTTTGATGTTTTTTTGCGTGCCCTGAAATCTCCGAAAATTCTCTATCCCTGACCGGATATGTTCAGTCTCAAGCAATACAGGGAACCTTCTAACCGGCTTCCGGACTACCTGCCCTGGGCGGCGCTTGTCGCTCCCGGTGTCGTGCTGCAGAAGGATGCAGCCCTGCAGAAAACAATCGCGTTCCGTGGGCCCGATCTTGCAAGTTCCTCTTCATCGGAACTTGCTTCGGCTGTCGCCCGGCTTAACAACGCCCTCAAGCGTCTCGGTTCCGGCTGGTCTCTTTTTATCGAAGCGCAGCGATTTGAGCACTCCGAATACCCCGTTTCCAAATGGCGGAATCCGGCGGCATGGCTGCTCGATCTTGAACGCAGGGGACAGTTCGAGGAGGCCGGATCGCATTTCGAATCAGCCTACTTCATGACCTTTGTCTGGAAGATGCCGGGCAGTCAGAGCCGGAAATTCTCAAGCCTTTTCTATGACGATCAGGAGCAGAGTGAACCCGTTTTTGACAACGAGCGTGATCTCGATCAGTTTCTCAAGCAGATGCATGAGATTATGGATATCCTTGCCGGGGTATTTGTGGAAGTACATGAACTCGATGACCATGAGACCCTGACCTATCTGCATAGCACCATCTCCACCAATCGTCATCCGGTGCTGGCTCCCGAAACACCCATGTATCTCGATGCCCTTCTGCCGGATCAGGCGCTGACAGTGGGGGATATCTGCATGCTTGGTGACCATTTCATTCCGACCATCACCTTTACCGGCTTCCCCTCGACCTCACTTCCAGGAATGCTCGATGAGCTGAACCACCTGCAGATCGAATACCGCTGGGTGGTACGCTACCTTTCTCTTGACAAGGAAGAGGCCCGAAAAGAGATCGAGAAGTACCGTCGCCAGTGGTGGGGAAAACGCAAGAGCCTCTTCACCCTCCTGAAAGAAGAGGCAACCAAGGAACCGTCGGCGCTGCTCGACAGTGCAGCGGCCAACAAGGCAGCCGACGCTGATGCCGCATTGCAGGAGCTGGGAGACGATCTTGTATCGTTCGGTATTATGACCTGTACGGTAACGGTCAGTCACAGCGATCTTCAGGAAGCCATGCGCCGTATCAGGAGAGTGAAGCAGGTGATCCAGAGTCGGGGATTTGTCGTAAAGGAGGAGAGCCTCAACAGCAAGGAGGCATGGCTTGGCAGTATTCCAGGGCACGTCTATGCAAATGTCCGCCGCCCGGTCATCAGCAGCCTCAATCTCGCCCACATGATGCCGCTTTCCGCCATCTGGGCCGGTGAATCATGCAATCGGCAGCTCCTTGAGAAAACCGGCAGCGGCATGGCGCACATCATATGCTCAACTACCGGTAGTACTCCGTTCCGGCTGAACCTCAATATCGGCGATGTCGGCCATACCCTCATCGTCGGGCCGACCGGAGCAGGCAAATCAACATTGCTTTCGATGCTTGCCCTGCAATGGCTCCGCTATCCCGGTGCCCAGGTCGTTATTTTCGACAAAGACCGTTCTTCCCGTTCCGCTACCCTTGCCGTGCAGGGGGACTACTACGAACCGGGCAGCGAACGGGCGGCCCTTGCCTTTCAGCCGCTTGCAAACATCGATGAATCGTCCGAACGGATCTGGGCTTCGGAATTCATTCTGCTTCTCCTGAAGGAACAGCATCTCCAGGATACCCCTATCCTGAAAAAAGAGATCGACGATGCGCTTCAGAGTCTCTCATCGAGCGACCGTGAGCATCGCACCATGACGGTTTTCAGCGATCTGGTGCAGAGCCGGGAGATCCGCGATGCCTTGAGACCCTACTCAATGCAGGGCAACTACGGTGAAATCTTCGATGCCGATACCGACACCATGCAGGATGGCGACTGGCTGACCATTGAGATGAACGCACTGATGAGCATGAGTTCCGAGGTCGTGATCCCGGGACTCTTCTACCTCTTTCACCGGGTTGAACAGCGGTTCGACGGAAGGCCAACTCTGCTCATTCTCGATGAGGCATGGCTCTTTCTCAAGCACCCTATCTTTATGGGGCAGTTGCAGAACTGGCTGAAAACCCTGCGCAAAAAAAATGTCTATGTGGTCTTCGCAACGCAGGAGATTGCCGATGCGGCTGAATCGCCCATCATGGCAACCATCCTTTCGGCATGCCATACCAAGATCTATCTGCCCGATGACGAGGCGCTCACTCCAGCCATGACCGACTCATACCGGAAGTTCGGGCTCAGTGACACCGAAATCACCCTGCTCGCAACAGCCCAGAAAAAGAGGGACTACTACTACCGCTCCGTGAAAGGGAGACGCCATTTCACCCTGAACATGGGACCGGTCGCACTGGCCTTTGCCGCTCTTTCAAATCCTGACGACCAGCAGTTCATGGACTCCATCGAGCGTGAGCTGCCCAAAGTTGAGCATGCTTCGGCACTCCTGAAATACAGGGGACTTGACTGGGCCATAAAACTGCTGGAAAAGGGGAGAACACAATCATCACTGCAATCATGAACCGGAGGATACCATGAACCATACGATGAAAAAGAAATTGAAAACCATGATGCTGGGAGGCTTGTTATTGACCGGCAACGCTGTTGTTCCAGTTTACCATCAGGAAGCGCAAGCAGCGCTTACCGTGATTGACCTGACAAACCTCAAGCAGAACACTCTGACCGCAGTCAGAACGGCTGAGCAGATAAAGAACCAGATCGAGCAGATCAGGAACCAGGTAAAGTCTCTGCAAACACTTCCCGGTTCAACCTTCGGCCCGGTGAAGGCCATCTATGAAGGCAACATGAACGAACTGAACGGCCTGCTTTCCGATGTGCAGGGCATCAGTTTCGACTTGAACAAAATCGATGGCCAGTTCGACCAGTTGTTTCCTGAAGGCAAATGGGACAAGATCGATTTCAATAACTACGAACAGTATTACCGGGACTGGAACAAGGAACTCTCTGAAGCGGCAAAGACTGCCATGAAAGCGCAGAGCGTTATCCAGCGCTCACAGGCATACAACAACGAAGCCGCAGCTATCCTTAACAGGTCATCCGGAGCTGATGGAGATGTTCGTCAGCTTCAGTCAACCAACCAGATGCTCGGGCTGATGGCAGGGCAATTGAACGGTCTGACGGAAACGCTTTCCCTCAATGCATGGGTTAGTGCCATGGCTGCGGCAAGTTCAGCCCAGAAGGAAGAGGCTGAACGGGCATTTTCCACGCAGATGTGGAGTGGTTACAGTGACTGGAAATCAACAGGCTCGAAGTACACAAACATGCCAAACCTTAAACAATAAGAGGAGAACCTGTCATGGTACGCAACTACGTCATACTCGGAGTCATTATCGCGATGATCTTTTTTGCCGTCGGGTGCAAGGGACAAAAATCCGCAGCCCCGGAACCGCAGAAGGTGGAACAGGGCAAAAAATCCAATGATCTCTGGAAAGGGTACGGTGACTACAAGTCATCAGGCCCGAAATACAGGAACATGCCCGATCTCAAGAAATAGGCAATCGCTGACGCATGAATCCCGGTATCCTAACAGAGACGCTCAACCACTTTCTTGCCGTGTTCGGAGCGGGCTGGTCAAATCTCCAGCCTGCCATCAACGGGCTTACGGGCGTGCTGTTGAGCATTGAAATCGTGATGATCGGTCTCTGGTGGGCACTGGGAGGCGGGGAGCAGCTTGTCGCGGTGATGAAGAAGCTTCTCTATCTCGGAGTCTGGATGTGGATTGTGCGGTCGTTTCCCGCCTTGTCCAATGCCTTTGTCCAGTCCCTGATCCATGCCGGGCAGATTGCCGGCGGGGGTGGAGGTCCAAGCCTCTTCGATCCTTCGAAAATCATTGAATACGGATTGACAACCACCGCTCCTCTTGTTGAAAAAATCAGTGGTATCGGTATCACGGAGATCGTCAACGGCCTTGTGCTTGCGCTGACCTACATCGGCATCATGCTGGCCTATATCCTCATTGCCTGGCAGATATTCTATGCCGTGCTGGAGTTCAATCTGCTTGCTGCCGTTGTCGGGATATTTCTGCCGTTCGGTTTTTTTGAACCAACCAAATTCCTTGCCGAGAAAGCCATCGGAGCCATCGTTTCGTCGGGTGTCAAACTCATGGTGCTTGCCTTTATCATGTCGGTGATCGAGCCGACGCTCTCCACGCTGGCTTTTTCTGGCGATCTGAACTTTACTGAAATCTGGAGCGCTCTCCTTACAGTCGGTGCCGTTGCCTTTCTTGCCTGGAATGCACCGGGTATTGCCGCCGGTCTGCTGGCTGGCAGCCCGAGCCTGAGTGCCGGAGCAGCACTGCAAAATGCCGTTGTCGGAGGAACCGGAGTTGCGCTGGCTGGAATGGGGGCATACGGGCTCACAAAGATGGCTGTTGAAAAGGTTGGTGCCGGAGTGGGTGCTGCAAGCCAGATGATCGGTTCACGCTTTGGATCGAGTGGTGGCGATACACCGAAATCAGGTGGAGATTCCGGTGCTGGTGGCCCTTCAGGTTCAACCGGTTCACCGGCAGGTGGTTCGTCGCCGTCATCAGGTACGGCGACTTCCGACAGGGGAGGTTCTTCTGAACAGAAAGATGAACATCAGGAGAAAGGTAAAGCTCCAAACTGGGCAAAGACTGCCCTTCACGCCATGCATACACCCGAAGAGGCCCGTCCGTCAGGCGGCAGTGCAACACCTCGATTGTAACATCAACACTTGATCAAGCATGAAAGCAACAACACGAACATGGAACCCGAAAGGGGAACTCGATACACCCTACAAGCGGGCAAAGCAGGAGTGGGATGACCGGATAGGAAGCGCTGTCGTCCAGGCAAGGAACTGGCGACTGGCTGCATTTGCCATGCTCTTTTTTGTCACCATGCCTGCCGTGATCGGAATGATCTATGTTGGCTCCCTTCCCAAGAAGGTGCCGCACATTGTCGAAGTGGCCAAGGACGGCAGCGCACTCTATCGCGGAGAGGTAGGGGAAGCCTGGGCTTCGTACAAGCCATCCGATCCTTCGATCAAGTATCATTTGCAGCGCTTCATTCAGGATACCCGGATGATCAGCTCTGATGGTGTGGTGGTCAAGAAGAACTGGCTCGATGCCTACAAGCTGGTCACGGCAAGCGGCTCAAACACACTGAACGCCTATGTCCAGAAGGACGACCCGTTCATCCGGCTGGCAACCGAACGGGTGAGTGCCGAAGTGCTTTCCATGGTGCCGATTTCCTCTGACAGTTGGCAGGTGGACTGGAAAGAGTCTACGTGGGGAGTGCATGGAGAACCGCTTGGGGAGAGTTACTGGAGAGGCATTTTCAGGATCGTCCTGAAACAGCCCCAGACTGATGAACAACTAACGGCAAATCCGATAGGCCTCTATATCGACGAGTTTCACTGGTCACGAATTAACCGATAACAACATCGCATCATGAAGAGATCGACAACACTGCTTGCTGCAGCGCTGATGGTCACCGCCATAACCGGTGACACTCTGGCAGGAGAAAAGAGAAGACCGTGGAACGTAATCGAGAATGCCAACAGGGAGTCGGCACAGAACCCTGACAGCTATGGCTATCATAACGCCATCATGCGTTACGATTTTGAAGACGGCGAGCTCTATCAGGTTTACGCTGCTCCGCTGAAGCTGACCGATATTCAACTCGAGCCGGGAGAAAAACTGCTCGGTGATCCGGTATCGGGTGATACCGTGCGCTGGATCATCGGCAGAAGCAAAAGCATGGCCAACGGCCTTGAGCAGGAGCACATCTACCTCAAACCGACCAGACCGGGACTGCATACCACGCTCAGTCTCAATACCAGCCTGAGAACCTACCATATCGAGCTGACCAGCTATGAAAATACCTATATGGCAGCGGTCTCCTGGAACTACGAGCAGTACAACCTCCGCCAGCTCAAGGCTGTTGAAAAGAGCGCCACCGAATCCCATGTGAACCTTGCATCGCTGGATTTCGGGTACAGGGTAGAGGTGAAAAAGGGATCGAGGCCCTCATGGCTGCCGGTAAAAGTATTCGATGACGGCAGGAAGACCTTTGTGCAGTTTCCGGAAGCCATGCTCTCACGCGAAGCGCCGGTGCTCTTTGTGGTAGGGAAGTCCGGAGAGGTGCAGCTCGTGAACTACCGGGTAAAAAACGATTACTACATCGTTGACCGGCTGTTCGAAAAGGCTGAATTGAGAGCCGGGGAGAAGGGCGATATGATTGTCCGGATAACGAAACAGTAAAAGGATCGACCCATGAGCAACAAACGTCAAGAAGAGCTGGAGGAGCAGCAGAGTGTTGATCCGCATGCATCGAAAATACCGTCCGATGATCCCCGGCTCCAAATACCGAAAACAAGGAGCCGTACCCTGAAAAAAGGGCCGGTGATCGCCCTGACCGTGGTTCTGGTCGGAACGATTTTTCTGGCGATCATGATGGCCGTGCAGCCTCCCAAAAAAGCCGTGAAGGCGGAGAAAAAGGATGAGACTTCAGTATCCAACCAGCTTGCGATACCGGATATCATCAGGCAGGGCCCCGACAACAATAAACCGGTGACGCTGCCGGACACTTCCATAACCGCTTCGATTCCCGATAACGTGCCTGAACTGGGCAAACCATTGCCCGGTGATCTCGGTCATGCGATGGTGAATAAGCAGAACGGCCGGTATCAGGGGAGCGGTTCATCGCAGCAGTACAATCAACCCGATCCGGTCGAACAGGAACGACATGCAGCCGTGACATCAAGTCCATTCTTTGGGGGTGCGGCAAATGCTGCGACCCCGGTCAGTTCAGGCAGCAGCTTCCCTGCCGGTAGCACTGATGCCGCACAAGGCACTACTCAGGCATCGACCTACGGGCGTGACCAGAACAACCAGGCACGCAAGAACGAGTTCTTTGCAAACGGGGGAGGCGAAGAGAAAGAGTATGTTTCGAAACCCATGAAAAAAGCGGTAAGCCGGTACGAAGTGAAGGCAGGATCAGTGATTCCGGCCATTCTGGTTACCGGAATTGTCTCCGATCTGCCGGGGAATGTCATCGCCATGGTGAAAGAGAACGTGTACGATACCGTGAGCGGCGATTATCTGCTGATTCCGCAGGGAACAAGGGTGTTGGGCAGATACGACAGTATGGTGAGTTACGGTCAGAAACGGGTGCAGGTGAGCTGGACAAGGATGTTACGCCCGGATGGATCGTCCATCGTGCTGGAAAATATGCCGGGTGTTGATCTGGCCGGCAACGCAGGATATAAAGGCAAGGTCGATAACCATTTCGACCGGCTGGTTGGTGGTGTAGTGCTCTCTTCGCTCCTCTCAATGGGAGCTACGGTATCGCAGGGAACCTATACCGACGAAGCAAGCATGACTACCCAGCAGCGCATGGCAGCCAATGTCGGCGAAGAGATCAGCAGCACAGGAAGCCAGATCACAAAAAAGAACCTGGATATTCAGCCGACACTGAATATCAGGGCAGGCAACACCGTGAACATTCTCGTCAACAAGGATATGATTGTTGACCCATACGAAAACTAAAGATAACTCGGAATATGATCGATCTCGATATTCAGGTGCAGAGCGAACCGGTTACCCGGAGGTTCCGGCTCAGGAAGGAAGTCTCGGATGAGTTTGATCTCTATGTGAAGGCCGCCCAGGAAAAAACGAAAGGCGTCGATGAATCGCTGGTACTTGAGGCGATTCTGAGGAATCATCTCAATAGGGACAAGGGGTTTCGGGCTTGGTTGAAGCAAGTGAAACAGGAATAAAGAGATTCAATCTACTGTGTTTACCCTCCTTATTAAGCAAAGATGAGCATCATGCCGGAGTCGATTCTTGACAAGAAATGATGCTTCTCATTATCCCTCTTTCCTGAGTTTTGATACTCCCTTTTTGGATAGATCGCTTTGTCAACGATTCCCTCTTGTAATGGTTTAGGAAGTTTTTTCTTGAAAAAATGTATGCATGACAACATTTAGTCATGACAGCATGAATGCATGTGGAACTGAAGGAATATATCGGATTTCGGTTAACGGTTTAGAGATTTAAAGATCATCTGTTAGTCTTTTGCTTTTGCTCGACAATAACGGATGAAATCGGCTTATAATACTGAGAAATAGCGCAATGTATTCGTATAATTACAATTATCGTCTTACCTCAATTTATAAAGCAAGTTCTTCTCCAGTCAATTTAGGGAGTTTTCGAGATGGTTAAAATTGAAGACCGTTGGTTGTCGATCCATGAGATTTGCACCCATCTTGGGGTCAGTTCGGATACGGTGTACAAGTGGATCAACAAAAACGGTATGCCAGCCCATCGAATGGGCAAATTGTGGAAGTTCAAGAAAGACGAGGTTGATGAATGGTTGAAAGCAGGTGGTGCCGCTTAACAGAAATAAATGATTTTAATCATGATATGAACAATAAGAACGGCATCAAAAGGAGTAAGGTCGATCTCGACATCGGAATGCTTTCCAGTCATTTGTGGGAGGCGGCGAATATCTTGCGCGGCCATGTCGATGCCGCTGATTTCAAGACCTATATTTTTCCGCTTCTCTTTTTCAAGAGGCTCTCCGATGTTTATGATGAAGAGTTTGCGTATGCTCTGAGTGTATCTCATGGTGACCTCGAATTTGCCTGCTTTCCTGAGAATCACCGTTTTCAGGTTCCCGAGAACTGCCATTGGTCGGATATTCGGGCTAAAAGCATCAATATCGGTCATGCGCTCCAGAGCACCATGCGCAGTATCGAGCAGGAGAACCCTGACACTTTGCACGGTATTTTCGGCGATGCACAGTGGACAAATAAGGAGCGCCTTTCAGATGCACTGCTCAAGGATCTCATTGAACATTTCTCATCGCTCGATCTGGGCAATGGACAATGCAAGGCGGACATTCTCGGTCAGGCATACGAATATCTGATCAAGAAATTTGCAGATCTCACCAACAAGAAGGCCGGTGAATTCTATACGCCCCGGTCCGTGGTGACGCTTATGGTTCGTATTCTTGCTCCGAAAGCCGGTGAGACGATCTATGACCCGGCCTGTGGAACGGGCGGCATGCTTCTTGAAGCCCTGCACTATGTCAAAGAGCATGGTGAAAACGAAAATCTCATGCTGGGCAAGCTTTATGGCCAGGAAAAGAACCTGACAACTTCATCTATCGCACGGATGAACCTGTTTCTTCATGGTGCTGAAGATTTCCATATCGAACGGGGTGATACACTGAGAATGCCTGCTTTTTATTCCGGTGACAGTCTTGCCGTTTTCGATTGTGTCATCGCCAACCCACCTTTTTCTCTTGAAAAGTGGGGAGACGATGTTTGGATCAACGACCCCTATGGCCGGAATTTCGCAGGGCTTCCTCCGGCAAAATCCGGTGACTTCGCGTGGGTTCAGCACATGGTCAGATCCATGGCTTTCAAAACCGGAAGAATGGCGGTTGTTTTACCCCATGGAGTCTTGTTCCGAATGTCAAAAGAAGGCGAAATCCGACGCAAGCTGGTAGAGATGGATATACTCGACGCAGTTATCGGGCTTGGGCAGAATATTTTCTACGGTACCGGCCTTGCCCCATGTGTGCTCGTATTCCGTGATAGCAAGCCCGCAAAACGCCGCAAAAAGGTTCTGTTCATCGATGCTTCAAAGGAATTTAAAACCGGAAGAGCCCAGAACGAACTGCTATCGGAGCATGTGGACAACATCCATCGCTGGTACGAAGAGTACCGGGATGTGGAAGGAATCAGCAGGGTGGTTACGCACGATGAAATCCGTGAGAACGATTATAATCTGAACATTCCCCGGTATGTTGACCCGGTGATCGAGGAAGAGTCAATGAGCATCGATCAGGCTATTGCAAATCTCAGAGAATCGTTGCAGGCTGCATATGCAGCAGAGGATCATTTGAAAGTATTATTAAAAAATGAGGGGTTGATATCATGAATAACCAATCATCAAGGGTTGAACGAGCCAGGAAACCAAGTAAATGCCCTGAGTGCGGTAAATCTCCGCTTGCAACTGTTCTATATGGACTTCCTGCATTCAGTGATGAATTAGAGCAGAAAATCAACGAAGGAATGGTGATTCTTGGAGGTTGTTGCATCGACTTTGATGACTCGGCATGGGAATGCACGCAATGCGGATTAAAAATATACCGGAAGACCTCATAAATGATATCTCAATCGGAACTTGAATCCTACCTCTGGGGAGCGGCCACACTTTTGAGGGGCTATATCGATGCCGGCGATTACAAGCAGTTCATCTTTCCGCTGCTGTTCTGCAAGCGCCTGTGCGATGTGTACGATGAGGAACTTGCTGAAGCGTTGAAGGAATCCGGCGGCGATCGTGCATATTCAACAAAGCCGGAGCAACATCGTTTCCAGATACCGGAAGAGGCTCACTGGAATGCTATCCGCAATGAGGTGAAGAACGTTGGCAAGGCGATACAGGATGCGCTCCGCACTATCGAAAAGGCCAACCCCGAGAGCCTGTACGGAGTATTCGGTGATGCCCAGTGGACCAACAAAGAGAGGCTGCCGGACCACATGCTGCGGGATCTGATCGAGCATTTCAGTTCGAAAACTCTGTCACTCGCCAATTGCCCTGAAGATGAACTCGGGGTGGGATACGAGTTTCTGATAAAGAAATTCGCCGATGATTCGGGCCATACCGCGGCAGAGTTTTACACCAACCGCACGGTAGTGCACCTGATGACCGAAATGCTCGACCCGATGCCTGGCGAATCGATCTATGATCCGACATGCGGATCGGCAGGGATGCTGCTCTCGGCAGTTGCCCATCTGCAGCGTCAGGGCAGGGAGTGGCGGAACCTGCGTCTTTACGGCCAGGAGCGAAACCTGTTGACGTCGGCTATCGGCAGGATGAATCTTTTTCTGCATGGCATCGAGGATTTCAGCATTGTCCGTGGTGATACGCTCGCTCATCCGGCATTTCTGGAAGGCGACCGTCTCATGCAGTTCGATGTGGAACTTGCCAATCCTCCTTACTCGATCAAGCAGTGGGATCGTTATGCATGGTCATCCGATCCATGGGGCCGGAACATCTACGGTACACCGCCGCAAGGCAGGGCGGATTATGCATTCTGGCAGCACATCATCAGAAGCATGAAGCCTCGCTCAGGGCGCTGTGCGATTCTTTTCCCGCATGGGGTTCTGTTCCGCAGGGAAGAACTGGCGATGCGGGAAAAGCTGATTGCCCATGACATTCTGGAGTGCGTACTGGGGCTGGGACCGAATCTCTTTTATAATTCCCCCATGGAAGCATGCGTTGTCATCTGTCGTATGGAAAAGCCGAGGGATCGAAGGAACAAGGTGCTTTTCATCAACGCGGTGAACGAAGTGACCCGCGAACGGTCACAGAGTTTTCTCACCGACGAGCATATCGAGCGGATTGTTGCCTCTTACCACTCGTTTTCCGATGAGGATGGCTTTGCCCGCGTGGCTGGTAACGGCGAAATCAGGGAAAAAGGCTGCAATCTCAGTATTCCACTTTTTGTGCGTGCGGCGAAGAATCAGCCGAAGGTTGTGTCGGAAGACACTGAATCATACGGGCAGGATTCCCTCAAGCAAGCCATTGCGAACTGGCAGGAAAGTTCTGTGGCTTTGCGTGAATCGATGAACGGCCTTTTTAACATGCTTGAAAACCGGGAAACTGCATGAAGGCGGAAAAGACCAAACAGACTGTGATGGTCTCCTCCACCGTTTACGGTATTGAGGAGTTGCTTGATCGAATCTATACTTTGCTGACTTCTTTTGGTTACGAGGTTTGGATGTCGCACAAAGGAACGGTACCTGTATTTTCCAACCGGACAGCATTTCAAAACTGTCTTGAGGCTGTAAAACATTGCGACCTGTTTCTTGGTATCATAACCCCATCCTATGGCAGCGGGCAGGACCCAGACGATCCTGCAAGCAGGTCAATAACACATCAGGAGTTGCTCAGAGCCATCGAGTTGAACAAGCCTCGCTGGATATTGGCGCATGAGCATGTTGTGTTTGCGCGTACACTGCTGAACAATCTTGGATTCAAAGGAAAGAGCGGACGTGAACAGCTGAATCTGGACAGAAATCAGGTGTTTACAGATCTGCGTATTATCGATCTATATGAAGAGGCCACGATTGATCTTGAGGCTCCGGATACTGTACCTCTTGCTGAAAGACAAGGTAACTGGGTTCAGAAGTTCCGTACTTCCAGTGATGCTTCCATATTTGTGACTGCACAATTTTTCCGTTACCAGGAGGTTGAAGCGTTTATCAGGGAGAATTTCAAGCAGGTTGGGTCTGTTACTGATAAAGGAGGTGACGCATGACCACCGATTTTGTCAACGATTATCTCGCGCTTGGTGAAGGCCAGCGCATCGAGTTCAAATCCGTTATCCGGAATATCGCTGAATTGGGGAAGGTTGCCTGCGGTTTTCTGAACACTGCAGGTGGTTATATCATCTGTGGTGTTGATGACCGGGGAATCATTTCCGGGATCGATACTTCTCTTGAAGCCATTGCAAAACTGGAGCGGCAGCTTCATGAAGCTATTTCCCCGAAGGCCCTGATTTTGGTCCAGGTTCAGGTGCTTGAGCAAAAACCAATTATTGTCATCGAAGTGCCCGCCGGAAAAGATGTGCCATACGCTTATCGGGATGTCATTTACATCCGTATCGGCGAAATGACTAAGAAAGCTGATGCTGAAACCATACGAGATATAGTGATGCGCCACCAGATCGAGCCTGAGCGATGGGAACGCCGTTTTTCTTTTGCCGATATTGAAAAGGATGTCGATTTCGGGGAAGTGCAGGCTACCGTATCGGATGCACTGAAAGTGCGCCGGGCTTTTTTCCGTGACATGATGAAGCCGTCCATGGTGCTTGAAGACCTGGCTGTTGCACTTTATGGCCGCCTCACCAATGCCGGAGACGTTTTGTTCTCCGCAAACCCTTCCATCCGCTTGCCGCAAATCAGGGTTCGGGCTACAAGGTACAATTCGGACAAAGCCGGGGATACCTTCAGCGACATGAAATCCTTCGAGGGTCCGTTGCATAAAGTTTTCGAGGAAGCCTATTCGTTCATCGTACGTAACACCCCGACTGTATCCCGGTTCATTAAAGGGAATCCCAAACGGCAGGATTCACTGCTTTACCCCGAAGAGGCGATACGAGAGGCCCTTATCAATGCTCTGGCTCATCGGGACTACAGCGACTCATCAGGAGGTGTTGCCATTCATGTTTTTCCGCATCGACTCGAAATATGGAATTCCGGTCCTTTGCCTGAAGGAATTACCGAAGAGAGCCTTACCAAAGGTCATATTTCAGTACCACGCAATCCTGATATCGCTCATGTTTTATACTTGCGAGGATATATGGAAAAAGCCGGCCGGGGTAGCGTGCTCATGATCCGTCAATGTAGCGAGAACGGACTACCCGCGCCTGTCTGGCACTCCGATCGTGCCCTCGGCGTTACGGTTACCTTCCGCGCCCCGGAAGTCGCCCCGGAAGTCGCCCCGGAAGTCGCCCCGGAAGTCACCCCGGAAGTTAAAAAGTTATTACAGTGTCTCAAGGGAGAAATGAACCGGCAGACGTTGCAGGATGCTATGGGGCTCAAAGACGCAGAACACTTCCGTAAATCATATTTACTTCCGGCATTGGAACTTGGTGTTGTCGAAATGACGATTCCAGATAAACCAAAAAGCAGTAAGCAGCAGTATCGATTGACACAGATGGGGGTACGGGAGGTAAAGAGATGAGTACACATCCTCCGTTTGATCCTGGTACCATAGAGGCAATTGCCAAGGTTCTTGGAGAAGCTGGATCAGGGAGTGACATCAGTCGATATTTCCAAGCAAACAGATTGATCGATGATTCAGGTGAATCCACCAAATGGCGGAGGATTAACTCGGTATTTTTAAAAAGTCAATCAGCGACGAAAAGCGCAAACCAGATACTCGCCTTTATTATGTCCTATCTTGTTCCAACGCGTTTTGTCGGAAAACGAGATGATTTCGAGCACCATCGAAGTGAATTGAACGCGATATTGATTATGCAAGGTCTTGAGTATGGCAAAGACGGTCAACTAAGATATACAACTCAGGCCAAAACACTGGACGAAGCAGAGGCGCGAGTACAGGGTGTTCGTAACCAGTTGGCTCCTCGCAAAACTCATTCTGAAGTCTACAAATACTGCCAGCCAGAACTCATGCAGGAAAACTATTTCCATGCTGTTTTTGAAGCCTGTAAAGGGTTGTTCCAGAGAATCCGTGATCTTTCCGGTGTCGATGCTGACGGTGCCATGCTGATTGACAAAGTCTTCTCAGTTGAAAAACCATTCCTCGCATTTAACACACTTCAAACTGAAACAGAAAAATCAGAACACAAAGGGTTTGCACAGCTTCTGAAGGGATGTGCAGCGGCAATCCGTAACCCGGTGGCACATGGCCCCAAAATACTTTGGCAGGGAGAGACGGACGCTGTTGATTACCTCACCTTGATTTCCATGCTGCACAGAAAGCTGGATCAATGCGTTAAAATCCCGAATCTAAGTAGGGGAGGGCTGCATGGAAGCTAAAACGCCTTTCTCTCAAGAGGATCTGAACGAAATCTTCAAGATTTCCCCTGCAGATCCGGAACGCGTGATTTCAAGGGAAAGCAGCAGCCTTGAATTCAAGGAATCATTCGGGTGGGCAAGCTTGCCGAAGTACCTGAAAACAAGCGCCGCATATGCCAATGCCAAAGGCGGTTATATCGTGTTTGGCATTGCCAACAAGCCACACTGTCTTTGCGGTCTTTCAGGGGCTAACCTGAAATTATTTGAGGATATTGATCCGGAGAAGATGTCACGCAACTTCAATGAACACTTTGCTCCGGAAATAGAATGGACGATTCAGGAATATGAACTTCACGGGAAGGTTTTTGGCCTTCTGTATATCCATGAGGCCAAGGATAAGCCAGTCCTCTGCACCAAAGATGCTGGGAAGGAGCTGAAAGAGAGCGATATCTACTACCGATATCGAGGCCGCTCCGAGCGTATTAAATACCCAGAACTCAGAGCCATCCTTGAGGCCAAGCGGGAAACTGAACAGCGCCTATGGATGCAACATCTCGAAAATATAGCGCGGATCGGTGTTCGTGAGGCTGGGATTTTCGACCTGCACACCGGTAGCGTAACCGGGTACGGAGGTTCGTTCCTGATAGATGAGTCGCTCCTCAGTCAACTCTCTTTCATAAAGGAGGGTGAGTTTTCTGAAGTAAAAGGCAAGCCCGCTCTAAAGCTGATTGGCCATGTTGAACCACTGGTAGGAAGCGTTATCGCTACAGCGAAAAAACAAATTTTAAAAACTAAAGGCATAAGAACGGCTGATATCGTTCTAAGTGCATTGAATCAGGATAATATACCTGAGCCAGACGAGTACATTAAACAGGTGTGCTTTGAACATACAGCATTTCTGCCGGTTTATTATTTCATCAAGAAGTCTGGAATGACTGTGAATAAAACTGTTGAAGTTCTTGAAGGCGTCCTTTCAAGATCGATCACACGAGGGAAGCTGATTGAACGTCTGAAGAGTGGTAATACACAGCATCTTACGATCCCAAACGTGAGCACTGACGCAGCCACAAAAAAGAGAAAATATGCAGAGCAACTGTGCAGAAAAAAGGTCAATGAAGAACTTACTGAGCAAGAGCTTATTTATTGTTTACAAGCTATTCGCGGACTGACGGCAGACGAGGTCAAATCCAACTCGAAGTATATCAGAGAGCTTTTGCGGAACTGGTTTAACAAACACTACGCATCGGCCAAAGGCCCACTGGCTGACAACCTGCGGCGGGCGATCTGCTGGGTTGATGAAGCATTGAATATGGGAGACTGTAAATGAACACACAATCCCTGAAGCCCGGCTGGAAGATGGTGAAGTTCGGCGATGTGGTGATGAACGCCAATCTTGTAGAGCGTGATCCTGTGGCCAATGGCGTTGACAGAATTGTTGGGCTTGAACACATCGACCCTGAGAATCTGCATATTCGACGCTGGAACTCTGTTGCGGATGGCACATCGTTTTCGCGCAAATTTATTCCGGGACAGACGCTTTTCGGTAAACGTCGGGCTTATCAACGCAAGGTCGCCTATGCCGAATTTGAGGGTATATGCTCAGGTGATATCCTGACGTTTGAGACGCAAGATAACAAGATGCTTTTGCCTGAACTGTTGCCGTTTATTTGTCAGAGCGAAGCGTTTTTTGATCATGCGCTTGGAACTTCATCTGGTTCGCTGTCACCCAGAACCAGTTGGACGGCATTGAAGGATTTTGAGTTCCCGCTGCCGCCACTTGATGAGCAGAAGCGCATTATAAAGATTTTATGGGCGGCGGATGAGGTGGTGGAACGCAATTTTCTTCTAAAAAATGCCTTTCGTGCATTCTACATAAGTTCAATAGAGACATTCTGTTTTGATAAGAGATATAATGCCGTCAAAATTGAGAAAATTGCAGATATCAATAAGGAGACGTTATCAGTTTTAAAAACAGCAAAAAACTATCAATTCGAATATCTCGATATCGGATCTGTTCTAGCTCCCAAAGAGATTGGGAAACTCTCTATATATAATTTTTCTAATGCCCCAAGCCGAGCACGACGAGTAGTTAGGGATTTCGATATATTGATATCAACAGTACGACCAAACCTTCAATCTTTTATTCGGATTGGTAAGGTTGATAGAGAGATAATCGCTTCCACTGGATTTGCTATAATTAGTCCTGTGGATTATGCTATCGGAAGTATTGTATACCATTCCTTTTTCTCAAAGCGGTTTTTGCAATATTGTAATGCAAAAGTAACTGGTACAAGTTATCCTGCAATAACTGCAAAAGATATTGGAACGTTTAGAATTTTCATTCCAAGTGAAAGAAAAGAAATTCAAAGAATTGCTAAAATTCTTGATTCAATCGATCAATCGATTCGTCATATTGAATCATGTATTTGCGCCGGTAAAGAAATGAATCAGTTTCTAATTGATGACTTAATTGGAAGAGGAGCTCCCCATGTTTAATGGCTCTTCGCGGAAGTTAGTGGAATGAGTTGATAAAGTCGTAGACTGCAGTATTTCAATGCGAGCCACCGAGATGCAAAAACTTACCGACCATTATCAACAACTCTTAGGA
>Ga0208505_1000021_pt1 | contig 55371 bp, 71 predicted proteins | sample CryBogCBH15Jul08_FD_184607 | JGI IMG/M metagenome (GOLD analysis project Ga0208505, IMG submission 184607) | Freshwater microbial communities from Crystal Bog, Wisconsin, USA - CBH15Jul08 (SPAdes) | ecosystem: Environmental > Aquatic > Freshwater > Lake | place: Crystal Bog, Wisconsin, USA...
TAGGTTGAGGCTTTTCTTCTGTTGCTCCAAGTTTTTGAGCCGCAACATCTACTCCATAACGAATTGGCTCTCCAGCAACCGCACCAATTCCAGCTTGAGTTGCCGCTTGACCAAGAGCAGGGCCAAGGCCTTCTGCTAAATACTTTGTTCCATACCCAAGGGCAGATTCAGCGGCTAATGGAAGTTGAGGAACATTTTGACCTATGAAAGCAGTCTTTGGGTATGCTTGCTGTGATGCTTGAACTTCTGGTTCAAATCCAAACTTCTTTTCAATTTCTTTTGCTCCAAGTTGACCCGCCTTCATTCCAGCAAAGAATGCAGGAACACCAGCAACAAGTCCTATTGGCCCCGTAGTTGGTACTCCAATAGCTTCAGTTATTGCTCCAGCACCAAGACCGCCAAGCAATCCCATTGTTCCTTCAAATGTTCCAGATAATGCAGAAGTAAGCTGGCTAGGTTTTGATTGTTGCTCTGGCGGCAATGATTCTAAATTAATCGTCTTTCCAGTTTGCTCTGATGGAGATGCACCCAAGAAAGCCAATGCATCTTCCTTGCTTATTCCTTGTGATCGTTGAGGCGTAGCTTGAGGAACTGATTGCGTGTAATTAGAAGTTAAATTATTTGGATCAGATGATGGCAATTCTGGCTCTGGAATAGGAGCATTCAAATAAGCCGAATCTGGAATAGGTGCTTTTTGTTGTTGTTGATTTACCCCAAGAAATGCCAAAGCATCCTCTTGACTCATGCCTGTAGCCTTTTGTTGAGGAGCTAACTGTATCCCTTTTTCATCTGGGGACATCGACTCTGGTTGGGCTGGTGTACCCAACTGATTCCCTTGAGATGGATTTAGAAAAGCAAGTGCTTCATTTTGGTTCATTTACTTGGAAAGGCTTGTAGCAATTGAACCGCTTGATCTTGACTGATTTTTCCAGCTTGGAAAGCAGATTTCACATCATCTGGTGACTTAAATGTAGCATTTCCTTGTTGCATTCCAGAATCTTGATCCTGCTGTTGGGAAGGTGCTGATTGAGATTTAGAAGAAGGTATCCCGCCAATTCCTTGAAGTTGTTGAATACCAGTTTGCATTTCTGCAACCGTCTTTGGATTAGTGCCTCCAAACATTCCCAAAAATGGTTTTCCTTTTGCTTGTTCTTTTTGAATCAAACTATTTAGGTTAGGAATCTGACTTTGGACTTGTTGATATGCGGCTTCAATTTGTGGGCTTGGAACCGCTTGATTTGCATAAGCACCTTGAGCTTGCTTATAAGCAGATACTTTAGATGCGAAAGACCTTATATCAGCGGCATCTGGAGTAGATCCGCTTGCAACTGCATCTTGGATTTTTTGAGCAAGCGAGCCAATACCTTCGTTTTTATCAGTACCACTATAAAGAGCATTATAACTATTAATCTGATTAACATTTGCATCTCTATTCATCTTATCAAGTCTAGCTTGATCAAGAGGCGAAAGTGTTTTCCCTTGAGGTTTATAATCTGGATTAACTTGTCCAGTAGAAGGATCAATAAAGCCAGGATATTTAGCGGCTAATGCTAGATTTTTACCCTGCAAGAATGCTTGCGTCCTAGCCATATGCTGTGCGTTGATATTGGCAGATTGGGCAGTAGTAATAGCGTGTTGAGCAAAGGGCTGAAGCAAAGGAATCTGTGATGCTGTAGCGGCGGCTCCATAGATGTCTGCCATGCCGTTAGGATCACCACTAGCAATCTTCTGCATACCTTGCTGATAGCTTTGCTGAAGAGCAGGGAGCATAGCTTGAGCCGCTTGAGTCTGTGCATGAGTCTCAATAGCTCCAGCAATCTGCTGACCAAGGCCAGCCATAGAGTTGATAACTTGTTGATTACCCTGCTGGATCGTAGAAAAATTGGCGTATCCGATTGGCATAGTTTTATTGTCCAAATGCAGGAACCATTACATTTGTCCCTTGTTGATAAAATCCACCCCCAGGTTGGTTATATGCTCCATATCCTGTTGCGGCAGGAAGCCCTCCCATAGTGTTTTGATAGCCTTGTGCAGAAGGAGAAAGGCTTTGTAAATAACTAGCCTTGTTCAAAGCATTTGCTCCCTCCAATCCCAATTGCCCCAACTGCAATCCAAGTTGTGCCTGTTGCTGATTTTGCAATTGATTGGCTTGGTATTGGTTAAAGCCACCTTGGTACTGGCTCTCTGCCAACTGATTGCCCAATCCAGCGGCAGATGCCGCAAGTTGTGATCCTAGTCCAGTAGCTTGCAATGTCCCCTGCATTCCAGCTTGGAATCCAACAGTAGGAGAAACTACCATTTGATTGGCTAGTTGTTGCCATGTAGGAGCGGCACTCAATCCGTATTGAGAAAGACCAAGGCTTGTCTGTCCAAGGTTACGAGCAAAGTTCTGTGGAGCCTGTCCACCGCCAGTAAAGAGATTAAATCCACCACCAAGATTCTGTGCTACTTCACGATTGATTTGTTGCTGAACATCTAGGGGGATTTGTCCTTGGATGTAAGAATTAAGCTGTCTATTGGCTAATTCTCGTTGGGCAGAAGAGCCAGGTGTAACCAAATTCTGAAGGGCAATCTGTTGTTTGGTTCCTTGTTGTGCAAATTGCTGTCCAAGATTTAGGGCATTCTGTTGTGCTTGGTTATAAACATTTGTCCCAAACTGTTGAGCTTGGGGGGCCATTTGATTGTATTGCTGTTGCTCTAACTGCAATGCCTGTTGTGGACTAAATTGCGGAAGTCCAGATCCAGTACTAGATCCTCCTCCAAATAATCCAGATCCTCCAAGCCCTCCAATCAATCCTCCTACTCCTGCTCCAACGGCAGTTCCAATACCAGGAACAACAGACCCAATCATCGCTCCCGATGCGGCTCCACCTAATGCTCCCGTTGCTGTTCCAGATCCAGAAAATGCCATATGCGTGTTATATTAGATATTTATAATTAAATCAATAAGGCCATGTAGCTCCATCATCCCACACATAAGTAGGAATCAAGGCGTTAAGCATCATGTTATTTGAGAATTGTCTAATCACGCTACCAGTAGGCTCCTCTTGATCAGCAGTTTCCCGATTAACTTCAAAGATGGCATTCTGGAGAGACACATTGTAAAGCTCATCACTACCCTTGTTCTCACGATAGACAACTGCCATCACAGCAGAGATCATTGCCTCTGGCGTAAACTCGACTTGATCATTAAGGCTAAACAAGTCTTGGTAATTCTTCTTGCAGTAAAGAATCACCGAATCCTTTACACGGCCTTGGATAGAGTACCTACGGAAATTGGGGTTGATGTCATAAGGCTGATAGATAGCCAGTAGCATTTGTGCTTTTGCATCGGGATCATAAGCATACAAACGCACCCTTCCTTGAGTCTGTCCCTTCGTACATTGGAAAACAGTCTTGAAGAAATTAACTGAATAAGAATAAGCAGGAGCTAAACCAAGAGTAATAGTTTCACTAATCCTTGTTCCATAAGCATTTTCACCAAAGAATGTAATCTCTTTGCCAGCGTCTAGAGGAGATTCACTTTCAATGCAAAGCTGGTAAGGGGCGGCATCATAGTTCTGATAGGTGATGTGCTTTCCACCAATCTCAATAAACTTCTTATTGCCACCATTCCAAGCATATCCCTGCCCCCATCCGTTTCCATATCCTCCACTTGCGGCATCTCCCCAAGAATCTTGAGGGATTGATTGATACCATTCATTTCCAAGGCTTACAGGAACGCCATCAATCCATGCCAGACGAACCTGTTTGTAAAGGCTAGGAAGGGTAAGGATTCCGTTTACACAAGCGATACAGACATACTCACAGGTCGATTCAATGTCGGTCTTATTCCACAGAAGACGACGAGCCTTATTCATGTAGCTCAACAACAATGCAGGATTACAAGTTCCGCTATTACCAGCATATGGCTTAATAGCTTCTGTAATATATGCTACATCGTAGAGTTGAGATGCCATAAGATTAGATCATTTCTCCATGCGAGATCGGCTTGCCAACAAGAGAGCGTGTCATTGGGCGTTTAGGCCCAACTACGCTTGGCAAGGAAGATAGCTTGATGGAAGGTGCTTGTTTCACCCTTAGCATCTTGCTCCTCATTGCTCCTTGTGTATGGAGCTTTGGGAGTTTCATGCTTACAGCCAATCGCAATTAAAAGGATTAGCGTTCTTTCCCATACCGCTCTCATTAGCGGGGCCACCAACAGAGAATGCACTCTGCGAGGACTCGCCAATGGCTTTGATACGGGCAGTACGAGCATCCTTGTAGGCACGAATAGTGGGAATATCGTTCCGAATTTGCACCCTCTGCATAGGTTGAGGAGTGGCATGATCGGAAACAACACCACGCTCGGTCTTATCAACCGTGTATTGTACGCCGTGAGATGCCATATTATTTCTTGGAGCTTCCGCGACCAGGAGAAGTAGGCTCTGGCTGTTTAGCACCCGAATAGAAGATGCCGCTGAACTCCGTACCCTTGGGGTGGTTGGACATTCCTTCCTTGATGGTTCCACGAGTGGAGAATCCCTCGCTCTGTAGTTTAGGCTCGGTGGCCCTATTTGTGTTCTTTGCCATTTTAGTTTGGGGTTATGTTTAGGTTAGTTTGATGCGATAGAAGATACTGACCAGTAAAGTTTTGTTATATCTGTATTGTTATTTGCAACCCAAAATGTAACTCCTGTAGTAGAAATAGTAGAAGAAACGACTCCCCATGCTGACATTGGAGTAATTGTCCCTGTACCATTCACACAACCAAACCATGCATTAATGGTATAATTAGTGTTAGGCATTGCAGTTGCAAAACTAGCTACAAATGTTTGAGGGGTATTTTGACTTACAACATTAAATACTCCGCTATTTTGATTTACTGCTAAAGCATTATATTCATTTTGAAGATTTTGAATATTTTGATTTATTGTTTGAATCTGTGAGGGAGTTACTTGTCCAAGACCAGGGATATTTACAGTACCATTATTCAAATACAACTGAATAAAGCTGTTAAAAATATCACTCCAACTTCCTTCTGGACAGTAGTTCGCTGGTACTGTTGGGAAAAGAAGTTGTGCTGGAGAACTCTGATTCTGCATAATTGATCAACTTATAGAGTGATTTTATATTTCTTGCAATACTTTTAACCAGCAACGGAAGAAACGGCAGTCGTTAATGGAACAATTCGATAGTAATCCAAGTCTGGTTGGCAACTGCATTGAATTGGAGTCGGGTCATTATAAAAGGTATCTGCACAATTTCCTTGGGGAAGATCAATCTTGTCATTGAAGATAATCGCAAGCCTCACCCTATCTACAATGCATGATCCAGAAATGTTTACCTTTACTTGGAACTCCGCACCTTCTTGGACGGGAATTTCATTAAATGTTTCACATTGATCAATGTCTGGAGAAGGGAATCTCAACTGGCGATAACGAGGTTGTGATATAGCAGGAACACATCCATCAGTTACAGGCGTACATTCATCAAGACCAATTGTAATTGGTTGAGAAAGCGTATTAAAACACGGGTATGAATCTGGACGAAATTCGCAATCTACAGTTACGGCTTCTTTTAGATTGGATACCCAGATTTCTCCTCCTACCAATTGTTTGCGAACGAAACGGCTGGCCCCAGGGTTAGGAACAAAATCAAATCTCTTGGTAATGAAATATGATTTAATAGGTACACTTCCATACACTTGCGAGTAATCATCAACTCCTGTAGCCAAAACGCTACTATTCTGAAGCTCATATAGACGATTTACGCCATCAGCATCAAACGAGAAAGCAAACCCACGCTGAACGCCATTGATTTGTGCTGTCAGTAATTGCGTAGGTTGTGGCCCTTCCCACAATCCATTCCAGCGAGAAGGCATAGATGCACTTGGATCAATACGGCTTTCTTGCTCCACATCCAACACAATCATTGCCCTGCTAGGACGATGAAGACCATAATTGGGATTAGCATTAGCAACTGTAAATGGGGAAACAGTAGCGATAATGCGATTGTCAAAAAACATTGCACTCTCAAATTGCCTTAACCAAGGAGTATCGTAATTGACCCAAGGCTGAACTTCTCGACTGATCTTTCGGAAAGATAATGCAGAATAGAAATCTACTTGTGCGTTGTTGTAGAACGCCCATCCATCATCAGAGCGAAAATACACATCGTTGTTGACACCACAAATGCTCCAAGGAGAACGGCATCCACGCCCGATAAGTGAAACTTTCTGAATGTTGCTCGCTTGCCAAGTGGCTCTGTCTTGGGACAGATCCAATGTAAAAGATCCATTCTCACAAAATACCACAAGTTCACCTTGACCACGAACATTAATATTGAGGGAAGGCATCACCCTCATGCCAGTAATCAAACCAAGATTTGCAGGAGGAGTAAATGATCCTCCCTCATTCCAATAAGTCTGTTCAGTAAAGTTTTGCGTATTCGCCGTATTAGTAAAACCATTTCCATAAATGATGTCAGAAACATAGATGTTGTTATTCGCATCACTTACTGCAACTCGCCCATAGGCATATGCCATGATCGTACCAATAGGCATCTGTTGCTTTACTGGATTTAATCTAAATATCGTATTTGGTTGAGCCTTTGTGATGGTTGTATTTGAAACAGTAGTAGTAGCAATATTTGACCAAGGAGTTGATGAACCATCTGGATATACACTTCTTAATTGGAAAGAATAAGAGGTAGATGCAGATGAAGTAGTAAATGTATATGATGTATTTGTATATGGAATCGTTGTAATTGTCTCAAAAACACTACCATTATATTGAATCTGGATTTCGTTATTAACAGCACCAGGAGCATTATCAGTCCATGTTAATACAATACTATTAGTTCCATTTCCTTTAGCTTGCAGATTTGTAGGTGATCCAGAAATGTCGCCATTCCATGCAATTGGATCTTGATAGCCATTTTGAATGTATATCCAATCTTCTGCTTGAACAAACCATGTATGCATCATGGTGGGATCATTTCCGCTAATTAATTTGTACAAAGTTCCTATATTATTAACAATCGAAAGAAAATAAATAGTTCCAGCAATTGATATTACAAAACCATCTGATGAACCTGTTTTGATTGCTTTATAAGGCCAAGCACCTTGAAAGTTTCCAGTTTGGAAATCATTCAAAATGGATGGATCTTGTCCAAATGCTGGCGATATTGCAATTTCTGTAAATGGTGGTCTTGTGCCATTTATTGATTGGCGAAAAGAACGATTTACGCAAGATGCAACATATGTTGCTGGAAGATTACTTGGATGCGTCTCTGCATCCATAGCAATCGTTTCAGTAGATCCATCGTAAACACGCCCGTCCTGTGACATATTACAGGAAGCTCAACTCGTAACCAGAGATTTGAAGTGCAAACGAATCACCAGTTCCAAGAACAGACGTAGTATAAATGTTAAAATAGCTATTTGAGCCATTGGGAACCACGCAAGTTGTGGAGCCATAAACTGCATTTGTTGTTGTGCCATAAGCGGGGGCAACAATGAATGCTCCGTATATCTCTGACGTAGTTGCCAATGGAGGTTGTGTTCCTCCAGTTGTTCCAGCAGTTGTATTAGAAATAATTACATTTGCTGTTTGTGTTGTAGATGTTCCAACAAGGCTAAACCTAAAGAAAGCCTTATCAACATACTGATATGGAGCATATGAAACAGATCCAGACCAATACTTATTTGTAGCTTGCGTTGATTGTGTTGAGACAACAACATTGGCAGTCTGACCAAGATTTACAGCCCTTCCATTTTGGTTGTAATAAGGATCAATTTGGGAAGACGCATTACTGCGGAGCAATCCAATCAACCTGTAATAAGTATATCCAGCACCAGTAGGAAGAGTTGGAGAAGTTGGACTTGCAGAGGCAAGTGTAGCTACTGTTGATGTAGTTGGATTGTAAATTGCAAAAATATAATAATATGTCGATGCACTCAAACCGCCAGAAACATCAAGGCTATTTGCAATTCCACTTACTGCTGTATTAAGAGTATATGTAGAAGAATTATTAACAGCAATATAAGATCCAGATTGATTTTGGACTACCAAATTTCCAAAAGCAACATTGAGAGTTGATGGGCTTGCGTAAGAAATATTTACTGAACGAGCATCAATAAATGCTGGATTCGTTGTAGTAAGCGTAGTAAATGCAGGAACACCACTTGAGTTAATTGTTAGAACTTGACCAGAAGTTCCAAGAGGAGCTTGAGCAACTACATTGGATGAGTTTTTATAAACAATTCCTTGGTTTGGAATAAGATTTTCAATGGTTCCCCAAGTCGTAGTTGTTCCACTTGGGGAAACAATAGGAAATTGGGTTTCAGCAGATGTGCCAGGAGTTAATGCTACAAGTTGACCAGTAGGAGTAGTAGCTTGGAGCTTTCCAGAATTTGCGGTCGCTTGAGTAGAACCATTGCCAAGGAAGATAGGATTAGAAACAGAAGCATCAGCCCAATTTACCAAGGCAGTAGATGCGTTGTAAAAAAGGATGCTATTGGAAGCAAGAGGAGGGACAGTATATTTGCAGTAAGATGAATCCTCGCCAACTACACGTTGGATTACACCCGTTCCAAGAGGATAACAAGCTGTAGGAAAGTTAGGATTGCAAGCAGGGGGAGCGTACTGAACAGTATTGTAGTTTCCGCACCCGCACCCGCCATAATTATTGTTACATCCGCAAGACATAGATTAGTTTGTTGTAGTTGAATTTGAATCTGAAGTCAATTAGGAACGATTAATTACTTAAGCATTTACTGAAGTAGCAATTCTATACCAGTTTCCATATGCTCCACAAAGAGCAAGGGTAGTACGATTATTTGCTGTAACATTTGCTACAAGATAAATATTGCCACCATTTTGGATGGCACAAGTTGATTGGAAAAGAATATTCAAGATTCTACCTTCAGAATTGTTTACTCCAACGATTGCTGTTCCAGCGGCCCCCACTCCAGATCCAGAAGAAAAATCAACAGAAGGAGGAGAAGTATATCCAGATCCATAATTAGTCATCGTAACTCCAATTATTTGTCCTTGGTTATCTACAGCGGCGGTAGCGGCGGCTCCTGCACCTCCACCTCCAGAGAAGATAACAGGCACACTAGAGTTAGGAGTATATCCAGATCCACCATTAGTTACTTGGACATCACTAACTTTTTGATAAAAAACATCTTGGCTATATGTTCTTATGTTATTTATTGTCGTTGTTCCAGTAATGTAAAATGTTTCAACATAGTCTGGAATCACTAGCGTACTTGCGGCAGTAAATGTTGGAATAAATGCATTATATGTATCAGCCGCTAAAACATAATTTCCTTTAATTTGAGAACTTGCATAAGAAATAATCCCGTTATTTACAGCAGAAGCACCTTGAATATAATTATCGGAAATTAATGCATTAATAGGAACTCTTGAAATAAGTATTCCAACACTATTTGCATTACTATTTAGATAAATGCTATTATTAGAAATTGTTGCATATGATCCAATGGTTGGAAATGGAGATGTTGAGCTTGCTCCATCAACGCCAGCAAATCCGATTCCATAACATTGTGTAGATCCAGCCATTTGGATGTTATTTCCAATGCATGAACATGAAACAGATGCACCAATATTTATAAAAGTTGCCGATGCATTTGCTGTAGCTCCTTCCCATTGGCATTGGTTATTAGAAATAACGCTATTAAAACATCCACCAGCATCAATTCCGTATACTTGGTTATCTCTTGTAGAATTACCACTACAAACAGAATTTGCACAATTAAACAAAATTCCTCCAGCATATGATGTTGAATAACCATTTTTATAACATACATTTCCATTAACTGAACCATTAGATCCTTGGAACATTAAGCCATAAGACCCGTTGTTTCCACAAAGGTTGTTTGCTATTACAACATCATCTGATTGAGGAACGGTTGGGCCATAATAAGGATTTGATGGTGTTCCTCCTGTATAATAACCATAAACTCCAATTCCAATACCAGAATTGTAAATTGCTTTATTATTGGTAATAATTAAAGAATTTGAAACATTTGCAATCGGAGGGAATACATAATTAGCTACGGATACGCCATTTACACCATTAGAAATAAAAGAGTTTCCATCTAATGTTATATACCAATCTTCATTAAGATAAAATCCAGAACCATCATTATTTTGGCATATGTTATTATTAAATATTGATGGGGTCTTTGTTGTTTTGCCAAGACCCATACTATCAACAAAACCAGCACCGTATCCACTAACAGATTTTGCATTAATAAATGAGCATTCCTCTACGATCCATTGGTAGCATTGATAAACAGTAAAGTTATTAGATCCGTATGTTTGATTTGCTTTATTCCCATCAAAGGTAATGCCTTTAACAATAAAGTTATTGTTAGATGTAAATTGTAAAATGCTATTGTTGTTTGTTTGAGATGAAATTCTTTTTAGGATGGTTTTATTAATCCCATCTCCATATATGTTAATATTGCTTATACCACTTAAATAAGTAACAGAGTATGTTCCAGCAGGAATATACAGACTCTTGTTTGTGGCGGCGTTAATTGCCGCTTGTAATGCTGTAGTAGAATCATTTGTTCCAGTAGGATCTGCACCATAATCAAGTGCATTAATTGTGTCTGCAAATCTATTTGCCAATGTCCTTGGTGTATTTGATCCAGTAGCAGTTACCAATGCTTGGTTTGGATCTGAAGTTACACTAGCAAATGCACCCAATTGACCAGTAGTTGTCAAACCAACATAAAAGTTAATATCTTGGGCGGCTACCTGTTGAAGATTAGGCAATAGAATTGGAGCCTGTATGCTTCCATCTCCAAATCTTGTTACGCTTCCATCGTAAATAACAAATGCTGGATTCAATGGAGGGTTTAACCTTGCCACTTGATTCCCATTTGCCCATACCAATGGCCCTACGCCTTGGCTTACAGGAGGAATAACACTAATAGGTACTTGAGGAGGACAGGGCATGTTAAGATGTAGCTGAAGTCAAAGTTGGTTCAGTATCATTTGGGTTTTGAGGAATATTCAATGGCATTTTAGCCAATATGCTATATCTCTGTATTGTTGGTACAGGAGGTGGATTGTTCTCGGGAGTAATTATTTCGTCTTCCATAAATTATGTTCCTGTGCTTCCGCTCAAAACCCAAACATTAGATATAAGTTGCAATGTAACAACAGCATAACCACCACCAGTAGAATATTGGCTATTAACATTTCTCAAAACTGATGGTGATGCGGCTTGGAAGGTTGTTTTATTTCCTCCAAATTGGATAACCTTAAAAGAAAACCCAGACACCAATGGTGTAATGCCATCAGTATCATAATATGGCAATGTTACTGTACAAGTAGATGATGGATTTATTGCAATTGTTTGATCCAAGTAATTACTATTAATAGTTAATGAATTAGAAGTGTAATAGATATATCTAGATTGAGGTATAACTGCAAAAATAGAATTAGTAGAAGTATTTCCATTTGATAATTTCAAATTTCCAGTTGAATTATCATGGATAAAAGAAATTTGAGATAATTGTTTTTGGCTAGTTATAAAATTAGCCCATGTTCCTGTTGTTCCATTATCGTAAACAAGAACACCATTATCTAAAGAACCTTTAACTGCATTAATTGTAATTCCATCAGCATATTTTGATAAAGTTTGTGAATCAATATATTCGTTAATTGGTGCTATTGTAACATCAATAAACTTTTGATATTGAAAAGTAGTTGGATCTACTACTCCATTTTGAATTTCACAAAAGGCACTAAATCCTGTTCCTGCCAATTGTGTAACATTTGAGAGTATTGCAGTGGCATCCGATCTTGATGTTGCTTGATTTGTTCCTTGATAAACAGAAAGATACATTGCATCAATTTCTCCAACATTTGCTTGTGTTGCAGAAGTCCAATTATCTTTGTATATCTGTATAAATTTTCCAAATTTAGCACTTGATGGGCCATTTAACCCACTTCCAGATGTTCCAATTATATCAGAGGTGCAAAAATATTGTTGATTTTGATGGTTGGCTGGAGCCTGATAAACAAAAGGATCTACACAAAAACTTGTAGAATTAAGTTGAGGAGAGATTTTATTTCCAGCAACAGTTGAACTTTCAAACTTAAATCCTATCCCATCTGGTAATTGGAAATAAGTATAATTGTAATTACCGTTAGGGAAATAAACCGTAGTAGCACCAATCGAAACTGCATAAGCAACGGCGGCTTGAATAGCGGCAGTATCGTCTGTAGTTCCATCACCAGTAGCCCCAAAGTCTTTTACGTTAACAACATCAGCAAAACGATTTGCAAGCGTTCTTGGTGTATTTGAACCAGTAGCAGTAACAAAAAGATTAGAAGGAGCAAGCCAACTTGGAGAACTTGTTCCATTACTTTGCAACAATTGACCCGTTGCTCCAGCGGCAGTAAATCCTGTTGTGTTTAATCCTGTTTGATAAACAATCTGGCCAGCCGCACCACCATTGATATTCGTTGCATTAGCAATCTGTTGGGTAGATGGAGGGTAATAGCTCCATAATCCAGTTGCATTTGTTCCAAGCAAGTAGCTTGGAGTTCCTTGGTTTACTTGGAGAAAAGGAAGATTAATGGGATTCTGTGCAGATCCATCAGCAACCACAAAAGTTTGCCCATTCCATGTTTGGAGAGCGGGGTTGGTTCCAGGTACTACGGGGTATTGATTTCCGCACCCACAATAGCTCCAGCCATTCACAACTGGATTAGAACCACAGCAAGATTGATTTTGTGGATATTGCATCGGCGTAAGACTATACTACTCCAGCAACTTTAGACAAGTCGATAACCCTAGAAATCCAACCTTTTCTAAACTTGGCTAGTCTTGGCTTTTGATCAGCTAATCTATTGTAGAAATCAATGCGTTCTTGTTGGAACTTTTTGGGATTTCTAGCTGATGCATTAAGGAATTGTTGCGCTCTTCCAATACCACAATTTACACACGCATCGAAAAATAACCAATCTAAAGGTACAGGAAGATGTTCACATCCATCCTTGACCCATTCATTCCAATATATATCCGTGGCTTCTTCAGTAGTAAGATTCTTAATATCAACGCTAGGATGTGATCTTTGATCAATTCCGTATTTAGTAGCTCCTCCACTATCGTCAGGATCATTTTCATAGGTCGTTCCTTCCCAACGAAATAACCAAGGTATGATTACGTTCTTAAATCGAGCCGTCATCGTAATATCTAGCTTTTGGCGTTCTAAAGTTATTTACCTCTTCTTCTGGAGCTTCAGCATTGGAATCAATGTGTTCGTCCTCAGATATGTTCTGCAATGCTGATACAGCTTTCCAATCAAAACACGCTTGTCCTGTGATAAGAGTCATCGCTAATGCCATGAATGCCATGATTGCAGTATTGGAAACCTCAACTATTTCTTTGGATGCTTCGGCATGATCATGAATAAGGAAAACAGTAGATGCAAAAACAATGACTACACCTACTCCAGCAATTCCAGCATATAGAGCTTTTTTGCTTTTGGATGCTGGCTGTGCCAGTTTTTCCTTAATTAAAGATGAGCGAGAAACTGCCATGCTACAATTCCAGCTACAGCACCAGAACCAATCGAAATAAACCAATCAGCGGCTAATGCAGGAGGATAAAATGAGAGCAGAACAGAAGAAAACCTTTGGATTCCAGCAAAGACAATAAGCCCAACGAGAGAAGAGCATAGCAAAAGCAATTTATTAAAATGGTTTTTTTCATCAGAAAGTTCTTTTTTGGTTACAGAAAGTTGCGTTTCTGTTTCATGCAGTTTTGCCGTTTGCTCATTAATTGCTTCTTGAACAACCCCTAGCTCTGCTTTTGCTGTAGCCGCATCTGCTTGTGCCTCGTGAACAAGTCTACGCTGATGTTCAACTGTAGCAATAATGTCAACTTTAGTTATAGTTGATGCATAAATTGAAGGTATGCCACAAAGTATAATTGCCAATGCTAGTTTTTTCATTTGTGAGTTTTTAACCATTGTTCAACTATTACTGCTTTCCCATCCACGGCAGAAAGATTGCCTTGGATAGCAGAAATGTTATCTTCAGCAGACGAAACTGATATATTTGAAGCGGGATGACTACATCCAATAAGAATAATAGATGCACATCCAATAAGAAGTTTCTTCATTTTTTCCTGTTCTTGTGATCAGCGTAAAGGTCGTAAGCAAGTTTCGCAAATGAAGCAAGACCAACAAAGATACCGATTGCCATGCTGATAATCCGAAGCTCAAGATCAAGAGTCGGATCAAAACTAATAGCGGCGGCGGCAATAGGAGCCGTCATTCCAATTGCACCTGTTGCGGCAGTATCAATGTGGTGCATGGCTATTTTTGTTTATAAGGTTGTGGGAACAAAGCGAGAATTGCGGCTTGAATTGAATCATTACCACTTTTCACATTAAGTAATTCACTCAAGCGAGCGTCCGTATCAGCATCAGTAAATTGACCGATGGAAGAATAAGGAGGAGTTGTATGCTGGCTCCAAAGCGTAATGCCAACATTTACTCCCTTGAGTTGAGCAACTGCCTGTTGCTGTGAATTGTCATAACTTACGCTGTAATCAATTGAAGTTAGCGTAGTAGGCTTCAGCGGCTTTCCATGCACAGGTGCAGGAGAGATAGTAATTGGAGAAGTTAGAGTAATCATAATTAGACATTAATAAACCAAGGGAGATGAAGCAATCGGGAAATCCAGTTAGTTCCAAGGGCGGTTCCACCACCGCCCCCTCCACCAGAGATATTTACAACAAATCCAGTAGAACCATATGATGCACCTTCATTAAGGTTTCCCAAAGAGTTAGCTGATCCCTGCCATGAATATTGCAAAGATGCCGCTGATTTATATGTGGCAGTTCCATTGATAACTGATTCAAAAACAAATGCTCCAGTATCAAAAGTTACATTTCCATAAAGTGTTACTCTTGCCATAGTAGAGTAATTAGATAAAAATACTCCGTTCGTTACTGTTAATGTTAAATTGCCAGTATTATATCCAAGCCCAGAACTACTTCCAGTAATTGTATTAACAGTAATGCTTGTGCCTGTATTAAAGTTGAGATTTATATTATCACCTATAAATACATCCGTAGATGCATCTGGAAGCTGTTGAGTTCCTACAGCATTAATTGGACGAGTTGTATAGGCATTGCTAGTCCACCAATTTAATGGATTATTCCACTCGCCATCACCAGCACCGCCAAGAGAAATAGTATCATTATACCATTGAGGCGTTACAGCAGGCCAATCAAGATAAGTTACGCTCCCAGCAACAGTTCCACCAATTGGGAATTGTCCGTTTCCTTGGTCGTAATACACATAGGCATTACCAAGAATAGATCCAAATGCCCTAGAGCTATCCCGCAAAGTAGCATTGCCGTCAACAACCGAAGTTGAAGTAAGCTGTGAAGAATCGTGCATTGAAACACTATCGGTAGTAGATCCTGCCATTGCCGAAGAACCCTGCATATTTACTATACCAGTTGATTGAAGTGTTAGTCCTGCACCAAAGTCAGCAGACCAAAAATTAGCATCAGCACAGAAGCATTGATTAGCTCCTTGTGTGTTTTGAGTAACTTGATTGTAAAGATTAACTGGAGTTGAACCAGTAGGAACTGAAGTTGCTTGGACAGTAAATCCAGAATCTTGCCACCAATTTAGAAGATTTCCCCAATCTCCATCACTTTGAGCATTGTTGTAATAAAGAGATGCAGGAGGATATGGGTTTAATGCCGAAGGATTGGTGTATAGCGTAGTTACTTCAGCTTGTGTTAAAGCACGATTCCAAATTCCAATCTCATCCAATTGACCAACTAAAGTATAACCATCCCATCTTCCTCCCATTACAAAACCACCAGCAGGATCAGTTCCTATTCCAGCGGCATTTTTTGAATCTACAGGAGTTCCATTTTGATACCAAACTCCATTACCAGAAGAATCATAAGTAAAGGCATAATGTGTCCAAGTATTTGCAATAGTTGATGCATTAAATTGAGCAATCAATGAACCATTGTTTTGAACTTGGACATAAGTCAATGATCCATAATTTTGGATCAAAAGACTATTTGCACCAGATGTTGCAGAAGAAACTAATGTTCCAGAATTAGCATCACTATTTGTCCAAAGTGATACTGAAAAAGCTCCAGATGGAGGTGGAATTAAAGTGTTAGCAGTTCCAAGAGATTGACCGCCAGAAAAAACGGCATCACCTCCTACAATTCCAGTACCTAAAGTTACTCCCCCACTATTTGTAAGAGTATTTGCTCCGTAAGTAGAATCAAGAAGACTTACTCCACCAGAACCATTATCATCAAGATTCCAGTAGGCTATATTGCCGTCTGTAAGAGCCATAGCAGATTAGCTAGTACGCCTAATGTCTGTAATGTTGTTGCTACCATCAAATGTGATAGTAATCGTCGCCACAACAACACCTTGATTTAGGCAAGTGATTAGCCCAGGTTGCGGTGGTGTACCACCATTATAGTTAGAAAATTGGACTTCCGTATAGGTAGGAAGATTGAAGCCAGCGGTAGCATTCCAAATGTTCCAAAGTTGTTCGGATTCATTTGTCGTGTTCCATCCACCCAAACCAGCAGTAGAGTTATCGTAAATACTCATTGTTATAAATTGTAGAAGCCCAATAGATATGGGGCAAGGGGATTGAACCCTCGCCCCATAATTTAATTACTGAAGAAGACCAACAACATACACATCGCCATAAATCGCACCAATGCGTCCAGCGGTATCAGCCGTGGAAGCCTCTGTAGTGAGAGATGGGTTAGCATACGAGAAGGTCGTAGCGGTCGTGGAAAGAACTGTAACAAGTCCGTTATAAGCGGCATTGCCAACAGAAAGAACCTTAACCTTTGCACCAGCAACCAACCAAGAAGGAACGCTCGACACAGTAAGAGTGCTGATGTTGTTCGTGGTAGCACGATTAGTGGTAGCAAGTGCAGGGACTGCGGCAGTCGTAACATTTACACGAAGTGCTTGTGTTGATGCGGCTCCATTAGAACCATTGGTTCCAACTGGAATCCCACCAAGAACATAACCATTCGTTGTAGGAGTGAAGATGGTCTGGGAAAGATTGCCAGCCGCAGTCGTCTGCACAGGTGTAAGGGGCAGAGTTGCAGTAGCAATGTTTTCACCAGTAGTTCCATCATCAATCGCCACAACAGCGGCAGTTCCATTAGTTCCAAGGGCGTTCTTGTAAACCACGAAAGAGGAAGTCGGAATAAAGACATTCTCATCGTATTCAAGTTGACCAATGGTAGTAGCTCCAGCAACAGTAAAGTCAACAGGAACAGGGCCGAAACGAACCTGTGTAAGATTGTTAGGGACAGGAGGTGTAGTAGTAGCAGACATATTTAGTTTGATTAGTTAAAGATTAATAATAGCCAGGGGTGTTGTAAACAACATTGTCAAGAGTGTAGGCAACCACAACGGTATCCGAAGAAGCCGTAACCGTGATTGGATAATAAAGTGTTCCGCTACCAGAAAGAGACATACCAGCAAGAATTGTGGTATTTGCTCCATTCACAGTAACAGTAGCACTTCCAGATGCACTCGTACTAATCGACCAAGTGATTGCACTTGTAGGAATAGTTACGCTTGCTCCGCTAGTGACTGTTGCAAAAACAGGAGTCAAGGGTTGCCCTTGCCCCGCATAAAGCAGGGCAGGGGCGTTCAAGACATCCGATGGTGCGTAGATCGAAGGATTAAGTGACATAGGATGTTTCCCTTAATTTTAGATAGGCTCCGTAATCACATCCGAGCAGACATAGCAGTCGGGGGTGTATTGCGGGGTGTAATTTGGGGTGAGATTGCAAGCCGCAGGGATCACAAGCTGTGCATTGTTCAACCTGTGAAGGATCGAATGCATGAGCGTAGGATCTTGGAACTGCATACCCATACGGAACTGGTTCCAGAAGAAACCTTGATCTCGCTTGATGTTGCACTCCCAATCTGGATTCTTCCACTCCCAATCACCAGCGTAGTTCTGGGTCATGCCTTGAGCCTCACCGATACCACTCTGGGAAGGGCTGATCCACTTGATCATAGCCTTGTTGACCCAAGGGTTGGTGATGCCGAAGTCGGCGTAGTTGAAGGCAGGGTTCTGAACGTACTTGCAACCAAGCTCAGTGGTCACAGGAACATAAGGAAGAACACGCACCAGACGAGGCCAAGTCGTAGGATCGTTGACATTGAAAGTAGGAAGGGATGCATTGTAAACCCAATCCACATTCAGACGAACGCCATTGATGTCGTTGCAGAAAGCATAGTTTCCGATAACACGATCAATACCAAGAGAGTACTGAAGCTGTTTGTCATCAAAATCACTAACGCTCTCCCACCATCCACCAGACTGCTTGGCATACTGCCAGAGCTGACGAAGTACACGGGCATCGGGAACGATAATCTCAAGAAGAGGGCGACCAGCGGCCTCACTCACGTCGAGACGATAAGCATCATCTTCACGCTGAAGGTTGATGAGGATGTCATCAAGGGTATCCAGAGAAAGAAGACCGATGTTGTTAAGCTGGCTTGCAGGGAGCTTCACATAGACATAGCCCATGTTGAAGGAACCCTCGTTCGTACCCTCGAAAGGCTGAACGATGAACATCTGATCATCTGGAGTAACGCAAGAAACAAGCGACTGACCATTGCTGATCGGAACCCACTTGTGTCCAGCACCACCGATCCAGTTGGAACGGGCGAACTCCTCATGGACGTTCTTGGTGATGTTGACGTTGGTAGCCATGATGTGATCCATCTCCTCTTGAGGGAAGAGACGATACATGAAATCAGTAAGCTGATACCAATCGGTACGCATTGCCTTGGTGAAAAGGCTGAAGCTGTAAGATTCCGTACCAGGATGAGCAATGAACTCAAACTGAACGTCATCTGCATTCTGGATGCAACGTCCACTCTGAACTTCCTGCCAAGGCTGATCTGGATTGTACCATCCACGACCGAAGCGGAATGCTTTCTGGGTCGGAAGGGTATTCAGAGGCCAAGTCTCGGTTTCAAGACGACCATAGTAAATACTGTTGATCGCCATCTTTTTGATAAAAAACGGGTTGTAGTAGGTGCGGGCTTCCCTAAACAGGGTATCCACATCCTGACAGCTAGAGAAGGTTACTCCATTCTGTGCCATAATATTTTAAGTTTTGGGTTTGATTGTGTATCCCAAAAGGATCGCTCCCCTTGGAACACGGTTATTGTGTTTTAGGTTTGCGATCTGGCAACCATCGCGGGTCTGTTTGATCACCCCACTATTCTCCAGCTTGGCAACCCGCTTATTATTTAATGTGGGTCGCTATCCCACTCGTTGCTTCCACCGAGAACAGTTGGCTAATCAAAGCAAACCAATCCAGTTTTATAATGTCAAAACAAGCTATTAGTGGTTTTCTAATAGCTCGTCAATATAAATGTTATCTATTGCGAAATTTAGCAAATAATGCCGCAGGAGTTTTTTCCTCTGCATCATTTGCTTTTCCAGCACTAGAAGATCCAATAGTTCCATCACCTGTAGAAGAACCACGCATTTTCTTAATGGTTTCTTTAAGTTCTGCATTCTCTTTTTCAAGAGCAAAACTATAGGCTTTGGCTTTCTTAAACTTTGCTCCCTGTTGGAGAACACGGGTAATTTGTTCTGGAGCATAGTTGCTGTTCTCCCGCAATGCGGCTTCAGCAATCAACTCATCTTCAGTTGTGTCATCATCGTACTGATGTGAGGCAAGGATTTTGGCAATCTCTTCTGGATAAGAAATCTCTACTTGCTGTTTAGCTTGTGCCAATGCCTCTTGCCAACGCTTTCCAACTTGAGATTTGGTCATTGATACACGCCGATTGTTTTCTTCATCAATCTGTGCTTTGGTAACTTGCCAATTGATCAATGCTTCATTCCTAGCTTCAATTTTAGCAAGAACATCATAAGCTGTACTCTGGAATTTAGCCTGTTCCATAGGAGAAAGATTCTCATAGATGGCATTAAGAGTCTGTTTGGAAATCTCGCTTTGACGCATTCTCTCATTTTGATCTTGTGAAGTAAGCGATTGCTCATAAGCGGAGACTGCTTTGGCAAACTCTGTGAGACTTGTCTGATCTCCCCCAACAATCATTTTAACTTGATTGTATCCAGAAAGAATAGGAGCATCATAATCACGCTTAAAGTTTGGATCAGCGGGAAGATTAAGCAGGGCATTAGCTTGGCGAAGGTTTTCCAGATCAGAAGTCAATGTTTCTTCACGCTCTTGGCGTTCTTTTATTGCTTGCTCAAGTTCCTTGCGGAGCTTTTCGACTTCTTTCTTGCTTTCGCTATCATTGATTTTGGAGCGAAGTTCTTCAATTTCTTGTTTTGCTTGGTCGTATTCAGCAACCTTGGCTTTAAGTTCAGCGGCCTCTTTAGCAAGCTGTTCATTGGTTTGCTTGAGGGATTTGATAAACCCAGGCTTCTTTTCATCATCTACAGATGAGGCTTTAACTTCTGGCTCCGTTCTATTCTCTTCTGAATCACGCTTGATTTGCTTTTCTTCATCAACCTTTTCTTGAAATTGCGTAGAATCTTGATTCAACTTCTCTGCCATCTTCTTAAAAAGATCGGAAGGATTGCCCTTGGGAGCATCTTTGATGTTTTCCCTAAAGAAAGTATCTGCCTGTTTAACGGCGGCATCTCTTGCGGCTTTATCAGCAGATGCATCAAATTGGGGTGCTGGTTTTGCTACGGGTTCGGCAACGGCGGTTTCAGACATGGTTGTTTTTGGTTTGTGTGGTTACTTATTTACGGAGAGAAAGCTCTTCATCAGTCAAAGATTCGTCAAGATCGGGATCAAAATCCAGATCATGTGTGCTTACTTTAACTGTAGTTAGTTTTGGTTTATCAAATGCAGAGAAAGTATTGTCTTCAGCATCAGTTGCCCATTCTTGCAATGCTCGGAATACTGCAACAACAGTTGCGTGATCTTTGTTTACTAGCTCCTCATACAATCCATTCTTTAGTTCGCTATAACGACGATCATTGATAATGGCGGCGGCTAGGTTTACTACATTTTTATCCATAAATTATGTGGTTGCTTGTAATTTAGCGTGTTTTCTTTGGTTTATTATTGCTGGAAGTATTTGCAAATTGCAAGGTTCATGTTTTCCACCCCTTGAAAGCGGAACAATATGATCAACATGAAATTTTATACCAGTACATTTAGAAATCCTTTTTCTACAATTTATAATTGTTTTAACAATAAGGATTTCAATTTCACTCAATGTTTTAGAGTTTTCCCTTTGCCGTCTTATTGATTTATAATTAAATATCTTTTCTGGATTTTTGTTTGCCCAATTTTTCCAGATATTTTTAGCTTTTTCTAAATTATTACTTTTCCAATTTTTAACAGCAATTCGACATGCTTCTGGATTTTTATTTCTTCTTTGTGCATTATCAATTTTGCTTTTAATTCTATACTCTTCAAACTTTTCTGGAGAAAGCCACCATTCTCCATTTAATGAAGGTTTATGATATTTCCAAAATCTTTTTGTTTTTGATTGGTTCCAATCGCCTGGCTTAAACTCACCCATTTTCTTGTCCAAGTTGCGGGTTGCTTTGCGTTACTGCCTCTTGACCTTGGATAGCTTGTTGTTGAGCCATCATGTCTTGAGCGTTCATTTGTTGGGTTTGATCCAACTCTTGTTCATGTTGATCCTGCATAGCTTGCAAGTTATGGGCGGCTTTTGCACGATGAATTTGAATGTCATTTGAGGCCTTTGCTCTCTTGGTCGCAAGATCGGTTGCAACCCTTTCCATTGCATTGGCATTGTGAAGCTGTGCTTTCTGTGCCATTGCCGCAAGTTTGATGTCTTCCTTCTTCTTGAGGCTATCAGTCTCAATGGCTTCCTTGGCAACCAAGGCTTGTAGCTTGATGGTATGAGGATCTTGATTTCCTCCCTGTCCTTGCTGTTGCTGTTTCGCTTTCTCAAGCTGTGCAAGCTGGCTACCAAGCTCATCGGTTCCACGCTGAAGCTGTTGCATCTGTTGACCAAACTGCTTTGCGAGTTCTTTCTTGGTTGGATCTTTTTGGATAAATCCAAGATGTGCAGTAAGGTGTGGCCCCTTGAAGCGAATCAAACAGGCATAGATGTCTTTGATAAGCTCCACGGCTTCTTCAGAGACTTGCTGTGCTTCTTGTCCACGGGTGGGTGCTTGAGGATTAACTCCAGCAGATTGAAGAGCCTGTTGAGCTTCCTGCATGGATGCGGCGGCATCTTGAATATGACCCTTGAAATGCTCAACATGGTTCTGATCGGGATACACACGGAAGTTTGCAACATTGCCCTTTGGATCAGTCATTCCAATATTCTCCATCGCAATAATTCCCTGTTCATCTGGGATTTCAACCTTGGACTGACGAATATAACGATTGACATTCTGGCGACCATTAAGGGCGGCAATAGCATCAGAGATTGCATTGGCTTGACCCTCGTTCATAGGAGTCATGCCTGTAAGAGAAACAGTCTGTTGAGCCGCCATCAGTTTGTAGCTTGGGCTTCCAGATCCAGAAAGCATATTGCTCTCAAGGTTTTCAATGTTTTCCCATTTATATGCTTCTTTGGGAACACCATTTTCTTCCATGAAATCAACAAACTTCTCTTTGAGTTTGTATCCGTAGCCACCTTTTGTGGTTCGGCTCATGCGTTTGAATAGCATTTTAAGCCAGCGGGTTTGATTATCGTTAAACCTACGGATTTGAGTTCCCTGGAGCTTTGCCGATTCAGCGGCATCCATCTGGCTCTCTGCTTTGGTGCGAGCTTTTCCGCTCTTTTGGTAATTGCCAATATTGTATGCACCGATTCCACGATACATATCAGCTTGATAAAACTGGATTCCAGCAAGGACTTCTTGGAAGGGAATATTGACCGATACTTGATGAGGCTCAACATCTTGAGGGAGAACCATCCAAGGCATCCACTCCATTTGTTTCAGCTTCTTGGTAGATTCAGCAGAACCACCCTTAAACATAAGGCGTGTATTCCAATCTACAGCATCCATGAACCTATTCATATGAATGTCATAGGCTCGACATTGGATGAAAACAGATTCAGCAAGTCCTTGGATCTCATGCCAGATGCCAGATCCAGTAGAGTCTGTCATAGGGGCAATGATGTCTTCCCAACCATCCTCATCCTTTTCTACCCAATCTTTTTTGTAATAAAGGAATCCTGTCTGGTCACGATACTCTTCTTCAGTAAGATCCTTGCGACCATTTTCTTTGTAACCAAGAACAAGTCCTCCATAGTTTTGGAGCAAGAGCATCTTGGATATGCTTCCATTGAACTCCATGATATAAAGCTCATACAACTCAATGCGTAGCGTGTAGAGACGAGAAAGATTCATATTGCCAGAGGCAACGTCACGCAACCATTCCGTATTGGTATATGTATTGCGATAATTTGTGGTAAACATTCGCAGGGCATCCACGCAAGCCCAGAAGTTCCAACCCATATCAGTAGCGTGTTTCTCTGCCTTTACTGGATCTTCTTCCCCGCCAGTAATCTTGAGCCAGAACTCAAGGGGTGTGTAGCTACGCTTGATGCACATCTCACCCAAGTTCGTGAGATCGGCATATGTTTTATCTGGAATCAGAACATTGGAGTTGTGAAAGCTCTTGGTAGGCCATCCATCTCTATCCTCTGCAATTTCAAAGCCCTTTCCATACAGGGTCATTTCTTCAACATCCAACTCAACATTGTAATTGTATGATGCCCAAGAGCGAAGCATACGATCAAATCCAACACTAATAATATCGCTCCATTCTTTCTTTTCAGTTGGATTCCCTAGCTTTGTCGTGATGGTTGCGGCAGTATTACGCTCCATAACCATGTCCACAAAACTAGACTTTTGGTTATCAACGATAAACTTCATCTGACGGAATGGCACATTGCTCATTCCAGAAAGTTGACGAGAAGCTACTTGGCTATAATCAGTTGGAGGGAAGCCTTTATAACATTTAAAAATTCTTCCCCATTTTCTTTCTCTTCCTGCGTTGTCCAATCGAAGGTTCCAACAAATTGTAAAAGCATCGTTAGCCGTTTGAACACGACTTGTGGGAGCTACACCATTAGAATTGATAGTGTTGAATCCCCAAGAGGAAACTCCTTCACGATTTACGATCTTTTTTGTTTTAGCCATTACCCGATTGCTTTGTTTAATGCCTCACGGCGGCGTTGACAAGATGGACAATTCTTTGCCCTTGTTTCCAATTGGGCATTGATGCCGAATGTAGAAGCAACCTTATCACCGAGATGAGCAAATTTGTGAATTACGTTTGCTACAGCATCGCCAGCTTCTTGCCAACAATACTGACCAGCAATACGCTGACAAATTTGTTGTTCAACTAGATATTCTAAATTTTCTGGAATAGCAACATTCTTATTAGTCATGTCTGACTTAACCTTTTGAATGAATTGCCTTCCAAATGTGAGATCCATTCCGTTTACACGATAGGTATTTCCTTTATCGTCGCTATATTGATACCAAAGGCCACCAGGGATTGCGTCATTAGGATTCTTGAGCTTCATGTGATTGAAATGCTTGTGTTATTTTCTAAAATAAGTCAACACTAAAGGTTCATGGAATACAACGGATTGAGTCTGCAACCACCACAGGATACAACATATGGACTTTCGTTCCTTGAGACTGTTCCACAATTCATTCGTGAGTTGACAGCATATCGTTTGACCCGTGGTGAGTTTGGAAGGCGTGAAAGAATCAAGATGGGAATCAAATTGGATCAATGTGGGTTGCTAAACCCTGCACAGCACATGGTCAACTGCTTTCAATTGATCTACGGCAATGATGTTTTGCTCCATTCGCAGGGAATACCCAATAATTATGCCCTAGACATCATTGATTTGTTCTGCAATGAGAACGATTGGGGTATTGCAGGGTGTGCAAGTAGCGGAAAAACCTTTTCTGTTGCGGCTTGTATTGTCATTGATTGGCTTTGTGCTCCAGATTGTACCTCAACTTACGTTGCAAGTACTTCTTTGGACGCTTCAGAAGACCGACTTTGGGGTAAAGTTTGTACGCTTTATCGCATTGCAATGAGGAATTTACAGGCCAAATACGGTAAAGATACAAGCATTGGAAACCTTGTTGAGTACCGAAGGATGATTGTTTTTGAATCAATTGACACCAAAGATACGGAACGAGATTATACAAATGCCATTAAAGCTCTTGCTTTCCCCCGTGGAGGAGAAGGAAAGCGGTCTGTGGAGAATACAAGAGGACGTAAGAACGCAAGGATGCGTCTATTTCTTGATGAGTTGGCTGAAATGGATCTCTATGCCCTTGATACCCGTGTCAACCTTGGAGCTAATCCAGACTTCATCTTTGGCGGTATGGCAAACCCATCAAATACTGCCAATAATCCCCATACAGAGTTGTGCCAGCCAGACGATCCCTTGGAATGGGATGCAGTAAACCGCTATACCCATAAATGGACTACTAGAACAGGGGTTGCTTTGCACCTTTCGGGAGAAGATAGTCCTAATTTCAAACTACCAAACGCTGAAGTTCCCCCATTTGATAGGTTTTTGACCATCCAAGGCGAAGCAAATACCCTAAAACGATGCTATGGCAATAAAAATGCCCTAGAATATTGGCGAAATGTCTATGGTTGGTGGCCCGATTCCTCTGTAGAACTAACCATCTTCTCAAAACAGTTCATCCAAGCCTGTGATATAGCTTGGGAACCTACTTGGAGTGACAGAACAAAGGTAGTTTGTGGATTTGACCCTGCATTTACGGCTGGAGGAGATAGATGTGCGGCTACTTTTTGCCGATATGGGCCAAATGATACTGGTCGTAGGGTTGGATTCTACCTTGGCACAAGAGAATATAACTCCTCTGTGGGTGATGTCTTTGAAGAATCCATTGCAATGCAATTGGTAAAGGATTGCGTAGAGTATGGAGTCCACCCAAGGGACTTTGGATTGGATATTTCTGGTGATGGCGGCAAGATGCTACGGGCAATAATCATTGAATGGGGCAAATTCCATCCAGAAGCTATGTTTATTCACCCTATTTCCTCTATGGGTATGCCTACGGAGAGGAAAATCAGTAGCTTGGATAAGCGTACTGCCAAGGAAGCGTATGATCGGCGTGTTACGGAGTCTTGGTTCCAGGTGCATACGGCTATGTCAACGCAAAGTTTGCTTGGCATTAATGTGGAAAAACATACCGCATTGGTAAACGAACTTTGCAGTAGGCTTTATTTCCACAAGGGCAGAAAAGTTGCTGTGGAGAAAAAACTGGATATGAAGCAACGCATCAAGAAATCACCCGATTTGGCTGATTCTTTGACCTATGCCGTTGAAATGCTACGCAAGGCAGGATTGGAATTTACTTTTGAAGAAGAGCAAGAATCCTTGGACATCCTAGAGATTAGGGATTGGGAAGAAAAACTTGTGTATTCTAAAAATGGAGTTGGAAAAGAAGTAGAGGATCAAGATGATTGGGGATATGGTGGAAGCAGTTGTGATGAAGATGGATTTTAGGTTCATATATACAATCAAGTACTAATTCATTTACAATTAGTAGATGACCTCGCCCCCTATCTCGCAGGAAATCCCCATTGGAGATTTTTCAGGGGCGAGGAACCTTTGAAGAAACCCAAGTGCCGATCCTCCTTGTTTCTGCGACTCAAGGGGAGAAGGCGGTCGAGGGTATAGGAGCTGCGGTATCCCTTAAGCTCCAAAGAAAATTTATTGTTGACGCATGGATTAGTCAATAACATATTCACCGCATCTGAATGGTGAAGCATTCTGGTAACACTTTCCTAAAACAAAAAGAAAAGCCCCGCTGTAGTGCTTCACCACTCGGCGGGGCTTGTCCGTTACAGCAAGTGAGGGTGGGTGTGAATTCGTACCACATGACCCAACAACAACGGCTTTGGAGAATCAAAACTCCTTACCCGATGGTTGGGTAAAAATGTACTGCCTTCAGCAAAAGCAGAGGGTAGTGATTTTTATCTAGCAAATCTTTTCTGGGGGGTAGGGGGGTTTGTTAGAGTTTTTAGCCATGGATGTATTTCGGCATGGCATCCGTTACAAAGGCTGACGACATTTTTCTTCTGGTTCAATCCCCCGTTTTGGAGTTGTATTATGTGATGTCGGCAATGTGCTGGTTCAAGGCAAACAAAACATTTGATGTTTATTTTTAACTCTACTCTGTGAAGTGTTTTTTTAATCTGATTAAATTGTGTTCGTTTTTTCGATGGATCAGTTTTCCATCCAATAACGATTTTTGCATAGTCAATTAAAACATTTAGTCTTTCCTCTTTGCTTTTTAGACCACCATTGAAATTGCCCCTCAATGCTTCCCTTTTGATTTTGTTTGGCCCTTTGACAGATTTATCTTCAAGGAAATATTTCCAAAACTTGATCAACAATTTTTTGTGCAAGCATTGAGCTTGCGATCCATTGTCACAATGGAATACATTTACATCAGCTTCATTCATAGACACATTATGGTTGAGGTTAAAAGCTGGTTGAGAACGCCATTCTCACCAGCTTTGTTTTTTATAACAGCAAGTTAGAATTGACGCAACTCTTAAACAGCGTCATACTTTTAACACTTATGGCTAGGTTTTCTCCCCAAGACTTCAAAGGTGGTTCTATAATTCCCTCTGTGATACATGGAAAAGTAGACTCTTCTGTTTCTAAACTCTTAGGAAGTTCTGATTCTACTCCATATGGAGGCGGTCAGTATAAACGGAAACCTAGCTTTTTGATGTGTCCTCCTAAATACTTGTCGACGGCTATCCCAAACAACAAGTTTATGAAGGGACAGAAGATTGATACTGAAAGGGCCATGCGTCAGTACACAAGAATCAAGAGACTAATTACTGCTCTTGGAGTTAAGGTAATTGAGCTTCCTCCTACACCTGGAGCACAGGATCAGCATTTTGTCGCCAACCTTGGATTGTCTGTAGATCCTTTTATCTTCATCGCCAAGATGAGTGCTGATGGAAGGCAGATTGAGGAGGAGCCAGGTCGTAGGTTCTTTGAGAAGATGGGATATACTGTTCTCCAACCTCCACATTCATGGGAGGGAGAAGCAGAGACAAAGCATTGGAAAGACAATATCTACTTTGGCGGTCACGGAAAATTCTCTGATTGGAAGGCACAGGAATGGATCTCAAAGAAAGCTGGTGTAGAGATTATCCCCATGAAGATGGTGAGTGATGATTTGTATCATCTGGATTGTGTAATCCATGTCATTGATAAAGATAACTTCTTGGTTTGCCGCTCTGGTATTGATTCAGAATCCTTCAAGCGGCTTGAGAAATTAGCCAATATAATTGTTGTTCCTAAAGAGATGGAAGCAACAGGAGCTACCAATTTGATAAGAATACCTGACAAAAACATCGTTATTTCTGGAATGTTCCAACCAGAGTTTGAAAACTATCGCAAGAGTATGGAGTGGATACTCACGACGATGGACAAGTTTAACAACTCTGTAATCTTTGCCGATATTGATGAAGCAGATAAGAATGGTGCAGATTGTTCATGCCAAGTGATGCATATCACTTTCTGATGAAAAGGTATTGGAGAATATTCGTTGGATTTATCTGTTGGTTGAATAGGTTATGCCCAGAATGTGGTAGAGAATTAAGTGCTTGCCATGTACATCCTTGCCACATATGCAATGTAGCGGGCTGTATCAAACCCATAAGATTATGGCAACGATTTCTCAACAGCCTATGAACAAAATAGCAACCACAACATCAGCAAAACCATATGCGAATCTACGACCTGCTAGAGTTAGTTATGGGTCTATTCAAAAACCCAGAGCAAAAACAAAACGAAAGCCTAGAGCTAAATGATATGACTCCAGAACAAGATGCTTTTGATATTTGGTCTAAAGCAACTTCTGCTGGATTTGATAAATATATCAAGGGAAGTGAAGAGCATAAGACTCAATTCTGGACTGCTGGTGCAGGGTGGTATGCACAGAATCTTAAAGATGAACAGCTTGATCTAATCAGCTATCTCCATCATTTGACCGAGCGAGTAAAGCTATGTCATCTTCTTGCAAAAATGATGAGAGATGAAGAAGTCTCTTTACGAGATGCTTCAACTCTATTAGAGAACTTGGTTTCGGATCGACCTCCTCAAAGTCTCCCAAACCAATCCAATGACTAATAAACCTATTGTCGGAGCAATTGTTGTTTCCGATTTGCATTGCGGATCATCAGTTGGTTTGTGGCCCGATGGATTTGAAACAAAGACAGGAAACAAAATTGGGTTAGGAAAAAATCTCCATCAGCAATGGCTTTGGCAATGTTGGCAAGATGCAGTTGAGAAAGGCATAAAACATTTTGGAAAAGATCCATTTGCTCTGTTCCTCAATGGTGATTTGATAGAGGGCATTCATCATGGAACAAAAGAAGTTGTTGCACAAGACTGCCTAGATCATTCAAATGCCGCTATAGAGGCTATTAAGCCCCTTTCTAGTGCCTCTGCTGTAACTTACTTAACGGCTGGCACAGAGTGCCATGTTAAGAATTGGGAAGAATATATTGCTACCAAGATTAACGGAAAATGGTGTGGCGACAAAGCCCTCATTGAAATCAATGGTACGCTTATAGATATGGCTCACCATATGCCTACCAGTTCTAGAGCATATCTTGAAGCTGGAGCAATGAGCATTACTATGGGCAATGCCCGACAGAATTACTCCCGTGTTGGTCATAGGGTTCCACGGATTTATCTACGAGGCCATCGACACACGGGAGGAATCTTTAATGATGGTGCTGGCATATTTATGGTTACTCCTGCTTGGCAGTTGCTAACCAGATATGCACATAAAGTTGTAGGAGATGCCATTTGTCGCCCTGGCATCGGCATCCTCGATTGGCGTGGATGTGAAGAAGGCGAACTACCAGCAACCAAACTAATCCAGTATGAGCCAAAAGAAACTCGACCCATCCGAAGCTGATCTTATTGCTTCTGTAGATGAAGCAATGCGTTGGAAAAACGCACTTATAGATAATCAAATGGAAATCCCAGAAGGATGGAAAACTAGGGAAGATATAGAAAAGATGCTTGAGCTTGGTAAAAGCCAAACACTTTCTTGGTTAAGAAAGGCAATTGCCAACAACATTTGTGAGAAACAAGATTTCATAATTTATGAAAATGGCAGAAGGATAGAAAAACCTCATTACTTCTTACTGTGAAGATCAACGAGTTTTATCTTGAGGCTAAAGTCTGGAGATCGGGCTGTTGGATTGTTTGGCCTGTAAATAGAGAACAGGCAGAGAAATGGCTTGAGACAAAATTTCCTACAGGATCTACAAAACTTGTTGAGCCATTAGATACAGCAGATGGTTGTACAGTATGCTCATGCCCTCCGATTATATTTCTTTCCAAATGGAGTCTAACACCAGAGTGGATCGCAAACCTAACTCACGAATGTGTCCATGTGGCTACCCATATCCTAGAAAGATGTGGTGTAAAAGAAAAAGAATCCTGTGACGAGGCGTTGGCTTACCTCATCGGGTATCTAGTTGAAGGCTTTTTAATAGCCCTCAAAAAGAAGCGTTAAGCAAATTGCAACAGGCTACCTTGATTATGGGCAATAAGCTGAAGGATAGCTTTCCCTTCATTAGTGGCAATGTGACCCGTTCCCTGGCATTTCCAGCATGGTTCACCCATGCCGTCATCATACCAATCACGGCCCGTTCCACCGCACTCATTGCACTCTTTCTCAAGAGTAGTAGTTGTATTGAATAGGTTATTCATACATCACCCCTTCTAGCGATTTTTTTCAGCCAGTCAACACTTTTTTGTAAAATAAATGAATCAACAAGAAATTCTAAAAGAAGCCTTGCACAAAGCATGGCAGGGAGAAGAGTATGGAGTCTTGGTTGGTAAACTAGATCAAGAACACCAGAAACGCCTTAAATCCCAGATCCTTGATATGCCAGAGGAGATAGCAATCAAAACGATTTACGGGCGTGTAGCATGGCGGGAAAGGGTCAATGTCCCAAGGGACAGGGGCCGTCCTCGCAAACATTAATACGGGATGGTGTAAAGGTAGCACAGGAGACTTTGACTCTCCTAGTCATGGTTCGATCCCATGTCCCGTAGCCAATCAAAGGCTTTATAAAAGGACGCTTTTTCAATAACTTATCCTTCTGAAAAGGACAGATGTAGCAGTTTACAGACATATCTTCGTTCTACTACACTCGTCTTGTTTATCGTGCAGTCTGGAAGTGTAGCATAGTTTGATTAGCGGATGCTGGGATAATCCCCCATGAGGTTAATCCAACTACTAATTGTAAACGTTTTAGTAGTTCTTTATAAATAAGAACCCCTCTGGTGCGCTTGCTCACAGGCAGAGGCGTGAGGGGTATAATTATGTAAATTTACCCGTTCTGATGCGTCCATCAGTTATGGCCTACGGGATTGCCTTGCCTTGACCTTCACGCAACCTTTCAATCACGGAGAGGGAGTGGGGCAAATAATGACCAATTTGTTTGAGCATCTTTGAGAGGCTTAATTGGTTCTATTAAGAAAATCTTACTTGAGGAACGTCAGCTTGTAAATAGTAGAATCAATCAATGCCGCAACATTATCCACCAAGTTTTGAATCTCACTCTCCTCTCCCAACACATAACGATCCTCCTCAACAAGTATCTTCAAGAACATCAAATACTCCAAAGAATCCTTATGCTCACTCACCTCAACCATCTGATCTGGATACTGCACCAACTCCTGATGCCTTCCCTGCCATGCCTCAATCACACTATCAACCAAGTCTGGCAACTCTTTATAGAAAGTATTCAATGCCTTATGCTCTGCATAAATCCTACTCTGCAAATGCAACACATGACCAATCGTAGCCGCATTCAACAATGTAATCAAAAATTCTCCTTCACTCATAGTCCCTTAATCATATCCCTATCCCAATCAGAAAGTCTAGGATCATCTATATGTTCTTTCAAAATATCTCCCAACCTCTTCCTCTCCATCTTCAACCCTCCATACCCACCAGGCTCCTTACTCACCCCCTCCCCCAACTCATGCACAAGCGACCTCAACAACATAATACTCGGCCTAGTAAAGTCACTCTCTGGGTATCTCATCGTCATTAATACATTCCTATCCCATCAACCATCATACAGTCAAGGCTAAAATGATCTTTTAATAGGGAAAGTTCCCATACTGGATTTTTTTTGGTTGGCCCATGTCGCATATACGCATCGCCATAAAATGTGATGGTGGGAGGGTGGCCACCCGTAAGAGATTCCTTGTGGGAGATCCTACCATGAAGGGACTAGCCTTTCCCTGGAGCTTGGCAAGGCTGGCTTACTCGACCAGCTCGGCATCTATGCTGATCGTCGATGGTGCTGGTGCTGGCAACGCTACTCGCTCGACCTGCTGTAAGGCATCGACTTGCTCCTTGAAAGCCGTCACAAGGAACAAGAAAGGATTACTCGCTTGCGGTTGCCTATCCGAGAACCGATCACCTGACATGGCATTATCCTCTCGTAAAGCGTCCAACTTATTAACCAACTTAACTACACGCTTAACATTCCCCATCTGATCGACTTCCTCTCTCACTTCCTGCACTAAATCAGGATCAGCTTTGCTCGCATCAGCTCGGACGGCTCGCGCCAGGAAAGCCCGCTTTTCAGCGAATGAGAGAGCATCTTCTTTGAACTGCTTCTCCTTTAACTTGGCAAGATAGGCTTTAACCCTGTCCTGTCTCAGAAGTTTGCATCCATAAGAGCTTGCATCTTCTATTTTACCCGAAGCGATGCTGTATCCTGCTCTTCTAACAGATTCGGCGATGGATAAACCTTTTAGTGCGTAGAACTCAACGAACTTGCGTTGTCTGGTATTTAATGGCTTGCTCATGGGAAGATGGTTTTTACCTAGGGAGATCCACCTTGTCAACTGGTCGGATAAATTACTGGATGGCCTAGGGAAAGAAGTAGAGGGATCGAGATCCTTGTCGGATAAGTAATTTTAAGCAGGTGAAGGGTGATTCTGTCAATTCTATTCTGATCATTCTTGGATGTTTTCTTTCTCTTGCTATGTCTTGCAAGTGATAGAAGATTGATGATGTCTTGCAGTCTGTTACGCTCGGAGGTGCATGGATACTGGATGAAAGAATCTTTCACTTTCTTGTAAAAAGATGTTGCAAAGGTTGAAAGAATTGCATAGAGTCTCCCTTGTCATAACGACACCAACCAACCAACACCAACACCACGCACGCCATGAACAACACCGAAAAAGCAGAACTCTTAGCCCGTGAATACTTCAAAATGACGGAAAGACATCTCCGAGTATGGAAGGGAAATCCTGCGACCTTTATGGGAGTCGGACAATGGGCGAAGCATATTAAGAACTGTTCCCCACAACTCACCAAAAAAATCGCTGGCAACTTCTGGACAATTAAAGCCCACGAGTTACTTGCAAAATCCATGTAAACCCCAACCCAACCCAAAAAAGGAGCACACAGAATGAAAACATATACCGCACACAACTACGAATATCAGCCCGAGACTTGCGAAGCATTCGCAAAGGTTCCAGAGCGCACAAATGCACACAAGACACATTCTTTGGGAATGAATGGCACAGAGCCGTTGATCGTCATATTGGATTCTCTCATTCGCTACGCCAAAGCACATGAAGCAATCATGGGAAGCAAACTCTCCGAAGATTACTTCCTTGGCCCTTGTTTCCTTTCTACACTCACCAATACAAGAGAACTGCTTAATGGCAACGGAGCCGTTGCTAATGAGATTAGCGCAAAGACTGGAAAACCTTGTAGTGATTCCAAAGATAACGGAGCTTGTGAAGCTATGTTCTGGGATGCAATGAGCATTGCAGGATTTACAGAAGAAGACATTTAATCAAAAAGGAGAAAAAAATATGAGCACATATAAAATCATCAGAGGATTCTTTGACGGAGATCGTGAAGTGATTGCCACGGGGCTGACGCTTGCAGAAGCAAAAGAGCATTGCCAAAATCCCGAGACATCTTCTCGCACTTGTTCAGATGAAACGGCCCAAGAGGTAGGAATCGGGCGTGTATGGTTCGACGGATTTGAGGAGCAATAACTATGGAAAACTTCACCTCACCATCACCAGCCCTTGTCGAGTATCGCCAAGAGAAGCACGAACGCCAGGTCACGCAGTTTCTTGGCCTTTGCCTAGTGCTTGCTTTCCTTGTCCTAATCTTAACAGCCTTAATCTTCAACTCATAAAAATATGACCCTAAAAACAGCACAGAAAGCCGCCAGCATCTACAATAGAGTGACCAACCCTCGCTTGCTCTTGAGCGATCATCAGCACCGATGCAGGAACAAGGTAGCCCAAAAAATGCGGCACTTCCTAGCCTATCACCCTTGCCAGGTAATCGAATGGAGCAACGGAACACTTCACCCCATGCCAAACTGCTGAAACTATGAACAACCAAAACAACCACAACAACCATTTAAACAACATGGACACGCTCTGCAAAAATTGCGGATATGAAAAGAAATTCCACATTATCCCAAAAGATAATTGCCCAGGAGATGACACCCACACCTACCATGAAGACTCATTTTTTGAACCCATGGAGCCGCAGGAAACGCTAGACGACATCATCACAAGGATTCTCTGCCAACTCGACACGATCAACGGACAGATTGAAAAAATAAACTCACAACTGAAAACCATACAATAAAGGAGAAATAAATGAATATATATAACATCACATTAGAAGCCGCCTTTTTAGGCTATTACATAACCGAAAGACAAGCCCAAGAGATTGCCGCACTCTTCACGGGTAACAATCTCCCCGACTTCTTACGGAACTACCTTGCCGCTTACGAATCTTAACCGCCAACGCCGAACCATGAAAAGAAAACCACGCCCCCAGGATCAGTTCCAACTCATTTCCGAGACAGATATGCCCTTCAACCTAGCAGGGGAAAAGCTACCAGCAGAACCGCCGCCGCCGACCAATAACACAGGCTTCTCTTGGCTCCAAGATGCCCTAATGAAACCAACACCAACACCTAAAAAACCTTAACCATTAACACCGCCGCCGCCGACTTGATTACTGATACGCACCGACTCATTACCAGCATAGAACCGCTCTTCTATACTCTGATAAAAGGCTCGGAACGCTTCAACAATCCAACCATAGAGATCAGCACCGCCAGGGCCAGAGAAATCGCCGCCGAACTACTTGTGATAAAAAAGAAGCTGAAATCTCTTGCAAACGATACCGCCGCCGCTCAATCTAAAACACACACCCGACTAGATTCCATATTCAACATTAACCAATAACAACGCCGACGACATGGAAAACGATGATTTAGAACACATAGCAGACCTTTGTCTGAATTACAGACCAGGAAATGAAACAAACCGCCGCCTTGACTCAATCGCCGATCAGATCCGTATCCTAGAACTAGAGGTTAAAATCCTTAATGCCAATCTTGACTTGCAGGAATTGAAACGCAAAGAAAACAGCCAGCAAACAGCAACCAATAACTAAACCAATGCAACACGACTATACCTGTAAAAACGAAGAATGCGAATGCGAGTTTGAGGTTGACTACACACCGCCGACTCCAGACAGAAACATGAACGGAAGGATGGAAGATGCTATCCAGGGTGATCCCGCCGAAGTAGAACCCTACGAATGTCCCGAATGTGGAACGGAAGTGGATATTGAATACTGCATTGAATACTTTTCATGAAACCTATCTCTCTCCACCGATACCTAGCTCACGACTCTATAGGCCACAAGGAAATGCTATGCTGGTATAGCTTCCTAAAGCACCTAGACAAGCAGGGCCATCTATTATCCGTACCGAAACTCAAGCACAAACTTTTTAGAAAATAACCTTGTATCCGCTTTCAGCAGATGCAATCATCACTTCCCAACTTTAACAACCATGACAACACCAACCGAACCAACCACAACAGACATCGCCGCCGCCGAGAAAACCCATGCTTTCCTTGGACTCTACTTCCCACTTGAACTAAAGCAGAAAGTGAAAGAAGCCGCTTCTATGGAACGCCGATCCATGTCACAATACATGGTAATGATCGTCGAACGCCACTTTGCCGCCGCCGCATAATGAAACAAGGACTATACGCCAATATCGCAAAGAAGAGAGCTAGAATCGCCGCTGGCTCTGGAGAACACATGAGAAAGCCAGGTAGCAAGGGAGCACCTACCGCCGCCGCTTTCCGTAAATCAGCCAAAACCGCAAAGAAAAAATAATATGTCTGAAGCATGGACACGGAAGGAGGGTAAAAACCCCAAGGGAGGACTCAACGCCAAGGGAAGAGCATCCTATAACAAGGCAACTGGAGGTCATCTAAAGCCGCCAGCACCTCACCCTAAAACCGAAAAGGATGCCGCCAGAAAGAAGTCATTCTGTTCCAGGATGAAAGGGATGCGTTCAAAGCTAACCAGTTCCAAAACCGCTAAAGATCCAAATTCTCGCATCAACAAGTCATTAAGGGCTTGGGGATGCAAGTAACAAAACAACAACCAACAAACACCATGTCAACGAACCTAGTCACATTGAACCAAACAGCCCAAGAGATCGCTTCCGCACTCGGAACCATTGACCTTGAGCTTCTTCAGCAAGTACACGCACTCGTCACGGGAGGCAACAAGCAGGATGCCGCCGCCGCCGAGACTGAAACATCCGCTTCCTAATGCTCGACGCAATCAAAAATCTGATCCGCACAAAGTTGCAGACCAAGCCACAAAAAAATCACACCCTAATTGAAACAACGCAAATGAAAAAGACCACCGCAAAGAAAGTCATGGCAGAGGCCAAAGGCAAGCCCATGAAGGGCAAGAAGATGGAAACCAAGAAATCCATGCCTAAAAAGGGCATGAAGAAAGGATACTAAAACAAATGTGGCGTAGGAGCCATGAACAAACTCCTACGCCACTTTTTAGTTCAGCAACCACGCTAGGAACCAACATGAACATAAACGAAAACAACACCGCTAGTCAACTCAACGCCTCATTTGTTAAAGCACTTGGGGAACTCCGCAACGTAGCCAAGAATGCAGTCAATCCGCATTTTAAGAACCGCTACGCATCACTAGACGCTATTCTGGACGATGTTCGTCCTATCATGGCATCTAACGGCCTTGGAATCTCACAGGAACCCCTCTTTGAAGATGGGAAGGCTGGAGTTGTCACAAGGATCATTCACAAGTCTGGCGAGACAAGGGAAAGCACCCTTCTATTGCCGCTTAAAGATCAATCAGCACAGGGAGTAGGATCAGCTTTGACCTATGCCAAACGCTATGCCATTAGTTCCATTCTAGGAATCACCGCCGACGATGACGACGATGGGGAGATTGCTTCCAAGCCGCCAGTTAAAGTTGAGAAGCCAGTAGTTAAAAAGCAGGAGGTGAAGGAGCTTCCCCAATCTGTAATGGATATGCTCCAAAGCATGATGGATACCGACAAGATTTCTCCAGAGCATATCATGGAGTTTCTTATCGCAAAGAAGGCAGTCAAGGATCGTAGCGTAAGGATTTGGGAGCTATCCGAACCAGTAATGAACCGACTCATTGAGAAATGGGACGATGTAAAGGCATTCAAGCCAATTCTTTAATATGATTAAAATAGATAAAGGAATACCTATTCCAGAATTAAAAAGAACAAAATACCCTTTTGATTTAATGAATATAGGAGATTCTTTTTTTGCTCCAAAACCAAATTTAACCGCTTCAATTCAATGTGCACATGCAAGAACAGGATTCAAATTTACTAGCAAATTCGAAAATGGAGGAACCCGTGTTTGGAGGGTTGAATAATATGGACGAACGCAACGGAAAGCCATCGGCAAGCGGATTCAGCCGACTTGCACTATGCCCAGGTTCTTGGAACTTGGAGCAGACACTTCCCCAACAGGAAGAGAATCAATACATGAAGCTAGGTACGGATATTCATGCCGTCCTAGCCGATCAGAAACCTTTTGAGGAACTATCCGAAGAGGGCCAAGAGATCGCCACTAGATGCTTGAGCGAATACTCCGACATGATCCGACAACTGGATCTAGGGTCAATAACCAAGAGCGTTGTAGAGGAGCGATTTTGGTACGATGATCTATTCTCTGGAGCTATCGACCGCATTGACTTCTTTGGTGAAGAGACAGCAATCGTCAGCGACTACAAAACAGGAAGGACAGCACAGAGTAAAGCGAGTGAGAATACCCAACTGAAGGCTTATGCCGTCTTGGTAAAAAACGCATTCCCCGAACTCAAAACCATCCTTGTAAGCATTATCCAACCCCTTGCAGGAGGGACAACCATTGCTGAATACAACGAGGAGGAACTTGCCGCCGCAAAGAAGGAGATTGTTGGCATCGTTCATGCTTCATCATTCCCTAATGCTCCAAGAAACCCTTCTCCAGATGCTTGTAAATGGTGTCGTGCTAAAGGCATATGTCCAGACGCTTATGGAAATGCTCAAGCCGCTACAACCACCCTACAGGTAGCCTCTAGCGTAGCCGTATCTACTCTATCTAATGAGGAATTAGCATCTCTGGATGCGAAGGCTCTCATTGTGGAGGATTTCATTGATGAGATCCGAAAGGAACTCAAGTCACGGCTCATGGCAGGATCTCAAATTGCTGGATTATCACTCTCAAAAGGGCGTACAATTCGTAATGTCACAGATACCAATGCCGCTATATCTGCATTGTCTGGCGTACTTTCACATGATTCTATCATGGATTGTGCAAAGATTAGCGTATCGTCATTGGAGAAAGCATACGCAAAAGCAAAGGGAATCAAGGGAAAGGATGCTAAAGCCGCACTTGACGAGATCCTCGGCTGGATCATTGAGACAAAAGAATCGGAACCCTCAATCTCCCGTGACCGCTAATGAATACCCCGAAGATGCAAGAGCATTATGGATTAAGTTTAAGGGGCGTGAGTTTGTTGTCATGTATTACCCTGGCAACTATTTCGCTTATCCCGTGGATAATGGCTCGCTCACGCCGCAAGAACTCCAAAACCTTTTCCGTTATCTAGTGGGAGAGGGATTCATTAACGAAGAAGATAAACATACACCATATCAACCGCAGTAAAACCACCAACCAAACAAAACCATGTTCACATTAAGCATAGATGTAACCAAAATTGACAAGTCACTCCTCAAGGAAGTAACAAAAAAGGATGGCAGTAAAGCCGTTTTCCTCAACCTAATCTGCTGGCCCAATCGTGATGGCAAAGATCAATACGATAACGATGGATCAGTTAAGCATAGCTTGAGCAAGGAACAGCGTGACGCAGGAGTAAAATCCGAGATCATTGGCAACTACAAGGTCAAGGATGAGGCAGGAAGCACTCAATCTGGATGGGGAGACAAGATCAAGCCAGCAAAGGCATTCCAGAACAGGGAGAAGCCAGCACCGAAGCCACAGGATACTTGGGGTGGAGACGATCTAGATGATGGGCCGATTCCTTTCTAACCTTTAGCAACCACAGCAACCACCATGAAACCAGTTAAAGGCATCCTTGCCTATTGCTCTTGCCAAGAGATTAAAGACTCTAAAGGAAATGAGTATAGCCGCATTCCCGAATGGCATAATTGCGATTACATCCGCAAGCGTAACAAGCTAATCAAAGAAGCTGAAGCCTATGCAGAGCAGAACGCTAAAAATGAAAATGGAATAGTAGATGGGTATAAGTTCTCTTATATCTTCTCGTCACAGATGGATAAACTTGCTTACGAAACAGGACTTGTAAAATGAAATACCCAGAAGAAGCATATAAATACCTTGAGACTGAACATATCCGTTTACTCATGGAAGGGAATCGAATCCCTTCTATCGAGGATCGGGTCATGGAGGCATTCATGGCAGGAGTAAAATCTGTTAAGAAAACCAAGCCATTTTTAGAAGTTGTTTCTAATAAAAAGAGTCACAACATAACAGAAGTAGGAACGATTAACTTTCCTAGATTTAATGAGTGACATAAATCCAGTAGAGATTCATCTATCTCCAACTGAATTTCATGCCGCTGTTAATTCTGCCTTACTCCAAGTGACTTGCTCATCTTTGGATAAGAGGAATCACACCTATACCATGAAGCGTAATAAGTTAGGAATCCTTAATCATTCCATCATAGGAGCGATAGGAGAGATTGCCTTTGCCAAGTTTGCTGATCGGTTTTTCATTCCACAGGTCAATACCTTTCATGGCATACCCGATTGCTTTGAGGATATTGAAGTTAGGACATCTGATCAGAATCTAACCCTCATTACGAGAGATGATGATAGTCCAGATAGAAAGTATGTGAAGGTAATGACTAATGGAAACAAGGCTCTTATTGTTGGCTGGCTATATGGTCACGAAACAAGGAGAGACGAGTTCTTTAGGAGTAGTGAAGGCCAGCGAGATTGCTGGATGACACCACATAAGTATCTAAAACACCCAAGCACTATCTTTAATCGGGTAGAGGATTTGGAAAACATGGAGGACATATCATGGTAAATATGACAACGAGCAAAGAAACCAACAACGAGGTCGCAAGGCTCCGTGAGGAAATTGATCGCCTTAAACGAGGATGCCAAGGGTCATGCTATGCGTGTGAACCAGTTGGAGAGATGAATCTCAAATTAGAAGCCGAGGTCGCAAGGTTCTGTAGACTGCTAGAAAACATGACTGAATCAAGAGACACCATGATCGAGGATAGAAACGTACTAGACAACGAGGTCGCAAGGCTCAGGGAGCTTCTGAACCGAGCTATTGAGATTGCAAGAACCCTACGGAAGCTGGCTTTCATTAACAGCGAAGATTATTGCGACTGGCATTTTGAGGATCGTTTGAAAGCCGCTAACGACTTTGCTGATCTATGCAAGGAAGTGAACCAACTCGCCCCCGCGTCAGAGGAAACCCAAGACGGGGCAACGATGGACGAGTGGTACGGAGGCTTCGGAAAGATCGAAAGCACCGAACCAGTAACAAAGAGGGTGTGCAAGAATTGTGGACAACCCCATTCCAAGCACACGCTTCATCCTTACGAGACTATATGCCCTGAACCCGCTCCCGCTTGGCGAGAGTTGGGCTATGACGAGGTGATCGGGGCATACGATGAATACAACCCAACCTCATTAGGCGAGTGGATCAAAGTTCCTCACGGATGGATCGGAGAGAAATGCGACATAACAAAAATTCGCACCCGCCGCCCGTTATGCCCCAATAATGCCCCAAAGCAGGAGGAGATGCCGCTTAAAGATGATCATCAATGGTTCCGAATATCAATGTGCATAAATGAAATGTCTGTAGAAATTCAAGAAATCAGAGACGAGATCCAGAAGCTAAAAGCCGAAACTCATTACCACCACGAATCCTATTGCAGAAAATGCAAAGAACCTAAATGAGATCACAATTTAGAATCATAAAAACAAGATGCAATCAGTATTTTATCCAAAAAAAGTGGTTATGCTTCTGGCTAACTCATCGCCCAATTAAAAGCCCTACTTATATGGATACATTCCATCATGCGGAGCTAGAGATTAAAAAGATCAAACAATATCAAAAGTCAAAACAAGAAATAGTTTGGCAGGGATAAATAATATGAGAAAATTCAAAGCAAAGGCAAACACGACCAGGCGAGTTGTTGGTACGATGAACAAGACAGAACAAGCTTATGCCGCTCTTCTCGAACAACGCAAACAAGCAGGAGAGATCCACCACTACGGATTTGAGGCTATCAATCTAAAACTAGCCAAGTTGACAAGCTACCTTCCCGACTTCTTTATCATTAATGCCGATGGAACAATAGAGTTCCATGAAGTTAAAGGATTTTGGCAATCAACTGGCAGAGTAAAGATTAAGGTAGCCGCCGAGAACCATCCTTGGTTTTCCTTTGTGGGAGTCCAATACAAAAAAAAGGAATGGTCATATGAGCAGTTCTGAACCCGACATCTGTCCCTGTTGTGGTCGCCCATTTAAGGCAACCAAGACCAAGCCAACCGATCAAGAGTGGATGGAATCTCTCAAGGATCTTTATCCTTGGGTCGATCTAGCCACAGAGATGAAGCGTATTGACGCTTGGCTATCCATTAATCCTCGCCGTCAGAAGACCAAGAGATTCATAATTAACTGGCTAAACAAGGTTGAGAAACCCTTGGAGCCTGTAAAGCCCAAACCAAAGTTAATTACACCTACAAGAAAAGTTGACTACGATCACTACAAGGCATGGAAAGCCCAAGAAGGCTATCCTCCCTGTATCCTAGCCACGCAATTCAGAGAAGATCCAACCTACATCCAGCAAGCATACCTAAAATCACTATGAACGACATGAGCGAAGAAGACATTATCGAACGCCTAGAGAAGCGTATAGCCTATCTTGAATCGGTTCTATCAGAGATCCAGATTCTTAACTCTTTAGGCAAGACTCTAAAGATCAGCGAGGCAATAATAGCCGCACTAGATGAGTGAGGAAATCAAACAACTTGTAGGTGACTTCCTTGTGGAGACATCTAAATCAGATACTCCAAGATCAGATAAGTTTGGAGAGGCATTACGCCATAATTGGATTGAAAACCCTCATTGGGAAGATACAGCGGCTTGCCATGATCTTTGTAAGAAGATTGAAGGTCAACTTACTAGGGCCATAGACATTGCTAATCGCATCATGGATTGGGATACACCAGCAGATGCAAGGAAGTCATGTAAAGATTTGAGCGATCTAAAGAAAGAAATCAACCAATGACAGACATATCTAAATGCCAAAACACAAATTGCCCATCGCATATGCAATGCTGGAGGTATCTAGCCCCTGCATCAGAGTACCAATACTATTCTGACTTCAAGCCAGAAGAAGGACAGGACAAGTGCGAATACTTTGAACAAGTAGATTGGCATTACAGCGACAAAGGATTCAAAAGAATATGAGATCAGCAATAGACAACATACTTAATGAACTAGGCATGGATACTCCAGACCTACCTCCTATTAACAAGCAAGAAGCCCTAGAGATGGGGCTAATCAAAGGCCGTGATAAGCCCAAGACTTGTGCCTGTGGCAAATCAGCTTTCTCTTCTGAATCAAAATGTGATGCCGCTATCAAGCACAGGCTGAAACAGGGATTCGGAGGAACGGGATTCCTACGAGCCTATGAATGTGATATTGAGCGAGGCAATTGGCACATGAGTAGCGTAAACCACAAAAACAAACTATGAAAGAAATTCATCATAGTTGTGATTACTGCAATGCGGCTCCGCAATCATTCATTCAAGCAACTGGAAAGGCTTTTGTATGGTATTGCGGAACTGGCGAAGATATTCAAAAAGGAATAATTAGATCAAGTTTGTGCATTGAAAGGGAGGAACATGCAAAAACCAAAGCAGAAAGAGACAAACTTCTAAAAGCACTATCAGAACTATAATAAGCAACAACATGAACCCATTAATTCCACTTGTAACAGCAGGATCTTTATTCGCTCCTATCCAGCCAATACCAATGCAGACGATCTATGTTGCCAACCTATCAGCAACAGATGGTCGAGATGCAGGAGCGTATTATACGATCTATCCCCAACCACAAGTTCCAGAATATCGTATAACGCCATGCGTTATAGTTCCAGAGGATAAAGAAGGAGAGTAAGATGAAGAGACTTTTAGTAGCTTGTGAATACTCTGGTCGTGTAAGAGATGCATTCAAGGATCAAGGATGGGACGCAACATCTTGTGATTTATTGCCAACAGATGTTCCAGGCAAACATTACCAAGGCGACATAAAAGACATCATAAATGATGGATGGGATATGATGATTGCTTTTCCACCCTGCACATATCTTTGTGTATCTGGAATGCATTGGACAAAACGAGGATTAAGAGATCCACAACTTACAGAAAATGCTCTTCAATTTGTGAAAATGTTAATGGATGCTCCAATCCATAGAATAGCAATAGAAAATCCCGTGGGCGTAATCTCTACTAGAATAAGAAAACCAGATTGCATTATTCACCCTTGGGAGCATGGACATCCAGAAAGCAAGAAAACCTGTTTGTGGTTAAAGAATATGCCGCCCCTTCTTTCAACCGATATTATTGAATTGCCAAAATCTGGCAGATGGGAAAATCAGACAGCAAGCGGTCAAAACAAATTAGGGCCATCACCCACAAGATGGAAAGAGCGATCAAAAACTTATCCAGGGATAGCCAAAGCAATGGCTAAACAATGGGGATGTTTTTAACGCTTCTTTGTTATCTTCTTAAACTTTCCCTCGTAGTTCCTTGATTCCAACTCCTCTAGTGGCATATTCCGCTCTTGGAGCCATTTCCTAGCAAGCATTCTGTTCCTCAAATTAGAGGGATCACTATTGATATTTACAGCACTCTCCCAAAAGGAATCATGTTTCTCATGGTAGATTGCACTATAAAGCTCTCTCCCTTGGGATAACTTAAACAACTCTCGCATGATCCTATCCCATGATTCCCTCCCAAGAACCATGTCTGGAAATAGGTGATGGTTTCTACGCCAGTAACCAACTCTAAAAGCAAAGAGATCACACCCTGCATACTTGGTTCCATAGATAATCTCATCATCTGGAATAGGCCCATCTATTTTATTGAAGTCATAGCGATATGCATACGCTGGCATATTGCCAACAAGCCGCTCAACTATGTTAGATGCAACACAAGTATCCGTATTGGTTAGCACGATCACATCACGATCCTCTCTACCAATACAAGCCATTCGGATCATATCCTTAATCATAGGGATATTCTTCTTCTCATTAGGTATGACATTGGATGAGTTTCTTACAAAACAGGAGTCATCCAACCCTAGATCAACCCAACCGATCTTATCCCATGTCTTCTTTGCTACCGCATTCCTACGCTTCTCCTCGCCACTTTCCCAAGGAGTACGCTGATAAACATGGATGATATTGGGATACTTTGGCTTTACGGGAGGGTTACGGATCAGATCCAAGATCCTAGTTATTTCTCTTGGGAAATTCTTGTAGCGTGTATAGGACGCATAGGATGGCCGCCATGCTGTGCCATGCCATAGGTTAGGAGAATCTGCCACTAGAGCATGAACAGGCTTTGTAGAGGCATATGAGAGGTGTAGGGGGCCACTATCAGTCAATATCATTGCCGCTGTATTAGAATGATCCATGATTCCAAGCAGATCATACATCCGTTCAGCCTTTATCTTGGCTAGGTCAACGATATGAAACTCTGGCAGGGAATGATTAAGGATTTCCCATAGCAGATCGCTGTAAGGGAAAGGAGATGACACCCCTCCTGTGCTTACCACAAGCCAAGGCTTATCTTTACCAAGACCCTTGGTAAGAGTTTGTTCTCTTTTCTTATCCCTCCTATCAAATACCAAGGGCGGCTGACTAGGCCAGAGATCTAGCTTATCTGCCAGCTTCCAAGCATCCTTGAGGAAAGAATCGCAGACAATCTTGGGGGCATGGCTATTGCCATAGACTTGGCTAACGATTACATCGGAGATGCCAACCACTTGAGAGGTTTTGACATCATCTGTGAATTGTTTCGCAAATTGGATTGATCCAGATACATCCTCAAACGCTCCATCCCATACAAGAGGATCAACATAGCTAACACCATCAAGAATGTCCGCATACTCTTTGGCAATTACCAGACGAGGATTTATGCCAGTTTCTTTATACTCATTTAGAAGAACAGGAAGGAAGGCTATGATGTCGCCATAGCGTCCTGTATTGACATGAACACTAGGCATTGGCTTTCACGAACTCGGCATGAAAGACTTTGGCTAGACCAGCGGCATGAGTAGCGAGAACCTTAACCCGATCAACTCCACCCTTTGTACCAAGCGTCTCTGGAGATAGCTCGCCACTTGCCGCAAGCCCCGAAAGGATTGCAAGCCAAGCATCATTAGGATTGCTCTTCTTCTCCATATGTCTTGGTGAATCGCTTGGTTGGCTCTTCCTCTGGCTTTGGGAGGACTTTGAGTTGCGGCGTTTCTGGTACTTCCGCTTCTGCTTTAATTCCCTCGGATTCGGGGGAATTAGATTCGTTAATTGCTGGTTCGTTTCCATCTTCTTGTGGTAGTTGTCCGTACTTCTTGGCATATCGTAGCGTCTCTACGACAAAGTAATTCCTCTGCTCTAGCAGGGCGATGACGATAGCTTGGTAGAAGCTGACTTCTGGGAGTTTGTTCTTCTCTCCCTGCTCACGGATTTCACGGAGGTTGAGATCACCAGGGAACTCGGATTCCTCGAAAGGGTATTTAAGGGAAGGCGGTAGGATGTACTTTTTAGACATATTGGTGGTTGCTGTAGTAATCTTTGATATTCAGTTTTCTGCAAAATGTCCACAACAATGCTTCAAAAGTTATATTGTCGTTTTTGGACAAGTTCTCTTTAGACCACAAGGGTCGCAAGTTGGTATGATGATTTAGACTTTTGATTTGGTTTTCTGTCTTGGCAACACGCAATGGAATTGCATGATCTATGTGCCATTCTCCATAATTATCCCATGTCATTCCCTTCTTGAAAAAGGATTCAATATGATTCTTGAATGTATTCCAATCGCATCCAAGAACTTTGATGGATCTGGAGTTCTTTGGATAACCCATATTTTTAATAGACCTGTTTATTGATCTACTTAAATTGCATTTCAATCTATAAATAACATCAGATTTTCTCCGTTCTGATTTTTGGGTAGAGTTATATGCAATAGCATATTCTCTGTTTTTATAATACCAATCCTTGGTAGTTTGTTTGGCTTTTTCTGAATGCTTTTCTCTGTATTTCATGGAATACATAGAAACTCTATCTTTTACTTCTTTGTACTTTTCTTCAGTAAGCCACCTTTCTTTATTTGGTGAATCATACTGCCAAAAGATCATGCCGTCTTCTCGCTTGTCTCCACGCTTATACTTTTTCATGTGGTTGCTGAAGTGAAACTACAGACTTTCCGATTTAGGGAAAGTTGGCAAGTGGAATTTATAGTATGTCACCAGACTTTCTACGACCACCGACAGATCCTCCAAGTATATTTGAAGATGATGATCCTGCATGGCTACCCCTTGGTTTTGACATTGGCAATTTTTGTCTTAATCCAGGTATTCCCTTCATGATTTCCTGTTCTAATGTTTTTGGAGAACGCTTGATTGGCTCTGCCTCAATCATGTCAATGAAATCCTTTGGTTGTGACTTTGTATCCATCTTTGCGGCTACATCTTGAACTGCTCCAGGTATAAGCATATCACGGAGAGTTTGACCAACTTTCTGACCAGCAGTTGTGAATGGGGAGAAGAATCTTGTAGCGGCTTGTGCTGGAGGCATACTTCCTAGTCCAGATACAAACATACTAAAGAAAGCTGGCTCTGAAAGACTACTCCACTTGCTGTTTGGGTTATTGCGAACAGATTTATCATACATCCTTCGTGCATCAGCAACCATGTTCATATATGTGGCAACAGGGCCGTGACCTAAAGGACGAGCAATCTTTATTCCCCCAAGTTCCATTTCTCCCTTTTTGAGATCCTTGTTTTCTGGGGCATTAGGGCCAACATTGTTTATGATGCCACCAAATTGATTTGAGTGAGTCCAAGCATAAGCACCAATTGCAATACCAAGAGTCCCATATTTGAATGCTCTCATTATTTGCTCTGCCTCTTGAGTAGTTAAAGCCTCTGCTCCGTTTGCCAGCTTGCCTTCTTTTGCGGCAATTGCTAATCGAGTAGGAAATTCACCAATTAATCCACCAGCTAATCGCATTTTCCTAATAGCGATATTTGTCGGAACATTCATAACTGGCATGGCAATATCCATTAACGCAGATACAAACTTTCCGAGGCGAGGCGATTGTTTGTTTGCTTCAAATCCTCGCATAAGACCTCTAATTCCACGGGTGATAAAATTATCTCCCATGAAAATATCCATGTTTGCATCATTAACAGCTTCAGATGCTAGGATTTGATAAAGAACTTCATCATTAGTAGGATCTAGCCCCATTTTTTCAGCGGCATCTATGCGTAATTGTAGAGAACGAGAGAAGATACCTTGTCGAACAGGCTCTTTCATTGCTCCGTGAATATTCTCAACAGCCCTAACAAAAGAAGGAGCATAGTTATTTTTTCCTCCATATAGCCAATCAATATCTGTTTTGCCTTTTAGCAACTTATTCCAAATATCTTTTGCTGATGTCGCTATTCCAAAAACTCCCTTGAGTTCTGACTTTGCACTTAATCCACCTTCGTAAACAGCTTTCCTTCTAATGGCATCAAGTGTTTTGTTGAAACGGAAAAGTTGAGAAAGAGTAGAAGATACTGGTCGTGTAACAATATTCTCGACAGCGGCTCCAGCCAAATGCTCAAGAACCGTAACATGACTCAAAATGTTAAAACGATTCAATGCAGATATTGCATCAAGAACTTTATTAACTGCTGGTCTATTTGCCTTTTCAAAATCAGCCCTACGCTTGTCAATGCGATCTTTGATCTTTTGAGCTTCAATGCGGAGTCTTTTGGTTTCCTCTGATGGCTCAATAGGAGCTTTCTTTACAGGCTTGCTAAAATCACCTTTCTTTTGGCGTTCTTCTTCCTGTTTTAATTGCTCAAGCCTATTTCTAGCCCTTGTTTCTTGACCTTTGCGAATCCTTTCTTCTGGAGATGCGGCTTTGGAAACACGCTTATTTACTGATTTAGAACCCTTGGATTCTTTATCAATCTGTTTCTCATTAAACTCTTTGGATTTCTTAAATATATCATCTAAATAAGGACGAATCTTTTCTCCAAATTCACCAATCATTTTTGAAGACCAATCAGCAAATCTTGTTGTTCCTTCAAGAAGATGATCAGCACCGATAATTGCATAATCAGCAATATCAGTTGGATCTACTCCAGTAAAAAGCCTTCCCTCTGCTCTCCTTTGTCTAATTCTCTCCCTTGCGGCATCAGCGGCACTAGAAACATTTTTTCTAACACGATCAACTATGCTTTGAATATAAGGATCAACTTGAGGAGCATTCTTAATTTCTTGTTCTGCTTTTTTCTGCTCTTGTTTGTTTGCCTCTTTTTCTTGTGTCTCTGCTATCTCTTTATCAATTTCAGTAAGACGCTTTGTTTCTTCAGCAAGTTTTGTTTTCTCATTTGAAGTAAGGGGCTTTCTCTTTGCGGCAGTAGCAAGCCTTTCTTGAGTAGCAAATGTGTAATCTTGGTGAAGCAATGCTTGCCTCCAGCGGCCTTCTCTTCCCCACTCACTTCCTCTGTCTTTGATTGCTTGAAGAAGATCATGGTAAGCCTTGCTTGCATTATCATAAGCAAGACCCTTTTCAAATCTCTGTTCTGGACTTCCTTCTGTAAGCCCTTCTGCCATTTTGTTAAGGCTATTAAATAAATCAGTCTTATGCTTCAAAAGCAAAGCCGATTCATCTCCTGTTAATGACCTTCTAGGATCTGCAATAAGAGATTCTGCCAATCTTTGCCCTGCCATTGGATCTTCTGCACTTGTGGCTTTAGCACGATCCATTGCGGCATTCATCTCTTGCTCGTCTTGTTGAGTAAGTTCTGGAAGACCAAGAGCTTTTGTTTCTGCATCTGCATTTTCATTCTTCAGAGAAATTTTCTCTCCAGATGGTTCGGCGGCAATACCAGCATAAGGTGCAGGAGGCTTTGGCGTTCCTGTAGCACTAGCATAAAGATCAGATGCCTCACGGGAGGTAATGCCAGGGAACTTCCTAGACAGGATGTTCTGCATCTCCTCTTCTGTAATAGGAGTACCACGACCCTTTAGGAGAGCATCAGCGGCTTTCTTTGCAAATGATTCTCTATCAGTAGGAGCTTTAGGGCCGTATTTAGCTTCAGCTTCACGCTGTGCCTGTTCACGGGAACGACCGCCTGTATCAGATCCACCGCCAATATCTTTGTTCCAGTTGTCCCGAACGCCAGCCCAGATGTCTTTGAGGAAGTCACGAACACCTTCTCCAAGTCTGGAGATCATTTTGTTAGACCAATCCTTAAAAGAAGTTGCTCCTTTCCTTATGGAATCTCCAACCTTGATTGCGGCATCATAAATAATGCGAGGAAGCTCGGTATATGCACCTTCTCCACGATTACGCCTACGCAAGTATTCAAAATGATCTCGCAATACTTGTGCTTCAATTTCGGCTAGTTTATCTGGATTGTCTTTAGCGGCCTCTATTTCTTTTTGAGCATCTTCTAGCTTTTTAAGTTCAGAATCTTGTTGAGCTTCTTCTTTTTCAGCCCGTAGCGTTGTGTCAGATTGGCTTTTAATGTAATCCCAAAGTTGATCGGGAGTTTGTATATCAAGAGCTTTCCCATCCATATGAAGCCCTAGAATGGCATCATTGGGGGTTTGACCTTCTCCATATTTTCCATAGAGGCTATCAGAGTGTCTTTTGGGTAAAGTTGGTACTGATCCATATTCTCCTTCGCCTGGAGTTTCTCCCCTCCTTCTAAGTGCTTTCTGCCAATAGAATTTGCTCTGAAGTTTATTTGCTTGAAGGTATTCAATAATGTCATCTCCAGCACCAAATGGTCGAGCTTTCTCTTTTGGGCCTTTCTTTGGCTTTGGCTTGCCATAGGCATCAGCTTCACGATTTACCTCATTAATCAGCTTTTCAACTTCTGGATCAATATCAGCACCAACATCCATAGCCTCATGGAACCTATCTATGGCATCCTTTAAAGCTTGGTTGCGTTGCTTCCTAGCTACCTTAAAAAGCTCGGAAACAAGTTCCTGTGGAGTACTGATAGAATCTTCTTCCCCGCTTTCATATCGACGCAATACTTCTGTATAGGGATTAGTTTTTGGAGCTTTAGGCTTTGGAGCTTTTGGCTTGCCAGCTTCAGCATCAATCTTATCAAGCAGCACTTTCTCTGCTTGTTGTTCTTCAGTAAGAACTACTTCTGCTGGTTGTGTTGGTTCAACTTTCTTTTCAGAAACAGGAGATTCAATTTTGGTTGATTCTTTCTCTTGCAACCAATCAAGAAATTCACGCACAGGAATACGTTCTGGCTTCATTGTTGATCTAGGATCAACAATGCCCAAAATGTATTTACCATCTGGGCTTAATTCAGCCTCGTTCCACTCATTAAGAAGATCATTTACTGCATCTCTTCCCCTTGTTTTAACAAGATTCGGAAGGGTTTCTTTTGGTTTTGTTGCAGATGTCTTTGGCTTTTTAAGCCACGCCTCTGGCAATGAATCAGTTTTTCCATCAGGGAATCTTATGGTTACATCCCTAGATAAAGGATCTTTGCTTCTTGAGACAATCTCTACTTGAGTTCCTTTTGGGTAGCCTCTGTAATCACGATTTGTATTCCTAGTGTTTTCTGTAATAGGCGTTACTTCTTCTTGCGGCTTTTCCCCGCCTTTGACAGGGCGATTGCCACCGCCTGTTTCTGCGGTTTGCCGTGTTTCATCTCCGTTCGGATGTTCTGGCTGATTACCTTCTTCGACTTTCCTTGTTTTAGGGGCATTTGGTTGTGTAGGTTGTGCTGGTTCTTCAGCGGGTTTCTTTTCAATTATGTCAGAATGCTTTGCAGGAACATATATTTGATCCTGCATTTTTGTCTCCATAACTAAATCATCATATGGAATACCATAAAGTTTTTTAGAAACTTTGTTTTGTGCATTTTCTAATTCATCTCCATTTAAGAATCTTCCACTAGTTTTACCCTCTGGGAACTCTGGATTCCATATTTTCCTAACCTCATCATCAACTTTTGATAAAACATCGGTAGGATATTTATCAAAAAATCCATGAATAACAATTGCATCATTATTGTTTTTATTAAGTTGATCCTTTAACCAAGAATCAAACATATGAGGTCTTGTTTCTCCAGTTTCTTGCTTCCATTTATTAACAAACTCTCCAACATTATCTGGAGTTATAATAAGTGGATTCTTTGGAGTAATATTTACTTCATTTCTATTTGCTCCAAGTTTAAGAAAATCCATTGATTGCCATATGTTCTCATGGCTTGGTTGCATTGCATAAAAACCAGATCCATAGACATTATCTGCATATTCAGATCCCATGTAATCTTTTGAAAGATTCATTGGTTCTTTAGAAAAGTGAATTGCAGAAATAGTTTCTCCAGCTTTTGGAGTTGGTGCTTCAGCTACAGGAGCTTCAGCGGGTTTGGTTTCTTCTGATATTACAAGTTCTCTTTGCTTATTTAGATCAGCTTGTTGTAAACGAATTTGATCAATTCTGTTCTGAATTTGCCTCCTACCAATACTCCCTTCTGGGTATTTTGGAAGTTCTTCTATAACAAGCCTATTTTGCTCATTCGTAAGGTCTTGAAGTTTTTGGTTTAAATCAGAAACAGGCACAGGAGCTTCAGCGGGTTTATTTAATGCATCAATCTGTTTCTGGATAGCCGTATGTTCTGGCGATCCTTCCTCATGGAAAAGCTGTTCCGTAAGGAGGCTAGTCAAATCTTTGGCAGGGGCGGCAGTAGAAACAGGAGCAGTCTCTACAGGCTTTGGAGCTTCGGGAATAGGAGCTTGGGCATCAGCGGCGGCATTGATAGCCGCCTCACGCTGATTGACTACAGGATTGGCAGAAGGAGCCAACTCTGGTGCTTTTGGCTCATACTTTCCTCCAAGGCCAGCAAAATATGCGGCAGTTTCAGCAACACTACCTGGCGTTATAGGTTGAGGCTTTTCTTCTGTTGCTCCAAGTTTTTGAGCCGCAACATCTACTCCATAACGAATTGGCTCTCCAGCAACCGCACCAATTCCAGCTTGAGTTGCCGCTTGACCAAGAGCAGGGCCAAGACCCTCTGCTAAATACTTTGTTCCATACCCAAGGGCAGATTCAGCGGCTAATGGAAGTTGAGGAACATTTTGACCTATGAAAGCAGTCTTTGGATATGCTTGCTGTGATGCTTGAACTTCTGGCTCAAAACCAAACTTCTTTTCAATTGCCTTTGCTCCAAGTTGACCCGCTTTCATTCCAGCAAAGAATGCAGGAACACCAGCAACAAGTCCTATTGGCCCTGTTGTTGGAACTCCAATAGCTTCAGTTATTGCTCCAGCACCAAGTCCTCCAAGCAATCCCATTGTTCCTTCAAATGCTCCAGATAGAGCAGAAGTAAGCTGGCTAGGTTGAGGAGGTTCTTCTGTGGGAATAGGAGAAGTCAAATAAGCCGAATCAGAAGCGTTTGTTATAGGAGCAATTGGTGTAGAAGAAGGCTTTGCTTGAGGTTGCTGTGCAGGAATCAGATCAGCAAATGGATCGGCAGATTGTTGTTGAGACGGAGCATTAGCCGCTTGCTGTTGTGGTATCAAATCAGCAAATGGATCTTGCTCTTGATTCTTGCCAAGGCTTGTATATGCACCCTCACCTTCTGGGACTTTACCAAAATTCTTTAGCAACTCTCCAACTCCTGTAGCGGTTTTAGGGATTTGATTAGCTGGAATTTGACCAATAGGAACAAGATTCCTAGTTCCAGATTGCCCCGTGTATTGAGAAGGAGGGGTATAAATATCAATTACATTAGGGTTTTTATTCCCATGCTTGTCTCCAGCAATATAAACTTCGTTTGTATCAGCGTCCCTAAAGATAGTTCCAATAGGATGAACGCTAGGATTTACGGCTACTATGCCAGGGCCAAGTTCATTTTCTGAAGATCCAACGCCCCTAGCTGTTCCTGCATCATACATTTCATCAGCACCCCCTGCTGATTTTGGAATGCTGTATGTAGTTACAGGCGTACCCGCCTCGCCTTGAGGAATAAGGTCGGCAAACGGATCAGCCATACCTTAAACTGCTGAAGATTCCTCTTCTGTTTCTGATGTGGGTTCTTGCTCTTCTGGCTGTTGACCCATTCCGCTGGCGGCAGGAATCATTGAGGTAGGTTGTCCAGCGGGAATAGCAGACCCTTGAGATGCTCCTTGAGGATTTAATGCACTTGCATCAATTCCATGATCTTTAAGCCTTTTCATAACAGCGGCAGGGTCAGCACCTTTTTGAATCGCATTTCTTGCGGAGTTTAGAAGGGCATCTTGATTGCCAGCAGATGCTTTAGCCGCACCAATTGTGCTTGGAGCAATAGTTTGGAATCTACTTTGCATCGTTTTGAAATCTTCACCAAGAGGATGTTGGTTTATGTTGCCAATAAATGGCAATGACATTCCACCAGTTTTAGCATTTGGATCTTGCTGTACTTTTTGTTGCAAATCTTGAGTCTTAACTCCAAGTTGGGAAATAGTATTCTCAAAGTTTGGGTCACTAAATTGGATGCCTTGGCTCGCAAGATCACCTTTATAGGCATTGTATCGAGCAATTGCATTAGCAACTGAACTTGCTTTTTTCTCATCTCCAGATGGATCAAGAAAATCTTCCACATTATCTTTAACGCCATCCCAAAGAGTATTGGCTCCAGCACGATATTTGGCTATTAGATTTGCCCTTTCATTTGCTGTAATTGGCTTTTGCTGTATTCCAGCACCATATCGCAGATTTGCTCTTTGCATTGCTCCCTGTTGAGCGGCAAGAGTTCTCAATCCATGTTGTGTTTGGATATTAGCGGCATTAGCAAGATTGATTGCATGGCTTGCCATAGGTGCAAGAAGAGGGTTTTGAGATGCAGTCAAAGCCGCTCCATAGACATCTCCAATCCCATTGGGATCTCCACTAGCGATTTTTTGCATACCTTGTTGGTATTGGCTCTGCAACATAGGCAACATCGCTTGTGCAGATTGAGTAGCGGCATGAGTCTCAATAGCTCCAGCAATCTGCTGACCAAGGCCAGCCATAGAATTGATAACCTGTTGATTGCCCTGCTGGATCGTAGAAAAGTTGGCGTATCCGATTGGCATAGTTTTATTGTCCAAATGCAGGAACCATTACATTTGTTCCTTGTTGGTAAAATCCACCGCCAGGTTGGTTATATGCTCCATATCCTGTTGCGGCAGGAAGCCCTCCCATAGTATTTTGATAGCCTTGTGCAGAAGGAGAAAGGTTTTGTAAATAACTAGCCTTGTTCAAAGCACTTGCTCCCTGTAATCCCAATTGACCCAACTCTAATCCAAGCTGTTGCTGTTGCTGATTTTGCAATTGATTGGCTTGGTATTGGTTAAATCCACTTTGGTACTGGCTCTCTGCCAATTGATTGCCCAATCCAGCGGCAGATGCCGCAAGTTGATTTCCTAGTCCAGTAGCTTGCAATGTCCCTTGCATTCCAGCTTGGAATCCAACAGTAGGAGAAACTACCATTTGATTGGCTAGTTGTTGCCATGTAGGGGCGGCACTCAATCCGTATTGAGAAAGACCAAGGCTTGTCTGTCCAAGGTTACGAGCAAAGTTCTGTGGAG
>Ga0208505_1000046_pt1 | contig 31345 bp, 25 predicted proteins | sample CryBogCBH15Jul08_FD_184607 | JGI IMG/M metagenome (GOLD analysis project Ga0208505, IMG submission 184607) | Freshwater microbial communities from Crystal Bog, Wisconsin, USA - CBH15Jul08 (SPAdes) | ecosystem: Environmental > Aquatic > Freshwater > Lake | place: Crystal Bog, Wisconsin, USA...
TTAGCTTGGACAGAAGTTGGTGGTGATTTGTTAACGATTGAAGCGGCAGTGATGTCTGGTAAAGGTGTTATCACTCGTACTGGCTCCATTGGTGATGTCATGAAGGAATCGGTTGAAGCTGCGCGTACTGTGGTTCGCTCGCGCGCAAGACGCCTTGGCATCGCAGATGAAGCTTTCGAAAAGAAAGACATTCACATTCACTTTCCGGATGGCGCCACACCAAAAGATGGTCCTTCAGCAGGCATTGCCATTACAACTGCTTTGGTTTCCGTATTGACGGGCATTCCCATTCGCTCCGATGTTGCGATGACCGGTGAAATTACCTTGCGCGGTGAAGTATTACCAATTGGCGGACTTAAGGAAAAGCTATTAGCGGCCCATCGTGGTGGCATTAAGCTTGCCCTAATTCCTGAGGAAAACGTGAAGGATCTGATCGAAATTCCAGACAATGTTAAGAATGCGATTGAGATTGTTCCGGTACGCTGGATTGATAAGGTGCTAGAGCTTGCCTTAGAACGCATGCCCCAAGCATTGCCCGATCCGACCCCAGAGGAGCTGGCTAAAAAAGCTGCCGAGGCGAGCAAGGCTAATGAAAAAACGGCTGGTGCTGAGGTTTTGAAGCATTAGTCCCAAAGGGTTCCAGGCTCCATTACATCCTCTTAGGTTGATGGATCAGGGAACCCTGCCTTTGCTAGACCTTTGAGTTACAATTCTCCCTGTAGTAATTTTGGGGCGCTTAGCTCAGTTGGTAGAGCGTCTGCCTTACACGCAGAATGTCGGCGGTTCGAACCCGTCAGCGCCCACCAAGATTCTTCATCGCTTTTTAGGCCAACTAGCTGCTCTAGATCTCAACGCCTAGTACACTGCATCATCGACTTTATTTCCCAGCGACTAACTCATGTTTGATACCGTACGTAAGCACCAAAAGATTCTTCAACTCGTTTTGATGCTCTTCATTGTTCCGTCCTTTGTGATGTTTGGTATTTCTAGTTATTCCGGTTTTATGGATAAAGAGACTGATATCGTCAAAATCAATGGCAAGGCCATCACCGCGCAAGAAGTAGAGTCTGCTGCTAAGCGTCAAGCTGAACGGGTTGGTGGGAATGCCCAAATTGCACAAAGCCTACAGTTCCGCCAAGCTATTTTGAATGAACTCATGCAGCAACGCATTCTAGGCTTTGCTGTTTACGATTTGCACCTGCAAGTCGGCAAAGAGGCACTCATTAAAAGCTTGCAAAATATTCCGCAAATTCGCGCACTCTATCGCCAAGATGGAAGCTTTGATGACCTACGCTTCAAGCAGCTCTTGGCAAGTAATGGCATGAATGAAGAACAGTTTTATGCTGGCCAAAGTTTTGATTTAAAGATCCAACAATTGGTTGGCTCCGTTTCTCGTACTGAACTTGCTAGCCCCAAGATTTCAGAGGCAATTTCGTCCTTGTATGAGACAGAGCGTGCAGTGCAGGTATTGCAATTTAACGCTAAAGACTACTTAAGCAAAGTAAACCCAAGTCCAGAAGAGCTGCAAGCCTTCTACGATGCCAATACTAGATTATTCGAGAGCCCAGAATTTATTGATATTGAATACATCGTTCTTAAAGCCGACCCAAAAGAAGATGCTAAGGTTTTTGGCGAGCGAGCTGATCAGTTTGCCAATATGACTTATGACCAATCAGACAGCTTAAAACCAGCTGCGGATAAATTGAAGTTAAGTGTTCAGTCTCAAAAGAATGTAACTCGTGGAGGCATTGCGAGTTTAGGTAAAGACAATCCCCTGAGCAACCCAAAAGTGATCCAGTCTTTGTTTGGTAATGAAGCTCTAAAAAACAAGCGCAATACTGAAGCGGTACAAACTTCACCTGGTGTGTTTGTCTCGGCTCGAGTGGTCACTTTCCACCCAGCTCAAACATTGCCTTTTAAGGATGTTGCAGCTGAAGTAAGGCGCCAGGTAAGTCAGCGCGCTGCTGAGAAATTAGCTGTTGCTTCGGCCGCAGAGAAATTTTCTGCACTTGAAAAAGATCCTCAGAATTCAACTGGATTCGCTAGCCCAATTTGGGTATCCCGCAATAAGCCAGGCAATTTGCTTGGCCAAGCCATGGATGAAGTTATGTCTGTGAACGCGGATAAATTACCGGCAGTTGTTTCTGTTTCCAATCCCGGCGTAGGTGCCAGCATCTACAGAGTTGCTCAAGTCCGCCAACCTTCTGGTGGTGATGCCAAAATTCATCAGGCGCAAGCACAGCAGATACAAGCCCTGAGCGCTCAAGCAGAGTTTGCGGGATTCATGGCTTATTGGCGTGATGCTGCAGGTGTTAAGGTGATCAATCCACTCAAGCCAATGTCTTCGGGTAGTGCTGGTAGCTAAGACTTAAGCCTAATCTTTAAGCATATTTTTGTATGGGGCCATAGAGCCCCATACGTTTTTGTAGAGAATGTTTTGAGCTTCTACATTAGGATGAAGGCGATCAGCCTGGAATAACTCAGCCTTATCGGCAACCCCACTCAGAAAGAAGGGTAGTAATGTAATGCCTTCTTGGGTTGCCAGTGTTGAATACAGATCACGAAATTGCTTTGTGTACCGTTTGCCATAATTAGGAGGTATCTGCATGCCAAACAACAAGACTTTTGCACCGGACTTTTTACTCATCTGAATCATCTTGCGAAGATTGTTTTCTGATTCTGCTATTGGCAAGCCTCTCAATGCATCATTTGCGCCAAGCTCAAGCAACACTAGACCAGGTTTCTTTTGCTTCAGTAAATCACCCATTCGAGCAAGCCCTCCAGAGCTTGTTTCACCGCTGATACTGGCATTGAAGACAGACCACGGACTTCCCTCCTTCGCTAATTGCTGCTGAAGTAGGTTGACCCAGCCAGAACCACGAGGCAAGCCATATTCAGCAGACAGACTATCGCCCATCACCAAAATGACCGGGTTTGTTTGCGCCCAGGAGTTAAATCCAATAAACAGGCAAAATAGACCCACTAAAAGTGACGTTCTCAACGCATTACAGGGTTTGTGAAATCGCTTCATGATTCTGAGGTCAGTGGAAAAAGATAAGTAATGAGCAGTTTATTAAAAACAATTAGCGTCACAAAACTAGGCAAGACTGTTTTTGCTAATGACGATTCTTTATCCATTTTGCACGACATTAGCTTTGATATTGAATCGGGCGAGAGTGTAGCAATTATTGGCGCCTCCGGCTCTGGCAAAAGCACGCTGTTGAGTCTTCTGGCTGGCCTTGATACACCGACTGAGGGTGAGGTTTGTTTGATGGGGCAAAGCCTCAATGTCTTAGATGAGGATGGCCGGGCTAAGTTGCGTAGCTTACATACAGGCTTTGTTTTTCAGTCCTTCCAGCTACTTCCGCACCTAAATGCTCTGGAAAACGTCATGTTGCCAGCAGAGATCTTGGGACTTGATTTAGCCAGCACCCGAACTCAGGCTCAATATTGGCTTGATAAGGTGGGGCTGTCTCACCGGCTACAGCATTTTCCAAAGACACTTTCTGGTGGGGAGCAACAGCGCGTAGCCCTAGCCAGAGCCTTTATCAGCAAGCCCGCCATCTTGTTTGCCGATGAACCTACCGGTAGCTTGGATGAGGCTAGCGGAAGCAGGGTAATAGAGCTTTTATTCGAGCTCAATCGGGAATGTAACTCGACACTTGTCTTGGTGACTCATGACCCAGCCTTAGCAGCTCAATGCAGTCGTCAGTTTCAGCTTCAGGCTGGGCGATTGGTCTGATCAAAACCTTATAATCTAGGCATGTCATTTTTCCGTTTCTTGCCTGGGGCTGATGCCCTCTCAGCCTTCCGCCAACAGCGTCTTTTAGCATCCCTAGCGGCCCAAGGTGTTGAACTCGAGTCTATTGAGGCTCAGTATCTCCACTTCATCTGGTCTGAATCAGATCTCGATGTCAAAAATCAAGAAATTCTTGCTAGCCTTTTAACCTACGGACAGCCTTTCGTATCAAAGTTAAAGTCGGGAAACTCATGGTTTAGTAAAGGATCTAAGCTTTGTGAAGACGCAGTCGTCATCCCTAGATTTGGCACGGTATCGCCATGGGCTAGTAAAGCTACTGACATTGCGCGTCAATGCGCCTTGAACGTGCTCCGGATTGAACGTGGCGTTCAGTTTGCATGGCAATCTAAAAAAGAATTAACCCAAACCCAAACAAATATTGTTTTGGCAGCTATTCATGATCGGATGACAGAAGCTGTTGTTGACAGCACAGATCAGGCTCAAGCTTTGTACCAAACTTTGGCAGATCGTCCGCTCTTGCGCATTCCAGTATTGACAGAAGGAAGGGTTGCACTAGACAAAGCGAACCAAGAGTTGGGCCTTGCTTTATCTGATGATGAGGTTTCTTACCTCACAGAGAATTTTATACGTCTAGAGCGCAATCCAAGTGATGTTGAACTCATCATGTTTGCCCAGGCAAATAGCGAACACTGTCGCCATAAGATTTTTAATTCTTCATGGACGATTGACGGCAATGATCAAGAGCTTTCCTTGTTTGCCATGATCCGTAATACCCATCAGCTTCGCCCCGAAGGCACTATCGTTGCTTACTCAGATAACTCCGCCATCATGGAAGGTTGTGAATCTGAGACTTGGGTGCCGCAAGGCAAAGATCAGCGCTATGAAAAAGATACGCGCTTAGTGCATACCTTGATGAAGGTGGAAACCCACAATCACCCAACGGCGATTGCACCATTTCCCGGAGCCTCTACAGGCGCTGGTGGAGAAATACGAGATGAGGGTGCTACCGGTATAGGCGGACGCCCTAAAGCAGGCCTCACAGGCTTCTCGGTATCCAATTTAAATATCCCCGGCACTGATTTGCCTTGGGAGACTGAGAAGTACGGTAAGCCAGAGCGTATTGCTACACCATTGCAGATCATGATCGACGGTCCTTTGGGTGGAGCTGCTTTTAATAATGAGTTTGGCCGTCCCATTTTGGGTGGTTATTTCCGTGTGTTTGAGCAAACTTTAGATGGCACTCGCCGTGGATATCACAAGCCCATCATGATCGCCGGCGGTATTGGCAGCATTGATTCCATTCATACCCATAAAAAACCGATTCAAGCTGGCCATCTATTAATTCAGTTAGGTGGACCTGGAATGCGCATTGGTATGGGTGGCGCTACCGGCAGTTCTGTGGCAACTGGTACCAATACTGCAGATCTGGATTTTGATTCCGTCCAGCGCGGCAATCCAGAAATGGAACGCCGTGCACAAGAAGTGATTAATGCTTGCCGCGCAATGGGCCAAAACAATCCGATTGTTTCTATACACGATGTTGGGGCAGGCGGTTTATCCAATGCTTTTCCCGAGTTGGCTGATGGTGCTGGCTTAGGTGCGAAATTTAAATTACGCAACATTCCGCTCGAAGAGAGCGGCATGAGTCCTGCGGAAATTTGGTGCAATGAGTCTCAAGAACGGTATGTTCTCGCCATTGACTCTAAAGATTTGGATCTATTGAAGTCTTTATGCGAGCGTGAGCGTTGCTTATTTGCTGTCGTTGGCGAAGCTACCGATGAGCGTCAACTTCTATTGACTGATAGCAAGCAGGAATCTGGAACTGATGCAGCCTTGCCAATCAACATGCCAATGGATGTGTTGTTGGGTAAACCACCACGCATGCACCGCGATGTTAAGCGTGTTCAGCAAGAATTTACTGAGCTCAACGTTACTGATGCTGATTTAGCGCAGTGTATTGCCTGGGTGTTACAACAACCAACTGTGGCAAGTAAGTCATTCTTAATCACGATTGGCGATAGAACCGTTGGCGGCTTAAATTCTCGTGACCCATTCGTTGGTCCTTGGCAAGTGCCCGTCGCAGATTGCGCCGTCACAATGATGGACTACAAAGGTTATCGCGGTGAAGTGATGACCATGGGTGAGAGAACTCCTTTAGCCGTCATTGATGCTCCTGCTGCCGCACGTATGGCTGTTGGTGAGGCCTTAACCAATTTATTGGCGGCTGATATAAACAGTTTGCAAGACGTCAAGCTATCAGCCAACTGGATGGCAGCATGCGGCGCACCCGGTGAAGATGCGAAGCTCTATGACTCTGTTCAAGCAATTGGTATGGATCTTTGCCCGGCATTGGGAATCTCTATTCCAGTTGGTAAAGATTCTTTATCTATGGCAACAGAATGGCGTGATGGTGATCAGTCCAAGAAAGTGGTTTCACCGGTTTCCGCAATTATTTCTGCATTCGCTTCTGTCATCGATGTACGCAAGACCTTAACGCCTGCTTTGACATTAAAAGATGCCAAGGGCGAGGCTTTAGAAACCGAGCTGATCTTGATTGACCTTGGTCGTGGCAAGAATCGTATAGCGGGTAGCATCCTTGCTCAAGTTCTCAATCAATCTGGCAAGGTAGCTCCGAACGTAGATCACCCAGAAGATCTCAAAGCGCTAGCTGCTGCCATTATTGAGCTGCGCAAAGAAAATAAATTGCTGGCGTATCACGACCGCTCTGATGGTGGTTTGCTAGCCTGTATTGCTGAGATGGCATTTGCCTCTCATTGCGGTATCTCTATAAATGTAGACATGATTGCTGTAGATGTTGGCCAAGAACCAGATCATGGAGATGCAAAGAATTGGGCGCAGCAAGTTTCAGGTCGCCGCCACGAACAAACAATACGAGCCTTGTTTAATGAAGAATTAGGCGCCGTAATTCAGGTGCGCAGAGAAGATAGAGATGCAGTGTTTGCAGTCTTGCGTAAGCTTGGCCTTAGCGCTTACAGTCATGTCATCGGTAAACCCAATACCAATGGCCGTATTGAAATTTGGCGCGATGCTAAAAATATCTTTGCTGAGCCCAGAGAGGTTCTACAAAAGATGTGGGCCAACACCAGCTATCAAATTGCGCGCCTACGTGATAACCCCGCCTGTGCCGATAGCGAGTTCAATTTATTAGACGATCTTGCTGACCCTGGCATGTCACCGAAGCTGACATTTAATCCGTCAGAAGATATTGCTGCACCATTTATTCAAAAGAATATTCGCCCTAAGGTTGCAATTCTGCGTGAGCAGGGCGTTAACTCTCATGTTGAAATGGCGTATGCCGTGAACTGGGCTGGTTTTGATAGCTATGACGTGCACATGTCTGACTTGCTCGCCGGCATGGCAAAGCTAGATGATTTCCGCGGCTTAATTGCTTGTGGTGGCTTCAGTTATGGCGACGTCTTGGGAGCTGGTGAGGGATGGGCCAAAACCATTCTGTTTAACCAGCAATTACGCGATCAGTTCTCAGCCTTCTTTAATCGCCAAGATAGTTTTGCATTGGGCGTTTGCAATGGCTGCCAGATGATGAGCAACCTTTCAGGAATTATTCCTGGTGCAGAGGCTTGGCCTAAATTTACCCGCAATCAATCTGAGCAATATGAAGCCCGCCTCGTGATGGCTGAAGTATTAGCATCGCCATCCATCTTTACCCAAGGCATGGAAGGTAGTCAGTTGCCAATCGCGATTGCGCATGGTGAGGGTTTTGCTAACTTTAGTCAGCAGGGTAATTTAGAGCAATTACAGAAGCAGGGCTTATCAGCGTTACGTTTTGTAGATAATCTTGGCAAGCCCACTGAAACCTATCCCATGAACCCTAATGGCTCACCTGGTGGTTTAACGGGTGTTACCACCCCTGATGGTCGTTTTACGGTCATGATGCCGCATCCAGAAAGGGTCTTCCGTGCTGTGCAAATGAGCTGGTGTCCACCAGAATGGTTAGATGTTGCAGATGGCGCAAGCCCATGGCTGCGTTTATTCCGTAACGCGCGTCGCTGGGCGAACTAAGCCATGTCTTTGGGCATGGAGCCAGTAACCTTTTCTGAAAGCGGCGGCGTACGTTATCTGCACTTTGGTAGCGAATTAATTCAGGGTGCAATGCGCATTCGCGATCCTGACGAAATCTACCTAGAGTACAACCAGCAGATGATGGCTTGGTTACTGTTTCTAGAAACTCAGCCTGGTATGCGTGTAGCCCAACTGGGTCTTGGTACTGGTGCATTAACTAAATTCCAACATCGTTATTGCCCAGCCGTAAAAACGACTGTTGTTGAACTCAATCCAGCTGTGATTATTTCAGCAAGGAGTATGTTCTTTACCCCGGATGATGATCGTCGCCTAGAAACACTACAAACCGATGCGAAAGTATTCGTACAGAGCGCAAAGCAACAAAAACAATACGATGCTTTACAGGTGGATCTCTATGACGCTATTTGCGATGGGCCTGCTGCGAGTTCGCTTGATTTTTATAAGGGCTGCTACGACATTCTGAAAAGTACCGGCGTCATGACGGTCAATTTATTTTCACGTCATAAGAGTTTTGACATCAACTTACAAAATATCTGTGAGGCATTTGACAATAGAGTTCTACTGTTTCCGGAGTCACATGATTGCAATGTGGTGGCTATTGGTTTTAAAGGGCCCAAACTCGAGGTTGAGTGGAAAGAAGTTTCGAAGAGGGCAAAGCTGATTCTAGAAAAGACTGGTTTGCCAACCAATAAATGGGTATCAGGCATCGCCCGTGAAAACGCACGCCAAGAAAGTAAATTATCGATTTAAAGTAGTCATTTAGGCTGGGCTGGTAAGAAAAAAGGCGATCAATTGATCGCCTTTTTTGTTCCCCAATACATCTGAGGGTTTTTGACTTTAGATTGTTACGGTATCGGCTACATCACTAAATGACTTTAGCTTATCGAAGCTCATATATCTATAAACCTCAGCAGACTTAGCATTGAGTGCCTGAACTTGCTCCAAGTACTCGGCGGGAGTTGGCAAGCGTCCAAGCAAGGCCGCTACTGAAGCAAGTTCAGCAGAGGCCAAGAAAACGCGTGTATCAATGCCTAAGCGATTAGGGAAGTTACGGGTTGATGTAGAAACTGCTGTAGAGCCTTTACGGATCTGAGCTTGGTTACCCATGCATAAAGAGCAACCAGGGCTCTCCATACGCGCACCAGCAGCGCCTAGCATGCCGTAGTAGCCTTCTTCCATCAAGACCATGGCGTCCATCTTGGTAGGAGGAGCAACCCATAAGCGTGTTGGCATATCTTTCTTGCCCTGCAAGACTTGACCAGCAGCACGGAAGTGGCCAATGTTCGTCATGCAAGAGCCGATAAAGACTTCATCGATTTTTTCACCAGCAACTTCAGACAATACTTTTACATCATCTGGGTCATTAGGGCAGGCAAGAATTGGCTCTTTGATTTCATCGATATTGATTTCAATGATTTCAGCGTAATCAGCATTCTCATCAGCTTTAAGGAGTTGTGGATTTGCAATCCAAGCCTGCATGGCTTTGATACGGCGACCTAATGTACGCTTGTCTTCGTAACCATTGGCAATCATCCACTTCATTAAAGTGATATTAGATTGCATGTACTCAATGATCGGCTCTTTGTTGAGGTGCACTGTACAACCACCAGCAGAGCGTTCTGCTGAAGCATCTGACAATTCAAATGCTTGCTCAACTTTCAGATCTGGCAAGCCTTCAATTTCTAAAATACGGCCAGAGAAGATATTCTTCTTGCCTTGCTTTTCAACAGTGAGCAAACCTTTTTTGATTGCATATAAAGGAATGGCATTCACGAGATCACGCAAGGTGATGCCGGGCTGCATCTTGCCTTTGAAGCGAATCAATACAGACTCCGGCATATCTAATGGCATCACGCCAGTAGCAGCAGCAAAGGCTACCAAGCCTGAACCAGCCGGGAAGGAAATGCCGATTGGGAAGCGGGTGTGACTATCGCCACCGGTACCGCAGGTATCTGGGAGGAGCAAACGGTTCAACCAGCTGTGGATCACACCATCACCTGGACGCAAAGCGACGCCACCACGATTCGTCATAAACGGTGGCAATTCATGCTGAGTGCGAATATCTACTGGTTTTGGATAGGCAGAGGTGTGACAGAACGATTGCATTACGAGATCAGAAGAGAATCCTAAGCAAGCCAAGTCCTTTAACTCGTCACGAGTCATTGGACCAGTTGTATCTTGAGATCCAACAGTTGTCATGTGGGGCTCACAATAAGTCCCCGGGCGAACGCCTTGGCCTTCAGGCAGGCCACAAGCACGGCCAACCATCTTCTGAGCCAAGCTGAACCCTTTTTTATTGTCTGGAGGGCTCACAGGTACGCGGAACTCTGTAGAGGCAGGTAATCCCAATGCTGCACGTGCTTTAGCTGTTAAGCCGCGACCAACAATCAATGGAATACGCCCGCCAGCACGTACTTCATCCAAAATCACTGGTGATTTAAGGGAGAAGCTAGTGATCTCACTACCGTTCTTAAATACTTTTCCTTCGTATGGACGTAGTTCAATCTCATCGCCCATATTCATTTGGGAAACATCTAACTCGATTGGCAATGCACCAGAGTCTTCCATGGTGTTGAAGAAGATCGGTGCAATGTTAGTACCAAGGCAAACACCACCAAAGCGCTTATTTGGTACGAATGGAATATCTTGACCTGTCCACCATAGAACTGAGTTGGTTGCGGATTTGCGTGAAGAACCTGTACCAACCACATCGCCAACATAAGCAATTTGATTGCCTTTTTTCTGTAGCGTTGCGATTTGTTTCATTGGGCCGCGAACGCCTGTCTCATCTGGCTCAATGCCTGGACGTGGGTTCTTCAGCATGATCGTTGCATGCAAAGGAATGTCTGGACGACTCCAAGCATCAGGCGCTGGAGAGAGATCATCGGTGTTGGTTTCCCCGGTGACCTTAAATACTGTGAGCTTCATGTTTTCTGGAACAGCAGGGCGGCTTGTAAACCACTCGGCATCAGCCCAGCTTTTCATAACCGCTTTTGCATTAGCGTTGCCTTTTTCAGCTAGCTCTTGCACATCATTAAAGTAATCAAACATCAAGAGTGTTTTCTTGAGTGCTTCTGCAGCCGCTGTGCCGCATTCAGAATCAACTAAGAGCTCTACTAGCGGTTTAATGTTGTAGCCGCCCAGCATGGTGCCTAGAAGTTCCGTAGCTTTCAATTTGGAGATCAGCGGGGATTTAACAGTGCCTTTTGCAAGCGCATCCAAAAACTCAGCTTTAACCTTCGCAGCATCATCCACGCCAGCTGGAACACGATTAGTAATCAGATCTACAAGCTCAACCTCTTTACCCTTTGGTGGGTTTTTTAGTAGTTCAACCAGCTGAGCTGTTTGATCCTTGGTTAAGGGGAGGGCTGGGATGCCAAGGGCTGCGCGTTCAGCAACTTGGGCGTTGTAGGCTTCTAACATCGTGTTTCCTATGAGGTAAGTGTTGTCAACAGAAAATGGCAAGCGGGAAAGTTGACCCCGATCAAGGCTATTGTAGTAGCTTGGGCATGCTCTGAGTATGGGTTTAACTACTGATTTTGGCCCAAAATGTGCCAAAAAAGGGCTTAAATCACTTGCTCTTCTTTAAGTGCCCAGACCAAGGCTACGACCCAGCCAATTAAGGACCAGCCTAAGAAGAGATTGAGGGCAAAAATTGCCCCTGTATTAGCCCGCTTCCTATTAAATGCTATGGCGAAGGGCAGGAAGTAAAAAAGCGAGAGAATGGTGATGAGAATGGCGAAAAAGAGGCGCATATTTGAAAATTTACCTTTCTCTTACCCAGGTTTGAGTCCTGCCTAGCAAAGGAATGCCAATATAGGCACGAACCTCCAATTTGCTACCTTGGTCCTTGAGCTTCATCTCGGTACGGTAGATCTCTCCGTCATCTGGATCCAAAATTCGGCCATCAACATAGGATTCCCCAGACTTTTTCAATCCAGTCAGGATTTCCATGCCCAATACCGGCTTACCTTTACGAGAATCGGTGCATTTTTCACAAGTGGGTAGGGCGCTTGGATCTAGGAGTTTTTTAATGATGCCGCTATAAACCCCATCTTTAACGGTGATTTCAACCAAAGCTGCAGGCTGGTTTGTATCGTCATCAAAAGTCTTCCACACCCCTGTAATCACGCTCGTATCTTGGGCGAATAAGGGCTGCAGCCCAAATAGGGCGATTAGCAGAAGGCCTGGAAAGATCTGAATTCGGAATTTCTTCATTTTTGAGCCATTTAAACATGGTGATGGGCAGATATTAACGCCTAGAAAATTTCTTAAGTTGGTATCGCTATCGTTATAATTACTTTTTCCAACAGAGCCTAAGCGATGACCAAATACGTTTTTGTCACTGGTGGTGTGGTTTCTTCCTTAGGGAAAGGAATCGCAGCTGCCTCGCTTGCCGCGATTCTCGAATCCCGCGGTCTGAAAGTCACCCTCCTAAAATTAGACCCTTATATCAACGTTGACCCCGGAACAATGAGTCCGCTTCAACATGGTGAGGTTTTCGTTACTGAAGATGGCGCTGAAACTGATCTTGATTTAGGCCATTACGAGCGTTTTGTTTCTGCCAAGATGCGCAAGAGCAATAACTTCACGACGGGTCAGATTTACGAATCAGTCATTAGCAAAGAGCGTCGTGGTGAATACCTTGGCAAAACAGTTCAAGTTATTCCGCATATCACCAATGAAATTCAGGCATTTGTAGAGCGGGGCGCTAAAGCCAGTCATGATGGCCATGCTGACATTGCCATATGCGAAATCGGCGGAACTGTAGGCGATATCGAGTCGCTACCGTTCTTGGAGGCTGCAAGGCAAATGAGTCTGCGCTTACCGCTCCATAGCTGTGCCTTTGTTCATTTAACCTTAGTTCCATATATCAGCAGCGCTGGTGAATTAAAAACCAAGCCCACCCAACACTCCGTCCAGAAATTGCGCGAGATTGGCATCATGCCAACCGCTCTGCTATGTCGTGCAGATCGCCCCATTCCCGAGGATGAGCGCGCGAAGATTTCTTTATTCTCAAATGTACGTGAAGATGCTGTGATCTCTGTTTGGGATGTCGATACGATCTATAAGATTCCCGAAATGTTGCATGCCCAAGGTATGGATGACTTGATTTGCCGCGAACTGCAAATTGAAGCTAAACCAGCCGACTTATCTGTTTGGGCTAATCTGGTTTATCAGATGGCCAACCCGCAGCATGAAGTCACAATCGGCATGGTTGGTAAATATGTTGAGCTCACGGAATCTTACAAATCTTTAATTGAAGCATTGCGTCATGCTGGTATCCACACACAAACGCGTGTCAACATTACCTACATTGACTCAGAGCAAATTGAAAAAGACGGTATTGACTGCCTCAATAATCTGGATGCGATTTTAGTTCCAGGTGGATTTGGTAAAAGAGGTACTGAAGGCAAGATTGCGGCCATTCGCTTTGCCCGTGAGAACAAAATCCCTTATCTCGGAATTTGCTTAGGAATGCAGTTAGCGGTTATCGAGTTTGCAAGGCATGTTGCCAATATTTCGAAAGCTAACAGTACTGAGTTTGATCCTGAAACCGACAACCCAGTGGTAGCTTTGATCACTGAATGGCTTGACCGTGAAGGCCGCGTTGAGAAGCGCAGCAATGATTCTGATATGGGCGGAACCATGAGGCTCGGCTCACAACGGTGTCCAGTTAAAGAAGGTACTTTGGCGCGTCGTATTTATGGAGCTGAGGTGAATGAGCGTCACCGTCATCGCTATGAAGTCAATAATGCTTATGTTCCGCGTCTGGAGAAGTCTGGTTTGATTATTTCAGCAAGAACGCCTAACGAGTCCTTGCCAGAGATGATGGAGCTTCCTAGCACCATGCATCCATGGTTCTTTGGTGTGCAGTTCCATCCGGAATTCACATCCACCCCACGTGATGGGCATCCCTTATTCTCTGCCTTTATTACGGCCGCACTCACACATCAAGATGCTGACCTCAAAGAGTCTGCATAAGGGGGAGATATGAGTACATTTAAGCTTTGTGGATTTGATGTTGGCTTACAGAATCGCTTCTTTCTAATTGCTGGCCCTTGTGTAATTGAGTCAGAGCAGTCTGCGATTGACATTGCTGGTGAGCTCAAGGAGATTACAAGCGCGCTTCAAATCCCCTTTATTTACAAGTCGTCATTCGACAAAGCCAATCGCTCTTCTGGTACTTCGTTCCGTGGCCTAGGAATAGAAAGAGGTTTAGAGATTCTTGCTAAAGTCAAACGTGAAATCGGCGTGCCAGTGCTGACCGATATCCATGACATCAGCGAGATTGAACCGGTCGCCAAGGTAGTTGATGTTCTTCAAACACCAGCTTTTCTCTGCAGACAAACGGATTTCATTCGCGCTTGCGCGCAAAGCGGTAAACCTGTGAACTTTAAAAAAGGCCAGTTCTTATCGCCGCACGAGATGTTGAATGTGATTGAAAAAGCAAGGGTAGCGGCTGCAGAAAAAAATCTGCCCGATCAATTTATGGTGTGTGAACGTGGCGCATCATTTGGTTACAACAATTTAGTGTCGGATATGCGCAGCTTAGCCATCTTGCGTGAATCTCATGCGCCAGTTGTATTTGATGCGACCCATTCTGTACAGCTACCTGGTGGCCAAGGCAATTCAAGTGGTGGACAGCGAGAATTTGTCCCCGTCTTGGCTCGAGCTGCAGTTGCAGTAGGGATTAGCGGCCTCTTTATGGAAACCCATCCTGACCCGGCCAAAGCGCTTTCAGATGGCCCAAATGCAGTGCCATTAAATCGTATGCGTGAACTATTGGAATCTTTAGTAGCCATTGATTCCGTAGTTAAGAAAACTGGCTCATTCTTAGAAGACAGTTTTCAGTAATTTTTATTTAATTTTGGAATTAGGAGATTTAGATGAGCGCCATTGTTGACATCATCGGTAGAGAGATTTTAGATTCACGTGGCAATCCAACGGTGGAGTGCGATGTCTTGCTGGAATCTGGCGTAATGGGTCGTGCCGCCGTTCCTTCCGGCGCCTCTACAGGCTCACGTGAGGCGATTGAGCTACGCGATGGAGATAAAGCGCGCTATCTTGGCAAGGGCGTTCTCAAAGCTGTCCAGAACATTAATATTGAAATTGCAGAATCGATTCTGGGTCTAGATGCAAGCGAGCAAGCTTTCTTAGACCATACGCTTAATGAGCTCGATGGCACTCATAACAAAGCTCGCTTAGGTGCCAATGCAACCTTAGCTGTTTCTATGGCTGTAGCAAGAGCAGCAGCAGAAGAGGCTGGCCTGCCTTTGTATCGTTATTTCGGTGGCTCTGGCTCTATGCAATTGCCTGTGCCCATGATGAATATCGTGAACGGTGGTGCACATGCCAACAATAGCTTGGATATTCAAGAATTTATGATCATGCCGGTTGGTGCGCAAAGCTTCCGCGAAGCCTTGCGTTGTGGTGCTGAAATTTTTCATGAACTAAAGAAGATTCTTGGTGCCCAAGGCATGCCAACGACGGTTGGTGATGAAGGTGGTTTTGCGCCGAACTTCAAGAGCAATCATGAGTGCTTGCAAACGATTATGAAAGCCATTGAAGGTGCTGGCTACCAAGCTGGCGACGATGTCTTGTTGGCCCTGGATTGTGCCGCGAGTGAGTTCTATAAAGATGGCAAATACCACCTATCCGGTGAAGGTCTCCAACTGACATCGAGTGAGTTTTCTGATTATCTTGGCAACTTAGCAGATCAATTCCCGATCGTATCTATTGAAGATGGCATGCATGAGAGTGATTGGGATGGTTGGGCTGACATCACTAGGAAGCTTGGTAAAAAAATTCAGTTGGTTGGCGACGATCTTTTTGTTACCAATACGCGGATTCTGAAAGAAGGTATTGAAAAGGGTGTTGCAAACTCGATTCTGATCAAGATTAATCAAATCGGTACATTAACTGAGACGTTTGCAGCTATCGAGATGGCGAAGCGCGCTAATTACACGGCAGTGATTTCACATCGCTCTGGTGAAACTGAAGACAGCACCATTGCTGATATTGCTGTTGGTACCAACGCTGGTCAAATCAAAACAGGTTCGCTGTCACGCTCAGACCGTATTGCTAAGTACAACCAGCTCTTGCGTATCGAAGAAGACTTGGGTGATGTTGCTAGCTACCCTGGCAAGTCTGTTTTCTATAACCTCAAGCGCTAAACAAGCAATACTGCGTTTCAATAGACTATGCGGATTGTCATCTACTCAATGCTGTTATTGCTAATGGCAATCCAGTACCCCTTGTGGCTGGGGAAGGGTGGATGGCTTAAAGTATATGAGATGGAGCGACAACTGGAGCTTCAAGAAGCCAAAAACAGCGCGCTAAGCTTAAGAAACGCCAAACTATCAGGCGATGTTAAGGATTTAAAAGAGGGCACGCGGGCCATTGAAGAGCGGGCCAGAGTTGAGCACGGCATGATTAAAGATGGTGAGTTTTTTGTGCAAATTCTGCCTAACGATAAGCCACAACAACCTGCCACCATCAAACAGTAGGCTTAATGACCGCTTGAGGGCGGCCTTGTTGCATCACTTAGCAAATCTGTTTTAAAAACTTGTCGACAATCTACTGCATCAAATTGATACATCTTGCCGCAGAACTCACAGGCAGTTTCTACTTTGCCTTGCTCGGCAATGATGTCTTCTACCTCTTCCTCGCCCAACATTCTTAAAATATCGGCAACCTTAGTGCGAGAGCAACGGCAGGCAAATTGGATTTTGCGTGCCGGAAAGCTGCGAACACCACTGTTAACGGATTCCTCTAAAAAGAGGCGGCGCAGAATCACTTCGGGAGTCAGAGTGAGAAGCTCTTCATCTGTAATGGTCTCGCCCAGCGCCTGAATGCGGTTCCAGCCTTCGGCAGCCTCTTGTGGATCTAGGTGTGCATGCCCTCCAGAATCCGGGAGTCGTTGCAGCAATAAACCACCAACGTGTGTTGCATTCGAGCTTAACCAGATACGGGTATCAAGCTGCTCAGAATTCTGCATATATAAAGCAATGGCTTCAGCAGCGCTTGTGACAGGCTTGATGACCGTACCAGCATGTTCCTGAAGGGCGACTATGCCTTGATAGGGCGCTTGCCCTGGCTCGCGGTCTGCTGGATCCAGAGTAATGACCAGTCGGCCTGAATGACTAGCATCCAAGAGTTCGCCCAGCGTTGCGTCTGGCTCAATCTCAGAGGGGTCAACGGATAGTTTCACAGTAGCCCGCATCGATAGGTCGGATTTGCACTCAACTACCAGGAGTTGAATGGGGCCCTTACTCTGCGCCTGAATAATCAAAGTGCCGTCAAACTTGAGGCTGGCACTTAAGAGCGTGGCGGCGCCAACAAAGTCGCCCAGGATTTTACGGATAGCAGGGGGGTCGTTACGACGCTCCAAAACAGCCTGCCAGGCACTCCCAATCGAGACAATCTCCCCTCGAACAGGGGCACCATCACAGATAAATACAAGTAGTTCATTCATAGGATGAAAGTATCCACGTTTTTTATAAATTCAGCTGGTATTTGACTGACCTGAGATAATGCGTTTTATGCATATTCGTACACGTTTCGCCCCCAGTCCAACGGGCTTTATACATTTGGGCAATCTTCGCAGCGCTTTATATCCTTGGGCATTTGCTCGTCACAATAAAGGTGATTTCATTCTCAGGATTGAAGACACGGATTTAGAACGATCAACTCAAGAAGCAGTTGATGTGATTATTGAGGGAATGGCGTGGTTAGGTCTGGATTTAGATGAAGGGCCCATCTACCAGATGCAACGCATCGATCGTTATCGGGAAGTTGTAAAGCAATTACTCGATGCTGGTTTAGCTTACCCCTGCTATATGAGTGAAGATGAGCTCAATAAGTTACGCGACCAACAAATGGCAAATAAAGAAAAGCCGCGCTACAACGGCTTATGGCGCCCTGAGCCAGGTAAAACTTTGCCGGCAATACCGGCGGGGGTTGAGCCAGTGATTCGCTTTAAAAATCCCATTGGGGGCTCTGTCATTTGGGCGGACGCCGTTAAGGGATCAATTGAAATCAGTAATGACGAACTAGATGATCTGGTGATCGCAAGACCTGACGGAACACCTACGTACAACTTCTGCGTAGTAGTAGATGACCTGGATATGAATATCACTCATGTGATTCGTGGTGACGACCATGTGAATAACACGCCACGTCAAATTAATATCATGAAAGCCCTGGGAGGTACACCTCCTGTGTATGCCCATTTACCAACGGTTCTAAATGATTCTGGCGAGAAAATGAGTAAGCGCAATGGGGCGATGAGCGTACGCGACTTTCAAAAAGCAGGTTACTTGCCAGAAGCCATCCTCAATTATTTAGCTCGCCTTGGCTGGTCTCATGGTGATGCAGAGGTCTTTACCAAAGAACAGTTTGTAGATTGGTTTGATTTAGATAACTTAGGGCGTTCACCCGCGCAGCATAATCCTGAAAAATTATTGTGGTTGAACCATCAATATATTCAGAATGCTGATCCTGTTAAATTGGCTGAGGCCACAAAGCCATTCGCACATGCATTGGGTATTGATACTGAAAATGGCCCCGATTTTGTGCAAGTAGTTGCCTTGCTCAAAGATCGCGCCAATACCTTGATCGAAATTGCTGAAGGTGCAAAACTTTTCTATCTCCCGGCGCCATCACATAGTGCTCAACAGTTAGCTGACAATATTCCCGATGCCATTAAGCCTGCTCTGGTCGATCTGATCAAAGCAATCGAATTAGCCGAACCCAAAAAAGAGTCTTATGGTGCCGCTTTTAAACAGGTATTAGCCCAGCACCAACTAAAGATGCCGGCTTTAGCTATGCCTGTGCGCTATGCTTTATTTGCCACCACACAGACGCCAGCGATCGATTCTGTCTTGGTGGTGCTGGGTAAAGATGAAGCTCTGAAACGCCTATCAAAGGTAGTCCTGTAGGCAATTTGCGCATTCGCAGCAAAATAGGATAAAATCTTGGATTGTTTTGAGTGTCTTGTAGTTTGATCGCGAGATTTAGGGGGTATAGCTCAGCTGGGAGAGCGCTTGCATGGCATGCAAGAGGTCAGCGGTTCGATCCCGCTTATCTCCACCAAGGTTTAAAATAAGCAGTGCAGTAGTAGTCCAGGTCCCCATCGTCTAGAGGCCTAGGACATCACCCTTTCACGGTGAGTACGGGGGTTCGAATCCCCCTGGGGACGCCAAAGATTTTGGCTAGTAGTTGTAGTAAGTGACATTAGTAGTACGCGTTGTAATTTGGAGCGGTAGTTCAGTTGGTTAGAATATCGGCCTGTCACGCCGAGGGTCGCGGGTTCGAGTCCCGTCCGCTCCGCCAAATACTTAAAAAAGCCCATTCGGGCTTTTTTCTTTTCGGTTAAACCGGTTACTTATTTTTTTTGAATGTAGTGACAAATTTCTCAAAAACATAGGTTGCCTATCACCCAAAGCACGTGAGCGCACTGATTTTGCATTGAGTTTCTAAAAAGTCGGGATTAAACGGCTTGTTTACGGACTGTAATTGAGCTAATTTACCAAGAAACAGTCTATCTCAATAATTTATGCGGGAGATTCAAATGAAGAAGTTATTAGCCATATTTTTGCTGTGTATTTCAGCATCTGTTTTTGCTGCCTCGAAGCCAGCCTATAGTGTGGCGGAAATTATGATCACTGATAAAGAGGGTTATCAAAAAGACCTGTGGCCAAAAATACAAAAACTATTAACCGATGCTGGGGCAGTAGTGATTGTTGGTGGTGGCCAAAGCGAAGGAATCGTTGATGCCCCCAAAATGGCTGACAGAATCACCATCATTAAATTTAAGAGCTATGGACAGGCAAAAGGGTTTTATGCATCCAAGAGTTACCAAGATTTGAAACCCTTGGCCGATAAATATGTAAAGGTTAAGCTGTATATTGTTGAAGGTGAATAAGCACTTAAAGCACACCTTAAAGGTTTCTCTTGATAGCCAAATCTGCCGCCCAATCAATGCAAAGTAATCTGGCTCTGCCCGATGTATTGGTTGCTAACCTTAAGGCTATATTTGGCGAGCGCTTTAGTGTTGCACCGGCTATTTTGGACCATCATGGACGGGATGAATCCTCTTATCCCCCTTTACCACCACAGGCAGTTGTATTTGTTAATTCCACTGATGAAGTAGCCGCACTAGTAAAGCTTTGCAGTCAATATGAAGTCCCCATTATTCCATTCGGTGCTGGAACATCTGTCGAAGGACATGTCTTGCCGATTCATGGCGGCATTTCACTTGATCTTAATAATATGAATCGAATTCTGGGGATTTATCCAGAGGATTTAATGGTTATTGTTGAGCCTGCTGTTAGGCGCCATCAGTTAAATACCGAACTTAAAGATACTGGCTATTTTTTTCCTGTTGATCCCGGAGCGGATGCCTCTATTGGGGGTATGTGTGCAACACGAGCTTCTGGTACTAACGCAGTTCGCTATGGAACCATGCGTGAGAATGTTTTGGCTTTGACTGTTGTAACAGCGTCTGGCGAAATTATTAAAACTGGAACACAGGCTAAAAAATCATCTGCTGGATATGATCTCACTCGGCTTTTTATCGGTAGCGAGGGAACACTTGGGATAATCACTGAAGTAACGTTGAAAATATACCCAAAACCAGAGGACATTGCTGCAGCCACTTGTATTTTTAGTAGCATTACGGATGCGGTAACAGGGGTTATAGAGTTAATTCAAATGGGCATACCAATTGCCAGGGTTGAACTTCTTGATGAGTTAGCTATCAAAGCTATCAATCAGTACAGCAAGCTTTCACTAAATGAAAAACCTACTTTATTTTTTGAATTTACTGGTTCAACCCAGTCGTTAAAGGAACAGATGGGAATTGTTCAGGAAATTGCAAAAAATAATGGGGGTCAGGACTTTGAATGGGCTACCCGACCTGAAGATATGGCAAGGCTATGGCATGCGAGACACAATGCCTATTTTGCTTGTTTGCTGTTGCAGCCTGGGTGTCGGATTATTAACACCGATGTGTGCGTCCCTATATCAAAACTATCTCAATGTATTGCTGAAACTAGACAAGATTTGGAGGCCTCATGGTTAAAAGCGCCTATTCTGGGCCATGTAGGAGATGGCAATTACCATGTTCTTCTGGTCATTGACCCGAATAAGCCAGACGATTTGGTAGAGGCCGAGAGAATCAATTCTGCGATTGTTCATAGGGCATTAATGTTGGGTGGAACCTGCACTGGAGAACATGGGGTAGGTATGCATAAAATCAATTTTCTAGTTGATGAGCATGGAGCTGGCGCAATTGAAGTGATGCGATCAATCAAAAAAGCCTTGGATCCTAAAAATATCCTGAACCCAGGGAAAATTGTGAGTATGTGAGCTAACATTTTTCCGCCTATAAAAAAGACTCAATGGTTGTTGTCTTTTGATTCTTCCTTTAAGCGATCACGAGGAAATCTGAGGAGGGCCGGTTAAAGCATCCATAATGAAGATATCTTGTTATGGATCTAGTAGTTCATGAATATAACCATGTTGGATAATATTGCATGGCATGCTTTGAGCGGCCCCCATTTGAAGTTTGCAGTTGGTGGTCCAACCGCAAGAAGATATGAAATAGGTTTTTCGCCAATAGTTGCCTATGAATCATGTGAGCACCCTGATTTTGAGGCTTTAACGCAGCAATGCGACATTGGGGAGCATCTTTATTGCTCTGGGTGGTCTGGTCCTGCAGTTAAAGGCTGGGAGATTCTTACCGATACTTCTGCGTATTTGATGACATGGCCCGGAAGATTGCCAGAATTACTGCCTATTAAAGATATCAAAATTCTTTCTTCAGAAGATTTACCTCAGGTTCTAAAGCTTGCCAAGCTTGCTAATTTAGACCCTTTTGGCCCTAGGGCGCTTGAGCTTGGTATTTATTTAGGGATATACGAAGGCGATGAACTGGTATCAATGGGTGGGGAAAGAATGCATGCGGGTAGGTTTCGGGAAATTTCTAGCCTTGCGACTCATCCCGATTACCAAGGATTGGGATATGCAAGGGCGATCCTGGGGCGACTCCTTGATGAGCATTTAAAAAGGCAGGAATACTCTTTTTTACATGTGATGCATGACAATACGCATGCGCTTCGAATCTATGAGCGCATGGGCTTTAAGATTTTGAGAGAAACCCCTGTTCGGGTCATGTCGATTTCCTCAAAGTGATATCAACAATTTAAGCGCGTTAGCCTTTTGAACCTATCATTTCTTCGAACCCTCTGTGGCACTCTAACCATCACTTGTTTTAGCATGCTGTGTTTTGCTGCTGAAGTAGAAGTGTTATCTGAGCCGATAGGCTTTAACATGGATGATTCATTATCTTTTACTGGGAAAAGTCCTGTAGTTAATTTAGATGCGCTTGGCACATGGAGCATTTCTCCTGTTTTAACAGGAATTGGGTTTAAGCAAACAAACCCATTAAATAGCACTATAGATTTTGGAAATGCCCAACTATTAATCCAAAAAAATGAGGGCCCCCTTCGATTCTTCATACAGACGGGCCTTTATTCTGTTCCAGTATTAGGAAAAACTTATGTCCGCAGCTTAAGCGAGACAGTTAATACCTACGGCTATATTCCTCAAGCATATGCGACTTATGTTCACGATCAAAACTGGTCTGTTTCCGCTGGAAAATTACCAGCCATGGGTGGGTACGAATCGACCTTTACCTATCAGAATTTAAATATCCAGAGAGGTCTACTGTGGGATCAAACTAGTTCGGTGTCCTTCGGCACACAGGTTAATTATTCAAAAGATAATTTAACGCTTGCTTTGACTTGGAATGACGGTTATTACTCAAATAAATTTAACTGGGTTGGCGGCTCAGCATCCTACCAATTGGATCAAAGGCAAAATATAGGACTTAGCTGGGTTGGGTCTACCAGTGGAAATGCACAAAACACTCCCAACACGCCGCTACTACAAAATAATTCACAGATTGTGAATGCTTTATATAGCTACAGCTCAGACAAGTGGTACTTTGCCCCATATTTGCAAATGACAATTATTCCGGTAAACGGTGCGATTGGCATTACTTCTGAATATAAGACTTATGGCGCTGCTATTTTGACAAACTATCGATTTTTTGGATTTGATTCAGAAGGCTCTGGCCACGCTAAAGTGAGCCTACCAGTGCGCGTGGAATATATCTCTGAAAAGGGTGGAACTAATGGCTCAACTCAAACCATCCTGTATGGACCTGACAGCTCGGCGCTTTCCTTCACAATAACGCCCACTATTCAATACGATAAATACTTTGCGCGTGCAGAAGGTTCCGTAGTAAGAATTAATAATCCAGAACCTGGATTAGGGTTTGGCTCTTACGACGCAAAACGATCGCAGTTCCGCCTAATGCTTGAAGTTGGTCTTCTCTATTAGTAAAGTAGTGATAATCAGTGGATTCCCCATTTAGATTCGAATTAGTCATTTGAAAGCAATATATGAACCATAGCTTGATTGAAATGTTGCCGAACTGGCTAATTTTCTTCATTTTTCCTATTGTGTCTTGGGTGATATTGGCTTTTTTGACTTTCCTATTTCGAAAAGTCTCCCACACCTGCGGATTAGAGGATTCAGATTCTGGTGTTATTGATACCGCTACACAAAATGCAATGTCGGGAGCATACGTAGTCCTTGGCTTTGTACTCGTTCTTGTTATGGCTACTGCAAATGAGGTCGATAGTAATGCTGCAAAAGAGGCAAGTCAGATTGAAAGCCTTGATCGTTTGCTAATGATGGAAGGATCGCCCGCATCACTACTAGCGCGCCAATCCCTTCGGGTGTATGCCAGATCGATCGTGAGTGATGAATGGAAAACCCTTTCCGAAGGCTTAGGGAGCAAGAAAACAGGAGATTTTGCAAAAAATTTATTTCAGAATATTAAAGATATACAACCAAAAACCAGTCGACAGCTGATCCTGTTTCCAGAAATAGTTAAAAAGAATGATGAAATTTCGGAGTCTAGAAATCTTCGTATTCTAAGTTCACAAAGTAGACTACCAAACCTCTTTTGGGAGGTTAGTTTTCTTACACTGCTCAGTGTAATTGTGATTGCAGCGCTTAGATTAGTCCGCCCAACAACAACTAGCATCATTGTGCTCGGGGTACAAATCGGAATGGTTTCCCTGTTGTTTACAGCAGTCATGATTTTAGATTTGCCCTATCTGGGGCAAACTAAAACATCCCCTGAAGTATTCATTAAGGCAATTGATATTATTGAATTGCGTACCTAGAATCCAACAATCGCCGTTACTAAGGATTCAATTCTTTTTGCCTTGTAATAGCATCCCTTCTTACTGCAGCAAGGGCATTTTTGAGATTAAAGTAGAAGCGCGAGTTCTTCTCATATAGCCAATTTGAGTAGATCTCCGCTTCATAGGTATTCAGAGTCGCCAGAATTATTTCAATGCCTTCATTAGTATTAACCTTATTTATTTCCTCATCAAGCTCTCGTAAATTGATAAACATTTCATTCATCAGATGCTCTACAGGAAACATCCTGATAGAGGAGGTTAATTTATAGGCGGGATAAATGAGGGCAATAAAGGCTAGAACGTATGCCCAGATATGCTCAAGTAAGCTCGCCATCCAAAGGGGTAGATAGCTAAAAAGAGGGGGGATGCCTTGGTCGTAGAATCTTTTTGCGATTGGGCTTAGCTCAAACTTGTAGTCTAGATTCCGAGGGAAAAATCCAGGTTTAGCAAAAAAAGAGTCAGCGCTTGAGCCCATTTCTTTTGCGGCTAGTAAATAAGCCCATTGGATTGCTGGATGCGTTCCTTTTTCGATTAATAGATTGGTTGTGGAGGCGAGGATGGTGATATCTTCGCTTGGAAAAATATTTTCGAGATCAATTGATCCTTTCGGTATTTGCAACTTTTGGAGGTAGGGCAACTTTTTCAGATAGGCATCAGCAAGTGGAAAATTCATTATTTTTATCTGCTTTGAGGCTAGCAATTTTTGAACCGTTTCTGATTGAAAGTTATCAACCATAAATACAGCATCTAAAGAGCCAGAGAGCAATTGATTTGCTGCATCTTTAAATGGTAGCTCATAGAACCCGTCTGTTTTAGGGTTGGACTTTTGGTTTAGGAGGTAGAGTTCTTTAAAAATCTTATTCGTGACATTATCAGACGGACCAATGGCAATTTTTTTGTTGGAGAAATATTCAAAGGGATCATTTGTTTTGATTGTTTCTCCTCGATACAAAATCCAAATAGGTGCATATTGAATGCTGCCAAGGGATACCAGGTTAGGGTAGTCACTTCCTGATGCTGCGCCTGCTGTAAAAAAACTAGCGCTAACTGGTGATGCATCATCATTTAAATCACGTAGGCCATCACCCAAGCCCTTGGTAGGGATGAGCTCAAGATTAATGCCCTCGTCTTTAAAAAAAGTATGAATTTTTTCAGATATGCCAACGTAAGAGGACCCCTCTTGGCCAATTGCCAAATACACTGTTTTTGGTGGGAAGGGTTTTATATAGACGGCCAATGCAACTGCTACGCAGCAAATGAACAGGCTAATAACACCATAAAATCGAAATACCTTAATCCATCCTTGATATTCCTTGCTGAAGAATTTTCGAGCATATCTTCTAAAATATTGCAGGATGGTGGTAACGTGATAGTCCATGGCGCCCATATGGTTAGAGTATTAAAGCTGCTTGTTAATCTTGATCAATCGAGTAAATCAAGGCTGCATTTTTTAGCTTCCCTTCGAAAGCATAGCCCTTCTCATTATCAGCTTTCGTATTGGGTTGTGGCATTTCAGAAGAGCTCAGTACAACTTCATCTCCAAAAACTCCGATCAGCTTGACCCTGCATCCCCTGTAAAGCTCGAGAAATGAGGCGCCATCGTCAGTTTCAAGATCAACTAGATCACGATCGGTTACTGTTGTTTTAGAAACGTCTAAAACCAGGGCACCATGGATCTCTAGACGACTGCTACTAAGATTGACTCCATCTTCAGTAGGATTTTTGACAAAGAGCCGTTTAAGACTGATATGGGAATTATTAATATCTAGACCATCATCAGCTGAATAGTCGCTCTTGATAGCATCAATATCCCATTCATTGGGCCCAAGCCCAATAACAGATATGGCATCAATATCATCCCCAATGTTGATTGGCTTTCCTGACTTTGGGCTAATGTAGTGATCTTTTCTTCCTAGGTAGCTAGCTGTAATAGCTCGGGCAGAAAAATAGGAAAGTGGGTTTTTGCGATTCAGTTTTACGGTCAAACCGTCTTTGCTGGCATCAGCATAATTGCCTAAAAACCAGAGACCGCCATTATCCGCAAATTTGACGGGCTTAAAAGATGCATCACCCGCCTTTATATTGAGCTTTTTAGCGTGAAGTTGAGAGCCTTGGTCAAAGATGAGGGCAGATCGTTTAAGGCAGCTTTCCTTGAAAACGCCGTTAATCAGAAGGATATTGACATCCTCTTTAGCGATTATTCGAATATTCTTTAGGACCCGCACTTCACCCTCAACAATATATATTTTCTTTGAGCTTAATGTCTTATTCTTTCGTATGCGGGTAGGTAGTAGTTCGAATTTTTTGGTCATCGTTTTATCGCTGTAAGGATTAAATTAATTAAGTTTAGTTTGCGCCATACTATGGTAATTTAGAATGCGCTTATATTTGGTACTTCTCTCTCATATTTTTTTACTAATTTAAAAATAAGTCTTTCTTTATGACCTTACGTTGCTTAGGTTTTATCTTCATTATGTCGCTCTCTTTAGTTGCGAGCGCACAAACTAACCTTGTACCAACTATTGCTGGATTGGAATTTGAGCTCATAGGTGAATATGACACTGCTAGGCTTAATCATATATTGGCGCAGGAATTAAATGAATTCATGGAGTCATCAACATTGCCCACTGAATTTAAAGGGAAATTTCCTAAGGCAAAATATCCCGTCAAACTCTATAAGGTTCAGTATCAATCAATTGTCCCTGAGTTAGGCAACGTATCTACAAAGGCCTCAGGATTGATTGCTATTCCAGTGACCAATATTTCCTCGGGTTCATTTCCACAGTCTGCTCCTGTAGTCTCGTACCAGCATGGCACAGTATTTGATAAATCTTATGTGCCATCGAATCCTGAAAAATCGATGGAAACCCGAATCATGATTGCAAGCTTTGCATCTCAAGGTTATGTCGTGGTGGGGGCCGACTATTTTGGTCGCGGGATCTCAGATCTTCCTGATAGCTACTTAGTAAAAGATAGTACAAGGCAAGCTACTTTTGATATGCTTTGGGCGTCAAAAAATGTTTTGGATTCGCTCCACATAAATACTACCCATTTTTTTGTTAGCGGGTGGTCTCAGGGTGGATGGGTATCGATGCAGTTTTTAAAAAAATTGAATCTGTCTAATATAAAGGTAACTGCAGCAGCGGTAGCTAGCGCCCCAGTTGATATTTATTTAACGATGAACCGTTGGATTAATAATTATCAGCCAATAGATGCTATTTATCTTCCGGGGGTAGTGGCTATCCAATTGCAGGCACAAGAAAATTATTTAAAGCAAACCGGTTTATTGGAGGCAGCGGTAAAACCGGAATATATAGATGCATCACGTAATCTGTATGAAGGAAAAATTGATTGGGTAGCCTTTTCTAAAATTACCCCAGAAAAACTACCTGATTTTATTAGAGCTGATTTTGCTAGTGCCGGGCTTCTAGAGCAAGGTTCGTACTGGCAAACGCTTGACAATAACCAGGCTTATCGTTGGCGTAGCGAGGTTCCGCTTAGGGTTTATTACGGCGGAAAAGATGAGGTAACTCCGACCCCTATTGGATTTTTACCGCAAGAAACTCAAAAATTACTCGGGGGAAAAAAGGCTGAGGCTATTAATGCCGGCTCACTTGCAGATCATCGCGGAGTCTTTCTATTCGGAGTTTTGGATCAAAAGAAATGGTTTGATAGCTTTATAAAGTAGCAATACTTTCAACTCAACTCATTTCTTACACAACAAATGAGTTTGAAATAATTAGCCAAATAGCTAGGCCAATCGCAGAAAAGAAAATAGTGTAGCTAACTAGAGGTCCTAAGAAGATAAAGTAACGACTTGGAAGTTCGTTCTTGGATAAAGTTCTGATAAAGAATTGATACTGAATTGCCGATAAAAAGCAAATGAGTGATCCCATTGCAATAAAAAAAATCCCAATGAATGCCGAAATTTGAACGCTAGTTACGCTTATGTCATTTGCGATTTTCAAAAACTTTACAAATAGACCAAATCGTTCAATCACAAATCCTAGGGCAATAAACGAAATAGAAGATCTTTGCCATGCTAGAAGTGTTCGTTCGGCAGCAAAGAACACTTGTGGGTTGTAGGGTAGTTGTATTTTTTCTTCCATTATTTACCTTATGAGATCAATGGCGCCTGAAAGGATATGAATTCCCAAAACAATTAAAACAACGGGGAAAATTTTGTGCCCATATTTTCGAATTACTCCCCCTAAAACTTTATTCTTGACCAGAAGATATCCCATTGCACACCAAATGCCAGTCATTACTGCAAAGGTGACGCAATAGGTGAGGATGGAGTTAACGGAGGTGGCGAATAGGGGGACGTAGACCCCTATATTATCCCCACCATTTGCAACTGTGACACTCATCACGGCAAGAATCTGGGAGTGTAGTCCCCGCTGTACTTTATGTTCTTGGTCTTGTATTGAGTGATCTTCGGCATCCCCGTCTTGTGCAGGCCCTCTCCATAAGTCAGGTAATTTTTGTAAGCCGAGATACAAGGGTGCCAATCCCAGTAGGGCCACCCATGCAGGGGGAATGGTGAGAGCTAATACAGCGGCAACTACACTCACCAGTGTAAGGATTGTAATACCAAGGTACTGCCCTAGAACAATAGATCGGCGTAATAATTTTGGATCAGAAAAGAAAGCGGCCAGCAAAAAAATATCATCAATATTTGTTGATATAAAGACAATAGCAGCTATACCTAGGTCGGATGGAAGTATATCGGAGGGGAAGATCAAAAAATATAGCTTAGGTAGTCTAACGGTTTAAAAAGGTTGTTATAAAATTAGCAACTTGATACATCTGTATATTATTCTTAGCGCTCAGGTTCCAAACAGTAGCACGTTTAATTATAAAACGTCCCTCTGTCTTAAAAATTCTTGTTCCGGCTCTTGCCCTTATATAGCCTTTAAAAATTCCTGATTTGGTCAATTTAGCATTTTGTTCATTGTCATGTATTTTGGTATAGACTTTGTTGACTAAAACTGATGAGGTAATTCATGGCAAATCAACCGATGACAACTATTCCGGAATTTCTAATTCGACGGTTTCATGAGTTGGAGGTTAACGAAGGCTTTGGGATAGTAGGTGACTTTGCCCTGAAATTATTTGATCGTCTATCTCATTTTGGCTTCCCCATTCTTGTGACTGCAGATGAGCAGGGTGGGGCATTTGCAGCGGAAGCATATGCTCGTTTGCGTGGTTTAGGAGTCTGCGCAGTAACTTACTCTGTTGGCGGATTTAAGGTCGTCAATGCCACCGCTGGAGCATGGGCAGAAAACGTGCCACTTTTGGTGTTGAGCGGATCCCCAGGACTTACCGAAAGAAAAGGCGATCCTTTGCTCCACCATAAAGTGAAAAACTTTGATACGCAGCTCGAGGTATTTAAAGACATTACTATTGCTCAAGCTGTTTTAAGCAATCCTTTGACTATCACACAAGAAGTTGATCATGTTCTTAGTGAAATGATCACACATCAACGTCCGGGATATATTGAAATTCCTAGGGATATGGTGGATATACCCGTTCTAGATCGTCTTGAAGGCCTCTCCATTCAGCTACCCAAGGTTCATCAGAAACGCCTTGATCTTGCGGTTGCCGAGACCTTAACATTATTAGAGGCTGCTGGCGATGCTGTCTCTATTGCGGGAGTAATGGCAGTTCGACGTGGGCTTGGAGCTGAGCTCTTAGCTTTTACTGAAAATTTTGGTGTCCCTATGGCTACCACCTCACTTTCTAAAGGGGTAATACCTGAAACGCACCCATTGGCTTTAGGCGTTTATATGGGTGCAGTGAGCTCTGAATCTATTGTCAAGCAAGTAGAAAGCGCAAAACCACTGATTTCATTTGGAGTGTTATATGGAGATTTAGTAATGGGTGGATTTACAGATCACTTGGATCGAGGTCAAGTCATCGAATGTACAGATACTCATGTCAATATTGGCTTTCACACATATCACGATGTACCTCTTTGGGCCTTTTTGCCAGCCTTAATTAAGGCTGGAAACGAAAGAGGATATAAAGAGCATGGACAGGTTATTCATCAGCAATCGCATTTTGTACCAAAGGCAGGACAAATTCTCGTTGTTGAAAGAATTATGGAGTGTATTGCTGCTTTTATGAATCCAAAAACAAGATTGATAGTGGACCCAGGAGATTGTCTTTTCGCATCAGTAGACTTGCCGGCACACTCTCTAACTCTGGCAAGCGCCTATTACGCAACAATGGGTTATGCGGTACCAGCCGCATTAGGATCTGCGAAAGCTGATCCAACGAGCAGACCAGTTGTTTTGGTGGGGGACGGAGCCTTTTTGATGACGGGTTTAGAGACTCTTAGCGCGGTTCATCATGGGGTTCATCCTATTGTGATTGTGATGGACAACAAGGGTTATGGTACTCAACGACCAATGATCGACGGGCCCTTTAATGACATTCCCTCGCTACGCGCAGAGGAGCTCCCAAAAGCATTTGGTGCTGGTGTTGGAATCCTATGTGAGACAGAAGAAGAGTTATATGAAGCGTTAACTCAAGCAACTGCGAATGATGACCTATTCATTATTCGTGCCTGTGTTCCGCCTAGAACCTACAGCCCCGGATTGATACGCTTGACCGATGCCCTTAGAAAGCGTGTATAGCACTAATGATCCCTGTGAGTAATATACCCATGCGAATAGTAGCTCCCGGCCGCTTCACCAAATACACAGAAAGGCCCCGATATTAGAGCTTTTTTACTTTATGCCTCTTTAGTTTTTAGTGGGCTGATCCGTGATGAAAGTAGAGCCATCGATAGGGCCACTAACGCCACCTACATTTCCGCCAGTATTTTTTATATCAATATTTGCCGGGGATTTAGTCGGTAAATTTGTCGTGAAGTTACCGCTATTAAACGTGGGTGCAGGGCTTGCCAAAGACTTCGTAGTTGCTTGGGTGGTGCTTGGTTTTGTAGTAATGATATTGTGTTGAATTATCGGCGTACTGGAAACAGGCTTCACAACTGGTGTGGACACTTTCTTTGTTGTGCTAACCACCAATGGCGCTGGCGGAGGCGTCGTAGCAAAAACATACAACGAGAAGACTCCTAAGAATCCAGATAGCATTAACTTGAATTGTATGTGATTCATATCGAACCTTAATTTAGAGAAGGTATCTCGAAATTGCCACTCAGCCTGAGTAAGAGTATCAGAGTTTTAGCATGAACAGTTCGGGCATCGAACAATTCCGCTTCAGCCTC
>Ga0208505_1000047_pt1 | contig 31095 bp, 18 predicted proteins | sample CryBogCBH15Jul08_FD_184607 | JGI IMG/M metagenome (GOLD analysis project Ga0208505, IMG submission 184607) | Freshwater microbial communities from Crystal Bog, Wisconsin, USA - CBH15Jul08 (SPAdes) | ecosystem: Environmental > Aquatic > Freshwater > Lake | place: Crystal Bog, Wisconsin, USA...
CCATTCCGAACAGAGTAGTTAAGCCCTGGAGAGCCGATGGTACTGCTTTATTGCGGGAGAGTAGGTCGTCGCCGAGTTTTTATACACGAAAAAGCCCACCCCTCAACAAGGTGGGCTTTCTCGTTTCCTGTCTGCCGCTTCTTACCCTATTTGTCTCCCATAACTCCTATTTTTAAAGAGCTCAGGGTCAATTTCACCGTTATACAGAACGCAATTAAACACCCTCTGCGGAGCTTCATCTGAGAATGACGAGGGAGCTGGAATTGCATTCATTCGATAACCAGTTATTATTTAACGCATTCCAATTGTGCCTCTATCATTTTCCGCACCACTCCCGGCATATCGATGGTGGCCTTCCAGCCGGTCAGGCGTAAAGCTTTTTCAGCATTGCCGCAGCTGTATGGAATATCTGTTGGTCGAAATATTGAAGGGTCAATATCGGTATACTCATGCCAGTCGATTCCAAAATGTCGAAAAGCAAGTTCGGCAAAATCGCCCAGTGAATGGCTTTTGCCTGTTGCAATCACCAGATCATCAGCACGATCTCTTTGCAGCATAAGCCACATTGCCTCAACATACTCCGGAGCCCATCCCCAGTCGCGCTGAATTGTTGTGTTGCCCAATCGCAACCGCTCTTTGCTTCCCCTGGCGATTCGGCAGGCGGCAGCAACTATTTTCCGGGTAACAAACCGTTCCGGACGCAACGGTGATTCATGGTTAAACAAAATCCCGGTAGAGGCAAATAGTCCGTATGCCTCACGGTAATTGGCCACCTGCCAGAACGCAGCAGCTTTTGCCACGGCATAGGGGCTTCGGGGACGAAATGGCGCCTCTTCATGGGCCGCCTCTTTCAACGTATCGCCAAAGCACTCGCCTGAACCGGCGTTATAGAGGCGTATGGGGCGGTCCAGAAAGCGGATCGCTTCCATCAGATTGATGGTTGCAGACAAGATGCTTTCAAGTGTTTCCACGGGCTGCTCAAACGAAAGCGCAACCGAACTCTGCCCTGCAAGGTTATAAATTTCATCAGGCTGCGTACGGCTCACAATCTGCAGCACACTTCGAAAATCATTAAGCGCCATGGATTCAAGGCGCACCTTATCGCGTATACCCAGTTGCACAAGATTACTGAAACTGCTTATCTGGGCATCCCGTGAACTTCCAATAACTTCGTACCCTTTTTCAAGCAGCAGTTGCGCGAGGTATGCGCCGTCCTGCCCTGAAATTCCACAGATTAATGCTCTCATTACTATTATTTTCAATGCGTTGAGCGGAGGAGTCAGATACAGGCATGTTGAAGGAAATCCCTGTATGCCTTTGTAATGCCATCCTGCAGAGTTGTTTGTGACTGCCATCCAAGTGCCTTCATGCTGCTGACATCGAGCAGTTTTCGCGGTGTTCCGTCAGGTCGTGAAGTATCAAAAGTAAGGGTACCCTTAAAGCCCACAACATTCATAACCGTTTCTGCCAGTTCGTGAATTGTTACATCACAACCTGTGCCTATGTTAAATAACCCCTCCTTCACTCCAGATTCCATTAAAAAAATGCAGGCCTCAGCCATATCGTCAACGTAGAGAAATTCGCGCTTAGGCGTTCCCGTTCCCCACACCGTAAGGCTTTTTTCGCCTCTAAGTTTTGCTTCATGAGCTTTACGGATAAGGGCCGGCAACACATGGCTGCCCTGCAGATCATAAGTATCGTTCGGCCCGTAAAGATTGGTTGGCATGACTGATACATAGCTCGTCCCATACTGCCTGTTATAGCTCTCACATAGTTTCAGGCCAGCAATTTTTGCCAAAGCATACGGCTCGTTAGTCTGCTCCAGCGGGCCGCTGAGCAGGTACTCTTCCTTTATAGGTTGAGGGCAATCGCGCGGATAAATACAGCTTGACCCCAGAAAGAGCAACCTTGCAACACCCGCTTTCCATGCGGCATGAACAATATTGGTTTCAATCACTAAATTCTCGTAGATAAAATCAGCCCTTAAGGTATTGTTGGCCTGAATACCTCCAACTTTAGCGGCGGCAAGAAAAATATAGTCAGGCTTTTCCTCAACGAGAAAGTTGTTGACATCGCTCTGGTTTGTAAGGTCAAGTTCTTCGCGTGTTCTCACAAGAAGGTTATGATAGTCTTTGTTCTGTAAAAGCCGCACAAGAGCTGAACCAACCATACCCTTATGCCCGGCAATATATATTTTATCCTTTTTCTGCATTAAAAGTTATATAAAGTTCAGAGTGCTGAGCACCAAGCGCCATCTCACTTATCCTCTGTAAACTGTACGATATGAATGTCGTCCCCTATTTTTTTTACTCATTGTAATCACAAACGCTATAGCCGTTCTTCTTAACCAGGTCATCCCGTTTTGCGATCTTCAAATCTTCGCGCATCATTTCTGCAACCAGTTCCTTGAAGCTTGTTTTTGGGGACCAGCCTAGTTTTTTTCTGGCGTTGGAGGGATCTCCGAGCAGGGTATCGACTTCTGCAGGACGGAAATAGCGGTGGTCAACCGCCACTATGCATTTGCCATTGCTATCAAAGCCTTTTTCATCGATGCCCTCACCCTGCCATTGTATGGCAATGCCGGCCTCATCAGCCGCCGCTTCAACAAAATCACGCACGCTGTGCTGTACGCCGGAAGCAATAACAAAATCCTCCGGTTTCTCCTGCTGCAGCATAAGCCACTGCATTTCAACATAATCTCTTGCATGGCCCCAGTCGCGCAGGGCATCGAGATTGCCGAGGTAGAGGCAATCCTGCAGGCCGAGTTTTATACGGGCGATGGCACGGGTAATCTTTCGGGTAACAAAGGTTTCGCCTCTCAGCGGGCTTTCGTGGTTGAAAAGAATGCCGTTGCAGGCATAAATCCCATAAGACTCGCGATAGTTGACCGTAATCCAGTAGGCATAGAGTTTGGCAACTCCGTATGGGCTACGCGGGTAAAAGGGCGTACTCTCCTTTTGCGGAACCTCCTGCACAAGCCCGTAGAGTTCAGAGGAGCTTGCCTGATAAAACCGGGTTTTTTTTGTGAGACCCAGAATACGGATTGCCTCCAGAATACGCAATGCTCCGAGTCCATCGACATCGGCCGTATATTCTGGTTCCTCAAAAGATACTGCTACATGGCTCTGGGCTCCGAGATTGTAAATTTCATCAGGCTGCACCTGCTGGATAATGCGGGTAAGGTTCGATGAATCGGCCAAATCTCCAAAGTGAAGCACAAATTGGAGGTGTTTGACATGTGGATCCTGATAGAGGTGATCAATCCTGTCTGTGTTGAACAGCGAAGAGCGGCGTTTGATGCCATGCACTTCATATCCTTTTTCAAGCAGAAATTCTGCAAGATAGGCTCCATCCTGACCGGTAACCCCGGTAATTAAAGCTTTTTTCATATTACAGCAGTCTTAATATATATTGTGTCTTAAAATTTATGCATTTCACAAGCCGGTTTCAAAATGAAACCTTCAATCCGCCAAATACGTTGTCGGGATTCTTGAGCCTCAGGTATTATAATAAAGATTACATTTTTTTCCACCGCAATTTAGCGAATAAATAGCGCAAATCGAACTCCAGCTGCGACGGTAACCGGCCTTCAAACCTGTTGTGCATGGTAATATGGGCATAATTATATAACCATTGCTTCGGTACCCTCCCAAGAGCGCGCTTGAACATGTCGTTGATTTCACGGTGCACCTTCACTTTAGCACTTAAGGTTTTGTTTTCGGCGTACAGCCTTGACCCGGCCAGTTTTTCTTCCAGATAGGCAAACCGGACCCCTGATCGTGCAAGTCGCAGCCAGTACTCGTAATCCATACAGTAATGCAGCGATGGATCCAGCAGCCCAAATTGATTGATCACCCGTCTGCGGAAAAAGAGTGCCGGTTGGCAGATAAAGCAGGTCTCGTAAAGCCGTTTAAGATTCCACGGTTCAGTAGGGTACTCTTCGAAAGCCCGGTCGAGAACATCAATGTGGTCAGCCTTGCCGTACGCAACATCAACATCCGGATGCTCCTCAAAAAAGGCTCTGACACGGGCTAACGCATCCGGGTAGTAGATATCGTCCGAATTCAGCCACCCGATAATGTCACCATCCGTTGCCAGAATTCCCTTATTGACCGCATTCGCCTGTCCGTTATCTTTTTTTGAAACCCACCGGACCAAAGAGCCAAACTCCCGAAGAATTTCAACCGTGTTATCGCTGCTTCCTCCATCAATAACAACATGATCAAGCGCAACCCCCTGCTGCCGAATAACACTCAGCACCGTGCGCCGAATAAACTCCCCCTGGTTAAACGATGGGGTTACAATGCTGAACTTCAGCCGTGCATCGGGAGCAGCATAAGGCCCTTTCTCTTCATCCATTCCAGTCCACGCTCCACCCAACGTTCCTTCACGCGGGCTCATTGCCTGTTCAAAAAGAGCCCAATACTCACGAGCCATTCGTTTCTGATCCGAAAACTCCCGAGCCCGTTCCTTTCCAGCCTGAACCAGTCGCTCCCGCAACGCCTCATCCCTCGCCAGCAGCACCATCGACCACGCAATCTCTTCATGTGACATCGGGTCAAAAAACAGCGCCGCATCCCCGGCTACTTCAGGCAGCGACTGTGTATTGCTGCATGCCACCGGCACCCCTGACTCCATAGCCTCAATCACCGGCAACCCGAACCCTTCATAGAGCGAAGGAAAAATCAAGCCCGCAGCGTTCGACAGAATCAGGCCAAGCTCATTATTGGGCAGGTATCCGGGAAAAACTACCCTATCAGCGAGCCCCATTGTTTGCGCAACCTCAATTATTTTGCGCTGCCGCTCCGAGGGCGCACCAGTGCATACCAGCTTCATGTCTGCCGCCAGTCCCTCACGGCACGCCAGTTCAAAAGCCTTCAACAGCACTTCATGGTTTTTGTGCATCCAGAAATTTGCCGTATATATGAAATAACGCCGGGGCTGAATTCCAAGCTGACTGAGCAGTGCAGTACTCTCGTCATGGTGCATCGAAATACGGCGAGCCATACGAAGGTAGACAGTGCGAATGCGCGATGGGTCCAACGCTCCATGAGTAATGGCCGACTGGCGCGAATACTCCGAAATTGCTGTCAGTACCGTGGCCTTCTCCACGGCACTCCTGAACACCCAGTCACGATGCGCAACATCCGCCGGGTCAAAAAACTCTGGATAGGTTTTATATTGCAGGTCATAAATGGTCGACACCACCGGAATCCCCGGTTCAGCATAGTGCGGCGAGGTAAACGGGCAGAACAGCAGGTCAACACCAAGGTCACGCAGCATCCTGCTCTCCGCTGGCTTCCCCTTGTTCCAGCGTTTTTTAAAGCTTCTCTTCCATCCATTGACCGTTTTATCTATCCATCCCGAAAGCCCGGTGAGCGAAGGTGTTGAAGCAGCCTCTTCTTTCAGCACCATCAATCGCTGCATATTCGGCCGCTCAAGAAATCCGAGCTCCTCATGAGCGCTCTGTCGGGTCAGCAAAAGAAAGGTTGTTTCAGGCTTCATTTCAGCCAGCATCCGCAGCAGCTCAAGCACAAACACCTTGGCGCCCCCGTTCTCACCGCCAGGCAGAACCGGAGTTATATCAACAGCAACCCTTTTCAAAACCTCTTTCACTGCCACTGTCCCGGTTGATGCCTCGTTTTTTTCCAGCCGGTACATCCAGTTACGGTCCTGGCTGTCTGTCAAAAGGCCGACAAGGCTTGCTGAACTCTCTTTCCAGGTCATCCACGGCATTCCTGTCGACTGGCGTGCCGTGCCCTTTTTGAGTTGACCGATCCACGACCTCAAAACCCTTGCAAGCTGCAGCGCCGAAGTGCCGGAAAACCACGTCGCATGTTCACCGGCAACCTCCCTGAACACCGGCAGGTCACGAACAAGCATAGGCCGCCCATGCTGTGCCGCTTCAATAAGAGGCAGTCCGAATCCCTCTCCAACTGAGGCCATAATCACCCCGTCAGCAGCCGCATAAAGCTTCTGCAGCGCCTCGTCACTTACTCCTTTATACCAGAAAAGCTGTCCGTTCAATGCTGTTTTATCAAGGCGACGGGCAAGTTTTTTCACCATCCATCCGTTTTTGCCCACAATCACCAGATTCACCTTCATTCCTGCAGCCCAAAGCAGCCTGCACGCACTCAGTACCTGTCTGTACCCCTTGCGCGGCTCCACCGTGCCCACCATCAACATGGTCGGCGAAGCGGTCAGTTTCTCCAGATCCCTCTCAAACCCATCAGGCACTCCTGTCGTCGGGATGCTTTGTTCAATATCGGCGCCCAGATGGAACCACCCTATGCTGAAAGGCCTCTTTCGTACCGGTCGAACCCGGTCAAACCAACTCTTCACATCGTCAGCCACCGCACGCGAAATACAGACCACACCATCACCCTCAGCCACAACACTCATCCACTCGCTATGATGCCGATCAATATCAGGGGGAAAAAAGTGAGGGAAAAGAAGCGGCAGCAGATCATACACCACAAAATAAACCTTGCAGCCTGAACGCCTGAACTCCTCAAAACACTCCCTGCCGAAGCGCACATTATGGCATAGATCAAGACCAAGAAATATATCTCCCGCACTGACCTTAACCGGCTCATCACTGAACCCGTTGTTTCCGGAAAGCGAAGCAGAGGCAAATGCCCCTGAGTACCGGTAAAAAATGCCGAACTCATCCTTCTCCATAACCACCGGCTCCACCCTGAACCCGGCGGGGGGATGTTCCAGCATCTCCATAACCACACTGCGCACCACCCGCTGAATGCCGGTTTTCAAATCATTGCCAACAAGCGCCGACACATCCAGCAAAATTTGCTGCTGCTGCACGGGCTTTATGGTGCAGCTCCACTCTTTTGCGGTACTGTCCGTCAACATGTTCACCATCTTTCCCGCGCTCTCTTTCCATGTCAACCATGGTATACGGGACGAACAGGGCAGAGAATCGCTCCCGAAAGCTGCAATCCACGGCTTCAGCACCTCAGCAAGAAGCAACGCAGAGCTCCCTCCAAAATAGCTTGCATGCTCTCCGGCAATGTCGCGCAACTCCGCTGTGTCGCGGATAAGAAGAGGGCATCCGTGCCGGGCAGCCTCAAGAAGCGGTACACTGAACCCCTCTCCGGCCGAAGCTACCACCATTCCGTCAATCACGCTATAAAGTTTCTGTAGCGCTTCATTATTGAGCTCACTATACCAGAAAAGCCGGTGGTTAAGCTCTTTATGGCGCAGAATTCTCTCATCAATGTGTTCACTCACCCCTGCGTTCTTACCAACAAACACCAAATTCACCACCATCCCCTCCATCCAGAGCAATTCAAAGGCTTTCAACACCTGTGCTTGCCCCATCGATGGTTCGAGACTCCCAACCATCACCATGGAAGGAGCCTGTGCAAATTTCCACAGGTCGATGTCAAAGCCGCCAGGAAAACCTTTGGAGCCATGCTCCTGTTCTTCAAGAAGGCCGGGAGAGACCCAGCCAATTGCAAGAGGCTGGTACCGCTTTGGCCGCGCCCACTCTACCCACCTCTTGACATCATCAGCCACGGCCTGCGACATGCATATCACACCGTCACCCAAGGTCGCGACGTGCATCCATTCGCTATGCATCTTTTCAATACCCGGCAAACAGTAATGGGGGGAGTGGAGAGGAAGCAGATTGTAGACCATAAAAAACACCAGGCCCCCGGCAGCTTTAAACTCCTCAACAAAGTTCTGTCCATGCCGGAGACTGTAGCATAGGTCAAGCCCGAAAAATATATCCCCGGCATGCACCCTTATCGGCTCATCGTTCAGCTGTGAGCACGATTGAGGGTCACCGCCAAGCATGCTAACGGTAAACTGCCTGGCATAGCGGTAGCCGACCCCATGCTCACTGTGTATCATAAAGACCGGTTCCACCCTGAACCCAGCAGGTGAATCACTCAGCAGCTCCATAACCACACATCGCACAACTTCCTGGATAGCGGTTTTTTTATCCTCGCTCACCAGGGTCGAAACGTCAACAAACAGCTGTGGTCGAGAGCATTGGGAAGGAGATGTTCTTTCAATCGCTTGCACCATCGAAAATCGCTCAATCGCTTCAGCGTAGCGCTCGGCAATACGTGCCGGGGAGCGCTCAGTATTAATATAGGTCTTCGCTTTCTGGCCCAGCCGGCTTCGGAGTGCTTCATCAGCCCGCAAGGTTTCAAGAGCCGCTCTCAGTTCATCCACAGTAACCTCGTCAGGGAGCATCACCATGCACTCCCCGGGCAGTTCCGCCATACTGCCATTGGCATTCACAATGGTAGCAATGCCATAATTCATGCAGTCCAGCGCTGACGCTGAACTTTCACCGCGCGACATGGCGCGCAGCTGCACCCCGATATCGGCTGCAGCAAGGTAGCAGCGGTAAACCTCCAGAGGCACCCATCCGGTCATCTCGATGCGGTCTCCACTCTGGTCGATTGCAGCACTGAATCGTCTACAGTACTCATTATCAAGCACCTCGCCCACAAACAACAGTCTGCACCGGCTGTCATCCATAAGGCTCGAGGCTTTCCAGGCCTCAAGCACCAGATGGCTCAACTTGTGAGCGTCCGGCAGTCCGAAGCTGCACACCACCACCTCATCATCCTCAAAACCCAGGATCCTGCGAGCCTCCATCCTGTCAACGGGTTGTGCCGGTGAGCGCAAGAGAGGCAAAAGAGCCAGCCGATCTTTATGGTGCCGGTCATACCAGCGTGCCGCAAGCGAAGCCGCATATTCAGAATGGAGAATCACTCCGGCCGAACGCTCCAGCACAAGAAAGTTACACGGACAGGCGCCAACAACATCACTCCACCCACCCTTAGCCTTAAACAGCCGCTGCAGGGCAGCATAACCGTGCGACCGGTACACTTCCAGAGGAAAGCTCCCTGGCGCAATTCCCGAACGGTCACGATGTTCAAAAATATCAGAAAGAAAAAAATCGTGCAGCACCACCACACCTGGCACCGGCACATCCGCAAGCAACTCAAACGTAGAGAGGTGAAAAGGGGAGTTCCCTATATGATAAAGCACCCGGTCATAGCTCCCCGCATGTTTTCTGAACCAGTTAACACTCCGCACAGGGCAGTTTGCCACAACCCAGGGGTCCGAAACCACCGCCTGATCAACCACAACCTCAATCTCATAAAACCGCGCCAACTCAGGCAAAAGCTCCGCACTATAATCACTAATCCCCGAATGCTCCGGAGGCAGCGGCGAAACATAAGCCAACCTGAACCTCCGCCCAGGCATCGACCCGCCGATTGCCGACTGCCGACTGCCCACTTCCCACTTCCCACTTCCCACTGTTAAATCAATTCCCATCAAACACAATGATATATATAATAATGGAGGCCACAACACTCTAGTGCGTCTGCTAACCCTCTATAGTGAGCGCACTAATCAGCAGAGCTGTCAATAAAAGCAAAATCCCGCAATAGAGCAACCCTCCCCCCTTGCTGCGTAAGAAAATGAGAGATGTCCGCATTAAAATATCTGTGGCTGATTGACGCACAAAAGAAAAAAAAGATTATTGAGGTATTTCTTTTAATTATGGTGCAAAATACGTGATAGTTATCCGTATTATGCACCATAATAAAGCGTTATCTAATTATTCAAATGTCTCTAAGTGACGAAAAAATAGTGAAGAGCAGTTAGTTCTTATATGTAATAACAGTTAAATATTGTAATATCATTTACTGTCAGAAGTAAAAAAGTGTTGTGAAATTTGTGCGGAATGTTTTTTTTTTTAAATTTGGTGTTAACGTTCGAAAAAACAGAAGCTCAAAGCGAAATAACTCATAAGATTTCATTGTAAATATGTTACCAGGTAAAAAGGAGGGCCGATGTTGAGCGGAGGCGATAGTTCAGGCTGGATCCGGGGTGATTGTAATTATAGTTCTGATCCCTGATTGAGTGGTTAACAATTCATTTTATCTCCATTACGTTTAGAATTAGCATTTCATTCAAACAAACATAAAAAACAACACTACTATGGCTACTGTTACTACTACCGACCAGTTGGCTCTTGAACAGCTTTATATAGCCTACTTCGGGCGGGCTGCAGATCCGGTTGGTTTTGCTTCCTGGACTGCCGCTCTTGCATCTGGCAAAGATTCTCTGGCTAATATTGCCAATGAGTTTGCAAACTCAGCAGAGTCCAAGGCACTCTATCCTCAGCTTGGAACGGGTTCTTCAGTTATCACTTACACTGCAGCTTCTGCATTTGTTACTGCAGTCTACCAGAATCTCTATCATCGCAATCCTGATTCGGTAGGGCTCGCTTATTTCACAACCCGACTTACTCCTACAAATTCAGGTGAAATCATTAAGGGTATCTCTCTTGGTGCGCAGGGATCTGATCTTGAATTCATCATGGGTCAGGATGACAAGGCTCTGACATATACAACCACACATGACGCCACCACCTACACTACAGCTGACTCTAAAGCCGTATTGTTATGGGATGGCTATGTAGCTGGTGAGTTCGATCTTACTACAAGCATGGACGTTGCAACCGCACCGTACTTCTATGCACCGCTGGCATGGAGCCCGGGTGGGAACGTTTTTGTCAATACCCTTCAGAATGTCGACGTGCTTACCGGTTCAGGTACAAACCCGACTCTGGATGCTACTTTAGGTTCGATTGATGTCACTACTGTGGGTGGTGCTGGTGCAACTGTACAGCCTACGCTGAATGGTATTCAAACCCTCAATCTTACATTTAACGGCAGCGCTTCAAATGCAATCACTACTCTGGATCTGCAGAATTCAACCGGTGTCAAGACGGTTAACATTCTTGGTATCACCGATGATCAGCCAAGTGTGACGGTCAAAAACTTCACGGCTGTTCCTGCAAACCTTTCTGTAGCTAATACCAGCAGCCCTGCAGGTACAGTGACCTTCTCAACTCTTGACGCAGCAGCAATTGGCACAGCAGATGCCACTACCCTGACGCTGTCTAACGTAAACATTGGTACGCTGAATCTAAATGCAGCCGCAACCAATGTTGCCGGTATCGAAAATGTTACGCTGGTATCGACAGGTGCAGCGAACACGGTTGGTACTTTCAGTGATGTCGATCTATCGGCACTGACGATTACAGGCACTCAGAACCTGAAGATTACTAGTTTTGCCTACGGCAATACAGGCAAGTTTACCACCATTGATGGCTCAGCTGCTACTGGCAAGCTAAACCTTACTCTTGATACGCTTCAGAATGCAGCAACTGCTGTTCCTTTTGGTAAAACCAACGGTAACGTTGCTTTTTCACTGTCAACAGGATCAGGCGATGATACAGTCAATTCTACAATTGACTTTGGTGGCAAGACCTCTGCCGGTGTAATCAACGATACGGTCAGCGGCGGAACTGCCGGTTTTGATACTCTTGCTTTGAGCAATAGTGTAACAACCTCATTTACCGACAATGCTAAGTACATAAACTTTGATGCTGTAACAGTAACCCGTACCGGAAGTACTCATGGGACAACTGAGCTAACGGTTGACGCAGCAAACATAACACAGGATCCTACGTTCACCCTGGTAAACAAAGAAGCTTCAACTTCTTACTCTACCGCTGACGATACCATATACCATCTAAAAAATCTCTCTGCTGTTTCAGCAAATGCCATTACGATCAAGCATAGCGGATTGAATGCTCAGCAGGTAGGTAATGACGGTCTTTTGAATAACCTCATTGACGTTGTAACACCAACAGGCACTTCAGTTGGTGTCACTATTGCCGATGGCACAAATGCCGATCCTCGTTTCAACTTCGCGCTTAATGCTCCAACTGCAAATATCACTATAACTGATAGTGATTCAGAGTCCAACACGGTTCAGTTGGCCAATACAGCCGCTCATACCGGCACCATTACCCTTACAGGTGGTGTTGCAGGTCAGTTCCTGAACCTCGACGCTTATGCCGGTGCAGCTGGTTTTGGCATTGATTCAACAGGTACCGCTGTAGATCCAACAGTTACCGATACCGCTGTTACTTCAGTCCTTGTGAGTGCTGCTGTAGCAGATGCCAACCTTGTAAAGGCAGTAAAAATCACAGCCACCTCTGAACTGAGTGACGTTATCGTCCGTGTAGGTGCAGCTAACCAGAACATTCAGCTTGGCGCCGGAAACGATTCCGTAATTTTCGCTGACCGCTCAACCGTAACCCCAACAACCTCAGGCCTCACGATTGACGACACTGTCGCCGGTGGAGCAGGATGGGATGCCATCGTTCTTGATGGTTCAGGTGCCCAGCACCTTGGAGCTTCCGAGTGGACACATTTGACAGGAATCGACGAAATCGATCTCGTTGGTGCATCAAATAATTCCTCCGTACTCGGTGTACTTGGTTCCGTTTTCGGGTATGGAACAGGCTCAACAGTCCCTTCAACAGTCACTCCGTTTGAAATTATTGTCACCAATCAACTTGTAGGGCAGTCTGATCTGGGCAACCGTATCGACATTATTAATAACGATGGGCTTCTTGCAGTTGGTTCCGAGAACACTGCGATAATTGACCTGCGTCCTCTTGATGGTACCCACAATGTAACCTTTGTCGGGCCGAATGGTGATGGTACTGCTTACCATGCACAGCAGGTTGTTGTTGAAAATGACGTCACTGCTAATGGTGGTAACATCATTAACGGTGGTGATGCCGATGTCGTATCCACCTATGCTGCTACAGCTATAAAAACAGCACTTTGGTATGCGCAGGCCGGTGGTAACCAGGGTGGAGGAAGTGGTCACAATAATCCTGTATCAGACTCTAATGATAACATTCTTGCAATCTACAACGATGCAAAGGTGACTGTAGGTGACCTGGCTAATACCAAAAACTTCAGCATTATCACTGCTCATAACAGCACAGCTGAAAGTACGGTTTTGGCTTTGGACTTGAATGATGCAGTAGTCGACGCCTTGGTTGATGCAAGCCATGCAGCAACAGCAGCTCAGAGAGAGACGCTAAATATCTATGCTATCGATAATGCTGCAGCCTATTCAACGCTTAACGTTCAGGCCGGTACGTTGACGGAACAGTCAAACCTATTCGTCGTCGGTAGTTATGGCGCAGATACCATCCATGCTGGTAAAGGCAATGATATCATCTATGCTGGTCAAGATGGTTCAAGCAGTAATTATGGCGCAGCATACGGTGGACTTGGTGGTGACCTTATTTATACTGGTGGCAACGTTACCACAACATTAACTGATGCAATTGGATCTACCTATTCCACGCCAGGTGCTGACTGGGTATTTCTTGGATCCTCAGGTAGCCACACTTATGGCGACCATGTCATAGTTGATGCTGCGAGTGTTCTGGTTACCCTGGATGGCTTTGGCAACACACCTTCCTCTACTTATGATTTAGTATCGATCAGCGCAACCAGCACGGTTGATTTAGGTGCCCAATACGGTACAGCGGCTAGTGGAAGCGATGGAAGTGGTATAATGAGTGTGTCCGCAGGAACGTCACACATTGATATCTCAGGTGGAACTGTTCATCTACGCGATACATATGGTGACATTATCACTATTGAAGCAGGAACTGTTACTCTAAGTAATACCATCACCGACACTGGCAGCACTAGTATTGCTGGCAATGAGTGGATTACAATCAGTGGAAGCAGCTCACTCGATTTGGGTATTCATCAAACAGGGTCAACAACAGGTGTAGATCATGTAACGGTACAATCTGGTACTGTAACATTGACAAACCTTTATACCAATGATTACCTGGATATAAGTGGCGGTACAACAACACTTTCATCTTCAACCAGCCACAATATCTGGATCACAGGAACAAGTACCCTTGATTTGGGTGATCATGCTCACTACACTTCTGGGACTGCTGGCGCAGGTGACTCCATCAATGTACTGGGTACAACGACTGTTGCAACGGTGAATAATTCCACTGGTGATTTAATTACGATAATAGGCTCAGGAAGCACAAATGGACCATCTTTAGTGCTTGGGGCAGCAGGTGGAGCTGATACAATCAATGCAAGCACAGGCTTTGATTCTATCGATTTGGGTGTTCATGGAACTACTGGTTCTAGTGCAGATGTAATTGTCATTACAGGATCTGCAAGCATCCAGAATTATTCAACCCATATAATTACTCATGATGTTATTAAGGCTAGCGCAACTGCGCTTGGGGCTGTTGATGATTTACATCTTGATATTACTGGATTCACAACTGGTCAGTTGACAGAAACTGCAGTTGGAACTGCTGCTGCACCTCTTTCTGAGACTGCGGTTATAGGTACAACTGGGCTATCCATCAGCACAAGCGGTGTTATCACCTTAAATGCAGCACCGACTCATTCTGGTCTTACCCTCGCAGGTGAAATCATGAATGCGTTGCAAGGTACTGCTGATATCTATGCTGCGTTGCATACCGGCGGTTCAAATCACCTTGCTGCTTATAACGACGGAGTTAACACATGGGTGTTTGACGTTACCTCGCAGAGTCACGGTGCTGTGGTTGAACTTGTTGGTGTCTCTTCATTTGCAGGCTTCAGTGATGGTACCGTAAACAATACGATCCATGTTTCACAGCTATCCTGAACCTATTCTTCTGACTAACGAATAGTATTCAGAACCTTCAAGTCTTGATGTTGCAAGCAAAAAAACCCCCGTCTCTCAAAAGGAGACGGGGGTTTTTGTTATTTAACTTGAAATGGATTTAATTACTATATCTGTATTTAGAATAAAGTACATCACTAACAATGATCTGAGTTCATGGGCTTACGAAAATCTAAAAGTTCAACTAATTATCAGCGGAGCAATCAAGTTGCGCTGTCCAATAAATTTCCGAACGTTGTTACTCTTCAATTCCAATCGGCCCTGAAGTTGCATCATCAAGGATATTTGGCTGAAGCCGAAGCCATATATAATCAGATACTGAAGGTACAACCTAATCACCTTGATACGCTGCAGCATGCTGCAATACTTGCATTTCAGAGAAAACATTTTGATAATGCGGTACTCTTGTTTGATAAAGCCCTTACCATAAAATCTGCCGACCCCAGCACCTATAGCAACAGAGGATTGGCCTTGCATGAGCTAATGCGTTATGAAGAAGCAATAGTGAGCTATGACAAGGCAATTGAAAGTAAACCAGACTTCGCTGAGGCGCATTTTAATCGAGGGATCTCCCTCCATAAATTGCTACGTTACGACGAAGCGTTGGTCAGTTATAATAAAGCAGTAAGCGTCAAACCTGATTTTGCCGCAGCTTATTCTAATTCCGGTAATGTATTACTCGAGTTGCAACAGTACGATGAAGCCCTGAAGAATTACGACAAGGCAATTACACTTCACCCGGGCTATGCGGATGCATATTATAATCGCGGAAATGCATATCGTAAGCTGAAGCAATTTGATAAGGCAGTCTCGAACTATGACAGCGCGATAGCAATTAATCCTGGCTTTGCCTTGCTGCATCATAACAAGGCGTTATCATTACACCAGTTACATCGCTATAGTGAGGCGTTGTCGAGTTATGATAAAGCGATAGAGCTTAACTATATTGATACTCAAGCACATTATAATCGTGGATTGGCATTATATGCCTTGAAACGGTTTGAGGAAGCTCTCAAGAGTTATGAAAGAGCGATAACCATTAAACCGGACTTTGTTGAGGTATACCTGAATAGTGGGAACTCATTGCTTGAGTTGAAGCGCTTTCAGGATGCCTTGCAAAGCTATGATATGGCGATCTCTCTCAACCCGGACTATTTGGAAGCCTATCATAATCGAGGAATAGTGTTACATGCCTTGAAACGGTTTGAGGAAGCTCTCAAGAGTTATGAAAGAGCGATAACCATTAAACCAGACTATGTTGAGGTATACTTAAGTTGCGGGAACTCATTGCTTGAGTTGAAGCGCTTTCAGGATGCCTTGCAAAGTTATGATATGGCGATAGCAATCAATCCCGATTATGCTGAAGCTTACCATAATCGTGGATTAGCATTATATAACTTGAAACGATATGAGGATGCATTGTTGAGTTATGACCAAGCTTTAAGTTTTGACCCTGATGGTGTATTTTGGTTTGGGGAGCGCTTTCATATAAAGATGCAGATATGTGACTGGAGCAATTTTGCTGATAACGCTCATAAACTTGCTAAAAAAATTGAGGGACATCGAACAGTATCGTACTCTTTTCCTGTTCTTGCACTACTTGATTCACCGGAATTGCAAAAAGAGGCTGCGTTAATTCATGTAGAACAGTGTTATCCCTCGTCTGATGAATTTCAAATAGGTACAATGCCTCCCAAGCATAATAAAATCAGAATTGGGTACTACTCGCCCGATTTCAGTTACCATCCGGTTTCATTACTGACAGCAGAGCTATTTGAGTGTCATGACAGATCCAGGTTTGAAATTTACGCATTTTCCTTTGGGCCTGATACCAAGGATAACATGCGCCAAAGACTTGAACGTGCTTTTGATAAATTCATTGATGTACGTAACCTCTCCGACAAGGATGTTGCATTGCTTTCGAGAAACCTTGAGATTGACATAGCCATTGACTTGGCCGGTTTTACGAAACATTGCCGGACCGGCATATTTGCGATGCGTGCAGCACCTGTTCAGGTAAGCTATTTAGGGTATCTGGGGACTATGAGTGCGTCCTACATAGACTACCTGATTGCAGATGAGACATTGATTCCCGCAACAAGTCAACAGTACTATACCGAGAAAATCGCATACCTGCCATCTTATCAAGTGAACGATGCAAAGCGCAGGATTTCAGAAAAGATGTATACTCATAACGAATTGGGGATTCCCAAAGATGCCTTTGTTTTCTGCTGTTTTAATAGCAATTACAAGATAACTCCATCCACCTTTGACGGCTGGATGCGCATACTCAAACAGGTAGAGAAGAGCGTTTTGTTTTTGTATGCAGACAATGAGCTTGTTGTTACTCATTTAAAGAAAGAGGTTGAAGAGAGGGGAGTATCTCGCGATAGACTGATTTTCGGAAAACGATTGCAAATGTCGGAATACTTGGCCCGTTATAGAGCGGCAGATTTATTTCTGGATACATTGCCCTATAATGCAGGGACAACAGCCAGCGATGCCCTGTGGGCAGGCTTGCCTGTGTTAACCTGTATGGGCCACTCCTTTGCAGGCAGGGTAGCTGCAAGTCTGCTCAACGCCATTGATCTCCCTGAACTCATCACCACGAATCAGGATGCATACGAAGCTCTTGCAATAGAACTCGCCACTAACCCTGAAAAGCTTAAGAGCATCAAACAAAAACTTGAGCAAAATCGGCTTACGACGCCACTCTTTGATACCCGGCTATTTACAAACCACATCGAAGCAGCTTATACTGCCATGTATGAAAGATATCACGCAGAATTACCTCCAGAGCACCTCTACATAAAGAGCTCTCAAAAATAGGGGACGACATTCATATCGTATAGTTGTTGCTCTTATTGTAGTAATTAGTATTGTTTACGGAATCAATAAAATGAGGTTTAAAACAAAGATGAAAACCTTCCTCCATGTAGGCTGCGGCCCACAGCATAAAGATCACACCACTTCTGGGTTCAATACTCCGGAATGGTTTGAATTGCGTCTTGATATCGATAAAAGTGTTGCTCCCGATATTATAGGAACTATGACCGATATGAGTGCGGTTGAGACCTCTTCAGTTGATGCCATATTTTCCAGCCACAACATTGAACATCTCTCTCCTCATGAAGTGCCGGTTGCCTTATCAGAATTCAGGAGGGTGCTAAAGCCGGATGGGTTTACGCAAATGGTATTAAGTGGAACCCTTAAGGCGGCAGGATTCGCTAAAGTTGCCTCCAAAAGAAGAGAACATCCGTTTTATGATCTTTGGGCAGTTGCTTCGGTTTCAGAGAGAGATGATACTGCTCTGCGTTCTCTTGCTTCAGAGCATTTCCCGGGATAATTGGACCAATTCTTTGTAGAGTAGTTTTAAACTTCCCCAAATTTTTTGAGACCATGACCGACGTGATATCAAATCCGAAAAAGCGTAAACCTCGTATTTTGTGGGCGAATGCCTTTTGCCTGCTGGATACTTCGAGCGGAGCTTCCATAGATGCAAGGGAAATGCTCCGTCAATTGTTTTTTTGTGGTTATGAAGTATCTGTTGTAGGAGCAACGGTGTTTGACTCGGAAAAAGGGGTTTCGAGGTTGCCTGTAAATTGGAGGACTTCGGTAACGGATGATAATAATGTTCTCAAGGTAGTCGATGCGCCTCTTGAGCATACACTTATTGCTACCAAAAGTTTAAATCGATTAGATATGACGGCCCGGGAATCTGATCAATGGTACTCCCTCTATGTGCAAACGATTGAATCTTTTAAACCTGATCTGGTTTTTTTTTATGGAGGTCAGGCAATGGATTTTTTGATTTCAGATGAAGCCAGGCAGCGAGGCATTCCTTGTGCGATGTATCTTGCCAATGGTAACTTCAATGGAACCCGGTGGTGCCGGGATGTTGATCTTGTGATTACCAACAGTCAGACAAATGCTGAATTTTACTACCGTAAAGATGGGATTACATCAATACCTGTTGGTCTTTTTATTGACCAATCGGCAATAAAGGCCGTAAAGCAAACTCGCAAACATCTCCTTTTTGTCAACCCGTCAATAGAAAAGGGTGCAGGGATTGTTATTCAGTTGGCCATGCTGCTTGAAAAGAAAAGAGCTGATATTCAATTTGAAGTTGTTGAATCCCGTGGCAACTGGTCTGCACTGGTCAAGCACATTACCAGCCATTATGGTGAATCTCCGCGTGAGAAGCTGGATAATGTTCTCGTGACGCCAAATACAACTGATATGCGACCTATCTATGGCCGTGCACGTTTGCTCCTTGCTCCAAGTCTCTGGTGGGAAAGTGCCGGGCGAGTTGCTGCGGAAGCAATGCTTAACGGAATTCCGGCAATCGTTACAGACCATGGCGGGCTTCCTGAAATGATTGGTAGCGGGGGCTTGAAGCTTAAACTGCCGGAAGTATGTTATGAAAAGCCCTACACCTCTTTGCCCCAGCTTGAATTGTTGCAGCCTTTGGTCGAAAAAATTATTCAGCTTTACGATAATGAGGCTTTGTATAACGACTATGTTGCCCGTGCCCGGCATGTTGGTGACACCATGCACAATATGCGCAACAGCACACAACGCCTGATGCAGGCATTTCAACCATTTTTAGAAAAGTCAGCCGGCGATAAAGGTAATGCAGTGGCTTTGGAAAAAGCACATAAACAAGGCCCGCCGGCGGTGCATACAACTCCTTCATCCACTGATAAAGACGTTTGTACTACAAGAGAGCCAATCCGGCAGCCAACAAAAGCCGAAACTACCAAGCTGCAATCAGCGCTTACATTGCAGCAACAAGGAAAGCTGGCAGAAGCGGAAGCATTATACCGGGAGATACTGCAGTCACAGCCTGATCATCTCGATGCACTGCAGCTGTTAGCAGCCATTGCCGGGCAAAAAAGAAACTTTACCTACGCCATTGAGCTATTAGACCGGGCACTCAACATCGACCCTCATCATCTCAGTTCGCTTAACAATAGAGGTGTAGCATTGCAGGAGATGAAACGCAATGAAGAGGCATTGCTGAGCTACGACAGGGTTATCGCAATCAAACCCGACTATGCACAGGCTTATTCTAATCGTGGTGTGGCGTTAAAGGATTTGAAGCGGTACGAAGAGGCACTCACAAGTTTTGACAGAGCTGTTGAGCTCAAACCAGACTACGCTGAGGCCTACTCAAATCGTGCAGTCGTGTTACAGGAGCTGAAGCGTTACGAGGAGGCACGAATCAGTTGTGAAAAGGCCATGGTATTAAAGCCTGACGATGCGGCAGCATACTCTAATCGTGGTAATGCATTAATGAAGTTGAGCCGGTACGGGGAGGCTTTGCTCAGTTATGATAAGGCGATAGCTCTTAAGCCGGACTATGCACAGGCTTATTCTAATCGAGGCGTTACCTTGTATGAGCTGAAGAGATACGAAGAGGCCCTCATCAGTTACGATAAAGCGATAGCCCTTCAGCCGGACCATGCCGATGCTTACACTAATCGAGGTGTTGCCTTAAGGGAGTTGATGCGTTACGAAGAGGCTCTTGCAAGTCATGAAAAGGCGATAGCTATTCAACCGGACTATGGCGAAGCACACTCGAATCTGGGAAATGTGTTTCAGGGATTGGGGATGCTTCACGAAGCTGAAGTCAGTTATCGCCGTGCGATGGAGCTCAAGCCGAATTATGTTGAGGGGTATAGTAATTTGCTGTTCAGCTTAAACTATTCAGCTGGTCACCAGCCTTCGTATCTTTATGGTGAGGCCTGCCGTTATGGGCAAATGGTTACACAGAAAGTTGGCAGCAGTTTTCTTTCCTGGCAGTGCAAGCCTGATCCAGAGCGCCTGCGAATAGGGGTGGTGTCGGGTGACCTTGCGAGTCATCCTGTCGGTTATTTTCTGGAGGGTATTGTAGCGCAAATCGATCAAACTCGCATTGAGTTGATTGCCTATCCGACAGTTGGAAAATGCGATGAGCTGACTGAACGGATCAAGCCATTTTTTTCGGCATGGAAATCATTGGTGAGTTTTGAGGACGAGGCAGCGGCCCGTTTGATTCATACCGATGGTGTACATGTTTTACTTGACCTTGCAGGTCATACAGCCAAAAACAGATTGCCTGTGTTTGCATATAAGCCTGCACCGGTACAGGTTAGCTGGTTGGGGTATTCCGGTACAACTGGTTTGCCGCAAATGGACTATTACCTTGCTGATCCCTATGCTTCACCAAGTGATGAGGAGAAGTTTTTTTCAGAAACAATCTATCGTCTGCCGGAAAGCTATCTTTGCTATACTCCGCCTGCTGTTCCTGCTGGCATTCTGCCGTTGCCGGCTCTTACATCGGGTCATATTACTTTTGGCTGTTTCAATAACCTGACAAAAGTTAATGATGCTGTTGTGGCCCTCTGGTCGAGGGTTCTGCATGCTCTCCCAAGTTCAAAGCTTTTTCTCCGAACTAAACAACTGCAGAATTCCAGAGTGTGTGATACCTTCATTCAGCGCTTTGCTGAACATGGTATTACATCCAGTCGACTGATTTTGGATGGAACTTTTTCTTCGAGGCTTGAGCTCTTTGAAGCCTATAACCGAGTTGATATTGCACTTGACTCTTTCCCGTATACCGGAACGACAACAAGTGTCGAAGGATTGTGGATGGGAGTGCCGGTTATTACCCGTAAAGGTGACCGTTTTATATCTCGGATTGGGGAAAGTATAGCTCAAAACGCTGGATTGGCAGACTGGATTGCTGATAATGATGACGACTTTGTGGCGAAAGCGGTCTTGCATACCCGGAATTTGGACCGTCTTGCAGAGTTGCGCGCTGGTTTGAGAGAACGCGTCCTTGCATCTCCGCTTTTCAATGCACCTCGTTTTGCGAGGAACTTTGAAAATGCTTTGTGGGATATGTGGAAGCAGTATGAATCTCGTAAAGAACTGTAATGATAAACTGTTTATCTGGAGCAAGTCACTGAATTTATTAAGCATATGTTGGAGGTCGATTAATGCATGAAAAAATTCGATTACATATAGGCGGCAAGGAACAGAAAGAAGGTTGGAAAATTCTGAATGCGTTACCTGCCAACAACGTGGATTACATTGGCGATATTCGTAATTTACAGCAGTTTGAAGATGCGAGTTGCTCAATTATTTATGCTTCGCATGTCTTGGAGCATGTTGGACAGCGTGATATGGTGGCAACGTTAAAGGGTCTCAGGAGATTGTTGATTTCAGGGGGGGAGTTAATGATTTCGGTGCCAGACCTGGATACTCTCTGTCAGTTGTTTGTCCATAAAGATATGACGATGGAGTCTCGTTTTCATGTAATGCGAATGATGTTTGGCGGGCAGGTTGATGATTTCGATTTCCATTATATCGGCCTGAATTTCGATATTCTTGTTCAGTATTTGAAGGCCGCTGGCTTTGCTTCCATCAAACGGGTCCCCGATTTCGGGATTTTCAATGATACGAGCAATTACAAGCCTTATTTCGGAGTGCAAATCAGTCTGAATTTGATAGCCTTTAACATCGGAGGGTCTATACAAACACCTGAATTATAAATGCATATTGTAGACAGAATCAGGCAGCAAGCAGGAGGGTCACCATTATTCCACAGGTTATCATAAGTTCTCATATTCTATGAATCCAAAAATATCAGTCATCTTTCCGGTAAGTAATCGTAAAGAGTATCTTCGAGAGGCTATTGAGTCTGTTTTGACACAAAGCTTTTCCAATTTTGAATTACTGGTCATTGAGGATGGAATACAGCAAGAGGTTGAGGCGATAATCGGAAGTTATCGTGATGAAAGAATAAGAACTATAAAGCTTCCCATCAACATGGGGATAAGTACTGCTCGAAATGCCGGGCTGTTAACTGCTAAAGCACCCTATATTGCTCTCATGGATTCGGATGATGTGGCTTTGCCTGATCGGTTTAAAAAACAATATGCATGGATGGAATGCCACCCTGATGTAACTGTGTGCGGTTCTAATTTTTGCAGGTTATTTAGTGACGGGAGGCGTGAAGCTGCCTGTAATCCTGAATTGGATGGTCATATCAAATCCCGTATGCTTATTGTGGATTCTGCTCTTCTTAATCCAACAGCTCTATTTAGAACCGATTTTGTCAGAAAATTTGATTTGCTCTACGATGCAAACCTTCCCCGAGACAACGACCATCGGTTCTATGTGGAAGTGATGCGAAAAGGTGGAACTTTTTATAATATACAGGAGGAACTTCTGCTTTATCGCAGGCACGAAGGAAACGCCACAAACAGCAGTTTGGGAGTGGATGATGAAAAAACAAGGGTCAGGGAAGTGTTGCTTCCTCTTTTTTTTCCTGAGTTAACGGGTGAAGAGGGTCGAATATTGCTTAAAGGATTTTGTGAGCATAGTACCGTTCAGATTGCTGATGCATACTTTTGTCTGTTTATCATGAATAAAGCTATGCGAGAAAATCGATCATTTTTAGGAGAGGATAGAGAGGAAATTCGTAATATCGTTAAATATTACGGTAAAAGATTGGCTAAGTCACTTGATCGACTTCATACAACTGGCGTCCCAAGCCATAAGTGAATTATACCAATTTAGACGAATTAAAAAGGTAGTCGAGGAGATCAGAAAATCATAATCTTGTTATTTATCACTCAAGCCCGTCAGACTACTAGTAAATTTTATTGCCAGGTTTTATTTTTGCATCAAGATACATCTCATCACATTCCTTAGTAATCGCTTTTCGAATATCATCATTTAAATCATTCGTTACAACAATATGATCATTAGTGATATTATGAAAGATATCAGGGATACGTGATTTAATAAATACTTGCATAACATCATTAACAGCATCTTCAGTCACATCCCTTAAATCCTCAGCCCAATAAACACCCTTTGAGTATGAGCCAATAATAATTTCATATGAAGGGAAATAATCAACAGCATCAAAATCTCTAACTATTTTATCTACTGCAGCACGAATAATACTTTTTGAGGCAATAGTAGATACAATTACGTTCCGTTTTTCATAGGTTGCAACTAAAGAAACAGGCGAGACGGTTAATAATATTCTCGCCTTTGGGTTATTAGATAAAATTATATTCACGACTTTAGTAAAATCACCTACTATTTCCGAAAAAGAATAATTTATAAATTTATGTTTACGAGGAGAATATTCCCCGGCCACCGCACCGGGGAGTACCGGATAACAGTATTCCTGATCGACGTTTATCCACGCCTCAGTAAGACCGATTGTAAAAACGAAAACATTCATAGTTACTATCATTGATTTAACAGCAGACAAATGATAATTGCGATCTGCCATTGCCTGCTTAACCGATGCAAAGCCGATCGGGACGGCTCTGGGTCGCAACATATCAATTATGCGACCATCTTTTCTTTTACAAAAATCATAAATAGTATTTCTATACCCAAACGCTTGTTCTAAAAGTTCTAATAACTGTCTAACCGTGTATATATTTCCATATCTGGCTGAAAAAACATTATATCCATGGTCGCAATCTTCCGGAATTAATGGGTGTCTTTCTTCAGTAATTAATAGATGTCCTCCCATTTCTGAAAGTTTTTTGGCAAAATGCTGAGCAAAGCACGACCCTGCAGTAGCAAATATATCTGCAGCGGCAAACTGATATTTTTTCCCATAATCAAAATCAACATCAATAATATTTTCAGCAGATATACTGGAGCTCCAAAAATTTTCTTTTGGCAAATTTTTATATGGATTCATTGAGTTTAACCTTTTATCAGCATTTCTAAATCACGCAGCAATAGTTCTCCATAATATTTATTAGCATGCGTCAAACCTTCTGCGTACTCTAACTTTAACAAGCCGTCTATATTAAGGGCGTCTGCTGGTTGTGTTAAAACAATACAATTAATGGAGGTTAGTGCAGACGTTAATTTTCTGCAATAGCGTCTATACAGCTTTAATCGCAATGAGTCTGAAACAAAACCATATCTTCTTACTAAATCAATAAGAATTTCTAAGTCATCAGCTAATTCTGGACTTTCTCGTGGCGGAGGACATAAAATGTGAATTAGAGGATTTGGCACAAGCCCGCGTATAATACGTAGTGGGTGATAGATAGCTGCAACCCACTTTTCAATATGTAAGTCAATATAGGTAGTATCTACTATTTGAACGCCATTAAAATAGCTATGAATTTCTTCGTCAAGAAAATCATATTCGGGTAGCGAATTTATCATTGCATACGCATGTTCATTCCCAAAAAGCATAGAAACTATGGGAATATCTCCACTCCATCCTTTAATAATCTTTAAAAAAATATTATTGATAACATATTCAAAATTGTTTTTATTTTTTATTTTTATATTTTCAATTATTTTAAAAGTACTTGAAAGGTGCCATTTTTGATGAATATTTATCCCAAAAGCGAAATTTGTGACATTGCAATTAAGATTAAAAGTATCGCTTTGTGTCACAATTTCTCTTTCATGTTTAGTACGCCAATCTGTAATGGCATCAAGCACGCTGATTATATGGCTATGCCCTAATATACACACGTCAACCATAATTGTATTTTAGTGAACTCAGCTTACGTTCTTTCATTCAGTTGAGCTTTGTGATTTAATTAATTAACTGATGCAATATACTGGATATATTGTTATTATCAATAAGAGTTTTTTGTTTATTAGTATTTTATTTGCTGTTAAATATTTATAGGTAGTGGGGAAATACTTTCTGAGAAACGCAATTAATTATATCGTTATACGTTATCTTGGTTTGTGTTCGTTTATTTTCTTAAACTGTCGCTGTTACTCACTGAGTATTGTGGGAACTTTTCCCATTGGTTGGGAATTCTTGTAAACGATGGGTAAGCTTAAATATTGGTAATTTTTATTAAAACAGTTTTTTTAAATTTTTCAGGACTTTCTTTTTTCCCGGACACTACTGCTTATGGATCGTATTTTTATAGCGCAACCGAATCTTACAGGTAATGAGCGAAATTATATTCTTGATTGTCTTGATACTAACTGGATTTCATCCATCGGGAAATATGTAGCTGCTTTTGAAGAAAAATTTGCCAGTTTCTGTGGTGTCAAGCATGCAATTGCAACCAACAATGGTACTGCCGCGCTTCATTTGGCACTTGTTGCTTTACGGCTGAAGTCAGGTGATGAGGTCATCATTCCTACAGTAACGTATATTGCTACGGCTAATGTTATTCGCTATTGTGGAGCGACACCTGTGCTGGTTGATGTTTCTCCCGGTACCATGAATATTGATCCATTTGAAATTGAGGGCAAAATCACTCATAATACGCGCGGGATCGTTCCGGTGCACCTTTACGGACACCCTGCAGAGATGAATCGTATCAATGAAATTGCTGATCGTTATGGGCTTTGGGTTGTTGAAGACGCTGCAGAAGCACATGGTGCTGAATTTATCGATCGAAGGGTGGGTGGGCTCGGCACGTGTGCTGCGTTTAGCTTCTATGGCAATAAAATCATCACGACCGGAGAGGGTGGTATGATAACTACAAATAACGATGATCTTGCTGCAAGGTTGAAACTGTTTCGTGGTCAGGGAATGGATGACAAGCGTCGCTACTGGTTTACGGTTATCGGTTATAACTATCGGATGACAAACATTCAGGCTGCGATTGGTTTAGCTCAAATGGAAGCGGTCGACGAAGCTCTGCTTTACAGGGAACAACTTGCAGTTTGGTATAATGATGCGTTAAGTTGCCTGCAAGAAGAAATTATTCTGCCAAAACAACAATCCTGGGCGAAGCAGGTTTACTGGATGTATACTATTTATTTGAGGGATGGGGATGAGAAGAGGCGCGATAAAGTAATGGATAAACTCGATGAACTTGGGATTGAAACCCGTCCGGTTTTTTATCCCATGCATGTTCTTCCGCCATATCAGGAGGATGCCATATATCCTGTTGCGGATCTTTGGGCCGGGAGAGGAATAAATTTGCCGACGCATCAGGCTTTGACACAAAACGACGTGTTCAGGGTAGCTGATAGTTTAAAAAAGGTTTTTTCATTGCCATGAAAATCGCATTATGCTCTACATTTGTTCCATTCATTTATGGCGGGGGAAGAAATATTGTTGAGTGGCTACAATCCATGCTTGAGCAGGAGGGACATCACGTTGAGCGAATCTATTTGCCTCAGGTCGATACGCCGGATTTACTGTTTCGCCAAATGGCGTCATATAGGTGGATTGATGTATCATCGGCTGACCGTATTATTTGCTTCAGGCCCCAGTCGCATTTAATTGATCATCCTCATAAAGTTTTATGGTTCATCCATCACCTCCGATTCTTTTATGATTTATGGGAAACTCCTTATCGATCTTTTCCAGATGATGCCAAACATAGGGGTATTCGTGATGCCCTTTATGCCGCGGATACCGCAGCATTACTTGAGGCAAAGAAGATTTTTACAAACTCCCGGGTAGTATCAAGCCGCCTCAAAGCTTTCAATATGATTGATAGTGAAGTGTTGTATCCTCCTGTTTTTCAACCTGAACGATTTTACAGCAGGGGTTATAATAATGAGATTGTCTACATCTGTAGAATGGAGCATCATAAACGACAGCATTTGCTTGTCAAAGCGATGCAATATTCACAAACACCAGTATGCTTAAGGTTAAGCGGTTTATCTGGAGATTTGAGGTATCTCAATTCATTACAGCATCTTATCTCAGATTTAGACTTAAAAAAACGGGTGATACTTGATCACCGCTGGATCAGTGAAGAAGAGAAGGTGGAATATTTGGCCGATTGCTTGGCTGCGGTATATCTACCTTTTGATGAAGACTCTTATGGTTACCCCAGTGTTGAGGCAGGTCATGCTTCGAAGCCACTACTGACGACCACTGACTCTGGTGGCGTACTTGAACTTGTTAGTAATGGGGTCAATGGTTATATAACTGAACCCGACCCAAAAGCTTTGGCTGAAGCTATGGATAAACTTTATATGGATCGTCAAAACACTCGGGCTATGGGAAAAAATGCCTTGGCACGATTAAGTGATCTGAATATTTCCTGGTCTCATGTTCTCAAAAGATTATTGGCATGAAAGTGCTTATAGTTAATACTATGGCCCCATTTGTATGGGGTGGGACCGAAGAGTTGGCTACTCATCTGCAAAAAAATTTAGTTATAGCAGGCCATGAAGCTGAGGTACTGCGTATTCCATTTCAATGGGAGCCAGCTCAGCGATTACCATCGCAGATGCTTATGGTTCGAGCATTTGAATTGTCTAATGTTGATCATGTAATCGCGCTTAAATTTCCGGCATATCTTATTCGGCATCCCCGAAAAACATTGTGGTTACTTTACCAATATTGCCAGGCTTATGATCTTTTTGATGCTGGCCAAACTAACTTGCTAAACAGCTACTTAGGTGCCGATATCCGTACTCTCATAAAAAATGCAGATAATGAAAGTTTTGCTGAGAGTAGAAATATTTTTACCAATTCAGAGGTAACCAGTAAGCGTTTAAAAAAATACAACGGATATGATGCAACAGTTCTGATTCCTCCCATTAATGATCCTGAATTATTTATTGGGGGTGAAAATAATAGAGGCGGCTATATCTTTGCAGGTGGGAGAGTGAACGAAATGAAGCGCCAGTATCTGTTGCTTGAGGCCATTAGCAAGACCACTAAAGAGGTGAGACTTATTATTGCTGGCCCGTCAGACTCTCCTGAGGATGCAGAAAAATTGAGGAAAGCTGTGCGGCGCCTCGGGCTCGAAGATCGAGTAAAACTCGATCTTCGTTTTTTACCTCGCCAGACTTACGCTGAATATGTGAATCATTCGAGCGCAGTTGCATATCTGCCTTTTGACGAAGACTCTCTCGGATATGTTGCCATGGAAGCTGCTATTGCAGGAAAGGCTCTTATCACAACAACAGACAGTGGAGGTGTATTAGGTTTGGTAAAACATAATGAAACAGGTTGGGTGGCTCAGCCTGACATTTTTTCACTGGCAAATGCAATGAATGAGATCTGTTGCGATATGCAGAGAACAAAAATTTATGGGTTGTCGGCTAAAGAACTTTTGCTCAGTTTTGATATTAGTTGGCCGAAAACAGTGGAGGTACTTTTGCAGTGAAGCTGGTTATCTTTACTCCGGTCATTAAAATATCTGCAATTGGCAGTATGTCTTCTCTTATCACACGAACCCTTGTTTCACAAGGGCATGAGGTAGTAGTAGTACGTACTGAAAGTCCCGGGTTTTATGAGGAGGATGTACATGACTTTAATGTTGAACAAACTTCGTGGGGTAACATGGTTAAAGTTTTTAAATATATAAGGGAAGCGGATATACTGGTTTATCAGATTGGCAATAACTATGGTTTTCATCAAGGATCTCTTGAATGGTTACCAGGATATTCTGGTATTGTTTGTCTTCATGAATTTTTCATTGGTCATTTGTTTTATGATTGGGCTCAAAGCAATTATCAGCATGCGTATAAAATACTTCGACATTGGTATGACGAAGAGGTCGCGCAGAGGTTCTTTGATGAAGGGAGTGGAGATGCTTTCACAGAGCGGACGTGTGATGTTTCACCAATGACTGAGTGGATTTGTTCAATGGCAAGCGGCGTAGTTACCCATAGCAGTTGGGGAATTAATCGTGTCCTCAATTCCTGCCCAGGTCCAGTTTACAGGGTTCCATTGGCATGCGATGTTCCATATTATATTCCTGATAAGAGTACTTCTCTTTTTTGTAGTACTCAATTCACTACTGCTGAAAATTATGCACAAAAAATTACTGAATGTGCTTCATTGTCAAACAAGGCAAATCCGGTAATTGCAGCCGCTAATTATTTTGCAAAAGTAATGTACGGTTGGGGTGCTGCTGATGAGTTATATGTTTTGGAAAACACTATAAATCCTTTGCGTATATTTGAGGACACTTAATCTAATCAGATTTTAACATATACAAGTGTTTGCCGGGTGTTGCTTTATCTTTAGATTATTATAATATAATATAATGGCAGTTGGTCACATAAAGAGATGACGAAATCAGATGGATAAAGTTCACCGAAATTATGTTGATATAAAAGTTGCTTTTTCTTCTGCAGCGAAAAACTTATCTATAGGGAAGGCAAAAAAATTTCTTCACATTGGTTGCGGGCCAAAGCATAAAAATCAAACTACAAGGGGCTTTAATACTGTGGGGTGGAATGAAGTGCGACTGGATATAGATAAAAGCGTTCTCCCTGATATAATAGGCAGCATGACAGATATGTCTGCAATTATGGATTCTTCAGTTGACGCCATATTCTCAAGCCATAACATCCAACAACTTTATCCTTTTGAAGTTCCGGTAGCTTTGGCAGAATTCAGACGAGTGCTTAAACCAGATGGCTTTGTTGTGATTATCTGCCCTGATTTGCAGGCCGCGGCCGCACTTATAGCAGCGGATAAACTGACGGAACCTGCCTATACATCATCAGCAGGGCCTATTGCCCCAATAGATATTCTCTATGGTCATCGACTTTCTATTGCAAACGGAAACCTATATATGGCACATCGATGCGGCTTCACCCAGAAAGTACTGAATGGAACCTTACAGGCCTGTGGATTTACAGCGCTAATCGGTATCCGACGTACTTACCCATTTTATGAGCTTTGGACTGTTGCATCAGTCTCTAACAGGGATCATGACGCTATGCGTGCTATAGCAGCGGAGCATTTCCCCAAATAAAGATGTGATGACTTACCAAGGTGGTCAACCTGACCTGTTCAATCAGATTATAGTTCTGGGCGCCAGCGGTCATGCAAAAGTGTGTATTGAGTTACTGCGTGCAATGGGTGAAGAGATCTCTTTTTGTGTTGGAATAGAAGAAAGTCCTGATCAATGTATTGGCGTACCGGTTCTTAAAGGTGATGAAAATTTGGATCGATTGCGGAGTGAAGGATATTACAGAGCATTCATAGCAATCGGATCAAACCATCTCAGATTGCGTTTAGCTTTACGAGTAATTGGACAGGGCTATCAATTAGTTAATGCAATCAGTCCACAGGCGTTTATTTCTCCAACAGCTCATTTAGGATACGGGGTTGCAATCATGGCGGGCGCTGTTATCAATTCGGAAGCAAGCATTGGCGATCTTGCAATTATCAACACTGGAGCCATAATAGATCATGATTGCCGGATTGGCAAAGCTGTTCATATAGCACCTCAATGCGGATTATCAGGTAATGTGATTATAGGTGACCTAAGTATTCTGGGAATTGGCTGCAAGGTTATTCCGAAAATTCAAATAGGAGATCAAGCCATCATTGGGGCAGGAGGGGTTGTTATTTCAAATATTAATAGTGGTTCAACCGCTGTCGGTGTACCTGCTAAAGTTATCAAGCCAGGCTCTTCGCGGAAGTTAGTGGAATGAGTTGATAAAGTCGTAGACTGCAGTATTTCAATGCGAGCCACCGAGATGCAAAAACTTACCGACCATTATCAACAACTCTTAGGATTTCCCGCCATCTGGCAGGTAGACGATGTCAACCTCTCAGTCTCAGGCTTG
>Ga0208505_1000061_pt1 | contig 25513 bp, 23 predicted proteins | sample CryBogCBH15Jul08_FD_184607 | JGI IMG/M metagenome (GOLD analysis project Ga0208505, IMG submission 184607) | Freshwater microbial communities from Crystal Bog, Wisconsin, USA - CBH15Jul08 (SPAdes) | ecosystem: Environmental > Aquatic > Freshwater > Lake | place: Crystal Bog, Wisconsin, USA...
TCTGACATATCCAAAGATAATTCCCCGGCAGCATAAGTTTCAACTGATTTTTTGAAAAGATGATGAAATGGTGAAGGGAGTTCTTTGAATGGAAGCTGAACCATTTCAAAACTTAAAATTTTTCGAAGTATTATGCGAACATAACCAATGTCATGCGGCCCTTCACAAAATACAAGTAACGCCTTGAGGCTTTCAGTCACTGAGCCCTCCTTAAATCTACATCTGCAACACGGAGTAACGTTGCGAATTCATTGCCACCAAACTCCCGAATCTCAATTTCCCCTTCTTTACCAGACACAAGAGCATGAAATGAAAAGTCCTCTTTTCTTGTTACGTTTTGCACAAACGCGTCAATACACTCTTTGCTGTGACTGGTTAAAAAGACCTGTACATTAAACTCTATCGAGAGCTTGTGAATGAATGGCGCAAATTTTGTTATAAGACTGGTATGAATCGCATTTTCAAATTCATCTATCAGCACCAAGCCATTTTCTGCAGATGCAAAAAGAAGAGAGATGAAAAATATACGCTGCAACCCCTCACCATAAGAGGTAAGATCAACGGACTCTTCGAACCGGGAGTCGTCAACCAAAAATCGCTGAAGCTCTTGTACCAAACGAATGTCATTAATTGTTGGAACAATCTCTTCCCTTATGAATTCAAAGATTTTTTGTAACGACTTGGAACGAACACTTTTGTGATAAAATGTGGAATAATGGTATGGTTCATTGAGAAAAAACGGACTACTGAAAATGGCTTTGCAAAGCAGTTTGATGGAGTCTGCCTGCGATTCACGATCTCGATCTTTATAAATCCTGGTTATGGATTCCTGACCATAGGAATCATAACGTGACGAAATTTCCACTGATGTTAAATATCGTGACATATCGAGAGATGTACTGCTTTCCTGCATAACCGATATTTTGACCTCAGCATTTTTGTCGTCAAAAACACCCGAAATAGCAATCGCACCCGAAATCTGCTCTACCAGCCATTGCGGTTGAATATGGTCTTCCGGAATTTTTCCCCGTCGGCGAATCACCTCAAGAATTCCGTCAAAATCGTTCTGACGAGCAAGTAGATAAATTCCCTCAAGCAGCGAAGTCTTTCCGGAATTATTCAGACCTGCGATGAGATTGACTCGGGAAAGTTTAGATAAAGTTAAATTTCGAAGACCTTTATAGGCTTCAAGAGTAATAGAGCTGAAATGAGAATCTATCCTATCAAAAAAGACCGTAGTCTGTTCTACGCCAGAAAGACCGGAACCTCTCGCTTTATCAACTATTCCCTGCAATGTCCCAAGTGCTTTCTCCAAATCAGGCAAATGTGATGGCTGAATCGCAAGACGAGTCAACGTGGCAACATCAGCATTAACCGATTGCATTGCCATTTCAATTTTTTCGCTGAAAATGAGATCACTATTTCTGAAAGCGCCATTGAGATCCCTCGTCTTCTGTAAATAGTCGAGCGCACGATCATCCTTAAGGATTTTTGAAAGTGTTACGATATCATCTCGCTTTATGATTGCAGGATCAAGAAAATCACCCTGCGTACCAACCAATTCCGAGTCATCATCATGTTCGACAGTTTCTCTTGAGAGCCAGCTAAAAAACAAATCACGATTCTCAACATTGGACGAAAGATAATTAGCGTCATCCCAGCCCAGCCACTCTTTTAACACTGTATTCTTTGCGGCTTCCCTGAAAATCGGAAACATCGTCTCCTTAAACTGATCACCATAATCAGATTGCCGGTATTGATTGGCTAATGCCAACGCTCTTAAACTTCGACGTAACTCATATTTTCCAACAGGAATTCTTTTTATAATTTCATCTTCGTCTAATCTGAAATTAACCCTCAATTTTTCAAGCAACTTAGCCTGATTCCATTCTGGCCATTTTCTCTTTCCACTGATATGATTAAGACCCATCAATGTCAAATGATGAATTTCATCAGGATCATCATAAAGAATAACAGGTACTCGACTAAAAATCTCAGGGTCTAATCTCCCCAAGTCTCTATGCTTTTGCTCATACTCATGTTGCAGATACTTCAGTGCTGCGATACGACGATTACCTTCAACAATAACAAAGCCTCCCTCGGCAAGCTCTCTGACCTGAATTTGATCAACCGGGAGATAGCCGTTGGATGTAAAACTATCGACAAGGTCCTGAATGTTTTGATTCTTTTCTCCCAAAATCAACTTGTACGTTCTCTGGGCAACATCCTTCTCTTTAATTTTATCATCAAGAACGTTAATCTGATCCGCCTCATGAATTAGTCGGAAATTATTAGGATCAAGATAAAGATTCTTAAGACTGACGCGTTTTCCGGCTGAGCTGAGAGATCTGTTATCTTCACTCATTGCAACTCCTTTCGATTTATCGCTGACTGTTTTACGAGCAAACTTAGATGATAATCATTAATCCGGTCACCGTTAAAGATAGGGAACCAGGGGGCGGATTCTACATCTTTGCCCCGGTCTTTGTCCCATTTTATGTTGGGTTTGTCGCGGAGGATTCCGGCCCCTTTTTTGCCGACGTCGGGGAGGGTGAGGAATGGGCGAATGTTGAGGCGGACACCGTCGTTGAGGTCGGGGTTCCAGCCGACGGGTTGCTGGTCGAGCGGTTTCCAGCGGACGAAGATGTCGTAAGGGGCTTCCCCTTCGAGGATGAGTTCAAGCTTTTTCTTGAGGGCTTCGGCGGCGGCAAGGCGCTCCTCGGCACCATCAACACCGGCGGTGATATCCTGTTTCTGGCGGCTGATCCAGTCGCCAAGGTAGGTGTAGATGAGGGTTTCGAGGTTCTTGTAATCGAGCTTGTGGTAGTTGATGAGGGCGGCAAAGCCGTCGCGGAGGCCGTCCCAGATATGCCAGATAAACGGGCGATGCTGAAAGAGTTTGCAGTGCTGGGTAAAGAACTTTTCGCGCAGCCAGGTTTCGAGGGTTTTGCCAGCATGGTCGGCACTGTTGAGCAACTGTGCCTGAATGTCGGTTGACCAGGCATCACCGTATGCGGCGGCAAGCAATTTCAGCAGGCGGTCGGCAGCGGAGGCCTCACCCCGAACGGGAGGGATGCAGACAATACCGTCATCATCCGCGTATGGCAACAATACTTCGCAGCGATTTACCCACTGGCGCTGTTCGTCGGCCAGTTCCATCAAGGCATCAAGCTCTGCTGGCCAGCGATAGCCGAGCAATCGGGCCACGGCGATGTGCAGAACGGTACTATCACGACGAAGCGATCCGCTTTTTGTCCATTTTGATGCTTCATCCCAGACCACTGAACCGCAAGGGTGTCCGTGGAAAATCCACTGGGTCGGGTCGTCGGAGTAGGGCTGTGGCAGACCGTTGGGATATTGCGCTTCAGCTACTTTGCTCCAGCGGTCAAGATCGAAGGGTACCTTGACCAGCGTGGCGTTGGTGACATTGAGCTTCTGGTCAATCCGCCTCACTGCCTCGTTGTATTCCGGCGAGGAGCAGAAGCTCCAGATGGCGGGGAGATGGGCTGGATTGTATGGAATGATTACAGCTGTGTTGTTGTCAAAACTTGTGGCAATATGAAGTGTCACAGGTATAACTCTCATTTGAGAAGCAGCTACCCCCCATTTATTCCATGCTTCAATCCCCTGAATTCTGGCAGATTGTAAATTAACAAGATCGCCTTTACCATCTTCCCAAAACAAAACAGATTCTTTTCCACTAAAATGCGCCGTCTCGCTAAGTGTACTCTGTTGAAACACCCAACTTGTTTCATCAATATGACCCAATTCCCAAAATCCACGACCAAATCTGTTATAGTCAGATGTGGCTATACCTTGAAAACCTTCTGCCGATTTTTTTAACAAATCAATATCCTCCCCATCTTCCAAGGCAACCCTTGCATCCGGATTCTCCAACTGCTTTGCCTGTTCAACACTCTTGACTTCAGCCGTCAGCAACCCGAGCGCTTTTTCAGCGGCAGTTCGTGGCTCGGAAACATCAAGGCCTTGAAGCCGATGCTTGGCACTTACCTCGAATTGCTGAACGCAATTCCCTTTGCTCAGGGTAATCAGAATTGTAAATGCTCCGGCTGCGGCTTTTGAATCAAACCCACCTTCCCCCAAACGAGCAATCAGATTCCAGATGTCGTTCTTGAGCAGCTTTTCACGGAACTTCTTGTAGCTCCCAAGAAAGAGCCAGTTCTGCGGCAACACGATGCTGGTTGTGCCACCTTCCACACAAAACTCCAGACACCTGTCAAGAAAGACTGTGGCAAGGTCGTTCTTTGCTTCCGGGTAGTGCTGTTCGCAAAAGAGGCGGAGTGAGTCACACTGTTTGCCTCTTGCCAAGTAGGGCACATTGGTTATAACCCAGTGGTATTTGTCGCCCAGAAGGATTGCTGCTTTTGCAAGACCCTGAGCAACAACGGCCATCTCTATGCTTTCATCATTTTTTTCACCTTCAAGCGCTGTTGCCAATACGGTACGAACATCTTCCCTCTTCTGTTCAAAGAGATCGTTTTTCCGAAGGCTTGACTCGGGGTTGATGAGGCTGCCAAGCACCGGAGCATCGCTAAAGTGCGTGTAGAGTTCCCCCAGTGCCTGACTGAGAGTAGTGTCTTTTCCGGCAAGTGCCAGCCACTCCTCCCTTTTGACACTGATGGACAACCCTGAGCAGGCGACTTGCAACTCCGGCAAAAGCCGATATCCTTCGGCCTCGGGGTATTTCCAGGCCGTGAGTGCCAGGGCAAATGCTGCGAGTTCTACACAGCGTTGATCGAGCTCCAAACCGTGGATATTTTGGCGCAGGACGGCAGCGATGGCATCACGAGCTGAAAGCCCTTCAAGTTCCATACGCATGGGCACAAGCATCAGCAGTGCGGCAACAAGAAAATGGCCGGAACCGCAGCAGGGGTCGAGTGTTTTGAGGTCACTCAAATGAGCTGGCCAACTTTCGAATGTGCCCGCGGCGGTGGCCCATGAGCCGTCATCCTGTTGCACAAAGCGTAGGTAAGCAAGCGGAACACCGGGAATGGCGGCTTTACGGCGAAGCTCCTCTTCGCTGGAGGTCGTCTGAAAATCACGCTCGCTCAACCGATGCCCAGCCCACCAGGCTCCGAGGGAGTTATCGAGCAGGAAGCTGACCATATAGGGTTCCGTAAAGAGCTGCGTAACGGATGGCAGTTCGCGTGCGCCGATCTTTACTTCGGATGCATTGACCTCTTCCTTCTTTTTGGCCTGCCAGAACTGGTAGACCCAGCCGAGAGAGTCGGAGGCGGTGAACACTTCGAGAGGCAAGTCCGCCAACAGTCGTTCCAGGCGGTGCTGATGCTCAGGCGGCAGGGTGAACTGAAAGACCGGAGACTCGAGGCGAAAAATCTGGGGAAGCATACGGGCGGCATAGCGGGAAGCAAGTTCCCAGCCATTCGCCGCGCCTTCGTCAACTGCAAGGTCTTCGCACTCTTCGAGTGTAACCGCTACCGGTGCCTCCGGGTCAGGGTACATGAGCAGATTGTTCTCGGCAAGAAAGCGGGCAAAGAGCATACGGTGCCAATGCTCGTAGGCAACCTCTTCAACAAGGCGATCCATACTCTGGGTTTTCCCTCCGTTGAGGGAGTCACCCAGTTGACGGCCATGGATGCGGAGTTCTCGACGCAGTTGCCGTTCGGGTTCGCTCAAATGCGCAAAGGCGTTCGGTTCCCCAACTCCAAGTTGTTCCAGTGCCGCACGGGCTGCATCTTCGGCAATATCGCGGGCCGTCTTGATGGTTCGCTCAAGTTTAGCGCGGAGTGTTTTATCCAAAGTGTTCTTCATACAGTGTCTTTATTAAGCGAAAAACGATTGGCCCATAAAAAAGGGTGGGCCAAGAAATGGGCCAATCCGTTGTTCGAATATTCAGTTCTTATACAATAATGGGACCGACCTTGATTTTTTTCAGCAGAATAGCTCTTGCTTCTGTAAGCCATGCATCAACATCTGCTTCAGTTTTCATTGTCCGACACGGTAACTCGATTTCCTGCACTTTTGGCTCCATCAATCTGGCTGCTCCGAAGGCAACTTTTTCAAAACGTCCCGCCATTGCCGCAATGCGGTCACGAAACGCCTGAATACCAGTGTTGTCGAGGGTCTGCAGGATGGCTGTGGCGTTTTCGAGTGCGATAACAGGCACTGCGGTTGCGACTAATTGTTGTTTGACCCGAAGTGCGTAGCGCTGTTCCGGCTCAAGCATCTTCCAGTTTGCATCGGCGTCAAGCCGAGCTTCTCCGGTTTCCCACTTTTGGTCCCACTCGGTTTTCAAAATGTTGAGTTCATCGCGAAGGAGCTGGGTCAGGTTTCCGAGTAACGGGGCAACAGGATCGGGCTTTTCAAGAAGCTGGCGCTGCTGCTCAATAGTCCTGACTTGAACCAGAATAACTTCAGCATCCTCTATTTCTTCAGCATGTGCCATCAAGCTTTTTAGAACGATCCAGTTGGGCCAGCGGTTACTTATCTGTTTGGCCAGTTCGCTCCAGTTGTCGATGGCGACAGAGAGGCCTTCTCGTTGATTATATAGCAAAAGGAGCTGTTCGTTTCCTGCGGCCAGGCGAATTTCATCGAGAAACGCTGTGTTTGGCCGAGCCGGTTTTGGCGCTTCTCCACCAGCCTCTTCAGCGAGATCGAACATTTTTTTGAGGAATGGCTGGGTGTGTACCAGCTCTTCTCCTTGCTTGATATTTTGAAGGCCTACTTTTTGCAGGAGTTTCCGGATTTGAATGCGTTGGGCAGTAGTGACGGTGGCGGATTCGACTTTAAACGTCACTTTGCCAATTGATTTACGTTCCAGCTTCTTTGGATCCAATCTTTCTCCGCGTTCGTCCTGCGCTCTCGTAAGACCCGTAACCAGCAAGACAAGCAGAGCGCCATCAACAGCATCCCGGGACCATCCATAGGGGGATGACTCGAACTGGGTACGAATATCTGCGCCTTTTTTGCCTCCTGCAATGAAGCCGAGTATGGATTTGCAAACAGGATTATTAACCGGTTCTCCTTGATCCGAAACAGCTTTAAGGGCATCGGGAGCTCCTTTCTGGGCGTTTTCATAAACCTTTGGCCAGCCAATATGATCGGCTATATGAAACTGCGAATAGAGCCGTTGAGCTGCGTTCGCAGAGGCTTCCAATACCATTCCCTGAAGATTATTTCCAAAAATCTCGTTCCCTCCACCCTGAAAAACCCGTGCACCGGAAAAGGCTTCTTCAAGCAACTCAGTAATTTTTGCTTCAGAGGATTGTCTTGTCGTTTCCATTGCTGCTCGCGCTTCGATGCCTTCGGGCGTATTGGGTATGCCACGCTTATCCAGTGTTGCCCGAGCAGATTTGTTGTCGATGAGTTGGTGACGCAGGTCATCAGCTGATCGCTTAGGAATAAAGATAAACACTATCGATGACTGATTGCCGACCTGGCGGGCATCAGCTCGTACTGAGTTTTCATCAATGTTCCATCCATCTCGGACCCAAAGGGAGATATGATTGCCGGCATCTTTAGGCAATTGAGCATCAAACAAGGGATTGATGGTGCGAGTAACTTTTGAACCCCCTTGGGTAAAGGAGAACTTGTTTACCATCTCGCCGAATTTTTTTCGAATACGGTCGTCTCGTTCGGCGTCAATGCGGTATGCTTCATTTGCCAAACTTGATCGTTGGCTTAAAAACTCATCAATCCATGCGGTGCTCTCTTCTGTCTGAATTCGATATTCATCACCGACTTTCATCAAAAGCTCGCATTTTTCAAGAAGCCCCGGTAGTTTGCTGCGCAGTGATGATGAGCCGACTGAAAGGTTTTCGACCAGCAGGTCTGCCAGGGTATCGACGGTTGCACGAATACCGATTTCAGTGTTGCTGGCCGACAGTTTGCTGATAAGAAAGACCAGACCGCAGGCTCTTGCCATAAGGTGCTCATCTTCAGTGCCTTTACGCCAGCTTATTGTTTTTTCGTGGACTTTACGCGGCAATATGCGTGACTGGAGGAGTTTGTCGGCAGAGTCAAAGTAGAGGTAGTCGGCAGGGACGACATGGCCGAGCGGTTCATTCAGGTTTGTCTGGATGACCTTGTGGATCATGCTTAGCTGGTTGCGAAGCTGGCTATCGGTACCGGTTTGATCCAGGACCCTGAGGGTACTTTCCCAAAAGCGGCGGCGAACCGGAAGGATGGGGTAATCCTGGGCAAAATTTCCTGTATCACTCTGCTGGTGCCCGATGGTCGTTCCAGAAAGATGACGAGAGATCTCTCCGAGGTTGGTCAGCATCATCTGCTCTATAGGGGCCTTCGCTTCTGCTTTTTTGGCAAGAATAACCTTGCGAATAACCGCATCCACATCGGCATCGGAAAGCTCCACACGAATCGTGAATCGGCCCTCGAGTTTTTTGAGATTGCTGGTACCCGTTACCGCGGTCTGACCCGTAGCGATAAAGAGAAGTTTTCCTCCGATGTTCTTGCAGCAAGATTCAACAACCTCTTGAACGTCAATGGAGCGCTGACTATCCTCACCGATATACTGCTGCACTTCGTCGAGAACAATAAGAGTTAGAGGAAATTTGCCCTCTTTAGTCAGTGCCATACGGATAGCTTTAAGCATCTCATCACTTGAGATATCCTGAACGTAAGGGTAGAGGTTGTTCAGGGTGTCAACGCAGGACTCCAAAGAGGGATAGAGTTTTGGTTTGGCCTTTACCAGTGCACTGTGCAGCCCTTCGGCAACATAGAAATTGTCGAGTTCTTCCTGCCAGTCAAAACCGCTCTCTTCAACATGGGCTCGAACTTGCTGGGCAATGCCTTCGTGCCTCAGCCACATGACAAACCGTGCAACAGGATATTGCTCAGGGAGATTAACCGATTTAAAAATAATCCTCAAAAGCGCAAGCCGGACACTGCCCATAGCCCCTGCCCCAAGGGTACCGGAGGCAGCATGTAAAGAGCCGTGTCGCCTGGACTGAATGCTGAGCTCCTTGAGGTTGTCGCTAATGTTTTGTGAAAGAGTCGTAAGGCCGCGGGCTGTTGCACCATCATCGAACACCGTGTCTATCCAAAGGGCACGAAGCATTTTTACCAGATGCGATTTACCGGAACCGTAAAACCCGCTCACCCAAACTGCTGGCTGCTGAGCTTGATCGATGTTTTTGAGATAGGTATCGAGTATGTGTGCCAGACCATTTTCATACTGTCCTTCACAGACAAATGTTTCCAACTCGTAGCGGAGGACAGCTTGAGCAAGGGCCGTTTTTTCATCGTTCACATTGGCTACACCCTCATTGAGCAGCCTGCGGGTGGCCGGATCTTTTTGATAGATCTCACGATTTTTCATCATTGAACACATATTTCAATATTCCTTGTCTGCGGTGATAGGAACAGCGAGATAATTCCATCCGTCATAGCCGTCCAAAAGCCGGTAATTGTTGTTTTCATAGCTGCCAGGGAAAAAAACCAGCAACCTTCCGTTAACCATTGGAGCAAGTTGGTCAACAACCTCTTTGACTTTCAATAAGCCAAAAAGAGAACCAACTCCTTTAAGGGCGACAACATCATTTCCAGTAGGGTTGTTTTTTTTCAAAAAATTGCTGAATTCTTGGGCTATATACGTTTGATATTTTGGAAGAAGAGTCGAGAGCAAGTGCGGTTTCCGGAAATAACTCTCGGCATATCGTTGAGAGGCTAGCCAAACTGCAAAGGTATTGGTCAGGTCAAAAATGGCCCAGTTATGACCAGCTTGACGGGTGGCAATTTCAAATTCATCTATCCTGGCCACGAGTGAACGCTCTTCATTTTCGTTATAGACGCAAAAAATTACCCGCTGAGCTGCAGCGGCATCATCTCGCCAAGGCACTGCAATGTAAGAGGTGTATGACTGAATCAATCGTTTAGCTCTGCTCACGAATCCACTCCGCTTCTTGTTCATTAATCAGGTTCGGAAAATGAACCTCCATAACATCGCCAACCCGCTTCCAAACCATCCAGCCTTTACGCGAGCCTTCCTCAGCAAGCGTTAGAGCCAAAGATACCGGGCAGTTCAACAGGTGAACATAGTCGCTCGTCAACAGTGCCTGACCTCGAATTCCTGAAAGATAACCAAGAAACAGTGCAAAAGAGAGCGCACCCGCTGTTGGAGTAACCGAAGTTCGACGTTTTAAGGCTTTCCCTGTCAGATGACCGGATTTTGTCCATGTCGAATTGAGATTCTGGGCGGTAGACTTCAGGGTTGCTGGACTGAAACGGCCAGGAAATAATCCCTCCAGATGCCGTTCCAGTGCTTCGCGTGCCATAATATCGCCATCTTTCAATGCCAACATAAACGGTGTGGCAGTTCGAAGCAATGGATCGCGAGCATAGGCACAAAGAAGGGCAAGGAGAGGACGGGCATCAACATCCCTTTTCCAAAAAAAAAGAAGTGCACGAAAGAGTGTTATATCGGGGGAGAGCCCATAAAGCTCAACAAGATGCTGAAACGTCAGTTTACGGGTATTTTCAGTTCTCTTGGAGAGACAGTTGTCATCTACAATCGCCAATTGGTAGACTGCCTTCACTGAAGAGGAATCGGTAACTCGCGAAAGCAGCGTCTCCAATTCGAGCAGCATGATCGTTCTGGACGTATGTACGCCCCCGCCAGCCTTCATATTAAATCCAAAGAGATCGAGCTTCTTTTGGAGTGTTACCATAACGGGGTGTTTTTTTAAAACATAAAAGTCTCATTATGTATAAGTTAATAATATAGAACAGACAAAAGCCGTCTGATGTTATTAAAAAACCTTTTCTCTTTGCTTACAATTAGCACGATTTAAAAGTCTTAAAAAAACTTCGTTTTATGAGATCCGCTTAAGCTTATCAAGGCTGATAATTCCCCGTTACCTTCAAACCCGGCAGGCTTCTTTCACTCCACTTGCTCAATACAGTTGCTGCTCTGATAGCGAGCATTGTTGACCTGCGTTGATACCGGATACATTTCCAGAATACCCTTATCAGTGGGAACCAGCATCTTCGGAAGTGTTCCGGGATCGGCTTCCAGCCATGCTTTCCAGTTCTTGGGTTCGAGAACGACGGGCATTCGGTCGTGGATTGCTGCTATCTGCTCATTAGCTTGCGTGGTGATGATGGTGCAGGTTGTTATGGCGGGCTCTTCGGTATTCTTTGGCTTCCAGGTGTCCCACAATCCGGCAAATGCCATGGGCAGGCCATCCGCCCGGCGGATATAATAGGGTTGCTTCTTTTTACCTTCGATACGCTTCCACTCATAAAAGCCGCTTGCTGGAATCAGGCAGTGGTTCCGCCCTACCAGATGCCGGTAATAGGGTTTCGAGACTAACGATTCAGCCCGTGCGTTTATTGGCCTGATTTTGGGCAGCTCTTTGGTCCAATGAGGAATCAACCCCCATCGTGCCGCGCTGAGCGTATAGGGGCCATGGTTGGCCTGCAAGGTTAGAATATCCGTTTCCGGGGGAATGTTGTATTGATTCGACAGGGATAACCCCTGATACTCTTCAAACGGCAGCTCCAGTTGGCGAAGAAGATCAAGAAAGTATTTCAGTTCGTAAAACCCGAATCGTCCGCACATGGCTTCCCCTCGTTTACCGTTGTCAATTTGTCATGCTCAACATCCTCTCTATCCGGTAATATAGAACGGCGGTGAAAGATATGGAATGGCCGATGTATATTCCGGTAATGAAAACAGGGATAAACGATGCGACTCTCCAGATTGCATTCCTGATTGGTGCTGGATTATAAAGAAGACAATACAATGAGCAACACGAACACCTTAAACGTTGAAAAAGTACAAGATGAGGTACTTACTCCAGACGACATATTCCGAATCCATAAAGAGGTGTTTGGTGCTGACCCGGTAATCACTGGAGCATGTTGCTTTCAATCAGAAAAGATCATTGACCGTGTTATTGACGCGATTAACAAGGGAATCCCCTACGTCGAGCCGGAAGTCCCGGATGGCGCTGATATTTGAGCAACTTATAACGGAGGTGATATAATGAGTGTTTGGGATGAAAAGAAGATCTGGAGCGATCAAGATGTCATTGATTTGCATGTGAAAATTTTTGGAGTTGAGCCTGTTGTGACCGGAATAAGGATGTGGGAGGCAGACACGTTTATTGATCGAGTTATGGACGCGATCGACAAAGGCGAGCCATACGTTGAGAACAAAGTGCCAAAAGGAGTGGTAACATGAAACACGAAGTTTTTATTCTTGATGACAGCGAGCTTGACATACCTGTATTCAGTTCGATTTGCTGCTGGTGCGTGCATTATCTTCCAGAGAAAAGAGATAGAATCTGCAAAGCTTTCCCCGACGGAATACCAATGGCGATATGGATGGGTGAGAATGACCATAAGCAGCCGTATAAGGGCGATCACGGAATTATGTTTGAGCTCGGAATGATCAAGCCTCCCACTCCTTCGACCTGACAACAATCGGCATACCCCCGCCCCTGAACCCTGACACAAAACCACCCTGCTTCATCACCGGGCGCGCCTGCGCTTGCCCGCCAACAAAACCCCTCACCCATAAAGCCCTTCTATTTGCTCGCTGCCTGCAGCTAAACGACAAATCCTGCCTACAATTCGTGCTGGTTTGGCCTGCAACGCAAAGCATCTGCTCCGACCACACCATCATGTTGCTGATAGATGCAAACAACAATCGCTATGGCAGCCCCATTTCTCAACAATCTTGCCACCGTCCTGATGGACCAGCAGCGGTTCGATGAAGCGGAGAAGCTCTTCCACAGGGCGCTGGCCATTCAGCAGAAGCTGCTGGGTGCTGATCATCCCATCACCAAAGAGACGCAGGCAAATCTTGCACGGCTCATCTCGGCAAAGCAAGAGCACTCAAAAAAATAAGCATCAGATTCTTTTTCCTCCTGCCCCATTGAAAGTCTACGCCCCTCTTGATGTTCAACGATACGATTGCCGGTAACACGTTTTTGAGAGATCCCTTAAAACACTCTCGATCATTCCCGGCACGGCTAAAAGCGGAAGAACTTTTGCGCCGTGCTGGGAATGAAGATGTTCGGATATAAAAAATGTTACCCCAAAAAAGATACTGCTCGACTCTCCTCCTGGGATTTAATGCTATGTTATTCAACAGCTATGCGCCACGATGCAATGCCGATCCGTTACGGTTCGCTTTCAGCCGGGTATCACGCAAAGAGGGTAAGAACGATGGCCTCCGCAAAGGTTTAAAAAAAAGATGCTGCAGTGGCTACCTTCTTTTTTCAAAAATCCTTGCTCTGGCTCAATAACAAAGCGCCATGATCGGAGTACCGACAAGGCGCATGAAGAGCTCTACAAGCCCGCTGTCATGCTTTTTACCGAAAGGAACGGTATGCAATATCAAGCATGTCTTGGGACGAGCATTGCTGGATTTGCGTCATGAAATCAAGGAGGCGAAAATACACCTCATCAGTGGCATTGCGTAGCGCATCAACTCATTATGTTGATTAATGTTCAATTATTTGTTATGTTCAAATTAAATGAACAAAGAATATATTGAACATACATTAGCCGGAGACAACGCAGAAATCCTTCGGCAGGCTATGGAAGCCCTGAAGAGGATCGCACCACTGGAATACGCGATTGAACCGGGTCACGTCCTTCATGATCAGGGATACGACTTCCTGATAAAGGGAAAAGTTTTTGGGGACGCATTCGTTTGGTGCGTCGAGGTAAAAAAATATCTGACCAAAATCGGCGAGCTCCAGGTTCTCGTAAACAGGGATAAGATGCTACATCCATTTTTGCTGGCGACAAGGTACATTCCCCCTGAGACCGCGGCGAGATTGCGCGATGCCGGCATCCAGTTCATCGACACGGCCGGAAACGCCTTTCTCAATCAACCTCCACTGTTGATTTTCGTTCAAGGAAATAAACCGGAAAAGGAAGAAATCGTCCTTCCCACAGCTCGTCTCTTCAGAGGAGTGGGCCTGAAGATCATCTATCTCTTTTTGTGCCAACCGGAACTCGTCGAGAAAACGTATCGCGATCTGGCCTGGATGGCGAATGTCGCATTGGGAACGGTGAAAAGCACCATGACCGAACTGATCCAGAAAGGCTTCATCTTCGACATGGGCAAAAAGGGGAAAAAGCTTCGGGATAAAAAGAAGCTCTTTGAGCGCTGGATTACAGCGTATCCCGACTACGTAAAGCCTAAACTGTTGATAGGGCGTTTTCAGGGTGATGGGGAGTGGTGGAAGGACATCCAACTGGATCCCGCCCTCGCGCAGTGGGGCGGCGAGGTTGCCGCAGCGAAACTGACCGGATACCTGAAACCTGGCACGGTAACGCTGTATGCGGACAAGCATCGTCTCGGAGAACTCGTGGTCGCCAATAGACTGAAAAAAGACCCGCATGGCAATATTGAGATTCTCGAACGGTTCTGGCCGCTGAACAATGACTTCGGTGACGGTGAAACGGTGCACCCGATCATCATCTATGCTGACCTTGTCGCCATCGGCGACCAACGCACAACGGAAACCGCAAGAATAATTTATGAAAAATATATCGATCAATATTTCAGGCAGGATTGACCCTGAAAGAGTATCTGTTTTGAGAGAGATCACTGACGTTGCCAAGGAACTCAACATAAATTTCTTTGTGGTGGGGGCTTTCGCTCGCGACGTGATCTTTGAACATATTCATCGAATTTCCGCTCCTCGAATGACGGAAGACATCGACATTGGCATTGAGGTGGCAAGTTGGGAAGAATTCAAACGCCTGACCGACACCCTGATCGAGCGCGGGCATTTCTCCCCGACAGATTTACCGCACCGCTTCAGTGCCAATTCATTTCCAACCCTTATAGATATCGTGCCCTATGGGGGGATTGGCGACGAAAGGAAGCGGATCAGTTGGCCTCCAAACCATGACATGATCATGAGTATCCTCGGGTTTGAAGAAGCGTATCAATCAGCATTGAACGTGCGTTTAAGCAACGAACCGCCTGTGGAGATTCTGGTTCCTTCGATACCTGCACTGGCACTCCTGAAGATCATCTCCTGGGACGACGCTTACCCGGAACGCGAGCGTGATGCCCTTGATCTTCTCTTCATCATTGAAAAATTCGAATCGACTGATATCCTGAATAAACTGTACGAGTCCCACGTACCCTTGCTCACCGAGGAAGAATTCGATCCCCAGCTTGCTTCCGTTCGACTACTCGGACAAGAAATAGCGCAGTTGGGCAACACGGAGACGGTAAGCACAGTAGAGAAAATTCTTGCCCGTGAAACCGACGAAGACCAGGGGTTCAGGATGCTCTCGCATATGGTCAAGGGTGTTTCGTTGCAGAGTATCATGTTTGAGAAATCTCTGCAACTCCTCAGAAAGCTTTTGCAAGGAATTCGAGAAGAAATGCAAAGGGAGTGAGGAAACATCAAGACATAGCAAATAAACAGCCTTCAGCTTCATCAAGAACCACAACGGGCTATTATATCGTCTTTTAAGCTCTTCACGCCAACGCTTTTTACAAGCAAAGGCCGCACTGGTGCATCCGGGGTACTCTTTGCTTATGCCAGAACAAGCACTGTCGTAGACAGGCATGAGGGCTGCTTGATAAAAGCGCCCGTTTTACGCACTCCGCTTTCAGGCATGCTGCTTCCATTCCGCGCTGCTCGTGCCTCACAACTGCCCCGCGTCTTTCCAAGAGCTTTCCCGTTACGGAAACAGCCAAGTCAATCATACCCGGAGTACCGGAGGGAATCCGCCCGGCAGGCCATTTATGCCAGCCTGCCGGCGGGTCTATCGTAAGTCATACTGCTTCTCGTACAGCAAACAGGAAAGGTAAGCTGCGGGCGGCTGACCGCTCCATACCGATTTGAAGAATCATGGTCAATGGTTCATCCTTTTTTTCCCCTTTTCTTCACTGGAGGGGATGCATTCCCGCGTCAGCTCCTCTTTTCCGGGCTCTCGTGATTTCTCTGATGTAGTATCGGGGAAAAAATGGCTTGGCGATGGTATCAGAACATAAAGGCTGCAGCCGGCGACTCCACCCGCTGTCGCTAGGGCGGGTAGCCGGTTGGAGCAGCCAGGCGTTCAAGTCATGCAGTCCGTCCGTCCTCGCTTGTCCCCTATTGCTGTAGTGCACGTTCGCATTGCATCAATTACTAACCTTTGGAGGCGTTATGTCAGTTACTGTCTATGAAATCATCACCAGTCAGATTATTGCCCAGCTTGAAAAGGGCGTTGTACCCTGGCGTCAGCCCTGGGTCGGAGGATTGCCGAAGAACCTTGTCTCGCGAAAGGGTTACCGGGGTATCAACCTCTTCTTGCTCTCCATGTCAGAATGCGAATATTTCGTCACCAGAAAACAGGCTGAAGAGCTGGGTGGCACCATTCGCTGCAAAGGGCTTCCGGTCGTTTTCTGGAAGATGCTGGAGCGGGAAAACCAGAAGAGCGGTGAGACCGAGGCGATCCCGTTTATGCGCTACTACAAGGTCTATCCCGTAAACGGTGTTGAAGGCCTTGAGCTCCCCTCAACCGGCGGAGAAAACAACTCACCGATTGAACGGGCTGAGGCAATCATCCGGAAGATGCCGAACCGGCCGGTGATCAACTACGGTGGAAACAGGGCCTGCTTCATCCCCTCACTGGACGAGGTGAGAGTGCCAGCGCTGCATAGCTTTCCGGAATGTGCCGAGTTTTACCAAACCACCTTCCATGAATTGGCGCATAGCACAGGACACGTCTCTCGCCTGAACAGGGAGGGCATCACTAAGAACTGGAAATTCGGCTCCGATGAGTACTCCAACGAAGAGCTCCTCGCTGAAATGACCGCTTCGTTCCTCTCCGGAGTGGCTGGCATCGAGCAGAAAATCATCACGAGCTCAGCAGCTTATCTCCAGGGCTGGCTCAAGAAAATGAAAGCCGACCCGAAACTCATCATTCAGGTCAGTTCACGGGCTCAGAAGGCCGCCGATTATATCCTTCATTACCAGAACGATGACCCCGGTTAATCCGGGGGTTCTCTTGACTGACAGGTACCGTGGAGTAAGGGCAAAACCAGCCTGCGCTCCACGGGATCCTTACCCTTTTTTCTGTAGAGGGATGATGAAAAGCATTGGTCAAATCAAGCGCTTGAGCACACTCGTCAGGCACCCTTTATCTTTCCCGGCACGGCTAAAAGCGGAAGAACTTTTGCGCCGTACTGGGAATGAAGATGTTCGGATAGAAAAAATATTCCCCCAACAAACATCCTGTTCGACTCCCCTCCCGATCAGAGAAGCCGGAACACCCCGACTGAAATCCCCTGCCGTCTCGCGAAAGCGGGGTACCGACTTCGCTCTTGGCGAGTTCACGGGCTGAACTGCCAGTCAGTATAGCGCACATCGGTACATGAGCGCCATACTGGCCTAAAAAATAGCAATCAAGCTTGCGCCCTGCGCCTCCAGATGCCCCGTCACCTCCGCTCTGCGCAATTGGCGCCATGATATCAGCCCGAGATGCGCCACTATGCAATGCCGCTCCACCACGGTTCATTTTCAGCACAGTATCACGCAAAATAGGGAAAGAACCATGGCCGCCGCAAAGGTTTTTTGACCGCTACGGCTACGCAAAAAACGCACGTAGACTCCGCTATCAAAAAATCCTTGCTCTGGCTCAATGACAAAGCGCCATGATCGGAGTACCGACAAGACGCATGAAGAGCGCTACAAGCTGTGTCATGCTGCTTGCAAGGGGAAAAAAGCAACCAGCACGCCACGGCTTGTGCTATCACAGCAATCACAGCGACAAGCCCGTCCTGTCATGTTTTTTGCAAGCCGAAAAGAGCAAAAAGAGATGCCAGCACGGATGAAGAGTGCTAAGAGAGCAAGGACGGGGTACCGTTCATGCTTCTTGCTGACAAACGGCACGACGGCGAGTACCCGTCCTGCCGCAGTAAAACGAAAAACCCTTTGGCCACTCAGGCCATTGACGCCAGCCTGAAGGCCAAAAAGAGGCCAGGATGAGCTTCCGCCCTCAATGGTTCTTGCGTTCTCTTCTGTGGTACCGCCATGAACACCTTCACGCAACGGGAAGCGACTCAATAGAGCACTCCCCTGCCCTTTCATAGCAAGGGCTTCTGGCTCAACCTGGCAAAAAAGGCTGTCATACCCGCTTCGCGGATTTAAAGGAGATCAACCCCGATGGGGTACCGGCAAGGATAGGACAGTTTGCCTCTTTTGCGCAAGGGTCGTTCGCTTCCGCTCTGCGTTTGTGCAGCTCTCTTTTTCTCCCTTGCACAAAAAGTTTGCCTGTCCCGGGGAAGCCTCTGTCCCCCCGGGGAATGATTTGAAAGAGAAGATTCAGGCAACCTTTAACGTTTACCATCATGAAACAGTCCCGCTCTCTTCCGCTGTTTACCGAGACAAAAAATGGTGTCTCAATTCCACGATACAGCATCCGGCTGGTGAAGGAATCAGAAATCTTTTACGAGCACAAACGAATCAATGGCGCAAAAATGGTGTGTGATCTTCTGCAAGCTATAGGACTGCATGAGAAAGCAGGGGAAGAACTCCATTCTTTTTATCTGAACACGAAAAATGAGATTATCGGTATGGAGATGATCAGCAAGGGAACGCTGAACGCTTCGCTGGTGCATGCACGGGAAGTGTTCAAGGGAGCGCTTCTGGCCAATGCAAACGCCCTCATTCTGGCACATAACCACCCGTCAGGAGATGTTGAGCCAAGTTCAGCCGACAAGCAGGTTACGCAGCGACTGGTTGAAGCCGGGATACTTCTTGATGTGAAAATATTGGATCATGTCATTATCGGAAGCAAAGGGAGATATTTCAGCTTTTCGGAGGCATCCCTGATCAACGGATAGAAATCGGGGCGGGCCCGGCCAAGCCGGGCCTTCTGCCTTGAAGGGTGAGGGCGGGGAAACATGGCCGACACTTGTTGCAGAACGGACAGCATTTACCATCAGATGGTTAAGAAAAACTCCTTCTTACAAATGATGATTTGCGCACGTATCGATTTTTTTTGGAATCCTTTTTACCTTATGCCTAATCAGTCCGGTCGGTACCGGACACAACCGTCAGAATTATGGATGCGTACCAGGTAGGGAAACTTTTTCCCATCGAACAATACTGTACTGGCAGAGAGATGTATGTCGGGCTGCCAACTGAAGGGTTTTTCAATGTGCTGATATCATTGAAAAAGATTTCGAGAAGAGAGCGGAAACTCTTTAAAAATGGTAAAATAACGGCATACCTTTTTGAGAAACGGGATATTCCTTTTCTGATCGTGGATTTAGGAGAAGGGTTCAGTTTTGATATTTCCCTTGATATCTCAAAGTATGATGATGAAACCCGCCGGGTGTGGATTGAATCAGAATCGAACGCCATCGTCCTGTTTCTCGTGGAAGCGACAACCGGCATACTGGAAAGCATCCGCCTTATTGGTGTAGGGTTTGCTCCGCAATTGCGCGATATCTGCGCACGGCAGCGGGGTCAACGAGGCATTGAAGAGCGTGTAGGGCTCATTCATGCAGCCTACTCAACCAAAGATATGATGCAGCATGCTGTTGCAAAAACACTCTTCAGGCAGCCTCCTTAGCGGGGCTTTTTCCGGTTCCTTAATAGCCCTTCTCACCCTGTCCAATCAATGGTTGCAATACTCCCCACATTCAAGCGACTCCCCTTTCACCTGCTCGCCTTTGAATATTTTTCACGTTTCGCTGCTTGTTCGGCTTCCGCGGTATCTTTCACAGGCTCTGTGAGTACTGTTATCATAAAGATATACAGGTATCCTTATAAACAGTTATAAAGATATACAAGCACACAGAAACAAAGATACTTACAAAAACAGATTATCAAGTACCACACTCTCCCAAATGCACCCGTAACTGTACCAGAAAAGAATTATGTGCTCCAGCAAACCATGCCGCTCCAAGCGAAAATATGACGACTCCCCTTTCCTGACACTTCCTGAAGCGACCAATAAATACCAGATGATCAGGAACTGAATACGAAAAACTGAGGTCTTCTTATAAAAAGAAGCACCTGATTAGTGAATTAATTTCATTATTTGTTATAATACTGTTATGCGATAAAACACATTTACGCATACACAGAAAAGCATATTCAAAGAAACAAGCAGGATACGGGCAAAGAAGCTACTACTGACGACTTTATACAACAGCATCGGAATTTAAGAGGACAGGAATACAGATGCAATGATATGTATATATAAAGATAAACAGGAATACAGATTAACAGATACAAAGAAGGCGCAGGATAAGGCATTTTGTCCTTGTGAGGAATCATGGCTTCTGTTCATCACAAAACGACAACCTATTATCGCTCTTAATTACACAAATACAGATACACAGATAAAAAGAACCACAGAAACACAGTTATGATCATTTCATTTCAGAACCAAAAAGGGGGAGTCGGCAAGACAACATTGTCCATCAATGTTGCCGCAGCTTTAGCACTCACCGGACTTCGTGTTTTAATTGTGGATTCAGACCCGCAGGGAAGTGTGAGGGATTGGGCATCGGTAAGAGAGGATACACCGCCTTTTCATGTAATCGGAATGGATCGTCCTACCATTCACCGGGATTTGCCCGAAATGACAGAGAACTATGACCATATTATCATTGATGCGCCCCCGCGTGTTTCCGAACTAGCACGAAGCGCCATCCTGGCCTCTGACTGTGTCGTTATCCCGGTCCAGCCATCACCGTATGATGTCTGGGCGGCAAAAGAAATTGTTGCGATTATCAATGAGGCTACTGTATTTAAAGAAAACATCAAATCTGTATTTGTTATTAATCGCAAAATTACAAACACAGCAATAGGGAGAGAGGTAAAGGATGCCTTACAGGTATACAATTTGCCTGTACTTGATGCGCAGGTATGCCAGCGAGTGCTTTTTGCTGAATCGGCAGCAACCGGAAAGACTATTTTTGAAGTCGATCCGCTGAGCCAAGCCGCCGTGGAAATTCAAACACTCACCAACGAAATCCTTAAGAAATATGACTAAAACTATAGGGTTTAAAAACCCAATAAAAAAAGCAGATGCCGATGCATTTGTAGCCAAGGGAAAGGAAACTTATACTGATGCTGAAGGGCCGCTTAAAAGATTGACGCTTGATCTTCCGGAATCCCTGCATAAAACCCTGAAGCTTAAAGCAGTCGAAGAGGGAAGTACAATGAGAGATCTTATAACGCTATGGGTTCGTGAAAAGATCGGTGCAAAATAGAACACAAAAGATAACCGGCCGTATCTCTTGAGTGATTATGAAAAAAAAGGCGATTAAAATCACGACTGAAACTGAAGCACTTTTTCCTGAAAGTGATCTTTCTGTGATAAAAAGAAGGCTGATTGACTCCAGTCATGATATCGTGATGAATGATCCTGATGGTATCACCTATCAGCACAGTGTGCTATGCCAAGTGAGTCTTCCGTACAAAAACCCTGGCAACCATATCAGGCATTGGGACAGAAAGCAAGGAAAAGCTCGCATCGCACTTGAAGCGGGAAGAATTCTTAATCCTGCAACGAACGAGTTCATTGACATCGGACTACCATATGGGACAAAGTCTCGACTTATTTTGACCCATCTTAACAGTGAAGCCCTAAAAACAGGATCTCCCATTATCGATGTTGAGTCTTCATTGACTGCTTTTGTAAAAAGACTTGGTGTCAATGGAAACGGACGAGACATCAGGGACATAAAAGACCATCTTTCAAGACTTTCAGCATCGACTATACGTCTTGGATTTATTGAAGGAAACCATGCTTTACAGGTCAATACCCAAATCGTCCGTGCCCTTGACCTCTGGCTGGAAAAAGGCGATAACCAGAAGGTTCTGTGGCCTTCTACCATCCAACTTAGCGAGGATTACTACAACAGTTTGGTAAAACATGCCGTACCGCTTGACGAAAGAGCACTGGCTGCTCTATCACATTCTCCAATGGGATTGGATGTCTATTCTTGGCTCGCACAACGCCTTCACCGGGTCACTGCATCAAAACCACAATTCATCACCTGGGTTGCCCTTCAGGATCAGTTCGGATACAATTATGGTCGCATTATTGATTTTAAAATGGCCTTCCGAGACATTCTTACGATGGTACATTCCCAATATCCGGAAGCTAAATTTGACATCGATGGAACAGGTATGACTCTGAAAAACAGCCCTCCACCAATAGGAAAAAGACAGTTCCTGGTCACCTGAAAAGTTATCAACATTTGAGTGTGGATAACGCAAGTTATCCACGGGCACTTGGTCAATGTTTTCACGTGCAGTTGGTCACAAATAACGGTAAAAAACCACGGGCACTTGGTCACACAATCCTATAGTATACTACCTATAGTTAATCCTGTAGTTATATCTCAACAACAAATTTTTTATAGGGAAAAAGAAAAAAATACCCGTTTATGCTCTTACATTTTTCGATATAATCACGGATACATTCGTTTTAAGCCTGATATTTCGATATCCCAGCAAAATATACTGATCAATAACACAGGATTATTGCATTTTTTAAGCATGAATCACGGGCAGTTGGTCACACCATGATTCATGCTAACATTATTATTTTTATATATTTAAGTCAATAAACCTATCAATAGATAGTTTTATGCTCTTGCTGTTTTTTACGGGCAGTTGGTCACCGCATAAAAAAATACCTTCATATTAGCTCATCTTCCATCTCAAAAGTATCATTTCGTTCCTTCAGTAAATAAAACACCTCTTTTATCAAGATATTCACGGGCAGTTGGTCACCGATAAATATTTATTATCTCTATTTATTATTGATATTTATATGATTTTTTACCTACCAGGGGACTCTCCATGCTTGATTCTGTAAATATCATCCTGCAATTCAGATAACCACGGGCAGTTGGTCACAGGCAAATATCTTATAACTGTTTATACATTTGATCACTACATGATTTTAATATTGGAGGTATGCTTACTCAGAGCTTTCTGTACTATGAGTTATCAACGGGCAGTTGGTCACCCATAATTTTGATGTAACATATTGATAATATTATAAATAACTGATTATTAGAAACCTATGGATAAAGCATACATATATCCCCCTTGATCGGCGTTATGACCTTTTCAGTGCAAACGAATGAATGGAAGGATCCATAACGAGATTTTTTATGAGCATTCAATGTGTTTTCAAATAAACTATCAACGGGCAGTTGGTCACACCATCATATTAGATAACTCTTTAATATAAAATATTATAGATAATACATGTTGTCACGCAGAAAGCTCAAACAATACCCAAAATCCACCTTTAAGAGGTCTTTCCAGGTATCAGTGGGTGCTGATTAATCTCTTGAGATTCAGGAGACAAACAGGCTGGATAAAAAGATGAAAGGGGAGTGGGAGTTCTTTTTATGCCCTTAAGCGTGCTCAGAGAGGCTTTTTTTACATAATCGCGGTTTTGTGTGCGTCGCCCTTGTTTTTTATGACTATGGCCGCTAACGGTCATTTATTGGCGCAAATGACCGGCTTTATCAATGCGATATTCAAGCGCACCGCTTTTTTTTCGATTGCGTATTAATAAAATATTCTTAGGTTTGATTTGTAACCAGATTCATGTTCTTACGCAGCATCTCCATTTTTCGTGAGCCGGCCTGCAGGTGTTGATACCAAAATCCACACTTTACCCCATACTTTTCAAACAAAAAGGCTTTATTCCGCGTAAAGCCATCGTGTCATTTTAGAGGTTGATGACGGGCACGTCAGTGGTAGTCGCAACAAGAGAACCAGCGCTCCCATTCGTCCTCATACTACTCTTGATTCAAGCATAGATTCGGATACCAGCAGTGGTGAGACCGTTATCACCATTTTCTCATGGAGGATAAAAACGGCAACGTAACCATGATAATAGTCCAGAATAAATTCGACAAAATCGGACCGGTCATAGCCGGGGTGCTGATGATTACCGTGCTGTTCATCGCCAGTTTTTTCCTCACGGGATTGGGCTTGTATATGCTTCTTTTTTTCTTGATTGGTCTGACCGAATTCCTCTCAAGAATGTTTTTCAAAAGCGGTATTCTCGCCATGATTCTTCCTTTTGCGGCATTTAGAAACGTGATGGAGAGCAAGGATTCATCTTCATCGCATCAGGATACTGATTAAGCTCTCCAGCTCGAACGAATAGCCAGGGGTGAGGGAAGGGGCCGACACACTTGGCGCACACTTTTTTGCTTGCTGCAACCGGTTACCGGTGGGGCGTGCAGTAACAATATGATAATAAGGTATTTCAATTATGATGAGAGGTTCTGTGCCGATGATAATGATTCGTTTCATGTGCCGATCACGATTATTTCCATGATTCCAACAGGGGGAGTTCACCGATGAAAACAGCAGTACAACTCCGGAACGATGCGATCTATCACGCCTATATCAGGCTTGGGAATGCAGTGCGGAAAAAAGCAGGAACCAAGGGCGAGATCGCTCTTTTTGAAGATGGCCAGATCGTCGTCTACATTGTCGTCAAACAAAGTGGGCAGCGATCCTTTCTGTTTCAAACAGACACGAAAAACGGAACGGAAACCATTCCCGGTGTCTACCCGTCCGTAAATCTTCTTATTGAGACGAGAAGCAAAGGAAGGACGCAGCGGTTGATGAACTATTTGACGGAGATGGAGAAAAAAAACATCAACGTAAATGGGTTGCGCGAAGGATTTTTTCTCCGGTTACATGTCTTGCTTGAAGAGCGGGATGTCCCGGCAGCAAATTTTAAAGAACTCCTGAGACGCTGGGCATCTTGAAGCGTTTTTATCCACTCATCGGTGGTGTCCTGATCCTCATCTTCTTGATTGGTGTGACGCAATTGTCCGGAATGAAACTCTTCCTGTACAACTACACCGACAGTTTGCCACACGGGATTTATTTGCTGCATCATGGTGCATGCAGCAAAGGTGATCTTGTTGCCTTCGTTCCATCAGCAGATGCAAAAAAACTGATCAAGGAACGGCACTATCTCCGCGAAGATGGTTATCTGATGAAATATCTTGCCGCAGTAAAAGGGGACCATGTCTGCACCGATACGGGTAAACTGATTGTTGCCGGAGAGAACTACGGAAAGATCCTCTCGAAAGATAAAGAAGGGAGAGTTCTGCCCAGATATCACTTTTGCGGCATACTGCAAGAAGGCTACATCGTCGCTGTCAAAGGGAAAAACAACAGCTTTGATTCACGATACTTCGGGCCGATAAAACAAGAAACCATCCTCGGTACCGTAACACCGTTCTGGCTGTTCAACTAACAAAAAACAACAGTCAGTATCGGTAGTTATTTTCGACACCCACAGCGGCAAAAAGAGCAGGCGTCGAACAGGAATTGAACACGAACCGTCATCTCATCACATCAACATTTCACAGCAACTCTAAAAGCAGGGAAGCAAAGAAAGAAGGTAAAAGTATAGCGCAAGATAAAGCGCACAAACTACCTCCTTTACAAGTCGTTATTTCGCTTGCGTTTAAAGGGTTAACACCATGTGTTATGAAGATAGTACTATCACCTTCATATTTATATAAATACTT
>Ga0208505_1000071_pt1 | contig 23611 bp, 62 predicted proteins | sample CryBogCBH15Jul08_FD_184607 | JGI IMG/M metagenome (GOLD analysis project Ga0208505, IMG submission 184607) | Freshwater microbial communities from Crystal Bog, Wisconsin, USA - CBH15Jul08 (SPAdes) | ecosystem: Environmental > Aquatic > Freshwater > Lake | place: Crystal Bog, Wisconsin, USA...
CCATATTTCTGAGTAGTCTTTGGTACTTCATCCATCCACTTAGGCATAGCCTTGTATGAATTAACAATAGGTGTTACTTCATATGCTGCTCTATTAGACGTAAATGCATCCACATGCAGAGCAGCTGTTCTATGAAAGAATGAAAACATAATATAATCTCACTTTATAGCGTGTGTTTTCTTACAATTAAAACTCTTTTTGGTTATCTTATCCCAGAGTTTCTTCTGTTTCTTTGGCTTATCATAGATGATTGACTTGTAGAAATCAAGGATGAGTTTCTGTGTCTTAGTTATTTTCATTTTGCTTTCCTTTATAATTGCCACCATTTCTGTTTCGAGGCTGGTGGCCCACCCAATGAATTACGCTGCTACAGCGAACTCAAATGGTGCATTATCATTTGCGCCATTTATTTTTTGTTGCATTAACGTAGCTTCCGCACGGTTATCTCGATTTGTTCTTTTTCGTTCGTCTATCCTACGCTCCCCCATAATAGTAACATTGCCAACTGCAAAGGGCGATTTCATGGGCTATGCCTAGGAAACAATGTTACTATGGTGGAGGAGAGGGAGAGTCGCACTCCCTGTCCGATCCGAATATCACCAAACGTCATCAATAACAGTTTTTATTTATATACGCTTCTAACTTTGCTGGATCAGTTTTTACAGCAACATTGAAATTCTGTAGATCAGGAACATACAAAAGATCTGTTACTTTTATTTGACCAGCGTATAATCCCTCAATATCTTTTACTACTTTCTTATCAAGATCTTTATCACAGGTCAACACATATAATTCATTATAAACTTCATCGATGAAAATGTCAACCTTATATCTTGAAGTATATCTCTCGAGGACTTCATATATGTCTAATGGATTTATCTCAATATCATTAATCTTTTTCAGATGATTCTTTCTAACGAAGTAAGCACCCTCCTTCAGCTGATCTCCCATCTCAATGGTATTACCGTTCGGCATAGTTACCGTGAAAGGATTAATAGTTATCTTATGAAAGATCTCAATAGGATTACCCAGATACTTAGGATCAAATCCCTCAGCTGTATCCTTATTCAGTTTAGAAATGAATAATGGCCCACAAGTCTCTGTGCATCCGAAAGCACTGGATACCTGTTTAATACTACCTCTATTAACAACATCAACCCACTTAGGACTTATGAACGATAAGATAATAAACTCCAGATCAGGCAACTCTCCATAATGAATAAGAGAATCAACATATCCTGCATGCGCACTCGTGAACTTAGTTATATTATATCTCTTACAAACAGTGTATAACTTTTCTATAATCTTATCATTTAATTTAAACAGAGGAACAAAATAATGCCTCTTTGCCTTGAACAAAGCAGGAAGCTGGAATATAGATATAGATCCTCCATGGTTTAACGAGGATATGTTTAGAACATTATCATTCTCATTATAACCTAATACCTCCCAGTTCTTAGAGCATAGGTTATATAGAGTCTCATGTGCATGCATGACCTTCTTAGGAGTACCAGTGGTGCCGCTGGTCTGCAACATTAACATTGTATCTTCTGGTTTTGCCCAGATAGGTGTGCTGTTCTTAGATCTGAATGTGTCTGAAGTAGTTCTCCAGGTTTGATAATCCCATCCCAGAGATACTCTTGAATTTTTTTTATAGTAGTTTGTTGAAATAGAAAACTCTGGATGATCTGAAAAATCTTTCCAGAAAATATAATAATCCAGAGGCAGATAAGCATTTACTTTAGGAGATTGTAATTCTATATCAGTCGTCGCCTTATGTAAGGTAACGTATATCATCCCTAATTCAAACACAGCAAACATAAGGGCTGTGTAATGAATGTCTGCATGATCAAAAGCCAGACCTACTTTCTGACCTTTCTTAGCTCCATAACTTATTAGGAGTTCTTTCCAGTAATCTATGAACTCGCATAGATCTTGTTTGTTACAACAGATGTTCTCTTGATAACAACTAATGAACTCAGCATCATCACGAATCCAGTCTCTTGTTATTACCATAACATTTCTTCAAATTCGTAAGTGTAAGGGCCACGGATACCACGTTCATTAGTTGAACCAAGATGGTGTTTATGTTTACCAGTTACATGGTCTTGTTGTATTATCCCTAAGTCTACACTCTGCATACTTAAGATCATCTTTAAGCTCAGCACAACCATACAAGCCGAGAAAGGAGAACACCATTAGTATGAAGAAAATATTAGACTTTTTCATATAGTCCTCTTAAGAGTTTCGAAGTCACCAACAAGATTACCGTCACGATAGATCCATACTTTATTTTCATCCAAACCAGAATGGCGAATGAAGGCCATTATAGTAGAATACAAAGCAAAGTATTTAGGTACTTCTCCGGTCTTTCCCTTAATGTAATCCATGACAAGTTCACAGTCATCATTCCATAGAGGACCAACAACAATCCAATTACTTGACACTTTTATACCCTTTCAATAGAGCTTCTGCTTCATCATATGGATAGTAATAATAGATAAGAGTCTTTACTGCCTTACGCCATCTCTTTTGATCTTTAAGATCTTGTTTAATGTGTGGTTGAAGAGAATCTTTACGTGACTTTAGATCTTCAATATCTTTAGTCAGTCTTTCGTAATCTTGAGCCAATGACTGGCGAACCAAGTCGTCGGTATCAATGTCAACAGTAACTTTCATATCACCCTCACGTCTTAGGTGCAGTTTTCTGAAGGAGACGATTAAGAATTTCAATCGTATCTGAATTATATCCTACTTCTGTAGAATAATCAACAACACATGCCTTTTGAACAGGAGTGTTAGCGGGAACAGTGTCATAAGATACAGTGATTACTTTACCATCCGGATTAATCCATGTCTCAACTGTTACCTTCTGAGTAACACGAGTTGAACGTAGCAAAGAATAGAACTTCTCAGCTGCGAGAAAATCATTAATCTCTTTACCAGAAACACAACCGACTGGTGGCTTAACTGTAGTAGTAGAAAGATCCGCTGGACGCTTCGGTGGCAATGGCACTTCAGTAGCAGCCAATGCTGATGTAGCAAACAACGTAGCGAGTGTAGCAATAGCAAACTTATTCATATTATATTACTCCTTAGTTGACAACTCGTAAGAGGATTGTGTTTTCGTTAATTCTGTACGCCAGCGGCTTATCTGTCTTGAGCTCTTCCATAATCTTGCGGAGTACAAGTTTTCCTCCATCAAGAACCCTCTTGACATATTCCTCTGGCTTACGCCCAGTACCTTTAGTAAATGAAGTTGCATCATTGAAGCCAATGATCGATGTACCCTTGACTTGAAGTCCCCCACGATCGATCGCACGGAAGACCGTGAGAGTTTTGTATTTCGTATTAAACGTCCATAACTCTTGCGCTCCGATAATTTTCTCAGGAGAGACCGATGCAATCTTGTAAGTTGCATCCTCTTTTTGCCATTTAAGACCTTTAAGTTTCTTTTCAACAGACACCACCCTCGGTTTACGTGCAGTGCGAACTTTCTTAGTATTAGAACCATAACGCTCTGCATCTTCAATCATCATATTGAAGAACTTAATAATACGCTCGAAGTCTTTCTTCTTACAATAAGAATATGCCTCATTAAGATCATCAGACTTGCCTTCATAGGCTTCAAATATTTCACCAAGACGAGGAGAGATCTTTTCTGTAATACCTGTGATATATGCTGCAGGAATATTCTGCTTCTGCAGCCAATCATAGAAAGACTCTGGTGTAGCAAGATCAATATTGTCGTCGATGAAACCCTCTACCTCTCCACCAATATCATGTGCTTTCTCTCTCATACGGTCTTGAATAGAGATAACTGGTTTATCATTTTCGGTATTTGTTAATTCTGCCTTAGCCTTTGTCCACATATTAGTAAGAGCAGCACCGATGAACTGCATCGTAGTTCCCTCTGGCTTATAACCACGAGAGATCATACGACAAAGCCAAATAGCTGTCATAGGAAGATCAGCATCTGATATACGAGAAAGTTTTTTACTAAGATCTGGTTTACCTATGGCCTTAAAGTAGTCTTTAAGATAATCTCTAGCTTCCGAAACGGACGCCATATAGTTATACCAGTTCAAACATAAAGTAACATTTACTTTTTCTGTCATCAATGGTTCATCACCAAGATGCTTCTTATTAACCAGATATGCCTCTGACTTAGTAACACGAACAGCTTTGGGCTTACGTTTTACTACTCCTGGACGACGAGCCATGCTATAACCCTTTCTCAATCTTACAATATATTATACCCTATTTTTCACAGGATGTCAAGTTCTTTTTTATCTTTAGATGGCTCTGTAAGTGATTGATTTAATCAGGACTTCTATGGCTCCGTGTTTAGGAGGAACCAAAGTTAGAGTCTTAGCATCTCTCGGTAGTCCTAATAAGAGAACACTGAATACGTGAGTAGTGTTTCTGTTGGTTACTCTTGAATCGCCATCGAGCCAGTTTATCTTACCAACGAACTTATCCTTCACAGAAAGACGAATAGTATATTTGTCAGCAGTTGTAATAGTATCAATCTCAAAGTCAACAACCATTACCTGATTACCAAAGAAATCCTCTGGAAGATCAATACTAACAGGAGTATTTGTTACAGTCTTAGAAACATTAACAGTTACTGGCTTAGTAGCCTTCAATGGTCTCTTAGCAGGAGTCAATAGAATATCTTCACTACTCGGAGTATAGGTAATATTAGTAACACCTTCAATAATATCTTGGTTAGACATCTTAATCATTGATCCATCAACATCAAAGAAGTTGTATGATTGAACACCCCATTCGCCTTTAGGATCTGGTTGTGGGTTAGTATATAGCGACCAAATACGATCAATACAACAATGATGCATATAGAACATAGGATCACGAGCAGCAGATCTTAGTGTGCCCATTGTTCTGTTCTTACCAAATCTTGAACCGATCCAATCATGTCCGTCGTTGTGTGGTCCTTGTTCAAGTAATCCCTGACCAGTCTTACGGTCTGTTGCTGGTAATCCAAGAAACTGTTCATGTGGTGCAGCGAGCATAAGACTTACGTATTCTTTACTCATATAATGTAAGCACTCTTCAATATGCTGCTTAGATTCTTCAGTCAACTCCCAGACAGGATTCATATCAGGATGAAGAATATTAGGTGCTCTGTTACCCTCATATAATGCACTGTTATCAAAGCCAAGATTATCATCAGAGATCATATCTTCTTTTGATAGATCATAACCAAAGAATGGACTTGGAATACCAGCAGCTATACGCTCTTTAGTATTAGGCATACACTTCTGGTTTGTCCAGTCCCAATAAGGCAAAGCAAACTTATCGCCATCAACATTGAACTGTGTTGTTAGAATGTTAGCAAGTATACGTTCTAATGAAAACAGATAACCACGATGCCAAGGTAGAAAGTTCCACGACCAGTGAACAGGAGGATACTCCGGACCAAACTCCGTGCAATGCATAGCATGAACAGTTGCAAAGTTATCCCACTGAAGAGGATGATGTAATGGATACTTGTTACGCATGTAGCCAACAGCTTTACAAAGATTGACTAACTCTTCATTAGTAAGATCAATGAATGCCTTACGTGTTCTCTTTGGCTCTTTTGAGAAGTCGACCTTTTTAGTAGTAACATCATGCATCCAAACAAAAGCATTATCCATACGCTCATGTGCACGTGCAGGAACTGACATTAATGACATTGCTGTTGCTAAGAGAAAAGAACGACGATCCATTATAATATCCTCTAATGTTTTTATTATTTATTAAATGAAAAAGGGGAGCCGAAGCTCCCCCTTTAACACCCCCAGTATTATTATGCTGCCTCAGCCATCGCTACAGCAGCCTCGAGAGCCTTAACCTTCAGACCCTTGTTATATCCGTACCAAGCAGACTGCAGACGGGTGTCAGCAGAACGCCCAAGAAGATGATCTGTCATATAAGATACTGTGTTATAGACAGGCCACCAAGTACCCTCTGCATATTCTGCACCAGGCTGAGTATGAAGAATATCAAGAGCAAGAGCAGCATTCTTTGAGATCTTCTTTTCTTCCTTAGCTGCTTCTGAAGCAGGAAAGATACGCTCAAAGTATTCAACAATAGACTCATGCTTGGCTTTCTTTGAGCCAAGGAACTGAGCCATCTCTTTATACTTCTCCAACTTGTCAGTAGCAATACCTAACATCTCTTTTACGTTAGCAGCATCAAACTGGCGACGATGAGAAATCTTCACCATACGCTCAACAGCACTACTAAGAGAAAGCGTAAGAGTGTTATTACAAACAACACGGATAGGAGTGAAACGAACGTCAGTCGAGCAACCATACGTATGGAAGTTAGAGAACAGAAGATATGAATCAATCTGGTCGCCTTTGAACAACTCAAACGATTGCTTAACTTTAGCAAGACCCCAAACGATCTTACCGTCCTTAAGAGAACCAGCGGTATTCATTTCCATATCGCCAGCCATAACAAACTCATTGAAGAAGTCAAACGCTTCGGCGTTCTGAACTGGGTTCCAATCGTCAGATACAATATCAAGAACCTTACGATCGCGAGAACGAATCAGAGCCTTATCTTTAACTTCAATAACATTATCATCTCCACCGTCACCAAGAACAGCGAACAAAGGAGCTTTTTCTACAGTCCAGTTAAGACCAGCAGCCTCTAACATCTGTTCTGGAGTAAGATCGGCAGGTACCTCTACACCAAGATTATGCCATGGCTTTTCGCCGACATAAGCCATCTGAGCAACACCGTTTACAAATTCAAGTTCATGAGCCATCTTTTTTTTCTCCACTTCAACCAATTTACACTTTATTATAAGTCTAATCTTATTAAAAGTAAAGTCTTTTTTTCAGAAAAAAGATATTAAAGATGCCTCAGGGTAAACCAGAGACCCTTCATCTCTATCCAGAGACGAACATAAAACGGGATACCGTATAGGTTATGACCACCGTAAGTATCCTTGTATCCATTATATGTTAGGAACTCTGTATCGATACCTATCATTTTCAATAGATTATACAACTCCTGAGATTGAGAGTATGGTATAACCGTATCGTCAACAGAATGAGCAATAAACGTAGGAGGATAATCTCTCGTTATCTTAAAGATAGGACTCATATCAGTATACAGTTTAGGATTCTGCTCGTATGTCTGTTTTCCAACAACATCAAGAGGCTCCATAACTTTGGTCATCTTTGATTCAGTTAAATCAGATGGACCATACATATTTTGGATAACTTGAACTCCAGGTTCAAATCCCATAAACAATGCCAGATGTCCACCAGCACTATCTCCGGCAACTACTAACTTAGTAACATCAAATCCATATATTGATGCAGTGGATCTTACCCATTGAAGAGCAAGACGAACATCTCGTTCTGCAGCTGGCCATTGAGTTTCTGGATTAGACGTAGCCAATGTGTATGTTATAGAAACTACATTAAATCCTGCCAGAGCATACTTCTTTGCTCTATCTTTGTAGTAGTTCTTATCTCCACCAGCCCATCCACCACCATGAATGAATATAATAGTAGGATGAAATTGGCCGTCATTTAAAGTATAAACATCAGCCAAGTTTCTTTCGTATGAACCATACTTAACGTCTTCTCTGACTGTCCAGTCTGGTGTAATGAAACTGGACAATAAAGGTAGGACGTATGGTAGAATATTCATTATGCTGATTTTCTTTCTAACTGATCTTTATAACCGTGATGAAAACCAGCAAGCCATTCTTGCTGACGATAAAGTTCTGCCTGAACTTCTTTCTCGTTAGTCTGATCTACTTCGTCTGAAAGATAGTTGTATGGACAATCTTTAGGATATCCACCAGTCGCATAATGGACACGACCTTCTTCAAAGAATTGATTAGTATACTGCCAATCGTTCATCTTTTCCTCTAATCGTTAAGATATTTGTAAGTCTCAGATATTAACAGAAATAGTATCAACCCAATTGATCCACCAAGAGTAAAAGCAAATGCATAGTTTATCATATTGCTCTGATTGTCGATGAACTCAAAATGAGGATGAGGTATTATACTTGTGCTGAATATTGTCGGCTCTACCATTTATCATACTCCCTGTATTGCCGCATCTATCTCTTATCGCCAATTTCGTAATAACAAGCGATAATGTTTTTCAACTCTGAACGAGCTTTCTCAAAATAATCAGAATCAAGAATGCCAAGAAGAACAATCTTATATTCTGATTCATCCATAAATTGCTTACAGATCTTTAGGTAATCAGCCTGATTCTTTGGTGGCCTTACAGGTTTACCTTTTATTGTATATTTAGAATTGACCAGATCCTCCGTATCAAGAGCATACTTTGTTTCTGGAACAATTGGCTTCTTTGGTGTGAAGGATATGATCTCTGCTGTCATTATCTTACAGCCTCGGATGATGGTTCGCATTTAACACCAAGACGAGCATCCATTCCCATCATCTTAGCTTGAACAGTTCCGAAAGAACATGCACGCTTTTCAATTTGAACATGGTGTGTTTCGCAAGTACCGCTGTAGCACATCATGACAACTGCCGCGACTAATGTTTTCATAACTTTTCCTTTGATTTTGGTGCCCCCACACAGAATCGAACTGCGAATAACGGATTACTAAACCGTTGTTATGCCATTTAACTATGGAGGCATTATTTACTTAGCAACTTCAACGAAGTGCTTTTTTAACTCTGGAGATGCTTTATCTAAGATATCTCCTGAGACACCAACACGAATTAATGCCATTAGTTCTACTACTTGTTCAACTGTAAGATTAGTATTTGGTTTAAATTCGAACAGTCGAGATTGAGTATACTTCTTAGTAGGTGACTTAGCCATTGATGCCTCCGTTTCAGTATATTCATTATACCTTACTTGGTATTAGAAGTCAAGTTCTTTTTAGTCTCTTTTTTCTCGACGACCTTTTCGGTCTTTTCTACTGTCTTTTTAGTGGTTCTCTTTGCTAACTGCTCTAACTCTTGCGCAAAAGGAACCATATGTTCTACGAGTGCATCAAACCCAATGTCATCTACTTCACATTTAACGACATATCCTTCTTGATCTTTAATATCAATTATACCGTTCTTTCCACTAATAACAACAGTTGCATGAAGCAAACTTCCGTGGTCTAAATAAATGGTTTTCATTAGTAGTCCTTCTTAATTTTATTGCCTACTTTCTTTTCCATTTCGACAACTTGTGCTTCAATTGCAGCAATAGGCAGTTCGAATTCTGGTAGCATATGAACAGAAATCCTATCGTCCTCAATATTCTCTCTAAGAGCTTTCAGGCGATCCATAAGACTCTTAAGACCAGTTTGAATACGATCGTCTTCTTGTTCAACAATCTGAAGCCAGATATACGTACCAGGCTTCTCGGTCTTTTCTTTTTGAATATGCTCAGGAAGCAGTTTGTTACCAGCTTCAATATTATACCAATCTAACTCAGCTTCCTGACGAGTATCGTAGATACCTAATAGATCGAAATAATCAAAATCATGCCAAGCAATAAGTTTATATACTTTCATAATGAACCCTCAAATATTAAGCACCAATCTCCGTCATTATTTGTGTAATAAGCTCGCGAACAAGAGAAACATCTTTACCCTCTTTCTCGAGCTCTTCAATCTTATCGTTCATAACAGCACAATGTAACTGAATACGAACAACAACCTGCCCAAGACGACTAACCATATCTTCAGTCTTAGCGAGTTTTTCTTCACAAGTCATTTTAATATCCTTATCTTGGACCAGGAGTAATTACATCAACCTCTACAGGAATTGCCTTGATGGCATCATATTGTTCCTGAGTAACAGTGATAGGTTGAGTCTCATCATCGCCAGCATAAATGTCAGGGTTGCCCCATTGGCGTTGTTCGTATAAACGATTGACCTTATAAAGATCACTACGCCAAATAGCAGTGTTAAACGTATGCATGTTATGCCTTATGAATGTCTATAACTGGACGTGCTCTTTTAATAGCATCAAAAGATGCTTGAGAAACACGAACAATAGAAGTCATTGACTTACGAGAAACAACCTCAAAATAAGGATCATCATTAGGTGGAATATCAAATGCAGCTATCTCTGCATCACGTAATTGTGAACCAGCGACATAGGCAAGGAAATGATTCTTTTCATCATTCACACGAATCTCCTGACCGTCAACAAGAACCTTTACGTTCAATGCAACAGTAGGAACTTTCCAAGGTTTCTTTTCTTCTTTATGTTCTGACATTTATACCTCCTAATATTACGCCAGTGGCGTATAGGATATATTTAGTCCTCGAAGAAATACGTATATATGAGGATACCCAGAGCGAATAACCCTACGACATACCCCAGACCTACACATAGCCATATGATATTATGATAGTTCATAACGACCTCTAATAACAGTTCTGAAATACTGTATTACCGAAACGATTAATCGTGCAATGCTTACCGTTAGTATCAGAATAGAACTGAGTGTTCTGACCACCATTAGTAATCATAAAGCTCGAGCCATTGCTGTTATAACCAAAGATAGGATAATTGTTATCAGTATTAAACTGACCAATTGGTTGGTCGCCAGCAAAAGCAGATGTAGAAATAGCGAGAAAGAAAAGAATATACTTAATCATCTTGTTGTCCTTCCATCGTTGAATCCATCGTCATATGCATGGTAGAGCTCATTTTCCATTAGGATCTTTAATCTCTTTATCAGTGCTCCTTTGTGTTCCGGAAGAATAGACATCTTCATAGTAACAGGAGCATCCTCTTGAAGCCAAGCATTAACTATGTCCTGTAATTTAGTTTCCATTTTTATCGGAAGGTGCATTACGTTCTCCATTAAGATAATGGTTAAGTGCAATAACAAACCCAGCAGAACACCAAAGAGCAGCAATAAGATGAATAGTCGGAGTAGCACCAAATGCTAAGAATATAGCATTGATGATAACGAACAAACCATTCAATATCATAAGTGTTATACTAATCTTAGGTGACATTTATTTCTCCAAACAAATCCATTCTATACGTTTGCCCATTTGCGTTTCAAATTTTAGTTTTTCGCTCCACTGTATCCCAGCCTTTTCACATGTTTCTTTTGAACTGAACTCCATCCACACAGATGATATATTCGCAGGAAACACAACAGAAAAGACCAGGATAAAGGTCTTCATTAGTCAACTTGAATAAGCGACTGTGGATTAATACACAACCTTGTAACCTTAGAATGAAAGTCCATTACAGTTGCAGATGTAGGATAGCCATTAGACTCCTTACATGCTTGCTCCCACTCAACACCTTCATTATGAATATGAACTCCAACAGCAGCGATATAACCGATAACAATCAATGTTACCACCCACGGAAAGATCATCATTACTCTATCCATTATAGCCCCCAAAGATATTTGATACATGCCATTATGATAAGACCCTGCATAAACCCAGAAGCAAACTCATTAAACAGAGTTAAGAACTTTTTCATCTTATTGACCTTTCTGGTCTAAGCCAGTTACAACAACATCCCATTCTCTCATATCAGGCATCTTAAGCCAAATCATTTGATTAGGAGGAGTCGTTACCATCTCGCCAATAATACGATGTGGCACATGCATCATATTTAGAATCTTAGCCATTATGATTGTTGCTGAACGAGAGTTGTCAGACTCTTTGCCGTTTGATTCTGATGCTCCATGAACACCGATAGAAGAACGAGCCGAAGCATACTTCTCATGGCCAGCAGCGAAAGCAAGAAAGCAAGCAGAAGCACACATTGCATCTTTTACAACAACAGTAGCGAGCTTATTATCGTTCACGACATCAGCGATATGAATGCCTTCCATCATATTCCCGCCAGGAGAAGAAAGACGAATAGCGATAACAGAACGATTATTCCAGCGAGCCTTATTGATTATAGATTGAAGACCTTTAGCATCTCCCTGATTAATCTCTCCTTCGAGAGTCAGAATAACATTACCTTCATTGTTAACATATGAACCTAACTTAGCAGCCTCTGCTGTGCCATTATATCCAAGACTCAGAACCAGAGCAATAGTAGTAAGCATCTTATTCATCTTAGGACCTTTCTTTCTCAATCTTACATATTATTATAACCTGAATTTTGTCAAAAGTCAAATACTTTTTCAGGTATAGTATTTAATACTTCCATCTCTTTTATAAAGTATGCCGGACCCTCTACGTCCAATCTGTATTCTCTTTCTACATAACTGTTAGCGATCTCTTTAGATTCGCAAACATAAAGAACATGCCCAGAAGATCTGCCATACTCTTTTGATACAACGAGCCATACTTTCTTAGCCATTAGTAACGCTCCTCGCCAAAGAAATCCTTATACTCTTCATCTGACATAATCTCGTCGCAGATAGCGAACAGATCGCCGCCTTGATAAAGGCGCCACTTATTACCTTGTTTATCGGTATGAACAAGATTGTCCGTGCACCAAGCCCAAACATCCCAGTAGGAATCATTCTCAGGATCAGGACCAGTCTTTAAAATATTCAGATCCCATTCGGACATAGCCTCCCAGCCAGAAGCATAGTTCTCGGCAAAGATCTGAGGAATATAAACGCCATGATGGTCAGAGAGGAGAATTTCAATACCCGACATTAGAGTGCCCTTTCTCAATCTTACAATATATTTTACCCTAATTTTTTGATATTGTCAAGTCTTTTTTTATGTCTTAGTATATACTCTTGGTAGAAAGGATTTGGGTGATTTATCAGTCGTTTATGGTATAGGTCAATTACTTTCATAGCAGCGGTGGATTGAAAAAGATTAGGTATGAACCCATGAATGATTGAAGCGAAGCCCACGAGTATGAGCTCCACTCCAGCAACTACGGCGAATTTAAGATGTTGAAGATATGATGTTTTAGAGAGTCTCAGATGTTCTTTTGCTTTGTCAAGCATCAATGACCTCTAACTTATCTTTTACTACTCTAAGTGTAACCAGTTCTCCACCATCATAGCGAACATAATCACGGCCACCATCAATGAAGGCATCATTCTCATTACCTTTTTCTAAGACCATACGATAGTCATGGCGATAGCGAGAGTAGATAATTTTATCATCGACGAGTAGCCCAGAGAAGTCCTCTGAGACTGCCGAGATACCATCAGCGACATAGAAGTGACCATCATCCTGATACAGAGCCATATAGTTAGACCCATCTGGATGAGGAGTTTCACTATAGAAGATAGCAGCAGGAAAGTTGCACCAAGTCCCACTTTTACCACGGAGACAGGACTCGAACACATACTTGCAGTTATGTAGTTCTTCTACTTTAGCAATACCTTCTGGTTTCAGAAAGGAGCATTCATTTAGAATCTGAACCATTTTGTTTCCTTATGTTCTTTATAATCTGGAGATATTCTTTCACAGATATATAGCCCTGCATCATTAGTAATTCTGATGAGGCAATTTGGGCTTCGGCTTTTTCATGTTCGGTCATTAGTATACCTCCAAGCCACGCTCTTTCATTTCACGTTGACAGGCATAGAACTCCTGAGATACTTCATTACGTTCTTGAGCTTCCGATGCCCAATTACCTTCTGCAGCCATATAATACATATAGGATCTAAACAGACGAGCATATTCTTGTTGAAGAGCTTCATTAGAGAAGTTCTTATATTCAGCAACTTTAGTCATGACAATTCCTTATTAGTGGTCAGTATTAAAACCTTCATAGCCATCATACCAGAAGAACTTAGCAGCATTAATTAGCGAACCCTCAGTAACCAGCCCATTACTTTGCCCGATTCGAAGGCTCCTAACCATAACCCACAACGCCAGATGACCACCCATCACAACCTCCTAAAATCTATCATGCACATCAACAAGATCCAACGACTGTTCCAACGACTGTTCCATCGGATGTCCAGGTATAGACAATCCAACAGGATCGGAGAATCCATCATTTTCTAATAGTTTATTACAACGTCTTTTCCAGTCATCACGCTGCCACTGTGCTTTTTCCAACGACAACTCATGGTAATCATTGGCAATGAATTGGACGAGCTCTTCGTATTTGCGTAATCTTTCGATTTCTCTATCCCAGTCGTTTATGTTAGCACCCATGTAATATCCTCCGGTTCGACAACTTCTTCTGCACCATCGTATTCACGTATAAAGTAACGGTCGCCTTTTAATTCTTCAACAGCGAGATCGGTATGAATGATACCAACCTTAGATATGTATTCTTCGACAGCAAGGACAAGGTTTGGATCATGCCTTGATATATCATCCACATACCCCATGTAGGGATCATAATCAGTATTAGCAAGTTCATTGTATCTCTCAATGACTTGTTTCGGTAGACAGTAGGCACCATAATTAGCATTGAATACTACTTTAGTCATATTACCCTCATTATAGTCTATTCATGATAGGAAGTCAATAATTGTTTCTCGAGTATCCATTTCTGATACTGTTCTTCGGTAGAGAAGTATTGAATGATACGATCCAGAGAGTCCAGTAGTTCTTCATCAAGACCAAGAAAATAGTCCGAGCAATCGATCTTATCTTCAACACAGTTAAGACGATAGGCGAGTTTCAGTGACTGTATCGTTATCTCATCCATATCCTCGATGAGATCTGCTGCCTTTTGTATGTCTGAGTCCATACATACTGCCGAAGGATATGCTCGTAGTTTTCTGATAAGATCTTTTATCATACTTTCCATCCCCATCTCCTTATCCATATTGGACCGAAGTGATAGGAGACGTAAGGGTCTCCGGAGTTGAACCTCGGCGTCCTGCCGATCTCCCATAATCTAGGGTTCCACAGCCAATAGATCTCTGTCTTACGATTTAGTAACATTCTTCATCCTCCTGAAATGGTATTGGTCTTAGTATGTCCTGCACTTGATTCTGTATATGAACAAGAGTCGAGCGAAGTTTCGTATTCTGTTTAGTGGCCTCTCTATTGAGGTCCGAATAACTCTGTATTGCTCGTAGACAGTCAGCATTATGTTTCTCCAGTTCAGCAATATGGTCGTTATTTTCTTTTATCGTTTTGAGCGCTTCACGCATACGGTCTTTCCAAAAATCTATTTCTGCTGCTTGTGTCTCAATAGTGTCGGCGGCTTCTCCAAGCATTTTCATTCCGCTTGTAGTATGTCCAAGGCGCAGTCGTTCAAGCAATGTTATCTCAGTCATTCCTTTTCTCCACCAGAAATAATGATTGACTTTTGTATTTGATGATTTGGTTCTATACCTAAGGTTCTACTCAGCTGATTGTAATCTAACAGAAGGTTCATTAGAATAGGTCTACACGCATTCCGAGTCTGTTCATCGGATTCAAAGATCAATCTTAGAAATTCCGAATGTAGCTTATCAAAGTTCTCCTGTAGCATCAACATCCCCAAATGATAAAGCGAATTGCCGCAATCCATATAGTCGCAAAGAACACGAAAGGCAGATATCCAATATACTCTATTGCTTCGAAGATACTCGTTAGAAATCGTAAGAAAGACATCGCGGATGCCATAATAAAATCACTCATACTTTCTCTCTCAATACCTTATCGCCAATCTTCATCACGAAGTTTTCTGACAAAATCCTCGCTGCTCAAATCTCCAGTTGCCTCTGGAGCACATCCTCTTAGGTCGTCCCAGTCAGGAGTATCTTTCTCTCCCAATACCTTACGGGCTTGGCGTAGGTCGCCACATGATACAACTTGCATCAAAGGATAGTCGTCTGATGCAGCATTATGTCCGGCTTCTATTGCTGTCTCTCCTAGCGCGAACGGCTTTAACGCTGCCTCTAGTTCAGCAATCCGCTCATTAGCCTTTTCTATGTCAGCCAAATATTCCAAAGCCAGTTCCTTTTGCTGCTCCCATAGTTCAGTCGCACACTTTAGTTCGCGCTGTAAAAGCTCAATAGCGTCGGCGGCTTCATTGAGGAAATCTACATACATATTTTCGGCATGTTCCCGCAATCGCTTCACAAGGTCTGAATAGTCACTCATACTTTCTCTCCTGTATATTTGGAGCTCCTAAGAACCATTATAACTCTGTCTCTAAGTTGATACTTCATCACCAATCCCCAAAATATCTATCAATCGCTACTACTGCTACGAATAACACCGGTACCAGTATAAGTCCTAATCCTATCTCTGCCATCATTTCTCTCCCAATACCTTACGGGCGGCGTCTATCGCACGATTAAACACATTAGGTTGCTTTCCTATTACTTCCGAAACGCCTTTTTCCCAATCATCTTGTGTGTCAATCATCAGCTTTAACGCTGCCTCAAGTTCAGCGATACGGGCGTCTGTCTTTTCAATAAAGCCCTTTGCCCATTCGTCGTTTTTATCAATAGAAGCCTCCAGTTCTGCAATCCGCTCGACATTCTCCTTTATCTGTGCAAGTGCTTCGCGAGTTCTTTCTTTCCAATATTGATCATCGCTCATAATCATCTCCTCCTCAAAAGAACGCCGAATCATCATAGGCGTGTATACTTATCTCCCTATAATCATCAGCAAATACTACCACATCATCCTCCATAATCTCTTTCTGAGCTCTTATATCCCATATCCTATGAATGAAGTCTGGCTTACCGAATATACGTACTGCAGTAGTATACCGATCGTCTTTAAAGCCAACAAAATGGACGAGTCCTAAATGTATAGCCATCTTCATGATGATCTCCTGTTCAATATACAATGAAGGATAGAGAGTTTACTATGCTCGCTGCCATTGCTCGCTTGCAAGACACAATGGCTTCCGCTTACACAAGGTTAGGGCGCTTGTTTAAGGATCCTGCCCACACGAGCTCTCTACCCATCATTATATACAGACCTCCGGTATGTGAAAATTTCTGCAGAAAAAAATTCTATTAGAAAGTTCATAAGACTCCTGGAGCTCCTGTATTGTGTCGTATTCTTCCTGAAGACTCCTGGAGCTCCTGTATTGTGCAGAATAATTTCTAGGCTCCGGGTCCCCCTGCACAATATCGCACATTCCATAAAGGGGGGGGGTCACCCCAGAAGAGCGACCAACCCCAGACCAATCGGCAGACCGAACAGAATCACGAACAGAACCACATCGCTCATCTACGGATCTCTTTAGACATTACGTAAGTCCATTTGCCATCAGCCCACTGCTTGGACTTCACGACCTTATAGCCCAGGTCGCTCATCTCGTCCAGTCGTTTGGCCACATAACGGAACGAGCCAGAGAATATCACCTGATGTGTCATACAATTACTCCTAATGATTCGAAGTAGGCCTTGCACGGAGCATCTACTGCAATACGGGTTGTGTAGAGGTTATCCTCTTCCACGTGATCGTTGTCAGCCAGATATTCAGAGCGAGCAGCCTTAGCAGCTTCTTCAGATGAATACAAACCCAGTAGCTCGTCAGCACCCTCATAAGCACCAACCGAATACCATACAGCATATACGTTGTTCATATCAGATCTCCCAGATTGCGTAGCCGAGCCAGATTAACCAAACATCGTCCTTTATAAGACGACAGTCGAAGTTCGCGAACTCTTCAGCCAATGTCATATCAGAGCTCCAATGTTCCAGGGACAATCCACCAGCTGTCAGATGCTCCACCCCAGTTGTCTCCGTTCAGGGTAATATAAACAACTGTCCAACCAGCATCAGAGTCAAGAGCGTGCATGTAAGACATATATTAGTTCCTCTTCTCAACCTTACAATATATTATACCCTCGTTCTTGTGAAAAGTAAAGCATTATTTTTAAGTTTACTATTGTTTTTTTCATTAAATTTTATTAATGTTTATATTCGTAAGTCATTGATTTTTTCGTTTACGTTCGCGATAGTAAACTACGCAATAAAGCCCAAGACCGAGAGCTCCGCAGAGGCAATGATCTTGGGCTACTGTTACGTGATAGAAATGACTTTACTTTAAATCCGTTTTAGGGTATAATCAGTTACGTGGACCAGGAGGACAAATCGTTACCTTACCTCCAAGTGCAATGAACTGAGCGTATGCAGCATCAGCCAAACGACGGAGCTCGGCATGTGTTGCTGGCTTAGAAATAGGTGGGAGCTCAGGAACCTTAGTGAAGTCGATTGTTGCCTTAGACATATCACATATCCTTCTGTTTACTAATGGGGTGCTGGATCCTGGTGTAAGGTTAGGAGAGGAGCCCAGGATCCAGCCTTGGAGTTAGAGAACGTTCTTAAGATCGTCCATCTTTAAGAACGCAGGAGCAGAGAATCCATCCAATTCTGCTTCGAGCTTAGGAACTGCATTAGCATCAAAAGGCTCATCAGATACACGAGGCTCAGCCACAGCACCTTTAGCGTACTTACGAGACACTGCCTGCATTCTGGCCATGTTCTTAGCCTTAATATCGTTGATCTCTTCTACCGTGAGATTCTTATTGATAGCAGCTTTCTCACGATCACCAGCAACACGAGGTGCAGGAACCTTAACCTTAGTGGCTTTAGGAGCTTTAGCAGCTTTCGGAGCAGCCGTACGAGTGCGAGTTGAACTGGTCTTACCGATGCCGTTAGCCTTACCAGTGCGGATAGCCCACAGATATGTAGAGCGAACATCTTTCTCGTTAAGAGCTTTGCCAGGAACACCCTCAATAGCCAGGATCAACTTAACTACTTCATCCATCGGCTTATCAGCGTTCGCATCCATAACAGCAAAGATCATACCCTGTTTTGAATTAGGAGCAGCCATTTTCATCATCCTATAGTTAGCGAGGAATTTCTCCCTCAATCAATCTTACACCTTATTATACCCTAAGATTTGCCAAAAGTAAAGCATTATTTTTGTTTTTTTACATCTTTTTTTCTCGATAGTAAACTAAGCCTCCAGGACCGTGTACTTAACGAACTTAGGATTATCCTTGTGAAAGTCAATATAGTACTTGACAGCCGTGCGAGATACATTATAATAGATCTTAGGTAGGACATAACCCTTGAACCATACGACGAGATCGAATTTCTGTACGTTCATTGCAGTACTTCCAATAACTGAGTTAAAACAACGAATATCATCAGGCCAATAGTCATAAGACCAATCCCGATAAGATTCTGAATATCTTCATTGCGCATTGTTATTCTCCTTTCATATAGTTAAGGTAGTGGTTAACAAGGGCAAATAATTCGTCATCGTTTAGGTCTTCAAACAGGTCATAATCATTATACAAATCAGCCCAATCATAACCGTCACTGGGGCTATTAGCAGCAAAACCCTTAACAACATTTAAAAGGACCGAACGATAATTAGGCATATTTTTCTCCTCAACCAATCTTACACCTTATTATACTATATTCTGTAGAAAAGTAAAGGACTAATCTTTAGTTTACTATTACTTTTTTCATTAAATTTTGTTAATGTTTACTATCGTTTACTATCGCTGCTACCTGATGTGCTGTAAGACCGAGCGCCTCGCAGCCTGTGGTGAATAACGCATCGTCGTAGCTGCAGGAGAAAAACTGCATGCATTCGAGCACTGCTGAGTCCAGGACTTCCACAGCTGTCTCGCCGATCCAGGTAGTAACGTAGCCCATAGCCATCTCCTCAACCAATCTTACAATATATTATACCCTATTCTGCAGAAATGTAAAGCACTATTTTCAAGTTTACTATTGTTTTTTTCGTTTACGTAAACTAAGTTTACTATCGGTCGGAATAATAAGACTTTACCCCGACCGAATTATAGGCTAATATTAATAGTCGGCTTGAATTACTCCATCCTTAATAGAGACATATACCTTACCATATGCAATCTCGCCCATATGTTCCATATCCTCATAACCAACCGAGAATACTAAACAATTAGGATCAGTAACTGAGGTATGAGAATACTTTACCTCTAATAAATCATCGCAGTTATACCCAGAATGCTCCAGGCAATTAACCAATTCATCTCTGGTCCAGGATTTAATATCGTAATTCATATTATTCTCCTATTCTACCATTTCTATTAAATCATCGCGACCGTTATAAAGGCAATAAAGATCGTCTAATTCGCCGTATTCTATATTATCGTCGTTTAATAAATTACTAACGATAATATACGCTTCGTCTAAATTCTTAACCTTATAAACCAATTCTTTATTATTATAGAAAATTTCTAATTTATTAGCCTTAGCCATATTGGGTCTCCTCTGATCTTACACCTTATTATACCCTAAGAACGGAGAAAAGTAAAGGACTATTTTTTAAAACATTTATAAAGTGCGTTTACTATCGTTTACGTTCGAATATAAACTAAAGCTCGGGCTGGGCTATAGGGCTGTGTGGTTGGCCAGATAATAAGCACCAGCAGCCACAGGAGTCCACAGGAGTCCACAGGAGCTCCAGCACAGAGCACAGACTCCGACGGAAGCAACCCCGAGAACATTAAAAAAAGAGGATTAAAATATTTCGTGTATTTTTCGATTAAAATACCTCGTGTATTTTTCACCTAAATAGCCACCAATTATTCCATATATTTCAACCATTCCAGAGGCGTTATGCCCGTCTTAAGGAATTCACGAGCGTCATCTGATAGTTCAGGGAATATATCTTGAATTAACCCCTTCCCTGATTGATAAGCTAACATACGTAATTCGAATTCCTGCTGATCGTATAGGTCAAATTCCATAGTATGAAGTATACCAGTAAACGGTGATTCCTTACTGTATCTCGCTGACATTGGATTCTGTCTCCTCTATATGCAACGGGTAATGATACATATGTAGATATTCCTTATTAAGGGCAATACAATAAGCCTTGGCCTCCTCATATGTGAATGTTACGTCGCCGTGGTCGATATTATCGGGGGTTCTCCAGGCTACTACCCACGCCTTATCTCTTTTCTTATTAGTATTACTAGGCATCCTCTACCTCCTTAATATGGCTGCAAGTCCTACGGTAACTATAGCCCGTGCAATTACAAGACAGGCTACCGTTAGTATTAAGGCTGACAATGTAGGATTTATTACCACGAAAGATGCGAACTGAATGATTGATGGAATTGCTAATATTGCTCCTAATAGCACGCCGAGAACATATAACATTATCCTTGCTAAGAATACGAACATTGCCGTTGTCCTCTGTTAATGTGAACCACTCGTCTGATAGGTAATTAGGTGATGGGCCTATCTCGCCTGTGTACTCGCTATACTCACGGATTACTCCGGCAGCGTAGCGGTCTCTCTGGTCCCACAAAGGATGACGCATACGTGTTGTTATATACATATCGAAAACTCCTACTATATTCATATTATACTACGGTCTATCGGAGAAGTCAACTAAATAAGAATACCTGTCGCGATCCGGCAAGATCCACAGGCTCTATTATTGGAAAGGAATAACAGCTATGAATACTTATAATCGCACCCACAGCCGATCCTATCGCCGTATATATGAAAAACATTACGGTCCTATCCCCAAAGATGAACTCGGTCGCAGCTACGAGATACACCACAAAGACGGTAATCACGCCAACAACGACATTAATAACCTACAGCTGGTTACTATAGAAGAACACTTCAATATACATTACGCCCAAGGCGACATGACTGCCGCCTCTATGATATCTAAACGTATGCACTACGCCCTAACATCTGAGCAGTTATCTGAAATTGCCCGTCACTCAGTCAAAGACCAGATTGAACGAGGCGTCCATAACTTCTCTAATCCCGAACTACACGCTGAATATACCCGTCGTGCCATTGAACGAGGAACTCATTGCACTCAAGATAGTGCTCTTCAGAGCGCCAAAGGTAAGAAAGGAGCGGCAGCGTCACGTACTAAAAGAACGAGACGCTTCGCCGTCGATAACCCTAATACTAAGATGAAGACATGTGAGCGTTGTGGTGTAACTACTACAGCGCCAGCCTACGGTAAATGTCATGGTCCTAAATGTGGAACCACTATTACTTACAAAGGCAAATCCTCGCAACACGCTCCCAAGAAGGGTTAGAGGCACGGAGGCCAGCTAACTTAATAACAGAGCGTAAGGATAACTCACGAAGAGATTCAGCGTAAATCTCAACGAAAGATAAGACGTCTGCCTGAGCTTCAATATCAAGATTAGACAAAAGACCTTCTTCAACTACCTGACCAATACGGACAAGGCAATCCTTACGGGTCTTAAGCGTAAGATCAAGATATAAGCTACGAGACATCAACGCCTCAAGATGCGGAGCGTACTTATGCTTCTTATCAATCAACGCCTGAAAGTCCAGATTAGTAAGAAAGATAATAGAGCCTTCAAAGTCAAAATGACGAGGAATAATCTCCGCTGTATCTTCATCAACCATCTTATATTCAGATAACCAAGATACACGACGGCGAACGGATGAATCGGCGACTGCCTTAAACATATTAAGAGATACATCTTCGGAAAAGATATTATCTATATCGTCGAATACAATAACATTACCCTTGTGACGATATTGATACAGCGTCTTAAGAAGACCAGTGCTCTTAGCAAAACCCTTAATGACCGTCCATGTATTCTCGTTAGGGTCATTGGCCTCTAATGCCTGAATAACCGAATGTGACTTACCAACGCCAGGAGAGCCTGAAACGATAACAGCACGGACTTCTCCGCTTATCGCTCCTTGGGTTAAATCCTGCAGCACATCAAAACGCTCGCGGATACGCTCCTCAATGGCGTCGTCGCTCTCAACTACGGCGTCAACAGCGGCGATAGGATCTTGAACTGTTCGGGTGTTACGGTAACCACGAGCCATAATATATCTCCTCCTCAATCTTCACATTATCATACCCTACATTTTGATAAATGTAAAGCACAAAGATTAGGTAGAAAGACCTAATGATTCTAATACTTCTACATGCGATGGGTTCTCGTCCATATACCAGAGATCTAATTCCTCGTCGCCGTATCTACCAGAAACTGATGCTACTAATTCCAACGCTGTGCTATCCTCTGTGAGACGGAGAATGCTCTCTGACTCCTCGACATCTCCGTCGAATGGAATATATGCTGTGATAGTATAACGGCGATCGGGGTTATCCTTCATCAGATCCTCAAACAAAGCGTAGGCGATAAAACCATCGCCTGTTACTGCATGCATATCTCCGTCTGTCGTGGTGTTATCTTCTAATACTCTATATGAGTCTACGTAATAGGTAATATGCATGTTAATATCCTCGCTACTATTCTGGCCAAATCTCGACAAACCAATGCGACTGGTTGGCTATTGTGGCGCCACCACGGAATGTTGTGAAATGCTCGCCGTAATCCTTAATATGAAAACCGACGCCAGCGCCCATTAACTTCTTGCATACGGCAATCTTATATGACTCGGCGTCGGCTCCGTGACGGTAATAGAACCCACGACGTATAATGAATGAACCATCACGCTTCTTACCTACTGTGTCGGCTAATGAAGACAAGGACTTCTTGATAAGACCAACGGACAAATTAGAGCTATTCATTCTATCGCCTTTCTCAATCTTACAATATATTATACCCTCGTTCTTGTGAAAAGTAAAGCCCTATTTTCATTAAAAGATGTTAATGTTGGTGTTGTAAGTGACTGAAAAAAATAGGAGGCGTTTACTATCGCCTCCTACTGTAGTTTATATTCGAACGTAAACTAAGTTTACTATTACTGGACTCCGTCGCCCTTAGTCGGCGTTGCCTGACTCTTA
>Ga0208505_1000093_pt1 | contig 20078 bp, 20 predicted proteins | sample CryBogCBH15Jul08_FD_184607 | JGI IMG/M metagenome (GOLD analysis project Ga0208505, IMG submission 184607) | Freshwater microbial communities from Crystal Bog, Wisconsin, USA - CBH15Jul08 (SPAdes) | ecosystem: Environmental > Aquatic > Freshwater > Lake | place: Crystal Bog, Wisconsin, USA...
TATTAATACTTGTTAAGTTATCGTTTCCAATTATTTTTTTTCCAAGTTTAACTAAACCAGCTTTATCAGTGTGATCAGGCATCTGCTCATTCAATCGAATACTTTCATCAGAGAGATGTTTTTTCCAAACCAGGAGATCATCTGAGCAATACAGTGAAATAGCCTTTAAAACAAAAAATAATACAAATACCGCAAATACGGAAAATAAAGCATACCTCATACTTATCTTTACATCAGCATAACGGTAGCTTGTTGTTGCATTCGTATTGATATATTTTTCATTGCTAAAAATATGGCTCAATGAGACTATGAGCAAGATCAAGAATATCACTTCAATATTGCTTATGCTCAAACAAGGGATACTTTGGCCTGTAAGAGGTATAAGCAATAGATTTGAAGCTACTGGATAGATAAATGAAATGATAGTAAACGCCAGCAAAAACCTTACCAGCTCAGCCTCTCTAGTAAGTGGAAATGCAAAACTTTTATTTTCCCCAATCCAGCACTCTCTGATAGAACAAAACAGTAACAAAGTAAGGTTTGAGATCAGCATCAGCATTACTGCCGTAAAGAGGATGAGAAATGTAAACCCGCCAAAGGTTAAGCTCCAGTGAAACGCAAAGTCACTGTGGCAGGTACTTTTCATATTTGCTGGTATAACCACATTATTGAAAGATGGATTTTTAAACTCCACAATATTCTTTAAATTCAGCAATAAAGTACTATACGATTCCCGTGAGGCTTGATTAGCCATAGAAAGATTGGTTGACTCGGGGCTTGTATAGGGAGCAATAATCCGATAAGATTTTCCATGCGACCACAAGTCTGGAAACAAATTGTAGGTGACATAAATTATCCCGATGAAACCAATAGCAAAAAGAAGTACTTTTTGTATTTTTATCTCTTTTCTGACCAAACCAACCAATATAAATGATAACGCGGTATAAATGAACGAACCATAATCCGATGTAATTAATGATATAAATAAAGTATATACGAGAATTGAGACAATCAGGATAACGCGGGCCACATACGTATTATCATGGCGTTTCTGAAAATATCCCTGAGCAAAATATATCAATAAAAGAACAACTACCTGTTGAACATGAAGAACAGGGACAATTCCAAAAAGGCTTTCATTTCGAGTGTACATCATCATAAGAATCGTCACCGATACAACGATAAAGAGTATAATCCAGGAAACATATTTTTTAACAAAACAGGTAAACAGGTAAATATATTTCTGATCTTTTCCAAGACCAATATTGTACAAAAACCCTTTTGACAGAAAAAAAGAACCGTTTAATAGCATTACCAAACCCAAATACCATAACCTTCCCGCAGCCATATAATAAGATGTGAGAAAAAGCGGGATGGCTAACATTACTATGCAGTTCAATAAAATCCTTATACTGAATAGGGATTGAATGACAGGCGAAAGGGATTTTGTATAAAGCTTGATAAAATATATCTGAAACGCAATAAGACAGAAAAAGAAAACTAAGTATGCTATTAAAAACAATCTCGGATATTTTGGCGTAATTGAAAACGAATACCCCCCGACTGTAAAAGCAAGATCATCACCACTGGCTTCTTTAATTATATGACCATTACTGTCCTTGATTTTATAAGTCGCCGAAAATGTTGTTGCGTTGATTGCCACGGTGTATCTTGATGGCGCTACAGTTGCATTGTCAAACATGAATACATTTGGGCAATTAGTCGCAACTGGTTGATTTACAACTATTTCATAGAAATTATTGCCACTACTTTGAACGGAGTATTTAACACCTATCCCATCGTCTTTTGTTTCAAGAACAATTTCTTTACCAATTTTTGTCAACTTTACACTTACACGATTTTCTTGTGTACCAACACTACTGTTGTATTTAATTCCCTTTTTCAGAAGTATATCCTGATTAATTTCTTCTGATGAACCGAAATATTCGCCTTTTTCAAACCACTTGTCATTCAATGTTTTTGCAAATGGCAGAAAATAATTGCCAGGTTTACGATTTTCCGGATTAAAAACACACGCATTGTTTTTTAATACAAATTCTTTTTTTGATTTGTCGAAAACAATATAGCCCAAAGTATTTGGCATAATTACTCTGGATTGATTATAATTTACGAACAAAGTATCTTTCGACTGCCTTTTGTAATTACTGATTGCTATTACTTTGCCACTATCAAGTAACACACCCGTACACTCCACTGTGTAAGGAGTTCTGTTATTAAAGAGCATTGTATAGATGCTGAACGCTCCGTATATTAAGCTTGAAAAAGCCAATATCACTAAAAGATAAAATCGTTTTTGCATGATTTATTTTTTTAAATTTGGCAATAATTCATCAAAATTCTTCAATGCTTGCTTAATACGGTTTATTTCCCCCTCAAAATCTAAAGGTAAATTACGGTTAGAATATCTACCAGATGCAGATACGTTATCATCTGCCTTGTTATGCCCTACGTTTGTCTCATCCCACCAACAATTGGTAGTTTCATTTGTTGTCGGATCATACTGCATTCTTTTGAAATAATCACCAAACTTTTTTGAAATATTTTTAATCATGCTCATACTATCAATGTGTTTGGCGTTATTGAGTTACCTGCTCTATATAATAGCGTTAGATGGTTAGCTAGAGTTATTTCTGTCGCAATGACGATATAACTCCATCTCTACCTATTAAAAAAAACCAGTTATATCGAGTTAGTTCGTTAAGCATTGTGCTTCAAACTTTTTCTTTGCTTATCACGCAATACGATTAATAATATTCATTATAACAACATAGAGCACATATATTAACTATAGAATCATCTTAATCTCTACCATTGAACATTCTTTCCGTAAAGTAGAATTATTTTTCTTAACTATGAGGAGAGTGATCATTGAACTAGTATAGACAGAAATACTTTTTACTATTGATTCCAGTTATCATATTTTCTTTTTAAATCAGCATCTGCAATTTCTTTATACTCTACATGATCAATTTTAAAAGATTTATATGCAACATCCGAAAGAAATGTTTTGCCATCAATATTTTTAATTTCGACACAGGCATGATCTACAGCCTTCCCTTCATTATTTTTTATTACCTCACAAAAAACACAATCAACATTTGAAGCCCTTAAAAAGGCCATATACAGAGCACTAAGTTCTCCGCAGAGTCCTCTTTTTTCATTGTAAGTCTCCTTTGCAGTGCGATAGTGCTCTTTTGAATGTTCCGTGTCGTACTCAATATTGTTAAGTACCCAATTAAAAATATTTTCAGCAATATTATCATTGGATGATACTTTTTGAATTTCCTCTACTTGTTGTTCCATAGACTGACTCATTTTAAAAATCCCTGACGTATCACTTTCAGTCGATGGGCCATATTTAATGTATTGTCTTAATTCATTTTCTAAAGTATCCGCTGTCGCGTCATAGCCTTTATTGCGTAAAATCTCAACTCTTCCGTTTACTTCCATCTCCCTTAATGCCTTTACGGTAACAGCATCCATATCAATTTTAAATCTAATTTTAGAGATTTCTTCATCAGCAGTCCTTTTATCAAGCAGTATCTTATCTTTTTCTGTGCCGACCATATTTTCCATAAGAGTATTCACCAAACCTCTTCTATTTGCATTATAGGTTCTTAGATTAACATGATATTCATCTTCTGAATTAATATTCAGCTTCAGCAGAATACTTTGCAATTCGATGTATCCGAGAAAGGTAAAGAGACATACTGCAAGCACCAAAATAAGCGTATTGGCGCTAAGGATTTCGGGCAGCAATTTAGCCTTAGCGAAGAAATCATTACTTGTAATACTATTAAGCGCTTCTTTGTCAGTCTGATATGCAGCAGAATAAGTTTGTTCTGCACTATCCAACTTAGCTGTCTCGCCTTCAATTTCAGCAGTGGTTGTAAGACAGAGTGAGTGTTTTTTTTGATATTCGACACCAGGATATCCATTAAGAGCTTCTGGCACACAATTTTGTTGATGATAAGCATCACTCTGTTTTTTCTTATCTACTACCTGAGCGTAACGTATTTCTTTGCCTTTTAAGTAAGCAGTATCACATTTCCCAACTTTTTCAGCATTCTCAAGACGAATGGACGTATCAATAGTTGATTGATTCAGCAACACAAATAATGCAATAATGGTTATTGAAACGTTTGCCAACCCTACGGGCACTCTTATATATTTAAAAAAGCCACTTACAGCACCGCCATTTATAAGGAAGTAATCAAATGAAAACACTGCGGTGCCCCAAAGAATAGCAACAATGACACAAAAAGCAATTTCTGTTGTGAACTGGTGGGCAATATCATACCCCCCAATTGCGGCAAGTATCGTTGACAAAATTAATGAATACGCCAGGTTTGTATACTTTGTTCTGGTGTCAGGAGTACAATGCCTTATGACGTCATAAGTAGCGCCGCCGAATCTGTAGATTGTTTTATTGAAGGAGTTTGACATATTGTACGGGATTTAATTTGTTATTCTGATTCCTATATGTATAGATCTCGAAGGGTTATATCGAGTTAGTTGGTTCTGTTTTTGTAGACATGCCGGGAATCGAACCCAGATATACCGGGGTCACTTTGGATTTACCCGGCAGTTACACCTGTCATGCCCGTTGTTCTTCCCTCTTTTCAGAGAGGGTGTTATCCTCCAATATTCTTCAGTTATTCATAACCCCTCCTTTTTTCTGGTTGAAAATCCACCCCCTCTACCTATTACACAAAACCGGTTATTTCCAGTTAGTTGACGCACAACGTCATGCAATACGATCTTCCAAAAATTGTGAGTTTACCGTTTACCAGCAAAGTTAGGATTCGCAAACCAAGCGAGCTGTTTATCGCCAAAAAGAACAACCTTACCACCATAAATAAGAAGCTTTGCAAAATTTGAAACTCAAAGAACAATGATCTAATGAACATTACATCTGTGCAGTGTATCTGCATAACAAATTCAATAAGTGCCTTCTTTTCTGTACTATAGAAACTCTGGAGTATTTATCAACAAGCGGAAGGGCGTGACCGATCGTCTTTTGGTGGTTTTTACCCAGTTGTACAACATGGTACAGGGTTTTCTGCGGACTCAGCAGTGGCGACATCATTCTTGATGATCCCGTTTTGTAAAATGATAGTTACCGCAAGCGCGCCCTTCGGCTTTTCTATTATGTAGGAGCAATCATGGAATGCATACTGTCATCAACCATGCCTGTCATTCACCTAAATGCAGCGAGCATTGACATTGGTTCTCAGTTTCATGTCGTGGCCGTACCACCTGACCGAACGGCTAAATCGGTTCGAACATTCAAAAGCTTCACTGGAGAACTTCATGCCATGGCAAAGTGGCTGAAAAAGTGTCGAGTTGATACCATTGCTATGGAGTCAACAAGCTTTTACTGGATTCCTGCATTTGAAATCCTCGAGAGCTATGGGGTCGAGGTATTCCTGGTCAACGCCCGTGAAGCTAAAAATGTGCCGGGCAGGAAGACAGACATCAAGGAGGCACAATGGTTGCAGACGCTGCATCAGTTCGGTCTGTTGCGGGCAAGCTTCCGGCAAACAAGCGATATAGTCGAGCTGCGGGCTTACATCTGCCAACGGAAGCGGCTGCTTGATTGCAAGGCAGAGCATATCCAGCACATGCAACAAGCCATGATGGAGATGAACGTGCAACTGTATCATGTGGTCGCTGATATTACAGGGAAAACCGGCATGGAGATCATTCGGGCCATCGTTGCAGGTCAGCATAATCCTGAAGAGTTGGTCAAGTTCCGCGACTGCCGTTGCAAAAATCCTCTTGAGATGATGATTGCGGCATTAACCGGCAACTATAGACCCGAGCACCTCTTTACGTTGAAGCAGTCATTGGCGCTGGTTGATTTCTATGCCAGTCAGTTGGTTGAGTGTGACGAAGCGATCGAGCTGAAAATGAAACAATTGCAGCAACAGATCGAGCATCAGGAAAAGCCGTTGCTCAAGAGAAGAAAAAGTCATGGTGGCAATGCCATGAACTTTGACGTACGCACCAAGTTGTACAACATTCTCGGTGTCGATCTTACGGAGATCCACGGTATAGGACCGACACTTGCCTTGAAGTTGATAACCGAATGCGGAACCGATATGTCACGCAGGCCGACATCCAAGCACTTCACCTCATGGTTGTGCCTGGCTCCAGCCAACAAGATATCCGGTGGCAAGGTACTCTCTTCCAGAACAAGGAAGTAATCCAACAGGGTTTCAGCGCTGCTCCGATTAGCGGTTCCCGTTCTTGGCAAGACCGATAGTGCATTGGTGCCTTCCCTTCTATCGAAGATTGGCAGCTCGATCAGGTAAGTCAGGTAGCCATTACAGCGACGGCACGAAAAATCGCCACGATCTTCTATAACACCCTCAGATACGGCATGAAGTATATCGATCTGGGTGCTGATAATTACGACGAGAAGTATAAAGCTCGTGCCCTTGAGGGGTTGAGAAGAAGAGCCGATGCCTTTTACCCTACAAGAAAAGCCTGTTACCGCGATGGCATAATGGAGTTTTTCAGGAAATCATTATTTTATAACTATTTAAAAGTATTATGTTTTGCTTTTTATTACATTTTTATAGCACTAAGCCGTTGTTTGATTGTTTTTGTTAATGCGACCATAAATACATGCCTGATATTTCACTCAATTGCTATCACTGGGGACATGAAAACCGTTACTTTCACTGGAAACTGTTTAAATTTTCATTACTTATACATTGTAATCAAAAAAAATATTTACAATCCTGCACATGATCAGCCTGCAGAACGATTCATTAGTGAGCACCACATACCCATATCATCAACAACCTCACAATGGCCATCAACAAAAATGCCTTGATACGATATAAGATTCTGGATAACTGTTTTCGGAATCCAGGTAGGCGGTATTTCATCAACGATCTTATCACCGAATGCGAATTTGCACTTATTGAGAGAGAACCGGATTCAAGAGGAATAAGTCGTCGGCAGATCTACGAGGATATCGCTTTCATGGAAAGCAGCGATGGATGGGCAATTGATCTTCTTAAACATCGCGACGGGAAAAAAGTGTACTATCGCTATAAAAACCCATCGTTCTCCATTAATAACATGCCGTTAAATGATATGGAGATCAACCAGTTGAAGTCTGCAATCAATATTCTCTCTCACTTTAAGGGCATGCCTCAGTTTGAGTGGGTAAACGAATTGGTACCAAAGTTGAAGCAGGGAATTTCTTCCGCTGAAACTTTAGACACGATCATAGATTTCGATAAAAACCAATATTTAAAGGGGATAGAGCAGTTAGGCACTTTATACAATGCGATTTACTACAAAAAAGTGCTTTCTATCAGTTATCAACCGTTTGAAAATAAAGAACCGTTTGAAATGAGTATTCACCCCTATTTCTTGAAACAGTATAACAACCGGTGGTTTCTGTTTGGCTATAATCCTATAAAGGGGAAATATGACTGGAATTTAGCCATTGACCGGATAGTATCGATCAGAGAAAGCCAAGATAAGTACATATTAAACAATAGTATAGATTGGCCGGAGTATTTCGAAGATATTGTCGGAGTTACAAAGCCTGACGGTGTAGATGTTGAGAGAGTTGTGTTGCACTTTTATGGAAGAACTGGCAAGTACATGGAAACAAAGCCGCTCCATGGTTCACAAAAGGCAAAATGGCTAGACGAAAACACGTTGGAAGTAAGCCTGCTACTCATTATCAACTATGAATTTGAAAGACTCATTCTCTCTTATGCTGATAGTGTCGCAGTAATTTTACCGACAAAATTGGCTAAAGAAATACAAAACCGAATGAGAACAGCCTTACAATTTTATTCTCCGTAAACATAGACGGTTGATTCCGCCAAACATTGATCGGTTGCTGAATAGAAACTGGAAAAATTCAATACATACTCACAACGAACTTCCTCGGGAAAACGTTGCAGACAGATAAAGCAAATTAGAATAATTAGTTATGTAAACTGTTCGTAGCCCCACCCCGAAGCAGCCCATCGAAATAGGGTCTTTGAATATGTAACACGCTTCCGTCATTGTAACCTTGAAAAAGTATCTTTTGAGATGTTAATATGCTAAACTCAGAGATATGAGCTATAAACTTGAATTTTTTCATCCTCAAGATACTGGCGTCCAGTTGTTGAAAAATTTAACACTATTTATCATTAAATAATAAAGCAAGTTACTATACGTTTTTGATCGTCGCCGACTTGAAAAACGCTTCTTACTCTTTATCATTCGATAAATTTCAGAAAAGGAACGATAAATGCATATAGGAAAAACCGTTTTTGCACAACTCCAGAAACATTTGCCAATTCATCAATTTAGACTTTGTGTCAAGCGTTACGGAGGCAATCATAAGGTACAATCATTTACCTGTCTGGATCAATACCTCTGTTTATTTTTTTGCTCAATTAGGGGTCTGCTCACGAAACGGAAAAAATAGCACGTTAAGCAGTTTTAGTAAAATCAAAAAGCCGGGTACGGGTCGGCAAAGGCGGAATTGGTTGCCGTCCACATTTCAGGTTCCAGTATGCCCACGAGCGCACATCAAAAACGCCAGGTGGAGCATGCTCCAAAACCTCACAGAATTCGTCATTCCCCACGATGCCTTGCAGCGCTTTTAAATCTTCAGGCGTACCAAAAGTCATAACATGCGCAAGAAAATGCACTGGATCAGCAAGTTCTTCCTCTGGCGTATTGAACCATACGACCCGACGTGCCACGTTTAAAGTGTCCGGAGTAATGGGTAAAGGTTTCATGATGTTGGTTCGTTTTCATCCGTCCGCTTGGCGTAAGGCGTTAATATGGGAAGAGAGGCTGGATCGACAGAAGCAACGGCAATACTCAACCGCTTGCGCACATCTATGGATAAGGTTGGAAGATCATCAAAAAAGGAGAGTGCCTTCAATGCAATCATAGGGTTGAAGCTGCGTCCATAAACGACACTACCTGCAGCTAAAGCATTTGGCAAGTCAACACCGTGTTGTAACAGCGCATCAATATCGAGATAGTCTTTTACCTCTGCCCGTTTTTGTATTACAGCAACTTTCGTTCCTGCAATGTCTAACAGGGATGCGAGATAGATTGAACGTCCCTCGGCCTGATCGCGAGGTGTAACCTGCCCAAGACCAAGACCACCAAAAAAAGAGAGCAAAACAGGGCCGTCACGCTCAACACGGCAAGTCAATGTATTTGGGCCGACCTGCACGCGCTCCGCTCCCTTGAGATAAGGAAGAGCATTAGCCAGATCATCCGGATCAAAAGGCTGATTAGAAAAAAAATCAAAATCAACAGAAGTCCTGTGCCCCAAACGCAAAGCAAGCGCCGTTCCGCCGTAAAGCGTAAATGTCGCTGGCGTAGCGTCAAGTTCCGGCCAGAGCCGAAGCTGCGGTGGCGGAAGAATGGATAGATTAGGACAAAAATTCATGTCAAATTGATTTTGTTTCAATCTCAAAACGGCCCTAAAATGATAACAAAGGGGCAAGAGGAAATATATAAACAGTACCATTCAATGTGCTAACGTGGACCCAATGTTTGCATGAGATCTTTAACCTGGGTTTGTAATGCCTCAACAAGACCGCGCAACCTGGCTGCATCTTCACGGGCAGTATCGCGTTCGGTACGCATTTGCTCTGCCTGTTGCTCATAACGATTACGCTCCTCCTCGATCAGAACCAGACGTTCACTCACTTGAGCCAATTTGACGGCTTGTGCCTGGTGGTCATTCCGGATTTCAGCCAGACTATTTCCCAGCTCTTCAGCATTTGCCCTGGCTTCATCAAGCCTGGTTTCAAGATCCTCTACGGTTTGTGAGGCGTCAGCCAATTCTCGCTCTGCCTGTTCACGATGCTCCCCTGTACTGCGAATGATTTCGGCAACATGGCGCTCTGCCGCCTTAACCGCCTTATTGTTTACCTCGACAGCCATTGCCATCAGGCGCTCAGCAAGCGCTTTATTAACTGCGGCCACCTCTTCGGCCACTTCAACGGGAAGCTCCGCAAAAGGATCAGCCTTGACCGCAACTTGACTATTGAGGTACTCATCCCAAACTTGCTTAAGCCGGGTAGGGTGGCCACCCCCTATTTTCTGGCGCAGAGCAAAGCCGGTGATGTTACGGCCAGCAGCTCGCAGTTCCTGACCGGCTTTGACAATCTCTTCAGGTGTAAATTCGACTGGACGCATAGCAGAAATATTAGATTTGATTGCGGCGGCCTACATAAATTAATGTACAAACTAATTAAGTAACAAACTAACTAATTAATGAAGAAATTAATAAACATATTAACATACAAAATACAACCACTGTAGCACGCCTGCAAGCAGCCTGTGTTATTTTCACATTGAAAACGGCCTTATTCTCTGGAGACATGGAGGTGCAGGTATTCCAGATGGCGAGAATCCGGATATATCACAAGAATATCTCTTCATATAGTGATCAGCCTGGACATGAGAAGAACTTGTAGGAGGAGCTTGGCGTCGAGGAATCAAATATTTTCTACTTTTAGCAATAACCGGCAGTTATCTGAATTCAAATATTCAGCCAGTAATATCGCTCTACTGTCCAATATTTGCTAGTTATTAAATTCCGTTATTAGCTTTATTCTATAACAAGATAGCTGCATTTTCAACAATCCCTGGTTCCAGACTGGCCGGCAGACAGGATTCAAGGCGTGGAGATGTTTCAGTAATCATGACTTTGCCGGTTACGGTACCATTTTATCTTTTTTATTGCAAGCCTTTACAAAGGATAATGCATGGTTTTTGTCGATTATCAAGAATTACCCAACCCGCCAAAGGCGGCAAGAGGAAAACAAACAACAGGCGTGAATTCATTAACAGAACGAAGGGCTACGATGCACTCTTTTTGGTCAGTACATCATTCCAGTCCTTCCCTGAATCCGGTGCATGACGAAGATAGTGATAGCCCTGCACCAGGTTTCGGAACCGAAGAGCGAAAAGATCACCTTCATGGTCATGGTCAAACCCGAGTACAATGGTGCTGCCGACTGCCATTGAGCTGATTTCAGCCCTGACAACGTCAAGCTGATGCGGGCTGATCTGTCCGGCTATACTGATGTATCGGGTACCCTGATCCGGCATGAGCTGGTGGTAACTCAAGCCGTCAAGCGCCGCCTCAACCATCACCAGACGGCAATCCAGCCGGTTCGCTGCACTCCGCCAGACCGCTTTTTCGCCATGTCGGGCAAACCCCGTGAACTCGAAGTTCTTGATTTCGTAGCCAGCAAGCCCCGCCTGATCGTAATGCGCAAAGAGCGTGTTTCCCCTCCTGTCCTGCCGGACACACCCTAAAAACCGCGAATCCTGAAGCGTTTGCCGACTGATGCCCCGGAAAGTGAGATAACGGTTATGGGTCGTTTCGGTTGCCGCCGACCAGGCCTCCTGAACAGCACCTCTGTCCTTCTCCGTTTTGTGCACGTCACCGGCATAGAGCGAAACATCGGGTCGAACTGCCATTCCAGAAATCCATGGCCGAAGCCGATTTCTGACTCCACCCAGGTTAATGCCCTCCCTGAACTGCAGAAAATCAATAATGCTGCCATGGTCCCGACTCTCCCGGACACTGAAATATGTCCAGTGTCCACCATCCTTTCTGGTGATGATCACCTTGTCGCCCTCCGCGTTCCGCATGACAATACTGCTTCTGCTGCTCTTCCGCCGGTCGAGCTGGTAGCCCAGACTCACCGCAAACTCGGTCAGGTTGATTTCGGTTTTGAACCGTTCAAGTTCATCCATGGCCGCTCTCATCCTGTGGTGATCCGGGCCGCACCTTCTTCGTCGCCACCGTTCCGGAATGCTTCTTCAGCTCACGCTGAAAAAACTGGTCACGCTTCATATGGGTCGTGAACATGGCTGCCGCAATTTCCGCCTCACTGACACTTGGATACTCCTTTTGGGCAAGTGCGACATATTGATCAAAGAGATCTGCCATCTCTTTCGGTAGCACAAAGATTTTTTTGACCGGCTCCTGATAGACCTTGATCTGGATGTTCAAACTGTTGTTGTTCATAATCAACCTTTACTGTTATAAGGTGAAATAATCATGTCCTTGTTGACGAGGATGTTGACCGCCTTCCCCGCCTGGATAATCAGTGTCGGCTGGATATCCAAGTTTTTCCGGGTGATCTGGCTGCCGGTAGTGGCGATGTTCTGGCCGACCGATGCCGCCATACGCTGCTGCATACTCATGCTTGCCTCATCCGTATATGACCCCTGTGACACCGTTGCTCCAACCGACAGGAGAGAGGATAGCACTGCTCCGCCAACCAGCCGGTCAACATGGTTATCCACTTTGTCTTTATACCCCGCAGAACCGGCCAAGTCAACCCCCGGCATGTTTTCAATGATAAGAGAGCTCCCGTCCGGACGAATCATCCGGCTCCAGCTCACCTGCACTCTCTTCTGGCCGTAGGATATCATGCTGTCATACTTGCCAAGCACGCGGGTTCCCTGAGGAATAAGCAGGTAATCACCGCTTCGGGTATCATAAACATTCTCTTTGACCATCCCGATGACGTTACCCGGCAGATCAGAATTGATGCCGGTTACGAGCAGAACCGAGATGATCGAACCGGCCTTCACTTCATACTGGCTCCTCGGCTGGTGCATGCCCTGTGAGAGATACTCCTTCTCATCGCCGCCGCCACGGGCAAAGAAATCATTTTTTCGATCCTGCATGTTCTGCCCGCCTCCATAACCAGAGCCATCACTTCCGCTACTGCTGGCCGGTAAAGCCAGCGATGGCGGCGGGGTCACACTGGCAGAAAAGCTGCCACCGCCACCAAAAAAGGGACTGGCTTTCAGGGCAGCATCACGCTCAACCTCTTCCGGGGTTTGCGCTTTGGTCTGGACGTTGCCCTGATTTCTATTGACCATGGCATGGCCAAGATCACCGGGGAGCGGTCGGCCTAATTGGGGGATGCTGTCCGCTGGCGGCAGCATGACCGGAGCGTCATTGCCGGGAGCCCGTTTGATCGATTCAGGAAGAGCAAAGGGCTGGTTCACGGCCACATCCTCTTTTTGAACACGCATCGTCTTCTCTTTTGGCCAGATGGCAAGTGCCAGCGCCACAAGAAGGATGGTCAAGAGAACAGAGCCGATAGCAATGACCGGCCCTTTTTTCAGGCTCCGGCTCTGCTGTGAGGGCAGTTTCAACCGGGGATCATCCGGGGAAATCTTCGATGCATGGGGATCATCAATGATTTCATCACTCGGTGGCGGAATCTTTATATCGTTATCCATGTGACCCTTATTGTTTAGTGATGCGGATGATGTTCTTGCCTTTCTCCCCTGCCCTCAGCTCCGCCTGCTCAAAAATCCGGTCAACGATGTAGTAATCGTTTTTCTGGCGGAAATTGACCAGTTGGATATCGCCGCCCTGGCCAAGCACAAAGAGAACCGGCGACTCTCGAACCAGCATCTCCTGGGGGAACTGGATAAAGGTTTTTCGCCCGTCATCGAACACCTTCAGTGGTAACCAAGCGGGCCGTCGCCCTTTTTTCACATCAATATTATACCTGAAGTTTAACGACGAGATGTTCACTTTCGGCTCTATCGAAGCCGCACTCTCCAGTCGGAGCTGCTTCATGTTGTACTGCTCATAGTTCCAGCTCACGGCTGGCATATAGGTTTTTTCGTAGCTGGTCAGCTCGATGTGATAGGTTCGCACATTCGTGTTGATGCTGAGCGTTGTTTTCAGGCCCGGCCTGGTTGGCTTGACATAAATATGTTCCTGGTCGAGCCCTTCGAGCTTGCTTTTTGTGCGTGCAAGAATCCAGCGTACCACGTCACCACCGACCGGCTCCGACGTTAATGCCTCCCCCGGCTCAAGCTGGATATCGGTGATGCGCAAAGGGGCGCAATAGACCTGATAGAGTTGACCCGCTTCATAATCATATTTCATGATGGCGTTCATGTATCCGAACGCATCAGGGTTTCTCTGCGAACTGCGGTTAGCCCGCTCGATAACATTCCAGGGTTTCGCTGCTGCTGGCTGTAAAACTGGCACGGAGGTTATGACAAGTGCCGCCCCGAGCGAAAGAAAACCCTTTTTCCAGGTAGTGTGGTGCATCATGCTGCTCTTGATTAAAGTGGCAAGGGTAATTAGCGAACGATCTGCGCTACGTTAAACTCATCAATGAAAAGGCCTATAGGATTCGAGGCCAACTGTTTCTCTGTCGCTGGCTGCTGGAAAACGACCTTATAAATCCCCCGCCAGTAACTCTCCCCTGTCGGTTCTCCCATGACTCCCCATTGCGACTCTTTCCAGTCAACCTGCCAGCTCTCTTCCGAGACCCGTACCATGGAAAGAATGTCAACACTGACCCGCTCTTTCGATGCCCGGATAAACGGATCGTTTTTCTGGACGAATGCCGAAAGCGTATTCGCCCCTTTGGGAGAGACCAGTTTAAACGCATCCAGCCAGTTCTGTTTGATAACACCGGCATCCGAGCTGATCAGCCGGGTGTCCTGGATAAAGCGCTGTAAATGGTACTTGATCGAAGGGTCAGAGGGCTTGAACTTCTCCCATGACTTGCCGACCTCTCCCCGGTAGGCAGCTCCCCCATCGCCCCCGATTTCAACAATGTGCGGCACCATTTTTGGCTGTGCACCCAGATAAATCATCCCTCCAACCGAGGGCAGGGCAACAAAAAGAAGCGTTGCAAAGGTGGCAAGCCGCCAGTTTTTTGCCTGGACAACAGCGCTCCCGATCCTGTCGTCCCACTCCTTCGATGCCCGTTTGTACGGGGTGTCAAGCTCCCCGTTCGGGATCCATTTTTTTCCGGTTTTCATGATCGAACCTCTTGATTAAGGGATTAAATGAGACGCTTTACAGCCTTGGAGTGACACTCCCGCCAGAGGGTCTGGCCTCTTCAGGTGTATGGAGAGCATGCAATGCCTGTTTCGCCCAATTTGGCGCACGGCTTTTTCCTGTTTTATCCCCGCCCTGTTTATCGCCACTCTCCAAGCTTCCCTTTTCGCCCGAAGCGGGTGCATGATCATTCTTCATTTCTGGATTACCTCCTGTCGGGCTTCCCGGCACGTTTCCCGCTCCTCCACTGCCAGAGCCGCCTGGCGTCTTGCCACCGCCTGACGACATCCCGCTCCCCGACCCGCTGGATCCTCGGCCTTTACCGATAAGCGCAGCAGCTCCACCACCGATGCCTTTCACTGCTGACCGTGTAGCAGCAACCATACCACCAGCCACCAACGCCGCACCCGTAGCGCCGACCACTGCATTTTGCACCGCAGTTCCTGCCGTCAGACTGGGGCTACCGGCCATAAGGCCAGCCGCAACACCTGGCGCATTCCAGGTCAGAAACGCCATCGCTCCGACAGTCAGCAAGGCGCTCCAAATTTCAGTGAGTGTAAGGTTCCCGGAAAAGGTCAGCGTACTCAGCACCGGCTCAATCACGGCCATGATAAAGGCAAGTACCATGAGCTTGATTCCGGAAGCAATGACCGCCCCTATGGCTTTTTCAGCCAGAAACTTTGTCTGTTCGAGGAACCCGAACGGAAGAAAAATCCCGACCAGCGCGGTGATGAGATAAAATTCAAGAACGGCATAGAAGATCTGCCATGCGATCAGGATATAGGAGAGCATGATCATCACATAACAAATGGCAAGGACGAGACCATTCACGATCTCAGTAATGCCCATTTTCATTATCTCATCAACCATTGGAGCCGTAGTATTAATCCCATACCGTATTATATTTGAAGGATTAAAAACGCTTGCGCCACCGCCGCCACCCGCTAATCGCCCCGCCTGTACAAGCGACTTAACAAAAGCGTCAGCAAGTGTAGGGAACCCCTGCACAATCCAGAGCCAGAAACCGAGATAGAGAATTTTTTTCATGAGCGAGACAAGCTGATCCCCGCCGCCAAGCGCCATCCACAGCCCGATCATGACAATCTCAATGGCAAGAAAAATGCCGATGAGATAGTTTATGGCTGGTTGCAGGTTGCTCCAGCCAGAACTAAACGCCATGAGAAAATTATTGAGCGTTGTTGTGAGGATTCCTGGATCCATAACGATTACTTTTTGATGTTGGGAAGTTTAATTCCACCACTATCTATCGGAAGGTTACCATACCCTCTTTTGAGTCTTTCATTACGATTGTCCTGCAATTCCTCGGTTTTCTTATCAGAACTGCACCCAAATGACATAATGAGCGTCATGGCCACAATCACCAGCATGACATATTGCCGTATTCGTTTTCTATACACAGATCATCTCCTTTAATTTTTGATTGCTGGTAATGTCACCCCATTATTCTCAATAGTGAGATTCCCGTACCCCGTCATCAGCTTGTTCCTGTACGCCTGCTCGGCTTCTCTCCGTTGCGCTGCTTCTGCTGCCGCCGTTGCTGTAATCCTTGAACTTGCCGCAAGGTTTTCGGTTAATCCGTTCAACTGAGCAGAGACAATCCCCAACATCTGGTTGTTTGCCTGTAACTGTCGAACCTCTCCATCAGCACCATTACTGCTTTCGAGAATGCTTGCCGCCTGATCATTGTAGTTTTTGGAGCGCTCGATGACACTCTGGGCTTTCATGGCTGTTTTTGCCGCTTCGGTCAACTCCTTGTTCCAGTTCTGGAAATACTGCTCATACTGGCTCCTGTTGACGTTGTCCCAGGTGCCGGTCGGATAGAGCTGGTTGAACTGGCCATCAATCTGGTTGAGATCAAAACTGATCCCCTGGACATCGGCAATCAGGCCGTTCAGCTCTCTGGTATTGCTGTCATAGATGCCTTTGACAGGCCCGAACGTACTGCTGGGCAGCCTTGTCAGGGTTTTTACCTGATTGCGAATCTGCTCAAGCTGGTTCTGAATCTGCGAAGCTGTTCTGACAGCCGTAAGCGTGTTCTGCTGCAGGTTGGAAAGATCAGTGACCAGAAGTGCCGCATCAGCCTGGTTACTGCTGAGGGGCAAAGCAGGAGAACCAGCCAGCAACATCGCCCCGATGAGTACTCTTTGAACTCGTTTTTTCATTCGTTTCCTGGTCTTGAGGTTTATTATGACGATAAGGGAACTGCCGTAACACCCTTCAGAATATCCGCCGCCCAGTGTACGCCCCGATACTGAAGCATCCGTTCCGGCCACTCTTCCGCCCGTACCGTTTTGAACAGCTCATCCATAAACTTCTGATCCTCCGGACTGGACATACCGGCATAAGTCAGTGCTACCGGCCCCATGTTGAGGCTGAACACCCTATGCCCATTGACAGAGCGATAGTAATAATCCCGTTTCGCCTGCAAAGTTGCAAGAAGCTGGATCTCGGCATCCGATAAACCAAACCGCTGATAGGTCTCCGCCATAGCCGGTGTCAGGGCTTCTTCATCCGGCAGATAGATTTTCGTGTGGCAGGCCGACAGAATCGTTGCCATGATTGGAGAGCCTGCCGCATCGGCTACCTCCTGTGTTGCAAAGACAACATAGACGTTCTTTTTACGAAGGCTTTTCAGCCAGTTCTGTAACTGGTTCATAAACACCGGGTGTTTGAGAAACAGCCACGCTTCATCAAGGACGAGCATGGTCGGCCTGCCATCAAACCGCTTCTCTACCGTATGAAAGAGATAGAAGAGCGCCGGGATGACCGCTTCCTGGTTCATGCCCATCAGCGCATTCATCTCAAGCGTTATCCACGCTCCTCCCACCATCATCTCCTCCGCCGCATCAAAAATAGCACCGTAGTTGCCCCGCATGGTGTAGGGGCGCATCGCCTCTCTCACCTCTTTGGACTGCACCAGCTCCGTAAACACCGTCAGAGTTCTCGACGTTTTTTCATAGGTTGCAAGGTTTTGCAGGGCTGAATCAATCTCTTTTTTCATGCCGGGATTTTCTGCAACCCCCTGCTCTTTCAGCAGCAACACCACAAACTCTGCCGCCCAGATACGCTCCTGCTGCTCCTCAATGAAGGCAAGCGGCTGGAATGCCAAAGCCGCCTCGTCACCACCCGGTTCGTAGAATGCCCCCTGAACAGCCAAGGTGGCCGCACGGGCAGAACGGTCTTTGTCAAAAATCACCACCTGCGCTTTCGGGTACCGCAGCCACTGCAGGGCCATCATGGAAAGCAGGGTTGATTTTCCGGCGCCGGTCGGCCCGATAATAAGGGTATGTCCGACATCACCGACGTTCAGGTTGAAACGGAAGGGCGTACTGCCGGTAGTCGAACACATCATATGGTACTGGCCACTGCCTGTGACTGATTTCAGGTGCCTGTTCTCGGTCTCTCCTGCCCAGATAGCCGAAAGTGGCATGATGTGGGCGAGGTTAACCGTGCTGATCATCGGCCTGCGGACATTGGCATAGACATGGCCCGGAAGGCTGCCAAGCCACGCCTCCTTGCTGTTCAGGGTCTCCTCTTTGACCACAAAACCCTTGCTCTGGATCACCTGCTTCACCCGGCGAATTCTCCGCATGGCCTCCTGCACATCGGCATGGGAAACCGTGACGGTGCAGGTCATCAAGCCGAACGACACCAGATCCTCACCAAGCTCCTGCAACGCCGCATCGGCATCGGCGGCCTTGTTGGAGGCATCACTGTCAAGCAGTGCCGAAGCCTCCTTGGTCGCCTCCTCTTTCAGCATGGTGAGCAGGTTCTTTCGCTTTGACCACCACTGTCGTCTGAACCGCTCAATCTCTTTGCGGGCATCTTCCTTGTCCAGGCAGATAAAGCGGGTCACCCACCGGTACTCGATCTCCAGGTGGTTCAGTTCGTCAAGAATGCCCGGCAAAGAGCTCGAAGGAAACCCGGTAAAAGTGACAGTAGGAATAAAGTTTCCGCCAAGCATGGGAATATCGGCCACGGTCAACGCCTGATCGGGCAGCAGGGCATCGAGATACATCGGGATGCCGGGAGCCAGAACCGGGTGACGGTTTGATGAAATCGTGCTGTGCAGGTAGGTGAGCGTCTCATCGTCATTCAGCTCCTCGATTTCAACAAAGACGCCACGCATGAGGTCAGCGATTTCATGACACGCTTTGGTGAAATACTCTATATCCCGCTCGTTGTCAACACTGGCGTCAGCGGTGACTTCCGGGTCATCATAAAAGAGACTGGAGAGCTTTTTTCCTTTTGCTGTCGGCATGGCCCAGACAAACGTGATGAAATAGGCGCTCTCAAAATGAACCCCTCGCTCTTCAAACTGCCCCCGCCGTTCCCGGTCAAGCAGCCATGCTGCTGGCTGGTTCCATAATGCACCCTGATACTCCGACAGATGAAGCCGTTGTGCCTCGATAAAGAGGCTCCATCCCGAACCAAGCCTTTTAAGGGAGTTGTTCAGACGGGCAACAGAGGAAACAAGCTCGGAGGAAGAAGAACTCGCAAGGTCAGGCCCCCGAAACCTGAAACTCTTTTGCAGAACCGCATCCTTTTGCAGAACAACACCCGGTGCAACAAGTGCCGCCCAGGGCAGATAATCAGGCAACCGGTGCGTCGACTGCCGGTATTGTTTGAGGTTCATCATAACGACTCAAGGGTCTAAACGTTTCGGAGATTTCAGCGCCCGGATAAACACCTCAAAAAAGAAAGGGTCACGCCGTGTCAGGGCGACAAGCACAACATGCATGAGGATGGCAAACGGCAGCACCCAGATCTGCTGCAGCCCGAATCCAATCGCCGCCGATGTCGTCCAGAGCAGAATGGCCGGGGTACGGGGCACCCCGCCGAGGAGAATAACCTCCGTCAGGGAGCGGTGCAGCGGGATTTCATAGCCCTCCATCATAACGCAAGCCCTCCGCCAAATCCCATGAAAGTGAGCCCCCAGGATACCGCATTGAAGGCGATGGCAAGACCCATCACCACCCATAACGCCTTTCGCATCATCCCGCCGCCTTCACTGAATGCGACACCGAGTCCGAGCCCGATAATGGCAACAGCTCCAAGAACACGGGATACCTGAGCACACCGGAGCATAGTGTGCCACCTCTACCGGAGTAAAGTGTGCCAGCGATTCCGGAGCAATATGTGCCACCCGTACCGGAGAATAGTGTGCCAGGCATTCCGCTTGAAAGTGTGCCACCCC
>Ga0208505_1000153_pt1 | contig 15547 bp, 13 predicted proteins | sample CryBogCBH15Jul08_FD_184607 | JGI IMG/M metagenome (GOLD analysis project Ga0208505, IMG submission 184607) | Freshwater microbial communities from Crystal Bog, Wisconsin, USA - CBH15Jul08 (SPAdes) | ecosystem: Environmental > Aquatic > Freshwater > Lake | place: Crystal Bog, Wisconsin, USA...
GGTCAGTGTTAACCAGCCAACCTACAGTGATCATCCTCAAATGGCCATGGCCATGAGGGCAGCCCCATCGCCAGTTCCAACCGAAATAGCCCCTGCAGAGCAGGATATCGTCGTTACCATCAATTCAAGGTGGCGTTTTATCGCTTTTCCTGCCAGATGAGCAAAGGGCTCTGCCAGAACTTGGAGCTTCAGCTGCAGTACCGCAGATTTGACGGTAACAAAAAAAAATCGTATCGTTCTGGATATTTTTGCCACAGCACTTCTACTCCCCTGGATATCTTGTTTGCAGTTGTTGAAGGTCGGGATACAGGAGATCGAATAATTTATTTTTATTGCTATGCCGGTTTTTCGTTATGAAGGCACTGGCTTAATACAGCTTGAGGTTGCTTATGATTCAATTGATTACGATGCTTTTTATGATGCTGGTGATGGCGTTTCCTTCAGACGGCCGCTCGTTGGGTTTTGATGATCACGCTATTCGAAATAACTTTTACGAACTATCCCAAACTCCCGAACTCGAGAATAGAATAGACCCGATGGTGCTCAATATGGCGCTTTCTGGTTACTACTCACTGAAAGAGCAGGGGAAGGTCAATCGCGATGGTATTCTGACCGTGATTGATTTTAACCGTCCCTCAGTTGACGAGCGACTTTTTGTTATTGATGTCAACCGAGGGATTCTGCTTTATTCAACCCTTGTTGCTCATGGCAGCGGCAGCGGTGATAATTATGCACAGCATTTTTCCAACGATTCAGGCTCTCATCAGAGCAGTCTCGGGTTCTATACAACCGGCGATACCTATGACGGCAAAAACGGCTGTTCTCTCAAACTTTATGGGATGGAGCGGGGGATTAACGATAATGCTGAATCAAGAAGTATTGTGATTCATGGTGCGGACTATGTTTCTTCCGATTACATCAGAAAGCATGGCCGTCTTGGCCGCAGTCAGGGTTGTCCTGCAATCTCTTTCGAGAGTTTGCAGCAGGTTATTGATCTTATCAAAGGAGGAAGCTGTCTGTTTATCTCTTATGGTGGCAGGGAGTACGCAAACAAGTCCACTCTTCTTAATCCGGATCTTGCCCGGCTGCAGGTTGTCTCCGAACCATTATTTTAACACATACAACAACGCATGATCGGTATTTTTCTTTTCTGGCTTGCTTTTAGTCCTGTTCAGCCTGCTCCAGAACCCGCAGTTCAGCATCAGGAGCAGCTTCATCGCCAGAAAGAGAGTCCGGGTCACCGGCCAAAAAGTGTGGTAAGCAATGCCATAGCAGAACATATTCGACGCTATTTCGACCGGAAGCCCCAGCAGGAAAATCATATAGCTATCGCACAATCAGAGATGTTCAGCAAGCCTCTTGCCCGGTTTTATGCAGCAAGAAGGTTTCAGCCTGTATGGACAAAACCGGCAATGGCTTCCGAGCTTATCAGTGCAATAGATGGAGCGGCAGATGAGGGTCTTGATCCTTCCGATTACCATATTGGTGAAATCAGGGAGTTTTACAACCAGCCACCGGTGACTCCGGAGCTGCAGGCACGTTATGATCTGCTTCTGAGTGATGCTTTTTTTACCCTTGCGAGTCATCTCCGGTTCGGGAAGGTTGACCCAAAGAGCCTTGACCCCAACTGGAATCTCAGCTATACCGTGAGTCGAAGCGCACTGGAGTACAGGCTTCACAATGCCATTGCTGCGGAACGGATTGCTTTTGTGTTAAAGGAGGTTCGACCACAGAACGCCGAATACGACAAGCTCCGGGAAGGGCTTACACGGTACCGGGCAATTGCCCGCGAAGGCGGCTGGTCGACTTTGGAGGAAGGGACGATTCTGAGACAGGGAGCCAGGGACAGACGCGTTCCCAAGCTCCGTAAACGTCTTGAAGCATCGGGTGATATCGAAGCCCTGAAAAGTGATACTTCCAGGATCTACAGCCATGAGCTTGCAGAGGCTGTCAAGCGCTTCCAGAAACGTAACGGTATGGGTGCCGACGGATCTGTTGGAGCTGCTACCCTCAAAGTCATGAATATTCCTGTCGAACGCCTTATTAGCCAGATTCGCATCAACCTTGAGCGGTACCGCTGGTTTATAAATGACCTTGAGCCTGCCTATGTTATGGTTAACATTGCTGATTATAGACTTCACTATGTTGAAAACGGTCGCAATCGCTGGACAACTCGGGTCATTGTCGGGCAACCCGCCCGCGAAACTCCTGTTTTCAAAGCTGAGATGCAGTATATTATCTTCAATCCACAATGGGTAATTCCTCCAACCATTCTTGCCAAAGATGCACTACCCGGCATTCGCAAAAGCCTCTCCTATCTCAGCCACAAAAAGCTGAAAGTTATTGATCAGAACGGCAATGTTGTTGATCCTGCAACCGTTAACTGGTCACACTACTCAGAAAAAAACCTTCCCTACCGCCTTCAGCAGTTAGCTGGAGATCAGGGATCACTTGGGAGGATCAAGTTCATGCTCCCGAACAAGCATATTGTTTATCTGCATGACACTCCGAATAAGGAGCTGTTTAAAAAGAGTCCCAGAGCCTTCAGTTCCGGCTGCATCAGAGTTGAAAATCCACTGGAACTTGCCGGTCTGGTACTTCAGGATAGTGTTAAATGGAATATGGATCGGGTAAAGGCTGCCGTCGCGACAAAAAAAACAGCAACAGCTTCTCTTCCGAAACGGATTCCAGTCTATATCCTCTACCTCACAGCTTTTGCGGACGGTGACGATATCCTGTTCCGTGACGATGTTTATAGCAGGGACAATGCTGTGCTGAATGCACTTAATAAACCTCTACCCAAATTTTAAAAGGAAAGCTGCGGCTTGTAAACCATGTCATTTTCAGTAGCAATAAACATTCAAAGGGAGTTTGAGACTTCCTCTTCCCCCGACAAAGTGTTCAAGCTTCTTGCCGATGTACCCCGTTCTGCCTCTCATTTTCCGAAAGTTGATCAGCTTGTTGATCTTGGCGACAATACTTACCGTTGGGAGATGGAAAAAATAGGTATCGGCGGCTATACCCTCCAGCAAACCATCTATGCCTCTCGCTACAGTGCAGATGCTGCTTCCCGCAAGGTATCCTGGACTCCGGTTCAAGGTGTCGGTAACGCCATTGTTTCAGGGGAGTGGACAATAACCCAGAAAGCAGAAGGAACAAAGGTTGCGCTTAACACAAAAGGCGATCTTACGGTTGATTTCCCCTCCTTTCTGGAGTTCATCATCTCCCCGCTTGTTGTCATGGAATTCACCGGCATGATCGAACGCTACCTCGCCAACCTGCAGGAGACATTCAGCAAGTAGGTTCGCTTTATGTCATGCGGCATACGCGCGCAGATAAATGCAATGACAAGTTGTCTATCTGCGGGTCATATACAATTCTCTTTGTTTTCTTTTTATTTTAGGGTTAAATCCAAAGCAACACGCATCCCCCGCTTCCCGTAAGAACAGCGCGCTCAGGGGGGCTTTTTCTTTTTATACTGCTTATGACCTCACAGTATACAAAACCTTCCCTTTCCTGCATTGAACAGCTTGCGCTTTTAAAGCAACGGGGCTTGATTATTGACGACGACAAAAAAGCCCTCCACCTTTTAGAACATATTGGCTATTACCGCCTTTGCGGATACTGGTACACCCTGCTTGCTACTCCAAAAACTGACCATCGGTTTAAACCGAGTTCAACATTGAGTGCTGCATTTAGAATGTACTGCTTTGATCGGGAGTTGCGGCAAATCGTTCTTGGGGAAATAGAGAAGATTGAAGTGGCAGTCAAATCACAAATCGACCATTTTTTTTCGGCAGAATTTGGCGATCAATGGTACGCAAACCCTGCGTTGTTTAACAATAAGATACTTTTCTTGCGCATTAATGAAACGTGGGCTTGTTTCTTCGATGAGCAACTGACTGCCTGCAGCCTGCTTGACCCAGTTCCGAATCGTTTGATCGTTAAGACCCATTTCCTCACTCACCTTGGTAATGCTTTCATTATTAGGGGGTAAAACCCGTCTTAAAATGCTTACCTTTATTGCTTTTGGTGAACTGTTTAAGCCCGACAGCCCTGAGTACATTCTCAAGCACGCCAAACCGATTCTTGACCGTTTTAACCACAATATTGAGGTGACCCTCCGTTTTTCACAGGTGCGTCCCTCAGAAGACTATTCTGCGGTAGAGGAGTGTAATGTTGGTATTGAACTTCGGTATGCAGGAAATAAAATAAAATAAAATATCCACACCTTTTTCTCAATGAAGCGAAATTATCAGCAATAGCGATCTCCATCTACGTTGGAATGATCAAGCGGCACGTGCAGGGAATCCCCTGCAAGATTTTATTTCTCGATGACATTTTCATAGGGCTTGATATTGCCAACCGGTTACCTCTGCTTGACATACTCAAACATGACTTTCCTGACTATCAGATCTTTATTACCACCTACGACAAACCGTGGTTTGAATACGCCAAAGGCTTTATCGAGAACAAAAAAGAGTGGAAGACCATGGAGTTCTATGCCCAGCAAACAAAAGAGGGATATGAAATACCCTGCATCTTCGATGATCAGGATTTCCTGAAAAAAGCTGAATACCATCTGCAACACTCCGATTACAAAGCAGCAGCAGTCTACACCCGTTCAGCTTTTGAAAAGATCATCCGAGCCTACTGCGAAAACAAGGAAAAGAAACTTGTGTTCAAATCCAAACTGAAGGACTACACGTCAGAAGATTTCTGGAAGGAAGTAAAACCTGATCTGCAGTCCAAAACCATAACAGATATCGCACAGTATCGCAATCTTGTTCTCAACGCCTTCAGCCACTACAATACCGAAAAACACGAAATCCGAACTGAACTGATCTCAGCTATTCAAGTAGTGAAGGCTCTTAATATTGAACTGAAAAGTATGCAATCTTGATGCTTTTCAAGGGGTGCTTGATATAGCCAAGATGATCCCAACTGGATTAAATATTTGCTGCCCTTTTGTTATTTTTCCTGCCAGCAGATTCTTGTGTTCATTGCAAAAAAACTTTTTCCCGCGATGTTCGTTTTGTGCGGTGGATGTTGTGAATGTATAGCCATAGTTGAATGAAAATTCTTGAATATACCGGTCTTGATTTTTCCCATGTCAAGGCAGGTTATCGTAAGGTAACTGATGCCCTTGCCCGCAATGATTTCCGCGCAGCGCAGGTTAAAAAACTTGTCAACCTCACTCATGGCAAGTTCTATCGCGCAAAACTTGATGATGCCGACCGGCTGCTCTTTACGCTGGTTCGCCATGGTGATGAGGTGTGTGCCTTGATGCTTGAGGTTATTGCCAGCCATAATTACGACAAGTCGCGTTTTTTGCGGGGTGCAGTCATCGACGAATCTAAAATTCCCACTGTTGAGTTCAGTGACTCGGTAAAAGATGCTGAGCATTTACGCTATCTGCATCCTGAGCATAGTGCAATTCACCTGCTCGATAAGCCTATCTCTTTTGACGATACGCAGGAGATGATCTACCGGCAGCATCCTCCCCTGATTATTGTTGGAAGTGCCGGCAGCGGCAAGACAGCCTTGACTCTTGAAAAGCTGAAACATGCCGAGGGCGAGGTGCTCTACGTTACCCATTCGGTCTATCTGGCTCAGAATGCACGAAATATCTACTATGCCCACGGTTTTGAGCACTCCGGGCAGGAGGCGCACTTTCTCTCCTACCGTGAGTTTGTTGAATCGATTCGTGTGCCTGCCGGGCGTGAAGCCACCTGGCGCGATTTTTCAAGGTGGTTTGCCCGGATGCAGAACTCGTTTAAAGGTATCGACGCACATCAGGCATTTGAGGAGATTCGCGGGGTGATTACTGCCGGTGACGCAGGGATTCTCAGCCGCGAGGAATACTCAGAGCTTGGTATTCGTCAATCTATCTTCGGCGAAAATCAGCGGGAGAAGCTCTATGAGCTTTTCGGAAAATATCGTCTGTGGCTTGCTGAAGAGGGGTTGTTCGACTTGAACATTGTTGTTCATGACTGTGTGGCGACACCCCGATACGATTTTGTTGTTATTGACGAGGTGCAGGATCTCACCATTGCGCAGCTCTCCCTCGTGCTTAAGACCCTTAAAAAGAAAGGTAATTTCCTGCTTTGCGGTGATTCAAACCAGATTGTTCATCCTAACTTTTTTTCATGGAGTCAGGTAAAAACTCTTTTCTGGAATGACCCGAAACTTGCGGGGCAGCAGCAGATGAGTGTGCTTACGGCTAATTTCCGCAATGGAACGGAAGCTACCCGTGTTGCCAATCAACTGCTTAAAATCAAGCAGCGGCGCTTTGGTTCTATTGACCGGGAGAGCAATTTTCTCGTACAGGCAGTTGGTGCGGAGGCAGGAAAGGTGGCACTGATGGCTGATAATGATGCTGTAAAACGTGATCTCGATAAAAAAACAAAACAATCAATCCGCTTTGCCGTGCTTGTCATGCGTGATGAAGACAAGCAGGAGGCACGCAAACATTTTGCAACACCCCTGTTATTCTCGATTCATGAAGCCAAGGGGCTGGAGTATGAGAATATTGTGCTTTATCGTTTTGTATCCGGCCATCGGAGCGAGTTTAACGAAATTGTCGATGGTGTAGGCAAGGATGATCTTGCTGTGGAAAATCTTGATTATCGTCGGGCAAAAGATAAGAGCGACAAGTCCCTTGAGGTGTACAAATTTTTTGTCAATGCGATCTATGTTGCACTGACCAGAGCGATAAAGAATCTTTATATCATTGAATCCGATACAGCTCATCGGCTCTTCAGCCTGCTTGATCTGGAAGTTGATGGTAAAGTGAAGGTCGAAGCAGCGCAATCATCGCTTGAGGAGTGGCAGAAAGAGGCCAGAAAGCTTGAACTGCAGGGTAAACAGGAGCAGGCAGAGGCTATTCGCCGGACTATTCTCAAGCAAACTCCACCACCATGGCCGGTTTTTGATGAAGCCCATATACGTGAGTCGCTCCTTAAAGTATTCCGTGAAAAGGTCCCGGGCAATAAACAGAAACAGCAGCTTTATGAATATGCCACCTATCATGATGAGCCAGTTTTGGCTGAACGGCTCAATAAGGATGTACAATTTGAGTCGAAAAAAACTTTCAATGAACAGCTTGAAACACTTGGACGGAAAAGTTATCTGCCCTACTTCAGCCAGCAGACCAGGAATATTCTAAAGCAATGTGATCAGTATGGAATTGATCACCGGCTTCCCATGAACCAGACGCCGCTGATGGCTGCTGCAGCTGCCGGTAATATTCCTTTGATCGAAGCGCTGCTTGAGCGGGGAGCAGACAGGGAGAAGGCTGATCAGTATGGATTCAATGCCCTCCACTGGGCAATGCGTAAAGCATTCGGTAATTCCGACTATGCCCGCACAAATTTTGCGGTGCTCTATGAACTGCTGGCACCACCGTGTGTTGACGTTAATACCGGTGATCGTCTTGTGCGCCTTGATCGCCATCTCTCCGAATACTTTCTCTTTCAGACACTCTGGGTACTCTTTAAATCCCGTTTCACCCATCGGCTGCCGAACCTTTACGGAGCTTTTGATACCAAGGTAATTCTTGAAGCATGGGCGCATATGCCGGTCAATGTTGTTTATCCTGAACGCAACCGGAGGCAGTATCTCTCAGGAGTTCTTGCACGCAACGAAGTCGAGCGCGATTATGCTTACAACCGGGCGTTGTTTGTACGCATAATACAAGGGTGGTATCAATTCAATCCGAAACTTTCAGTACGCTCTCTTGAACCTGAAAACAAGCAGGGATGGAGTCCTGTGTTTCAGGCCTTGAACCTTCCGCTGATTTACGAGGTTGCGGATGAACATATTTTCCTGCAGGTTGAAAAATACTTTACGTTGGCTGGTATGCCGAAACCAGCCTCTCCGGTTTCCGCCAAACAGGCCCTGGCCCGCATGAAAGAATTTCAAATGAGGCGTTCTCCACACTGGGAAGTGGTGAAAAAGATGGGTAGTGAACTCAATAAACAGTCATTCAAGGAGCTCCAGAAGAGCAAACGTCTACAGATAGAAAAAATGAAACGGGTTGAAGAGGAGATACGTCTTCGGAAAGAAGAGATAAAGAAGATTAAAGAGCAGCAGGAACGCGAAAGGGATCAATTATCATTAAATTTTTAATCACTTTTATTATGAAACAGTTTTTCCACAGGAATCCGGTGATTGGGGCAAAAAAAACAGTTTGCTCCGAACCACTCAAGGCTAACATTTTTCATGCTTCACCAGCGGTTTCCTACGGTGCAATGGCTCTCGGTGCCCTGGCCATCGGAGCACTTGCTATCGGCACTCTCGCCATTGGAAAACTTTTTCTTGGCAAACTTACCATCAACCACGCCCGCATCAAAAAGCTCGAAATAGATCAACTCGCAGTAGGGAAACGGGACGTTGTTGAGTAGCGAAAGAAGTTTAAGAATTACTATATTTCTTTTGCTTATTGAGGTTGATATTCATGTATCCACACGATCTTATTTTTTAAAAAGGAAAGCAATTGAAATTACGCGAAATAAATGTCGTCCCCGAATCCGCTCTGATTGATGAGTTGTTTGCGCCTTACAGGCAAATGTTGGGTATTGATTATGATGGGTACAGAAATCACTGTTTACGCGTGTTTAACTTTTGTTGTGCGCTTGCAGGAGAAGGTGCAGATGCTGATAAAATAGCTGTTGCTGCTTTTTTTCATGATATCGGGATATGGAGCGATAACACCTTTGACTACATCCGTCCATCCCAATTGCTTGCAAGGCGTTATCTTGAGCACACAAAAAGAGAAGCGTGGGGCGATGAAATAGAGGCAATGATCGGTGAGCATCACAAGGTTTCAAAGTATAAGCTGAATCCTTCATGGCTTGTTGAAACATTCAGAAAAGCGGACTGGATAGATCTTTCTGGCGGTTTGCTACGGTGTCATTTGCCTGATGATTTTGTTACCAATGTTATTCTTGCTTTTCCCAACGCAGGATTCCATAAAAAGCTTGTTGCGTTGATTGTAGAGCGATTTAAAACTCATCCATTCAGTCCGTTACCCATGATTAAACTGTAGAGCATGCCAAGAAGCGCGAGGCTTGATTATCCGGGAACATTGCATCATGTGATTTTTCGGGGGATTGGTGGCTGCGTTATTGTTGAAGATAATGCCGACCGCGAGGAATTTATGAAGAGGATGAGCCGTCTTGCGGAAGGAACGGATACTCTCATTTATGCCTGGGCGCTCATGACCAATCATGCACATATTCTGCTGCGGAGCGGTAACGCAGGACTGCCGGCCTATATGAGAAAGCTGTTGTCGGGTTATGCGCAGTATTTCAATCGCCGTCATCATCGTTCCGGGCACCTGTTCCAGAACCGTTATAAATCGATCATCTGTGAGGAGGAGCCCTATTTTCAGAGGCTTGTTGCCTATATCCATCTGAATCCTCTGAGGGCAGGACTGGTTGCATCTCTGAATGAACTTGAGCATTATCCCTGGTGTGGTCATGGGGTGATTGTACAAAGTTTGGAAAATCGCTGGCAGGATCGTGGTTCTGTTCTGCAAAGCTTTGGATTGAACGAAGCGGATGCCAGAGAGGCATATAAGGAATTTATTGCCAAAGAAGCCGGAAAAGGGGAGCAGTCAGAGCTTTCTGGTGGTGGATTGGTTCGTTCTCACGGTGGCTGGTCGGTTGTTCAGTCCAAAAGAAGGCAGGGTGTGGCAGCTTTTGGCGATGAACGGATTCTTGGCAGCAGCGATTTTGTCCAATCGATTCTCCATGAGGCAGAGGATCACATACGGAGTCAGATGCCTATGGTTGAGATCATGCAGAAGGTACAGGAGGATATTCAGCAAGCGAGTGTTGGTGCCGGGATAACAGTTCCGCAATTTCAGTCAGGAGGACGCATGAAGCCGTTGCCTGCATTGCGAAAGGAACTTGCCTTGAAATTTGTCCATGAGTATGGCCTCTCTCTGGCTGAGAGCGCAAGGCTACTCGGCGTTACTACCAGTGCGGTTTATCAGTTGCTGAAAAAAAAAGAGTGTGATTTGACACATGTACTGTTGCCTCGAGCGTGATAATCTGCAGCTTGCACAAATGTGGAAAAAACACCATCGTGTCACCGGGGAGTGGGTTACCGGATAATCAGCATAAAAAACCATGATCTATTGTTCTTTATAAGATATCACAATAGATCATGGTTTTGTGGCGGGTAAACGCTGAAGCTTCCGGTTATTCAGGTTCGTAGTTTAATGCCGGAGCAAGCCATTTTTCTGCTTCCTTGATGTTCATGCCTTTGCGGATGGCGTAATCCTCGACTTGGTCCCTGCAGATTTTGCCGAGTATAAAGTACCTGGATGCGGGATGTGCAAAGTAGAGGCCGCTGACTGAAGAGGCCGGGTTCATGGCAAAGGTTTCTGTTAGTGTGATGCCTGTGTTGGTTTCGGCATTCAGCAGGGTAAAGAGTTCTGCTTTCTCTGTGTGATCCGGGCAGGATGGATAGCCGGAAGCAGGGCGGATGCCCTGATAGTTTTCCGAAAGCAGCTCTTCGTTTTTGAGGGTTTCAGCTGAAGCGTAGCCCCAGAGTTCACGTCGCACCTTTTCATGCAGCATCTCGGCAAATGCTTCTGCCAGGCGATCGGCAAGTGCCTGCGTCATGATGCGATGGTAGTCGTCCTGATCGTCGCTGAACTGTTTGAGCAGTTTTTCAATGCCGAGCCCGGTTGTGACGGCAAAGCCTCCGATGTAATCCTTCAGACCGCTCTCTTTTGATGCAATAAAGTCGGCAAGGGCCAGATTTGGCTCCCCCGATCCTTTTTCCTGCTGCTGGCGAAGGGTGTGCAGGGTTAAGAGCAGGGTTGTCCGGCTATCGTCGGCATAGACCTCAATATCATCTCCAGTGCTGTTGGCAGGGAAAATACCTGCAACTCCCTTCACTCCGAGCAAGCTCTCTTTTTCAATCCTGTCGAGCAGGATGTTTGCATCATCAAAAAGTTTTTTTGCCTCCACGCCATACTCAGCATGATCAAAAATTTGCGGATATCGTCCCCCTCGCAGTTCCCATGCCATGAAAAAGGGCGTCCAGTCAATATATGGTCGCAACTCGCTGACAGTGATATCCTCAAGGATGGTAATTCCAGGCTTGAGTGGTGTGTAGAGTGTGGTGCTCTCCCATTGGAGAATAGGATGGTTGCGGCGCGCATCGGCCAGCGCGAGGTACTTTTTGGATGAGGTGCGCGAGGCATGGCTCTCTCTCAGTGAGGCCTGCTCTTTTTTAAGCTGTGCAATATAGTCCGGGCTGAGCGCAGGATTGAGCAGGCTGTTGACTACCGGAACACTCCTTGAAGCATCGAGTACCTGCACGACTGTACCTGAATAGGCAGGGGCAATCTTTACTGCGGTATGGATTCTCGATGTTGTTGCGCCTCCGATCAGGAGCGGGATGGTCATGCCGAGCCGTTCCATTTCGCTGGCTACATAGACCATTTCATCAAGTGAAGGGGTGATGAGACCGCTCAACCCAATCAGGTCAGCCTTTTCACGTATTGCTGCTTCAAGGATCTTTTCGCAGGGCATCATGACCCCGATATCAACAACATCATAGTTGTTGCAGGCAAGCACAACAGCGACAATATTTTTGCCAATATCATGCACATCACCCTTGACCGTTGCAAGCAGCACTTTGGCTGCAGCACGGGTATCCTTGTTTAGTGCCTTCTCCTCTTCGATGAAGGGTAAAAGGCAGGCAACAGAGCGCTTCATGACGCGGGCGCTTTTAACGACCTGTGGCAGAAACATCTTGCCTTCAGCAAAGAGGTCACCGATAGCGTTCATGCCGTTCATCAGCGGCCCTTCGATGACCTGGAGGGGGCTTGGGTAGAGTTTGCGGGCCTCTTCGGTGTCCTCGTCAATATATTCAACAATACCTTTGATCAGTGCGTGGCGCAGCCGTTCTTCAACGGGCGCGCTCCGCCATTCAGCGGCTTTTGCTTCGGTTTTCTCTCCGTCATTGGTTAACGTTTCGGCAAAACTGACCAGTCGTTCGGTAGCATCAGGACGGCGGTTGAGCAGCACATCTTCAACCCGGACAAGCAGTTCAGGCGCTATATCTTCGTAGATGGCAAGCTGTCCGGCATTGACAATACCCATGTCAAGTCCAGCACGAATGGCGTGGTAAAGAAACGCTGCATGCATGGCCTCCCTGACCGGTTCGTTGCCGCGGAAAGAGAAGGAGACGTTGCTGATACCGCCGGAAATCTTTGCATAGGGAAGGTTCTCCTTGATCCAGCGCACGGTCTGAATAAAATCGACAGCGTAGTTGTTATGTTCATCAATGCCGGTTGCAACGGTCAGAACGTTCGGGTCAAAAATAATATCTTCTGGCGGGAAGCCAACCTCAAGCGTCAGAATATCATAGGCGCGTTTGCAGATCGCAATGCGTCGCTCGTAGCTGTCGGCCTGCCCATCTTCGTCAAACGCCATGACAACGGTGGCGGCGCCATATTGTAATACCTTGTGTGCCCGCTTCCTGAAAAGCTCTTCCCCCTCCTTGAGGCTGATCGAGTTGACAATGCTTTTTCCCTGAACGCACTGCAGGCCGTTTTCAATGACCGACCATTTTGAGCTGTCGATCATGAGCGGGACGCGGGAGATATCGGGTTCGGAACCAATAAGGTTGAGGAACTCCTTCATCACTTTTTCGGAGTCGAGCATGCCTTCATCAACATTGACGTCAATAACCTGGGCGCCGCTTTCCACCTGCTGGCGGGCAATGGAGAGCGCTTCATCGTAGTTACCCTCCTTGATGAGACGGGCGAATTTTTTTGATCCGGTAACATTGGTTCGTTCGCCAATGTTTATAAATCCTGTCGTGCTGTTGACGTGCAGGGGTTCAAGGCCGGAGAGCAGCAGTTCATGCTGTTTTGCGGGACGCTGACGCGGTTTCAGGGTTTTGACCGCTTCGGCAATGGCCTTGATATGCAAAGGGGTGGTGCCGCAGCATCCTCCTACAATATTGACAAAACCGGATGTCGCAAAGTCAGCAATTTGGGTGGCCATGTACTCCGGTGAGTCGTCATACTCTCCGAACTCGTTTGGCAGACCGGCATTGGGATAGACGCTCACATAGCTATCAGCAATTCCAGCAAGTGCTGCAATGAAGGGGCGCATCTGTTTTGAGCCAAGTGCGCAGTTCAGACCTACGGAGAGCAGATCCGGCATGTGGGCTACGGAGATCCAGAATGCTTCGGTGGTCTGTCCTGAGAGCGTTCGTCCGCTTGCATCCACAACAGTTCCCGATACCATGACCGGAATACGAACTCCTGTGCGGTTGAAAAACTCTTCAATGGAAAAAAGTGCGGCCTTGCAGTTGAGGGTATCGAAAACAGTTTCAACAAGCAGCAGATCAACACCACCCTCCATAAGTCCTTCAAGCTGCAGGGTGTAGTTGTCGACAACCTCCTGGAAGCTGACTGCCCGGAAGCCGGGATTATTGACATCGGGGGAGAGCGAGAGGGTCTTGTTTGTCGGGCCTATGGAGCCAGCAACAAAGCGCGGTTTATCAGGGGTTCGTGCTGTATAATCATCGGCAGCTCTTCTTGCAAGTCGGGCAGCTTCAACATTCAGCTCTTTTACAAGATTTGAGGCATTGTAATCTGCCTGGGAAATCGGGTTTGCATTGAAGGTGTTGGTTTCAATAATGTCGGAGCCCGCTTCGAGAAAGTCACAATGAAGTGCGTAAATGATATCCGGACGTGTCAGAACAAGGATATCATTGTTCCCCATAAGCGGATGCGAATGGTCTGCAAACCGTGAGCCACGGTAATCTTTTTCCTGTAATTTATGGCGCTGGATCATGGTACCCATGGCACCGTCCAGCACAAGAATGCGCTGTTCGAGCAGATGTAAGAGTGAGTCCTTCATTCGTTATGCGACGACTGCGGTTAACAAAAAATATAATATACGATTAAGTCGGTAATTACTTTCTTCCCGGAAATGCCTGCACTACTGATATTCTGCGGTTACCTTTTCTGGCAGCAAAGCTCAGAATTTGCTCTCCGGATTGGTTTTCAGGTTAAGGCCTTTTTTCTTCCAGCCATGTTCTGATCAGCTCTATACCACTGTCGGAGATCTGGTGTGCTACGGGGTATTCACGATAGGTCAGATCATCCACGTTTTGCTGCAGCCACTCGTCTGCCGTCCGTCCCTTTATAATTGGGAGAATATCGTCATAGATTCCGTGCATCACAAGAAAGGGGAGCCTTTTCAGTGCAGGTTTTGCTGTTTCAGTCGGCAGTGATTTTTCAGGAAGCTGTCCGCTCAGCGCAATAACACCATGCAGAAGTTCCGGGGCATTAAAGGCGGTCAGATAGCTCATGACTGCTCCCTGGCTGAAGCCCATGAGAAAAACCTTGTTTCCAGCAGGTCGGTACTCCCGGATAAGCTCTCCTGTGAAATCAATAAACTGCTGAAGGGCTAGCTCTGCTGCACTGTAATCGACCGTGATCCCATTCGGAGTAAATTCAAGGGGAAACCAGCCATACATACCGTAGTCCATGGTTTGCGGTGCTCTTGCACTGATATAGCGAAATCCTGACGGCAGTGCTGGAGCAATTTGAATCAGGTCTTTTTCGTTACTGCCGTAACCGTGGAGCATGATGAGGAGCGGGGCATTTTCCGGTTTTGCAGGTGAAAGCTCCAGATAGGTGAGCGAAAGATTGTTACGTTGCAGCATAGGTGAAACAGGGTTACAGTTAGGGTTTGTTTATGATTTGGGTAATGAACCCGCCACAGAGCACTTCGCTGTCGCGGTAAAAGACCGCTGCCTGTCCAGTTGATACGGCATTCTTTGGTGAAGCGAACGATACTGTTGCGGAGTTGTCGTCGAGAGGTTGAATAATGCAGGGGGTTTCCTTGTCACGATAGCGGATCTTGCCGCTGGCCTCGATTGGGCCGGTCAGGCTCTCCAGACCAATCAGGTTAAGTCCGGAAGCGATGAGTCCAGTGCACTCCAGTGAGGATTTTTTCCCCACATGAATACGGTTATGTTCAGTGTCGAGCGATGTAACATAGAGGGGCTCTTTGGCTGCAATGCCGAGCCCGCGCCGCTGGCCGATGGTGTAGAAAGGATAGCCGTGGTGTTTGCCGATAACCTTGCCTGTGTCGTCAACAATATCTCCATCCGCAACGTTGTCAGCAAGGCCAGGGATAGCGTTGGAAAGGTAGCTGCAGTAATCGTCCTGCGGAACAAAGCATATCTCCTGGCTTTCCTTTTTTTCAGCAGCCCTTACGCCAAAGGAGTGAGCCAGCTTGCGGACTTCCGGTTTGGTGAGTTTGCCAAGAGGAAAAAGGGTTTTTGCCAGGTCGCTCTGTGAGAGCATCCACAGAAAATAGCTCTGGTCTTTTTCCTGATCAGCGCCTTTATAGAGTCGGTATCTTCCGTTGCTGAAAGAGGTGGCAGCAAAATGTCCGGTAGCTATAAAATCGGCATCAAGCAGCTTCAAACCCTCAAAAAGGCCGAACCATTTGATCTTTTTGTTGCAGACCATGCATGGGTTTGGCGTCCGTCCGCC